>RCMZ01000090.1_pt1 | contig 64405 bp, 54 predicted proteins | sample 2041141 | NCBI WGS metagenome assembly RCMZ01 (sample SAMN09708263, study PRJNA481090) | Wastewater metagenome, whole genome shotgun sequencing project. | biome: sewage; isolation source: Davis station wastewater (DW) | place: Antarctica: Davis Station | collected 2010-03-01 | reverse complement strand
CCCTAAAGTTTCGCGACCGGCGTCGAATCCTAATCGGCCCCAAAGCTGTAGTTACACAGCTCTGACCCGCAGTTTACGGGAAAGGTTCCCTAGCGTCGACCGCCAAGGTGTTTTCAGCCACTGGCTGGTATCAATCAGCTACAAAACTGCGCGTAAACCGTGAAAAATACGCCGCACTGTGCAGCGCCTCAAGCAGCCACCCCCTGCGCCCACATGCCATGAACTGTAGGGCTTGAGAACGTAACAAAGGAATCTGACCGAGAACTAGACGACTGGTCTAATTTACTTTATATTGCCAGCCAATGATCCAAACCAGACCGCACCCGTCTGGCTAAAACTCAGTTCGCTCTCGCACATGTACAAAGGTTTGCCAAGCCGATGGCGTATTACAGCTCAAAAATAGACGACTGGTCTAATTAGGATTAACAGCATGCTCAATTTCGACTTCTACAACCCGACTCGCATTGTCTTTGGCCGCGACACCGTCGGCCGCTTGAATGATTTGGTCCCGACTGATGCCCGCGTGCTGGTGCTGTTTGGTGGCCAGAGCGCCAGCAAAACCGGCACGTTGGCGCAAGTGCGTGCAGCGTTGGGCACTCGTCACGTTCAGGAGTTTGGCGGGATCGAGCCGAACCCAAGTTTTGAAACCTTGATGCAGGCAGTGGAGTTAGTGCGCGAGCAAGGCCTGGACTTCTTGCTGGCGGTCGGCGGCGGCTCGGTGATCGACGGTACTAAGTTTGTCGCGGCAGCCGTCGGCTATGAGGGCGACGCCTGGGACATCTTAGAAACCCGCGGCGCAAAAATACGCCAAGCGCTGCCGTTTGGTAGCGTGCTGACGCTGCCCGCTACCGGTTCGGAAATGAACCACAGCGGCGTGGTCACGCGTCGGGCAACGCAGGCTAAGCTGCCGTTTCGCAGCGCCCATGTGTACCCGCGCTTCTCGATTCTCGACCCCACAAAAACCACTACCCTGCCAGCTCGCCAGCTCGCCAACGGGGTGGCCGATGCGTTTGTGCATGTGATGGAGCAGTACCTGACGTATCCAGTTGATGCCCGCGTGCAGGATCGCTTCGCTGAAGGCCTGCTACAGACGCTGATCGAAATCGGCCCGCAAGTGGTGCAGGAATCGGCCGACTACGACACCCGCGCCAACCTGATGTGGACCGCCACCATGGCGCTCAATGGCCTGATCGGCGCAGGCGTGCCGCAAGATTGGTCGACGCATATGATCGGCCATGAGCTAACCGCGCTGCACGGTATTGATCATGCCCGCACGCTGGCGATTGTGCTGCCTGCCAACTTACAAATCCGCCGTGAAGCCAAGCGCGCCAAGCTGTTGCAATACGCCGAGCGGGTTTGGCAGATCTGCCAAGGCGACGAAGAGCAGCGCATTGATGCCGCGATTCAACAGACCCGCAAGTTCTTTGAGGATCTAGGCTTACCCACGCGGCTATCCGCTTATCAGCTCGGTGCTGGCGATATCGACACGCTGATCAACCAACTCGAAGCGCACCGCCTGACCGCGCTGGGTGAACGCAGCGACGTCAGCTTGGACGTCAGCCGCCAGATCCTCGAAACGAGCCTCTAAGCCCACTTTTCCAGCGCGGTCACATAACTGAACGCGCCAACCACCTCGTTTAAGCCAAAGGTAAACAACATGAAGATTCTCGTCGTTCTAACTTCCCACGACCAACTGGGCAACACCGGTGAAAAAACCGGCTTCTGGCTCGAAGAGCTGGCCGCGCCCTACTACGCCTTTATCGATGCCGGCGCACAGTTGACCCTGGCATCACCCAAAGGCGGCCAGCCGCCGCTCGACCCAAAGAGCAGCCAGCCTGATTTCCAGACCGATGCTACCCGCCGTTTCGAGGCCGACTCGATCGCCACTCAAGCCTTGGCTAGCACCGTAAAACTGAGCGAAGTGGCCAGCGCTGACTTTGATGCGGTGTTCTACCCAGGTGGCCACGGCCCGCTGTGGGACTTGGCTGAAGATGCCGATTCGATTGCGCTAATCGAAAGCACCATCGTCGCCGGCAAGCCCGTCGCCGCGGTGTGTCATGCACCCGGCGTGCTGCGCCACGTTAAAACCAGCGACGGCAAGCCGCTGGTCGCAGGCAAAGCTGTAACCGGCTTCAGCAACAGCGAAGAAGCGGCCGTGGGCCTGACCGATGTGGTGCCGTTCTTGGTCGAGGACATGCTCAAGGCCCATGGCGGTCGTTACAGCAAAACCGCCGACTGGCAGGTGCATGTCGAAACCGACGGGCTGCTGGTCACCGGGCAAAACCCAGGTTCATCCGAGGCCACCGCCCACGCGCTGTTAGCGCTACTGGCCTAAGGAGACGCCGATGTCCGCCTACGTGGTCTTCATCCGCGAGCACACCACCGATCCGCTCGAACTGCAGCGTTATGCGCAAAAGGCGCCGCTCGCCCGCGAGGGCCACGACATCGAGCGTTTGGCATTTTATGGCCAATTTGAGGTGCTCGAAGGCGACCCCATAGAAGGCGCGGCCATTTTGCGCTTTGCGGACATCGGCGCCGCACGGCAATGGTATGCCAGCCCCGCTTACCAACAGGCGCTGCAGCATCGCCGCCACGGCGCGCACTACCGGGTATTGCTGATTGAGGGCGGCGACACGCCCTCGACCACCCAGGTAAACGCGTAATGCCCTAACCGTTGCATGGCGCGCCGGTGGCAACACCGGCGCCAGCGGCTAAGTAACGCCCAACCTCCCAGACCAAACACAACGCCCATTGCGCTGCCATGCGCCGCAATGCAGGCAGGCTTTTACCCGTTTAACGGGCCAGCCAGCACGCTAACGCCTCGATCATCACTGACAGAGGCCTCACTTATCGCCCGCGACAACTAATTCGTCGCCAGCGCCACAGGAACGAAACAATGGATACCAGCAGCTTTTTCCAGAGCGTAAAACTCGGCCCTTACACGCTCAACAACCGCATCGTTTTACCGCCGCTGACGCGCTCGCGCAGCACCCAGCCGGGCAACATCGCCAACCCACTGATGGCGACTTACTACCAGCAGCGCGCGGGCGCGGGCTTTATGGTGACCGAAGGCACGCAGATCGAACCGCGCGGCCAAGGCTATGCCTGGACGCCTGGCATTCATAGCGCTGAGCAAATCGAAGGCTGACGCAGCGTGACTGACGCGGTACACGCTGCTGGCAGCGTTATTTTCGCCCAGCTCTGGCACGTTGGGCGTGTCTCGCACACCTCGCTGCAGCCTAATAGTGACGCACCGGTGGCGCCTTCGGCCATCGCGGCTAACAACGTCAAAGTGTTCATTGAAACTGGCCCAGGCGCCGGTGCTCTGGCTGAACCTTCAACGCCCCGTGCGCTGAGCAACGCTGAGGTTAAAGAGCTGGTGCAGCTGTACGCACAAGCCGCGCGTAATGCCTTGAGTGCCGGTTTTGATGGCGTGGAGATTCACTGCGCCAACGGCTACTTGGTCAACCAATTTATCTCCGCACACAGCAACCAACGCGACGATGAATACGGCGGCTCGCTGCACAACCGTTTGCGCTTTTTGCGCGAGATCGTGCAAGCCGTGTCAGAGGCGGTCGGTGCCGATCGCTTGGGCGTGCGCTTTGCGCCGCTGTTTGAAAGCACCGCAGAAGATCGAGTGTATTTGGGCTTGGTTGAAGAAGACCCGCACGCCACCTACATCGAAGCCATCAAGGTGCTTGAAGAGGCCGGTATTGCATACCTGTCGATCGCCGAAGCCGACTGGGATAACGCACCGGAGCTGCCCGATGATTTTCGCCGTGAAGTTCGGCACGCCTTTAGCGGCCGCATCATCTACGCCGGCCGCTACACCGCCGAACGCGGCGCGCAAACATTGGATGCTGGGCTTGGTGACTTGATCGCCTTTGGCCGACCGTTCATTGCCAACCCAGATTTACCGCAGCGCATCGCCAACGGCTGGCCGCTCAACCCGGTCGATCCAAGCAGCATGTACGGCGGCACCGAGAAGGGTTACAGCGACTACCCAACGTACGCCGGGTAAGCCTGAGTTACCGGCCGCGACGGCGCGATGTTAGCGGCTGGTCATTCACAACAGCAGTCATCAATAGCGGCCTTTAGAAGGCCGCTATTTTTTTGCCTGCTCAACCGAACACTTAGCCTGCGATGAGGCCGCTCACTTCATCCGCTAGAACTGAGGCACAAATCCATGCACCTGCGCGAGCTTGAGGTGAACTTCCCACACCGTGCATGTACTCTAGAAATTCCAAATGGTCCCAAAACAAAGAAGAGAGAGGAATCACATGAGCCTATTTAGCGCGATTTTGAACAAACTTGGCTTCGGCGCCAAAGCCCAGGCCTCTGAAGCCGCAGCACCTGAGGTAGCGGCACAAGCCCCTGCCGTGATCGCCATCGCCGTTGTCGATGTTGTGGCCAAGATGGACAGCCTGGCGGCAGCAAACGCGCAGAAGCTGAACTGGAAAGTATCCATCGTTGATCTGCTCAAGCTGCTAGACCTTGATAGCAGCCTCGACGCGCGCAAAGGGCTTGCTACTGAGCTCGGATGCCCGAGCGAGAAGATGGCCGACTCCGCACAGATGAACATTTGGCTGCACAAGATCGTCTTGCAGAAGCTCGCAGACAACGGCGGGAATGTCCCGGCTGACTTGCTTTAACAGCAGCCATTACCTGCATTCCCATACGCCGGCGCGGGAATGCAGGAGTGGAGTCGGGCTTACGCGCTGACACGCCTTAGCCGAGCCACCAGCCAGCCGGCCAGTGGGAAGGACAACAGCTGGGTAATCGGCACCAACACCAGCACCTCAACCAAGACCGTTAACGAGAAACTCAGGTCATGGGTTATTGGGCTGAGCAGGTGCAGCACCAGCAAGAGGGTGGGATACAGCCCTAAGTAGCCGACTACTATTCGCCAAAACGCGCCATGTACTTTGTGCGATTGCTTGCTGGGTTTACTCATAAGTAACTCTTCAGGCAGCGCCGCGCTTAACGGCCTAAATTTTAAATAAAAAAGCCCCGCCACAAAGGAGCAAACAATGGCGGGGCTAAGAAACAGCTATTGAGATGCTGGCGTCGTGCGCGACGCCAGCATCAGTCGGCGCCGACCCGCACGACCAACTTGCCAAAGTTGCGACCCTCTAGCAGGCCGATAAAGGCGTTAGGTGCGGCCTCTAAGCCATTCACCAATTCTTCGCGATACTTGACTCGCCCGGCAGCAAACCAGCTCGACATCTCGCTAAAGAATTCGTCGTAGCGGTGCGCGTAATCGTCAAAAATAATGAAGCCTTGCACGTTAATGCGCTTGCGCAGAATGCTGCCCATAAAGCTCGGCAAGCGGTCTGGCCCAGCGGGCAAAGCGGTATCGTTGTAGTGCGCGACAATGCCGCAAACCGGCACGCGGGCCTTGGTATTGAGCAGCGGCAACACAGCATCAAATACCTTGCCGCCAACATTCTCAAAGTAGATGTCGATGCCCTTCGGGCAGGCCTTGGCCAGTTGCTCGGCAAAGTCTGGCGCGCGGTGATCGAGGCACGCATCAAAGCCCAGCACCTCAACGGCATGCCGACATTTTTCTGCCCCGCCGGCCACGCCGACGACATGACAGCCCTTAATCTTGCCGATCTGCCCCACGGTGGCGCCGACCGGCCCGGTCGCGGCGGCCACCACAAGAGTTTCACCCGCTTTAGGGCGGCCGATATCCAGCAAGCCCATGTACGCGGTAAAGCCCGGCATACCGAAAATGCCCAAGGCATACGACGGATGGGTTGGCGCTTTGCCGAGCGGAGTCAGGTCGCTGCCATCGGACACGGCATAGTCCTGCCAGACATTAAACGACAGCACCCAGTCACCCTCTTTATAAGCGGGATGCTTGGAGGTCACCACGCGGCAAACGGTGCCACCCACCATCACGCCGCCGACTTCTACTGGCGCCGCATAGGACGGTGCATCACTCATACGGCCACGCATGTATGGGTCGAGTGAGAGAAACACAGTGCGCAACAGCACCTGACCATCGGCGGGCTGCGCAATTGGGCTTTGCTCAATACGAAAGTTCGCTTCGACAGGCGCACCGTGCGGGCGTGAGGCGAGAACAACGCGCCGATTACTTAGCTGTGACTGGGACATGTGCAAACTCCTTGGCAGGTGTTGATACGCAGAATGATGACCGGATAAAATTAGACCAGTCAACTAATGATCACCCAAAATAACTCACCACTCGGTGGGTTATTTCGCTATTGGCTATTAAGACGCCAGCATGACCTGAGTCGTGGCCATGGCATTTTCGAGCGGGCGGCCATTGCGGTGCAGCTTGCTCAGCAGGCTGGCGCCAAGCCACAGTTGGTACAGCGCCGTGGCGGTTCGGAAAGCATCGCCTTGCGGCAAAGAGCCATCGGCCTGACCTTGTTCGATACAAGCGCTGATGCGCTCAATCACGCGATCAGAACCGTCGCGCAGCGTCAGGCGCATCGGGTCGGAAAGGTCCGCCACCTCAGCGCTGAGCTTCACCACGAGGCATTTTTGCTCGTCACAGGGCTCGCAGTAACTGTCCAACCACTTCTGCCAATAGCCCATCAACCGATCGCGGGCGGAGCTCGCTGGCGCGGCAAAACGCTCATCCATGTCGGCCAAATAACGACTGAAGTAATCCTCAAGCAGGGCTTGCCCGTATTGCTCTTTGGATTTGAAGTAGTGGTAAAACGAGCCTTTAGGCACACCTGCGGTCTGCAGAATCTCGTTAAGACCGACGCCAGTAAAACCCTTAACCACCATCATCAGATGGCCGGTATCGAGTAAATGCTGGCGTGTATCGCTGTAGTTTTGCTTCATGGCAGCAGCATACCAATAAATTAGACCAGTCGTCTAGTGGCGTTATCAAGCGCTGATTATAGCAACACTGCTCACTGGCTACTTGCTGCATACAGCCACGGACTGTTGGTTTTAGACTTTTGCACAGAGGCACATGGAGCTGCCGAGCGTGGTCACTCATCACCACACTCGACGGCCTGATTATGCCTTGAGCATTAACCCGGCTTGATCACTCTTCCAACAGGCTACGCAGCATCCACGCGGTTTTCTCGTGCACTTCCAAACGCTGGGTCAGCAGGTCAGCCGTAGGCTGGTCGTTGGCCGCATCGACCACGGGGAACAGCTTACGCGCGGTGCGTGCCGTGGCCTCTTGGGCCGCTACCAGATGACGGACCATCTCAGTGGCATTGGGCACGCCCTCAACCTCTTTAATGGTGGCCAGTTTGACGAACTGCTTATAGGTGCCCGGCGCCGGGTAACCGAGGGCGCGGATACGCTCGGCAATCATATCCAAGGCATTCCACTGCTCGGTGTACTGGCCCATGAACATCAGGTGCAGGCTGTTGAATTGCGGGCCTTTGACGTTCCAGTGAAAGTTGTGGGTCATCAAGTACAGGGTGTAACTGTCAGCCAGCAAAACCGACAGGCTTTTGACGATTTTCTCTCGATCAGTGTTGTTGATACCGATGTCGATTTGCGGTGCTTGCTGCTTTTTAGTCGCCACAGTTAAAACCTCCTGATTGAACGAACTAACAGCCTCAACCTGGCTGCCGTACCCTTTAGATATGCCTATTGCCGGTGCTCGTCAACCACGCCCCGCCATCACGAGAGCAAACGCGCCAACGCAAAAGGCCAGTCATATGACTGGCCTTTTGCTTGTTGCTCCCGCTGCTTAGGCGCTCTGCGGATCAGCACCTAGCGCGCCAGCATGCGGCGGACGTACGCCAATCAGCTGCGGCAACAGCGAACCGGCCAGCATGCCCAATACGCTAAACAACAGGCCCGCCAGTTGCGGCGGCCAGAAGTCGCCGTCTTGGTAGGTGAACTCCAGACTCAGCCACGACAGCAGACCGAAGCCAATCGCCAACAGCGCGCCCTGAGTGGTGGCTCGCGACCAGAACAAGCCGGCAATCAGCGGTACCGAGGCTGCCACCAGGGTGACCTTATAAGCACCGCCCACCAGCTCATAGATGCTCGCATCGGAATACAACGCAAAGGCGCAGGTGATCACCGCGCAAGCGGCGACGGTCCAGCGCATCGCGATCAAAAACTCGACGTCGCTCATGTTCGGGCGAAAGCGTTTGAGTACGTTCTCCGTGAAGGTCACTGATGGCGCCAGCAAAGTACCCGAAGCGGTGGACATAATTGCCGACAGCAGTGCACCGAAGAACAGTACCTGGGCGAACACCGGCGTGCGCTCCATGATCAGGTGCGGCAGGATCATCTGCGCATCTTCTTCGAGGTAGTGACTCACCATGGCCGGATCAATGATCGAGGCTGCGTAAGTGAGGAAGATCGGCAGCATGCAGAAGCCCAGATAAAAAATCGCGCCGGCAATGGTGGCATGCGAGGCGATCTTCTCGGTCTTGGCCGACATCACCCGTGCATACACGTCCTGCTGCGGGATCGAGCCAAGCATCATGGTCACCGCCGCACCGATAAAGGCGACGATATCCTTGGCATCGAAGCTATGGATAAAGGTGAACTTGCCCTCACTGGCAGCCTGAGTCAGCACCTTTTGCGGACCGCCGGCCATGTCACCGATCAGCCACGTCAGGTAGCCCAAACCGACAACGATAATTGCCATTTGGAAGGTATCGGTCAGCGCCACCGACCACATGCCGCCGAACAGGGTGTAGATCAGCACGATCGCGGTGCCGATCAGCATGCCTTGGGTCACACTGATTGAACCGTCCGACAACACGTTAAACACCACGCCGAGGGCGGTCAGCTGCGCGGCGATCCAACCCAAATACGAGGCCATGATCACCAAGCTGGTGATCAGCTCCACGTTCGGGCCAAAGCGTTTGCGGAAGAAGTCGCCAAGGGTCAGCAGGTTCATGCGGTACAGCTTACGGGCGAAGAACACGCCCACCAGCATCAGGCAGCCAAACGAGCCGAACGGGTCTTCAACAATGCCGGCGAAGCCTTCTTGAATAAAGGTGGCCGGAATGCCCAATACCGCCTCGGAGCCAAACCAGGTGGCGAACACCATCGCCATCACCAACGGGAACGACATACTGCGACCACCGGCCGCAAAGTCCTTGGAGTTATGCACGCGTGTCGAAGCGTAGAGTCCAATCCCTACCGTAATCAGCAGGTAACCCACAACAAACCAGATCAGCATGATTTTTGTTCCAGTGGCTCAGGCCCATCGCGGCTTACAAACGCACATAAGGCAGTTCGAGCGAGGCGCTACGACAGGCAATAAATTGTTGTTTTTGGTTGGCGGTGCAGCAGCCGCGGCTGCCCGGCCAATCCATTTGGCCACCCCGTAGTCAGGCTGCATGCCTCTCACCACGGTGGCGCAGTCTGCCAATCTCGTAAAATATGTCAAACAAAAACGACGATTTACCTGAACACATACGATAAAAAGCATTTTTACAGATCGTCGAAAATAAACCTAAGCTTATGATTTTTATAGATTTATAAATTAACAGCAATATCAGCAGTATTTTATTTACCACAGTAGTGTTCAAGTCATTCGACCACCCCACTGAGCCTGCGCCCGCTGGCGGCGTGAACCATGCAGCATTAGCAGGCCAATCGTGGTCTGCTAATGGCACGCTTAATTTTCCGAACAGGAATGCCTGTCATGCGCCCTACGTCATCTCGCTTTGCTCTTAGCCTGCTCGGCGCGCTGCTGCTGTTAAGCCTCGGCGCCTGCAGCAGTTTTACCACCCGCGACCCGCTGCGTATTGATCTTGCCGGCCTTGAGCCGCTGCCCGGTCAAGGCTTGGAAGTGCGTTTTATGCTCAAGCTGCGGGTGCAAAACCCTAACGATATGGCGGTCGACTACAACGGCATCGCTCTCGACCTGGAGGTCAACAACCAACCGCTGGCCAGCGGTGTCAGTGATCAAAGTGGTCAGGTGCCACGCTTTGGTGAAAGTCTAATTAGCGTGCCGGTGAGTATTTCCGCCTTTGCGGCGATGCGTCAGGCGTGGGCAGCGGCTGGCTATCAAAACGCGCAAGGGCTGCCTTACACCTTGCGCGGCAAACTGGCTGGCAACCTGTTTACCACCGAACGCTTCAGCGACAGCGGCACGCTCAATTGGCCGACACAACTACCGCGCGCAACGCCGCTGATAGAGCACTCAACCCACTAGGGCTGAGCGCCATGGCGATTGCCTTTAACGTTGTCGCAGCCGCAAACGGGGCAAAACCTTATACAATCCATGGTTTTAGTCATCTCTACCCGAGGAACCCGCGTGAGCACTCTGCCCTCCTGCCCTAAATGCAACTCCGAATTCACCTATGAAGACGGCGCCATGCTGGTCTGCCCGGAATGCGCCCACGAGTGGTCTGCTACCGCCGTGGCGGATGCCACAGACGACGACAAGGTGATCAAGGACTCGGTTGGTAACGTCCTGCAGCACCATCACCGTGATCAAAGACCTTAAGGTCAAAGGCTCATCACTGGTGGTAAAGGTCGGCACCAAGGTCAAAGGCATTCGCCTGTGCGACGGCGACCACGATATCGACTGCAAGATCGACGGCATCGGCGCGATGAAGCTGAAGTCGGAGTTTGTGCGCAAGGTTTAAGCGCCTATTAAGCCTGCATCTGCAGCAACAAAAATCCCGGCCATGGCCGGGATTTTTGCTTTGAGTCCAGGGCTCAGCGCACGCTTTGCAGGTACGCCGCCAAGCTGCTGATTTGCGCATCGCTAAAGTCCGCGGCAATCGACATCATCACCGAACCCGCGCGGCTTGGGTCTTTGTCGCGAAAGCGAGTCAGTGCTTTGCGCACATACTCGCTCGACTGCCCGGCCAAGCGCGGTGTGTCTTCACGGCCTTCGGCGTTCGCCCCGTGACAAGCGACGCACACGGTTTTGAACGTCGCCTCACCCTGCTGCCGCTGCGCCTCATCCACCGGTTCGTCATGGCTCAGCACCTTCTGCTGACCAAAGTAGATGGCGATATTGACCCGGTCCTCCATGCTCAGCGTCGGCGCCAGCTTGGACATGACAAAATCTTTGCGCTGACCGCTGGCAAACTTCTCGAACGCATTAAACAGATACACCGGGTTCTGCTGCGCCAGATTTGGGATGTGCCCGCGCTTGCTGTTGCCATTCATACCATGGCAATTGCCGCAAAAACGAATGCGCTCTTGGCCGGCCGCAAACGCTTGCTGGCGTAATGCGGGGTCAGCATTGAGCTGGGTAAAACGCTGCATGGCCTCCTCATTGGCGTGGGCCAGAGTGGCAATGCAACTGAATAACAAACAAGCAAGCAGACGCATGATGGCGGACCTTTTTCTTAAATTCTGGCGGTGGGCGCAAGATATTTAGGGCCGCGACTATAGAGATAAGCCCCACGGCAAACCCCGACACAGGTCAAGCAAAATGCAGGTTGGCCAGCGGCTATTAGCCATGACCTTGGCAACAAGCGAACACGCCAGCGCCACCACCCAGCCGGGCAACCGTGCCATCCGACACATTCGGCGCTACACTCGCCGGCTTTTTAGCCCGCAGCCCTTCAGGACAACTGTTATGAGCCGTCACAGCGCACTGCCCAACACCCTTAAAGCCTGGGCCCGCGAGGCGCTGGATGCCTTAGAAGAGGCGCAGGCGATTGCCGCCGACCAGCCGGACTTCGCCCCACTGGACCTGTTCAAAATGGCGCCCTCGATTGGCGCTTACTACCGCGGCATCGATGACGAAGGTCTGATCGAGCAGATGTTCCAACACGCCTGCGGCACCGTGGTGCTGATCCACGAGCAGGTGCCTGAGTACCGCGAGCTGCCCAAGCGCTGCTTCGTGCACTGCTACATGGACGCCATGCTGCTGATCAAGGCAGTGAAACTGGGTAAGGCCGAGCAAGTCATCGATTTCCTCGAAGCCAAAGGCAAAATCGAAGCCTGGCAGCCCTTATAAGCCCTGGGCGCCTGTCGAACGCGCACTTGTTAGCCATCGACAGGCACCTCAGCCACGCACTCGCCGCTCGCTCAACAGGTACCGCCATGACTCTCGACACCGCCGCCATCATTGCCGAAACCCGCGCTTGGGTTGACCGCGCCGTGATCGGCCTAAACCTCTGCCCATTCGCCAAAGCGGTGCAGGTCAAAGGCCAAGTGCGCTACGTGGTCTGCACCGACAGCGAACCAGCCGCGCTGCTCAACGCGCTGTGCGACGAGCTGCACCGCTTGGCCGAGAGCGACGCCAAAGACGTCGACACCACCCTGCTGATTCACCCGGCGGCGCTGACGGATTTTCTCGACTTCAACGACTTTCTCGCCGTGGCCGATGCCGCCGTGGAAGAGCACGGCTACGCCGGCATCCTGCAAGTTGCCAGCTTTCACCCGCAGTTCCAGTTTGCTGACACCCACCTCAATGACGTCAGCAACGCCACCAACCGCGCGCCCTACCCAACCTTGCACCTGCTGCGTGAAAGCAGCATCGACCGCGCCGTGGCCGCCTTCCCTGAGGCCGAGAGCATCTTCGAAGCCAATATCGAAACCCTAGAAAAACTCGGCGCCGACGGCTGGGCCGCCCTGCAAGCGCAGTGCAAGCGCGACGCCGAAAACCGCTAAGAGCATTTGCCTCAGCGAGCAGACGGCCGGCAATCCGCTAGCCTGTAACATCACAGCCCGATATTTACCGAGCGGTCGTAGCCCATAAGGGCGGCCGCCGGAGGTGTTCATGCGCTACCTGATGTTCTGCTTACTACTGACCCTTAGCACCGCCACACCTGCCGAAACGTGGCAGGTGATAGGCGACGAGCAGTTCGCGCCGTACAGCTTTGTGCAAGGTGATGACAACATCCCACACGGCCTAGATGTCGAGCTAATCAGCGCGGTACTGGATGAGGCCGGTATTGATTACCAGATGCGCTTACTGCCTTGGGCCAGGGTCAAGCGCCAACTCGACAGTGGCGCCTGCGAGATGGCCTTCCAGTTTGTTGGCACACCCGAGCGCCAAGCGCAGTACGAACTGGCCGGGCCTATCCGCAGCGGCTCAACCGTATTTATGACCAACCGAACCATCGCCCTGCACGACTGGCAAAGCCTCGACGACTTACAACCCTATGTAATCGGCCAAGTACGCGGTTACGCCTACGAATCAGCCTTCGACCAAGCCGACCTGTCACGCGACAGCAGCGCACAAAACCCACGACAACTGGTGTCTATGCTGCTGGCCGGACGGATCGACATCATCGTCGGCGACCGCCTGCAACTGCAGCACTACGTGCACGAGCAACGGGCCGAAGCCGACGTGCGCCTGCTGCCCAAACCGTTGGTTGAAATGCCACGGTATGTGGCCTTCAAAAAAGGCGATACGGCCCGCGCGCAACGCTTCACCAGCGCCCTGCAACGCCTGCAACAAAGTGGCGCCATGAACGCGATACTGCAGCGCTGGCAGTAAGCGGCATCTGAGTGGTTGTGCTCGCTCTCACGCGTGCACGCGAGAGCGAGCACAAAACACAACTATTTATGCAGAGAAACTTGCTTAGCCTCGATTTTCAGTGCGCTGAGTCGTTTGAGAAAAGCATCGATATTGGTTCGCGCAGAGCCTTCGTTAGCCAGACGCAAACGCTTAATTGCAATGAACGCATCACCAACACCCGCAGTGAACGGCGTGCGCACGACCTCACGCAAGACCACCCTATTGCTAGCAACTTCAATCAGGGTGTACTCCACCTCACTGGTCACTTCAAAGTCCAGACCAAATAGCGGCTGATCTACACGCAACAGATTGGCGCGCAGCGCATAAGGCGCATCCGCATCGCCCAGAAGCTCAGCATTTTTTAGAGACTGCTGAAGTGCTGAGTGAAAATCCGGACCGTCAATTTCCGACGTCCATAGAGGGTTGGTTTTCTCACCACCGTTTACCTCACCCAACTGCACACTGTTGTGCAGCGAAGCATCGTAGGCATGAGCTTTCGCCTGCGCATCAGAGACGGTCATACCAGGAATCTGCGCCGAAGAGGCGCAGCCAGTGAGAACAATGGCAAACAACGAAACAGCGAGAAAACGCAGCATGGGATGTCCTTAACAATCGATAGATAAGCCGCTCATCATGGCGGCAATACGCAAGAACAGGCACATGAGGAAATCCTGCACCCGCCTTAATCGCGGCGAGAGGATAAAAGCTCTGCTACTGAGGCTCAATAGCAGGATCGATCCTGTCAGAACGACGAGAACGCCCCTGCTTGACCCGCGCCATGCAGCAGACCAACGCCAAAAAACAGCAGCAGGCCCAGCGGGCCGAGCATCAACGTCAGCAAATAGCAGGGCACTAGCCACAAATGGCCAATGCCTTGCAGCGCGACCTGCTGCCCCAAACAACCCACACATCCCGGACGTAGTGCAACCCTGATCAAATACCGAGCAGCACATAGAAACCCTCTAACGCATAAAAAAGGCCCGTCACTCGACGGGCCTTTTTTGTAATCGCTCAATGTGGCCTATGCGCAAGCCTGCAAGGTCGAGCGACTTAGCTCGTAGTCCTTAACCGCAGCGTGAAAGGCGCTGATAAACACATCGTAATCGGGGTTTTCTTTCGAGTGGTATTCCGGGTGCCACTGCACACCCACCGCGAACGACTTAGCGCCTTTGACGCTGACGGCTTCGATCTGGCCGTCTTCAGCCACCGCCTCTACCTGCAAACCCTCACCCACACGGTTAATACCTTGGCCGTGCAAGGAGTTAACCCGCAGTTGAGTCACGCCATGAATACCATGCAGGACGCCACCTTCAGTCAGGCTAACGCCATGAATCGGGGCGTAGCAGATGTCGTCTTCTTCATCGCGCTCACGGTGATCCAAGCGCCCATCCACTTCATGTACATGCCGATGCAAGGTACCGCCATACAGCACGTTCATTTCCTGAATACCGCGACAAATGCCTAGCACCGGAATGCCGCGAGCAATCGCCGCCGCCATCAACGGAAAAACCGTGGCATCGCGGTCTTTATCTTCCAGGCCAGCGGCCTCACCGTTCTCACCGTAAAAACTCGGGTGAATATTGGATATAGAACCACCAAATATCACGCCCGAGACATTATCCAATACCGTATCGATATCCAGATCACTGGCCAACGCCGGAACCGTGAAAGGAAAGGCGCCGTAGTTAGTGATAACGCGAACATACTTTTCACCGACCAGGTGATACCAACCTTCATCACGATCTTTCAACTGCCAGCGACAAAGTGAAAGAGCGATCAATGGCTTACGCATAAAACTACCTTTAGGTCTTATTAGAACAGACCTAATGCAGTCAGCCTGGCGCGTAAGCAAAGCTGACTGCATTAGGAAAGCGGATTTTAGAGATAACTGCAGACTGCAGCATTTTCGCTACCAGAATCAGCCTAGAAGCAGCATAAGCCGCTCTTGACAGGCGACCAAGAGCGCCTCAGGCAAAAGCTTTTTGCCTCGCAGGAAAAACTGTAGCGGTAGAATTTGGACAAGCCGTCACGACAATTAAAATTCGTCGGCACAAATGCCACGAGCCTGAAAATATAACTTGCTGTATTGGCCATATCGCTAACTATCGCGAGATGCACACAGCGGTTAATTTAAATAAAAAAGCCCATCAAATGACGGGCTTTTTTATTTAAATTAACCGCAGAGCTTTTACGCTACAGCCGCCACTCTGCCCTTCTCTAACTTATTCGCTTGATAGGTTTTTGCCGCATCGTGAAAGGCCTGCAACAACTTGTCGTACTGCGGATTCTCCCAATAGCGATACTCCGGGTGCCATTGCACGCCAACGGCAAATGCTTTGGCGCCAATCACGCTGACCGCTTCGATCTGCCCGTCTTCGCAAACGGCCTCGATTTGCAGCCCCTCGCCCAGACGATCAATGCCCTGACCGTGCAGTGAGTTGACCATGACCTGCCGCTCACCAATCACCTGATGCAACACGCCACCTTCGGTGAGAGTGATGTTATGAACCGGGCCGTAGGCCACGTCGTCTGGTACGTCTTTGACTTCACGGTGGTCGAGGCGCCCGGCAACGTTGTGTACTTCGCGGTGCAAGGTGCCGCCGAACAAGACGTTGAGCTCCTGCACGCCACGGCAGATGCCGATAAACGGAATGCCGCGCTCAAGGCAGGCGCGCATCAGACGCAAGACGGTGGCGTCGCGCGGCTGATCAGCTAAGCCGAGGCCCGGATGTTCGTCGCCGTAAGTGCTGGGATGCACATTAGACAGCGAGCCGCCGAACATGATGCCAGAGACGCTGTCGAGCACGGTATCCATGTCTAGGTCATCAGCAAACGCCGGGATCATCAGCGGGAAGGCACCATAGCCGGTGACGGAGCTGATGTATTTTTCACCGACTAGGTGAAACCAGCCGATGTCACGGTCGGTCAGCTGCCAGCGACACAGCGGGAGGCCAATCATGGGTTTGTTCATTGCGGGTGTCCTCTTCACAGTCAATTGAAGTGGGCTGCCCTTGGGAGAGCGGGCTTGCAGGTCACGCAACCGTGAACCCGCTCACCCAAGGGGTGCCGCAACCGGCGAACCGGGCACTGCACCAACGCCGCGCCCGCGCGGCTGGTTTGTTGCATAACGCTATGCCTGATGGGTATCGCTGCGCTCAACCCACCTTACCAATCGATCGCCCCCACGCGGGAGCATGGGCACGATCAAATCAGTTACTGCAAAAACAGCAAAAAAAGCCGGCCTCACGACCGGCTTTCATCTTTAACGCTTAGCTATTGCTCGGGAAGGCAAACTGCGCTGCCTCGTGGCTGGCGCGTTGCGGCCAGCGCTGAGTGATGGCTTTGCGCTTGGTGTAGAAGCGCACACCGTCTGGACCGTAGGCATGCAGGTCGCCGAACAGCGAGCGCTTCCAGCCGCCGAAGCTGTGGTAGGCCACAGGGACTGGCAGCGGTACGTTAACGCCAACCATGCCGACTTCGATCTCGTCGCAGAACAACCGCGCCGACTCACCGTCGCGAGTGAAGATGCAGGTGCCGTTGCCGTATTCGTGGTCGTTGATCAGCTGCATGGCGGCTTCCAGGCTAGCGACACGCACGATACACAGCACCGGGCCGAAGATTTCGTCGGTGTAGATGCTCATGTCCTTGGTCACGTTGTCGAACAAGGTGCCGCCAAGGAAGAAGCCGCCTTCGTTGCCCTTGACGATCAAGTCACGGCCGTCGACCAGCAGACTAGCGCCCTGTTCAACGCCGGCGTCGATATAGCCTTTGACCTTTTCCCGTGCGGCAGCCGTTACCAGCGGGCCCATGTCCAAACCGGTATTGGTGCCGGCACCGATTTTCAGCGCTTTGATTTGTGGCACCAGCTTGGCGACCAATGCATCAGCAATTTGATCACCGACACACACCGCCACCGAGATGGCCATGCAACGCTCGCCGCATGAGCCGTAAGCGGCGCCCATCAGGGCGTTAACGGTGTTGTTCAGGTCGGCATCGGGCATCAGCACGGCGTGGTTCTTGGCGCCGCCGAGGGCTTGCACGCGCTTACCGCGCTTGGTGCCTTCGCTGTAAATGTATTCGGCGATCGGGGTCGAGCCCACAAAGCTCAGGGCTTTAACTTCGGGGGCTTCGATCAGCGCGTCTACCGCTTCTTTGTCGCCGTGCACCACGCTCATCACGCCCTTTGGCAGACCGGCTTCGAGCAGCAGCTCGGCGATCAGCAGGGTGGAGCTTGGGTCACGCTCGGATGGCTTCAAGATGAAGCAGTTGCCGCAGACGATGGCCAACGGGTACATCCACAACGGCACCATGGCCGGGAAGTTGAACGGGGTAATACCGGCCACCACGCCCAGCGGCTGGAAGTCGCTCCAAGCGTCGATGTTCGGGCCAACGTTGCGGCTGTATTCGCCCTTGAGAATCTCAGGCGCTGAGCACGCGTACTCAACGTTTTCGATGCCGCGCTTGAGTTCACCGGCAGCGTCTTCAAGGGTCTTGCCGTGCTCTTCACTGATCAGCTTGGCGATGCGGGCTTCGTTGTCTTCCAGCAACTGCTTGAAGCGATACATCACTTGCGCGCGCTTGGCGGCTGGGGTTTTGCGCCAGGCAGGATAAGCGGCTTGAGCGGCGTCGATGGCTTGCTGCACGGTGGCACGGCTGGCCAGAGCAACTTTGTGGATAACCTGGCCGGTGGACGGGTTGTAAACGTCGGCAGTGCGGCCGTTGTCGTTGACGAACTCGCCGTTGATCAGGTGTTGAATGGTTTGCATAAAAGCTCCGTTATCGAATGCGCTGTCGAGGCGTAGGGATGATGACGCGGTTGCCATCCACCCCAGCAAAATGTTGTTAAGTCGATGGCTAGCTCAGCGCCAGCCACCGGGGTCGAATTAGTCGAGTTTATTCAGCACATCGCCGACGATATTGAACAGCGTGTCGAGCTGCTCGGGCGTGGTGTTGAAGGTTGGCCCGAACTGCAAGGTGTCGCCACCGAAGCGCACGTAGAAGCCGGCGTTCCACAATTTGATGCCGGCCTCGAATGGGCGGATCACCGCATCGCCGTCACGCGGGGCGATTTGGATTGCGCCGGCCAGACCGCAGTTGCGGATATCGACCACGTGCTTGCTGCCTTTCAGGCTGTGCAGTTTCTCCTCAAACACCGGCGCCAGAGTGGCCGACTGCTCGATCAGGTTGTCGCGCTTGAGCAACTCCAAAGTGGCCAAGCCGGCAGCGCAAGCCACTGGGTGACCGGAGTAGGTGTAGCCGTGGCCGAACTCGACCATGTGCTCAGGGATCGCCTGGTTCATAAAGGTGTTGTAGATCTCGCTGGAGGCGATCACCGCGCCCAGCGGAATCGCGCCGTTAGTAATCTGCTTGGCGGTGTTCATGATGTCTGGTGCCACGCCGAAGTATTCAGCGCCAGTCCATTTACCCATGCGCCCGTAAGCGGTGATCACTTCGTCGAAAATCAGCAGAATATTGTGTTGGGTACAGATTTCACGCAGGCGCTGCAGATAGCCAACCGGCGGTACGATCACCCCAGCAGAGCCTGACATCGGCTCGACGATCACCGCGGCGATGTTCGACGCGTCGTGCAGTTCGATCAGTTTTAGCAACTCGTTGGCCAGCTCGACGCCGCCAGTAGTAGCCATGCCCTTGGTGTACGCCAAGTGCGGTTGCAGGGTGTGCGGCAGGTGGTCGGCGTCCATCATCTGGCCGAACATTTTGCGGTTACCGCCGATGCCGCCGAGGCTAGTGCCGGCGATATTAACGCCGTGATAGCCACGGGCACGGCCGATGAATTTGGTCTTGCTCGGCTGGCCTTTCAAGCGCCAGTAAGCCTTGGCCATCTTCACCGCAGTGTCAGCGCACTCGGAGCCGGAGTCGGTATAAAACACGTGATCGAGGCCGGCCGGTGTCAGCTCAATGATTTTTTCCGCCAGCTGGTAAGACAGCGGATGACCGTACTGAAAGCCCGGCGCGTAATCGAGGATGCCCAACTGCTTGGCCACGGCGTCTTGGATTTCTTTGCGATTGTGCCCGGCGCCACAGGTCCACAGACCCGACAAGCTGTCGAAGATGCGCCGGCCTTTGTCGTCAATGAAGTGGTTGCCATCTGCCGCGACGATGATGCGCGGATCGCGCTTGAAGTTGCGATTGGATGAAAACGGCATCCAGTGCGCGTCCAGCTTGAGTTGGCTGGCCAAGGGCGAAATGGCGGTCTGCGGCATGTTCATGTGGCGGCCTCGTGGCGATGGGCGATAAGCGTGTGTGAGGCAGCAGATCAAGCGGTTGCCTCAGCAGTTGCAGCTAAAGGTGACACAGGGATAAAGTCTCTAAAATTCAACTCTTAGAATCATTAGATAAGCCAGAGCTAAACAATGAGCAGCCGTCGCCCCACTCCGCTGGCCCAGGTCAGCGACTTCGATATTCGTTTATTACGCATCTTTCGCAGCGTGGTGGAATGCGGCGGTTTTTCCGCGGCGGAAAGCGCCCTAGGCATCGGTCGCTCGGCCATCAGCCAGCAGATGAGCGACCTGGAACAACGCCTCGGCCTGCGCCTGTGCCAGCGTGGCCGTGCCGGTTTTGCCCTGACCGAGGAAGGCCGTGAGGTCTATCAGTCGTCCCTGCAACTACTCAGCGCCCTGGAAAGTTTTCGCACCGAGGTCAATGGTCTGCACCAGCACCTGCGCGGCGAGCTGAATATCGGCCTCACCGATAACCTGGTCACCGTGCCGCACATGCGCATCACCCATGCCTTGGCGCGCTTGAAAGAACGCGGCCCAGACGTGCGCATCCAGATCCGCATGACGCCGCCCAGCGAAGTTGAGCAAGGCGTACTGGATGGCAGCCTGCATGTGGGCGTGGTGCCGCAGGCCGGCGCGTTGTCGGGGCTGGAATATCAGCCGCTGTATAACGAGCGCGCACTGCTGTATTGCGCGGTTGGCCACCCGTTGTTTTATGTCGACGACGATGAATTGCAAGACGAGCGCCTCAACGCCCAAGAGGCGATTGCGCCAACCTTTCGCCTACCACCAGAAGCGTTGGCCCATTATCAGGCGCTCAATTGCACCGCCAGCGCCTCAGACCGCGAAGGCATGGCCTTTTTGCTGCTGACCGGGCGCTACATCGGCTACCTGCCCGACCACTACGCCAGCGCATGGGTACAAGAGGGTCGCCTGCGGGCACTAAAAGCCGACACGCGTAATTACGAGCTCAGCCTGGCGGCGGTCACCCGCAAGGGTCGGCGCCCCCATCTGGTGCTGGAAAGCTTTCTTGAAGTGCTCGCCGCCAGTCAATAAAAGGCTTTCGCTGCGCACAATCCTGACCTTGCTCACAAGCAATTCACCAATGGTCAGGTTTTTTGCCGGCAGCCATTGCCGTGCCTGAGCGCGTCAGGTTTCAATGCGCGCACATTTCACCTCTTCAAGGCCACACTCCATGCCTGCTGAAACCACCTCCACCAGCACAGCCGTGAAACCCACCGGGCGCATTCGCCAGAAGAATGAAGAAGCCATCCTGCTGGCAGCAGCTGAAGAGTTCGCCGTGCATGGCTATAAAGGCACCAGCATGAACAGCATCGCCCTGCGCGTTGGCCTGCCCAAAGCCAACCTGCACTACTACTTCAACAGCAAGTTGGGGCTGTATGTCGAGGTGCTGCGCAACATCATCAACTTGTGGGACAGCGCGTTCAGCAACCTGTGCGCTGAGGATGATCCAGCCAGCGCGCTGGCCGGTTATATCCACGCCAAAATGGAATTCTCTCGGCGCCAACCGCTGGCCTCGAAGATTTTTGCCATGGAAATGATCAGCGGTGGCGAATGCCTAGCCGAACACTTTAATCAGGATTACCAAAAGTGGTTTCGCGGCCGCGCGGCGGTGTTTCAGGCGTGGATTGAGCAAGGCAAGATGGACCCGGTCGATCCGGTGCACCTGATCTTTCTGCTGTGGGGCAGCACCCAGCATTACGCTGATTTTTCCGTCTCGATCAGCCACTTGACCGGGCGTAAAAAGCAGACCAAGGAAGACTTCGCCAAAGCCACCGACAATCTGATTCAGATCATCCTCAAGGGCTGCGGCCTGACGCCTCCCGCGCGCGTTTAATGGCTCTCACACTTAGCGCTGCTTGCAGTTTTCAGGAAGAAATTCGCAAGAGCCGCTTTCTCGCCCAAGCCGCGCCCATTAGTAACGCGGCCGAGGCCCAGGCCTTTATCCAGCTCAGCAGCGACCCCGGCGCTTCGCACAACTGCTGGGCCTGGAAAGTCGGCCAGCAATACCGCAGCAGCGATGACGGTGAACCCGGCGGCACCGCAGGTCGTCCGATGCTCGCCGCCATCGAAGCCCAAGGCTTCGACCGCGTCGTGGTGGTGGTCACGCGCTGGTACGGCGGCATTCAGCTCGGCACCGGCGGCCTCGCCCGCGCCTATGGCGGTAGCGCGGCCAAGTGCTTGCAAGGCGGCCAACAGCTTGAACTAGTCCAGCGCCTGCACGGCCACTGCCATCTGTATTTTGCCGAACTGCCACTGCTTAAGGCGCAACTGGCCAGCCTTGACGGCCTGCTGCTGGCCGAACACTACGATGGCGACGGCGCCCAGCTTGAGCTGGCTATCCCGCCAGCACAGCTGCCTGCCCTGCAGCGCTTGCTGGCCGACCTCAGCCGTGGCCGCGCGCAGCTGCACGTGGCCGATGTGGATAACTGAATACCTGCCTGTTCACGTAGCTCAGATTGCAACCGAGCGGAGAGTGAAACCCGCTCGCAGCCGACTATTAAGCACAGCAATCTAAAGCCACAACAGCCCGGCAACCAAAGCGCTCACAAATTCGGTGCATAGCATTGTGGATAACCTTGGGGCAGTCCGCTAACAGGCATGCCTGACGGGGCCTGCACACTGCTGATCAGTTTTCATCCAGCGCCCCAAGAGGCGGCGAAAACTTAGGCTAAATTACTGTTTTTACTGATTTTTAACAAAAACAAAGCGCTTGTATACAGCAGCACTAGGCCAAACGAAGCACCGAGCAAGTTGCCCACAATGGCTGGGGACAAATCTGTGGACAAGCTTTGCACAGGCGACGCAGAGCCATCTATCGCGGGGCTTACGCCAAGCTGTACGTTTTTCACTCAACTGCTGCTACAGCGCCAAACAGAGCATTGCGCAATCATCTGTAGGCTGCCCGCATCAGTAATAACTGGCGACTGCATGGATTAATCATCCACAGCGTTAGCAACAACTTAGTCTTTTTGCCCACAATCTCTGTGGAGCCTTCTGTGGATAACCCTTGGATGAGTGCCTACAGCAGCCGCCAGAGTAAGCCTCGGCCTTACTGTACGAAATTCATCCAGCGCTACGCGAACAAGCATGCCGCGCTGATAAGCAACTGATTAATTGACTATTTCTCTACTTATTCGATGCTTTTTCCGGCGCTGCCCGGCGCTGGAAAACGCCTACACAGTTGCCCCCAATTAAAGTGGGCAAGTCTGTGGATAAGCCTTGGATGGGCGGCTACAGAGCACGCCCACCAGCGCCTGCCGAGCAGCGTACAAAAAACAACCAACCACGCCCCCCACACAAGTGACACGGCGCGAACAGCCAACAGCGTTTAGAATTCAAGCATTGCCGCCAATGAGAGTCCTGCCATGTACAACTGGCTCAACGCCCTGCCCAAAGCCGAATTGCACCTGCACCTAGAAGGCTCCCTAGAACCCGAACTGCTGTTTGCTTTGGCCGAGCGGAACCGTATCGCCCTGCCCTGGAACGACGTAGAAGCCCTGCGCAAGGCGTATGCCTTCAATAATCTGCAGGAGTTTCTCGACCTGTATTACCAGGGCGCGGACGTGCTGCGCACCGAGCAGGATTTTTATGACCTGACTTGGGCCTACCTGCAAAAGTGCAAGGCGCAGAACGTTATCCATGTTGAGCCGTTCTTCGACCCGCAAACTCACACCGATCGCGGCATCCCTTTTACTGTGGTGCTTAATGGCATCACCCAAGCCCTGCAAGATGGCCAACGGCAACTGGGCATCAGCCATGGTTTGATTCTCAGCTTTTTGCGTCACCTCAGCGAAGAAGCCGCATTCCAAACCCTCGAACAGGCTATGCCGTTTCGTGATGCCTTTATTGCCGTGGGTTTGGACAGCTCGGAGATGGGCCACCCACCGAGCAAATTCCAGCGCGTGTTCGCCAAAGCCCGCAGCGAAGGCCTATTGGCCGTTGCCCACGCCGGCGAGGAAGGCCCGCCCGACTATATCTGGCAGGCGCTGGACCTACTTAAAGTCAGCCGTATCGACCATGGCGTACGCGCCGCAGAAGACCCGCGGCTGATTCAGCGGCTGATTGACGAGCAGATTCCGTTGACGGTGTGTCCGCTGTCTAACACTAAGCTTTGCGTGTTCGATGACATGCGCCAACACAACATCCTGCAGCTGCTGGAGCAAGGCGTTAAGGTGACGGTTAACTCCGACGACCCGGCGTATTTCGGCGGTTATGTAACGGAAAACTTTATGGCGCTGTATGACAGCCTCGGCATGACTCGCGAGCAAGCTCAGCGCTTGGCGCAAAACAGCTTGGACGCACGCTTAGCCTAACCAGCCGCCAAGCTCAAGCGGACTGTGCGCCGCCACTCACTGACAAGGATTTCAACGTGACCCTGCAACCGCTGCACACCTTGGTGCTTGCCGTGCTGGTGCTACTGCTCGGCATGGCCATTAACCGCCTGATTAAGCCGCTGGCGCGCTACAACATCCCAGCCCCGATAAGCGGCGGCCTGACGTTTGCGCTGGCCATGTTGGTGGTCAATCGCACCTTGGACTTTAGCCTGGAGTTTGATGCCACCCTCAAACCCGTGCTGATGTTGGCTTTCTTTGCCGCGGTGGGTTTGTCCGCCGATCTCAGCCTGCTGCGCCGAGGCGGCAAGCGCATGCTGCTGTTCGTGCTGGTATTGATCCCCTTTTTGCTGCTGCAAAACGGCTTGGGTGTGCTGATGGCTTGGGGCTTGGACTTGCACCCACTAATGGGCTTGGTGGGCGGTTCTATCACCCTGATCGGCGGTCATGGCACAGGCGCGGCTTACGCCGAGCGCTTTGCCGAGGTAAGCAATATTCAATCGATCATGGAGCTATCGATGACTAGCGCCACCCTCGGCCTGGTGCTCGGCGGGATTGCTGGCGGTCCTTTGGCGCAATGGTTGATCCGCCGCCATAAGTTGGCTGACGCCAGCGGCCACGCGACTAAGGTGGCGCACGCCGATGATGCTGACGCTACGCCAATAGCCAGCAGCAACTTTATTCCGGTGCTGGCCGCCACATTGGTGGCGGTGATCGCCGGTCAGGCCACGGCGCAATTGTTCGACGGTAGCGCCATCACGCTGCCAAGCTTTCTCTGCTGCATGCTCTTTGGAGTGTTAATTCGCAACGTGGGCAACCTGTTCGGACTGCGCCTGAACGACGAGGCCATCGAGTTGATGTCATCGGTCAACCTGTCACTGTTTCTCGCGATAACCATGATGGCCCTGAGCTTGGCCAGCGTTTTCAGCCTGGCCGGGCCGTTGCTCCTGATCCTCGCCGCACAGCTGCTGCTGGTTCTGCTGTATGGCGCGTGGGTGGTGTACCGCAGCGTCGGCAGCGATTATGAAGGTGCTGTCATGTCCGCCGCCTTCTGCGGCTTTGCCATGGGCGCCACCGCCACTGCCATCGCTAATATGCAGGCGGTGACCCAGCGCTACGGCCCATCCCCTCAAGCCTTTATGGTGGTGCCGCTGGTGGGAGCCTTTCTGATTGACCTGCTCAACGCCGTGATCATCACGGGCTATTTGTCACTGCCATGGATGGGGGCCTGACTATGCGTAAGTTTCTTCTGCTCATGGCCTGCCTAATGCTTGTCGCGTGCTCCCGTGGACCTGACACAAGCACTCTGCAAGCCGACCTTAAAGCACGCCTGCAACAGGTATTCGGCAGTCAACTGCAACTGCGCGACGTACAACGCCGTGGCGCAGCGACCGACAGCCAGGCACCGGCCAACACTGAGCGGTTGATTGTCTATTTTGACGCTGAGCTGGAGCTAGAGCAGGCCTACGACTTTAGCGCGTGGGACTCACCCGGCGCCGCCTCGCTGCTCAGTTTATTGGGCGCCGGCCCGCGCGGCATCACAGGCATCCTCAGCGGTGGTAATCAGGCGGGTGATCGCCTGCGCGCCCATGGCAGTTTGATCTATCAGCGCCAAGGCGATGGCTGGCAAGCGCTGGTGGCCCAAGGTTTCAGCCAACCGCAACAGCCACGCAATGAGCAGAGCGACGACTCACAACTCATCACCGCGATCACTACCGCCCTGAACTTGTCGCCCGGCGGCACCAGCGAGCAAGCCCGCAAGGTCATTCAAGAGGAGGTGCTGGTCGCGCTGGGCAATATCAAAGGCCGCCTAAGCCGCTTGGAAAACGGCTACGCCCTGGCCAGCGGCCCCGCTTACGGCCAATACAGTCGCTTTGCCGAGGCCTTCAGCCGCCTGTTGCAGCCGAAAAAAATCAAACTTAGCACCCTGCTCACCGACGGCGGACTGGATAACCTGCAACTGCTGCGCGCCGGCAAGGTACAGCTGGCCCTGTCGCAAAGCGATACGGCCTACCAGGCGCTGCATGGCCTTGGGCCTTTTGCGCGCGACGGTGCTGATACCCAACTGCGCGCGCTCGCCAGCCTCTACCCAGAGCCCGTACATGTGCTGGTGCGTGCCGACGGCCCGCAACGGATCGCCGACCTGCGCGGCAAGCGGGTCAATCTTGGCCTGCCAGGCTCGGCATCGCGCGATACAGCACTGGCGGTGTTGGCCGCCCATGGTTTGCAACCGTCTGATCTGGCCAGCAGCAGCGAACTGGACTTACAGAGCGCCTTGAGCGCCCTGCGCGATGGCCAACTGGACGCCTTGCTGCAGGTGATTGGCATCCCCGCCGACACCATCCGCTCCGCCAGCGACGCCATCGACCTGCGCCTGTTAGCCCTAGAGCCGCAGGCCATTGCCACATTGCAAAGCAGCCGCCCCGGCACCTTTGCCTTTACCCTGCCGGCGGGTAGTTATCCACGCCAGCAGGAGGCCGTTGCAACCTTAGCCGTGAGCAGTTTGTTACTAACCGAACAAACCCTGACCAACCACGAAGCACAACAACTGCTCAGCCTGTTATTCACCCCAGGTACTCAGTGGTTGAGCTTGGGCAGCGTGCAAGGCAGTCAGCTGTCCGCCAAACAATCCTTGACGGCGATCGGCATTCCTCTGCACCCAGGTGCACTTGAGGTGCTTAAAAATACACCCGCCGCACTGCCGTGACAGCGACTACGCTGATCCTGTGGGTGCGTGTCGGCACTCCAGAGGTCGTCATCGACTAGACGACCGAGAGCAGGCTGGGCTTCTCCCGGCCTTAGGTCCTCCACTGATTATCGGGGGTAAGGATGCGACCCGATTGGTTTAAAGCTCTGCGTTTAGCCGGTAGTTATCTACTGTTCAGCTCCGTATGGATCCTTCTCAGCGACGGTCTGCTGACTAACCTGAACCTCGATAGCGCCCACCTGAACTTGCTGCAAACCTATAAGGGTCTGGCCTTTGTGGTGCTCAGCACCCTGCTGATTTTCATCCTTAGCTACCGCGACCAACGGGTGCGCAGCCAGCTTTCTGGCTCACTGAACCACAGCAGCCGCCTGCTGCAACAGGCTCAGCGCAATGCCAGTTTGGGCAGCTGGGAATATGCCGATGCCGGCTTCGACTGGTCGCCGCAAGCCTTACGTCTACTCGATCAGCCCAACAGCTCGCGCAGCAGCCTTGAGCAATTGCTCAGTTACCTGCACCCAGCCGATCGCGTGGCCGCGCAACGGGCCTTGGAGGGTTTCCTCAAGGGCACCGACGCGCTGTTTATCCAACTGCGGCGCAATCAACCCAGTCACCTGCCGCCGTTCTGGTTACTGCTGCGTGGTGAGGCGGATGAGCAAGGCCGCCTCAGCGGCACCATCCAAGACATCAGCAGCCAAAAACACGATGAAGAGGCGCTGCGCGAAAGCGAACAACGTCTGCGCCAGCTGTTCGAACACACGCCACGCATTGCGGTGCAGGGTTACGATCAGCAGCGTCGGGTTATTTACTGGAACCAAGCCAGCACGCATCTGTATGGCTATGCCGCACATGAAGCCATGGGCAAAACCCTGGAAGATTTAATTATCCCGCCGGCCATGCGCCAGCAGGTTCTCGACGACGTGCAGCGCATGTTTAGTGGCCAAGCAGCGGTGCCTGCGGCCGAACTGCAACTGCAACGCAAAGACGGCGACCGGGTGTGGGTGTACTCCAGCCACCTGCTGATTCGTAATGCTCACGACCAGACGGAGCTGTATTGCGTCGACATCGATTTGAGCGAGCAAAAAGCCTCCCACTTGGCCCTGCAAAGTAGTGAAGCACGCTACCGGCAGCTGGTTAATCAGCTCGACGAAGCGATTTTTCTCTGCGACGCCCAGCAACGCCTGACGTTCCTCAATCCGGCATGGAGCATTATCAGCGGCCACGCCGAACGCCAAAGCGTGGGCATGCCACTCAAACACTTTCTGCATAGCGATGATGCGGAGCTAATTAGCCAACAAGCCGAGGATATTCTTGCCGGGCGTGTGGACGGATGGGCCGGTGAGTGCCGCCTACGTTGTGCCGACGGTTCCAGCCGTTGGATCGAACTGCATCTCAGCAGCGGTGATCTGCCCAGTTACGGGCTGCAAGGCAGCCTCAACGACATTCATGCCCAACACCAGGCCCACGAGCTGCAACAGGCGCGCAATGCCGTGCTCGACCAACTGCTGGCTCACTGCCCGTTAGCCGACACGCTCAGCGGCATTGCCAGTCGCTTGGAAGCACTCAGCCCAGACATGCGTGTGTCGATCATGCGTCTGCACCCAAACAACTGTCTCTACGTCATCGCCTCACCCAGTCTGCCTAGCGAATTCACCCATGCCATAGACGGTATTACCGCACAACTGGACGTCGGCTCCTGCGGCCAAGCCGCTGCCAGCGGTGAGCTGATGATTGCCGAAGACCTGCAAAGCCACCCTAACTGGCAGGCATTTAGACACTTGAGTCTGGCGGCGAATCTGCGCGCCTGCTGGTCGCTGCCATTCAAAAACGACAGCGGTGAAGTGCTAGGCACCTTCGGCATTTACTACCGCACAGTGAAGCGTCCGAATGACGACGACATTGCCTTGGTCACCGAATTCACTCGCCTGGCGGGGCTCGCGGTGCAGCAACAGCAGCGCGAAAGTGCGCGCCAGCAGATCGAAGAACGCTTTCGCGCCACCTTCGAGCAGGCGGCTATCGGCATCGCGCATATCTCTCCGGACGGCCACTTCTTATTGGTCAACAGCCACATCTGCAAAATGTTGGGCTGCCGCCAAGAACAACTGCTGGGGCAGCTATTTCAGAGCTACACCCACCCTAGCGATTTACCCCGCGATCTACAGCAGATGCAGCAACTGCTAAACGGCGAGAGCAGCAGCTACCGCCTAGAAAAGCGCTATTACCGTGCCGACCGCAGCTTAATGTGGGCCAACCTGCAGGTGACCTTGATCCGCCATAGCAACGGCGCGCCGCACTACTTTATCTCGGTGATCGAAGACATCAGCCTGCGCAAGCAACATGAGCAGGCTTTGCGCCAAGCAGCCACGGTATTTGAAAGCACGCGTGAGGCGGTGGTAGTGGTCGATTGGCAGCACCGCATCATCGCCAGCAACCCGGCCTACAGTGAAATCACTGGCCAAGCCAGCAACGCAGTGCTCGGCACTCGCTTGCCGTTGCTGTACAGCTCGCCGCAGGAGCGCGGACGTTACCGCAGCATCTGGCGCGGTCTAAAAAGCCAAGGCAACTGGGCCGGCGAGCTGAACGCCAGACGCGCCGACGGCTCACTCTGCCCGCTGTGGCTGAACGCCAGCCGGGTCAATGACTGCGATCCGCAGCAAGCGCAGTACGTGCTGGCATTCACCGATCTCAGCCAGTTCAAAGACAGCCAGCAGCGCCTGGCGCATCTCGCCCATTACGACCCGTTAACCGACCTACCCAACCGCTTATTTGCCCATGAGCGTCTGAGCCATGCGCTGCAACACGCCAAGCGCCATGAGGAGCGCGTGGCCGTGCTGTTTATCGACCTCGACCACTTCAAGACCATCAATGACGGCCTCGGCCATGCGGTCGGCGACGAGCTGCTGGTAACCGTGGCGCGGCGCCTGCAACAACGCCTGCGCAACGAGGACACTCTGGCTCGCTTAGGCGGCGATGAGTTCTTGGTTATTCTGGAAAACCTGCAAAATTCTGACGAAGCCGCGCTTACCGCCCAAGCCCTGCTCAAGCTGTTCGAGCGCCCCCTGCCATTGGGCCATCAACGCGAGGCATATCTGGGTGCGAGTATCGGCATTAGTTTTTACCCGGACGACGGCCAGAGCAGCGACGAGCTGATTCGCAATGCTGACGCGGCGCTTTATCAGGCCAAAGCCGAGGGTCGCAACACCTACCGGTTCTACACCAAAGCCCTGACCGAGCGCGCCCATAACCGTCTGACGCTAGAAAGCCAATTACGCCAAGCGCTCAAGCGCGGTGAGTTCGTACTGAATTATCAGCCGCTGGTAGATACCCTGACTGGCAAGCCTCTGGGCATCGAAGCGTTGGTGCGCTGGAACAGTCCGCAGGGGATGATTTCCCCTGCGGACTTCATCCCGCTGGCCGAAGACACGGGGCTGATTATTCCGATCGGCACCTGGGTGCTGCGCGAAGCCTGTCGACAGGCGCAGGCGCTGCGCCTGCAGGGCTTTGCTCTGGAAACGGTGGCGGTCAACCTGTCACCGCGACAATTCCGCCAGGGCGACCTGCTTAAGCAAGTGCGCGACGCTTTAAATGACAGCGGCCTGCCTGCGGCATGCTTGGAACTTGAGATTACCGAAGGGGCCTTGATGGATGATGTGGCCCAGACCCAAGCCACGCTTGGTGCCCTGAAAAGCCTCGGCCTGCGCTTGGCTGTCGATGACTTCGGCACCGGTTATTCATCTCTGGCATACCTGCGCCGGTTTCCACTGGATAAGCTGAAAATCGATCAAAGCTTTATGCGCGGGGTACCCGCAGACCAAGGCAACCTAGAGATCGTCGCGACCATCATCACCCTGGCTCGCAGCCTTAATCTGACTGTGATTGCCGAAGGGGTGGAAACCCGCGAGCAACATCAGGCGCTCAGCCAACTGGCATGCGATCAGTGTCAGGGTTATCTATTCAGCCGGCCACTGAGCATCGAAAAATTGCATGACTGGCTGAGCGGCAAGCACCAGGCGCTGGGCTGAGATAAATCACCCAGCCTAAATACCGGCAACAAAGCTGCCCGCTGCATCGCTTGAGTCATGTCGCCCTATTGCGAGTACGCGCGGTGTAGGTCGCGCAGATTACCGCCAGCACCCCACACACACTAATGACCAACGCCATGGGCTGCGCCGTACCGTTGTGCAGCACCCCCACCAGCGTCGAAGCCAGCGCCGCCAAGCTAAATTGCAAGAAGCCCAGCAATGCCGAAGCGCTGCCGGCATGGGACGCCTGCCCAGCCAAGGCGCACGCGGATGCGTTGGGCAGGATGCACCCCAAGCTAGCCACCGTCACAAACAGCGGCAGCAGCAAAGGCCACAACGCCTCAGGTTGCAGCAAGCTGATGCCCAACAGGCATAGACCGCCGGCCAGATACAACCAAATGACCCGACGCAACCAATACTCTGGCCCATGTCGACCGAGCAAACGGGCATTGACCTGAGCGAGCAGAATGAAGCCCGCCGCATTGCTGCCGAACAGCCAACCATAGTGCTCCACAGGCACGTTATAGAGCTGAATAAACACGAAGGGCGAACCGGCGATGTAGGCAAACATGCCCGCCATCACCAAGCCGCCGGTCAGCGCATGACCGAGAAACTGCCGATCACGCAGCAAGCGCAAGTACTGCTTGGGCGCATCACGCAAAACCACCGGCACCGAATGCTGCGCCAGTGTTTCCGGCAGCCAGCACGCCAACGCCAAGCCGCAGAGCGCACTGAACAGCGTCAGGCAGAGAAAGATCGACTGCCAACCGAACAACGACAGCAGCCAGCCACCACCCAGCGGCGCCAAAATCGGTGCTAAGCCCATAACCAGCATGAGCTGAGAGAACACCTTGGCCGAAGCCAACGGATCGCACAGGTCACGCACCACCGCCCGACCGATCACCATGCCGGCGCAGCCGCCCAGCGCCTGCACCACTCGCGCCACCAGCAGCCACTCCAGACTATTGGCCAAGGCACAGGCTACCGACGCCAAGCAGAACAGCGACACCCCGAGCAACAGCGGGCGCCGGCGACCAAAGCGATCGGCCAACGGGCCATAGAGCAACTGACCGCCAGCCAAGCCAATGAAGTACGCCGCCAGCGTCAGCTGCACATGCTCAACATCGGTGGCAAACTCCAGAGCCAAGGCTGGAAAGCTAGGCAGGTAAAAGTCGATAGCCAGCGGCCCAAAAGCACTGAGGGCACCGAGAATCAGCAAAATACGTAAATTCATGGCAATAACTCGAAAAGCTGACACGACTCCAGCTACAGCTTGACGCTAGAAATGACAACGCCGCCACCCTTGCGAGCAGCGGCGTTGCAACAGCACAAACAATCTATCCGCTTCAGTCCGCCGTTGGTGGCGTGACCTTGCCTTTCCCCTTACCCAGACCTGCCAGCTTGGCACTCATTGATTCCACCAACAGGTAGAACATTGGGATCATAAAAGTCGCTAACAGGGTAGCCGCGAGCATGCCGCCGATCACCCCGGTGCCGATCGAGTGACGACTGGCCGAGCCGGCGCCGGTGCTGATGGCCAACGGTACACAACCGAGAATAAAGGCCAGAGAAGTCATCACAATCGGGCGGAAACGCAACTTAGCAGCCTCCAATGCCGACGCATAAATGCTTTTGCCTTCCTCACGCAGCAACACGGCAAACTCGATGATCAAGATGGCGTTCTTCGCCGCCAGACCGATCAAGGTAATCAGACCCACCTGGAAGTACAGGTCATTCTGAATACCACGCAACCACACCGCCAAAATCGCCCCGAACACTGCAAACGGCACCGCCGTGACCACTGCCAGCGGTAGCGTCCAGCGCTCGTACTGCGCCGCCAAGATCAAGAACACCATAATCAGACCGAACAGAAAGGCCGCACCGCCGGAGCCCTGACTGGCTAATTCCTGATAGGCAGAGCCGACCCACGCGAGACTGTAGTCGTCACCCAACACCTCGTTCGCCACCTCTTGCATGGCGGCAATCGCCTGGCCAGAGCTGTAACCCGGCGCTGGCCCACCCAAGATTTTCGCGGCGGGGTAAACGTTAAAGCGCGAGTAGGTTTCAGGGCCAAGAATTCGCTCAACCTTGAGCAATGCCGACAACGGCACTAAATCACCGCTACCACTTGAGCGCACATACACCTGCGCTAAGTCTTGCGGCGTGCGGCGGAAATCGGCCTCCGACTGCAGGCTGACTTTCCAGGTGCGGCCATAGAGATTGAAGTCATTGACGTAGTAGCTACCGAACGTCGATTGCATGGCAGTGAATACATCGTTCACCGCCACGCCCATGGCGCGCGCTTTGGTGCGATCTAGGTCAACGTAGTACTGTGGCACGCTGGCATTAAAGGTGGTTTGCATGCCCGCAAGCTCAGGCCGTTTAGCCGCGGCAGCGAGGAACGCCTGCACCTTGACCGCCATCTCCGGCACGCTAGCCCCGACACGGTTCTGCAAGAACGCTTCAAAACCACCGGTGGTACTCATGCCGGTAATCGGCGGCGGGTTGAACGATGCCACCACGCCATCCTGCTCAGACAGGCCCATGCCCATAAACGTCCGGGTCAGGTTGCGCGCATCGAGTTCAGGCGTAGTGCGCTCCTTCCAGTCTTTCAGCGGCACGAAGGTGACCGCCGCGTTGCCACGGGTACTGTTGGTGAGAATATCCATCCCGGCAAAGGTCAACACATCGCGGACTGCCGGATGGGCCAGCAGCTTTTTATCGAAGTCAGTGGTCAACGCATCGGTACGTGACAGCGATGCCGCCGGCGGCAAGAAGTAGGCATTCATCACGTAGCCTTGGTCCTCATCCGGCACCAGCGAGCCCGGCACCCGAGAAAACATACCAACGGTCAGTGCGATCATCCCCGCGAACAGCAACACGCCGATAAACGAGCGTTTAAGGAAGAACGCCACGCCAGCGCCATAACCGGCCGTAAGCTTGTCGAAACCACGGTTGAACAGGCGGAACGGCGCAATCGGCTCTTTGTGCTCATTCTTTAGCAACAATGCACACAAGGCCGGCGACAACGTTAGCGCTACGATGCCGGAAATCACCACCGACATGGCAATGGTAATCGCGAACTGTTTGTACATCTCGCCCGTTAGGCCGCCGAGGAAACCCACCGGCACGAACACCGCACAAAGCACCAACACGATGGCGATAATCGGCCCGGTCACCTCCTCCATGGCTTTGATCGCCGCATCGCGGGCGTTGAGTTTTTCCGTACGCATGACGCGCTCAACGTTCTCGATCACCACGATGGCGTCATCCACCACAATACCGATGGCCAACACCAAGCCGAACAGCGTCAGCAGGTTGATCGAGAAGCCCAGCAAGTACATGCCGGCAAAGGTGCCGACCAATGAAACCGGAATCGCCAACACCGGAATCAACGTGGCGCGCCAGTTCTGCAGGAAGATAAACACCACCAGCACTACCAGTATCAGTGCCTCAATAAAGGTGTGAATCACCTCCTCGATCGACACCTTAACGAACACCGTGGTGTCGTAAGGAATCTTGTAGGTCATCCCGGATGGGAAGCGCTCAGCCAGCCGCGCCATGGTGTCGCGCACCCCTTGCGCAACGTCTAGCGCATTCGCGCCCGGCTGCAGGTAGATGCCGAAGGAGGCGTTACGCTTGCCGTTCAGCGAGGTCACTAAGGAATAGTCCTGCGCGCCTAGCTCGATCCGCGCCACATCACCCAAGGTCAGGCTGGCACCGCTCTCATCGGTACGCAGGATGATCTGCGCGAACTCTTTAGGATCGGTCATCCGGCCACGCGTGGTGACGGTATAGGTGAATGCCTGCGGCTTATTCAGCGGCTCCTGACCAAAGCTTCCAGCGGCAAATTGCGAGTTCTGCTCACGGATGGCATTAACCACATCGGTTGACGTCAGGTTGTACTGCGCCAACTTGTCCGGCCGCAGCCAGATACGCATGGAGTAGTCTTTAGCGCCAAACTGGGTCACGTCACCGATGCCGGGCAGACGCTTGAGCTCGTCGATCACGTTGATCAACGCATAGTTACTGATGGTCACCGGGTCTTTGGAACCATCCGGAGAGAACATCGACACCACTTGCAGGATGTCCGCCGACTTCTTCACCACCGTCACGCCCTGACGGCTAACTTCTGCCGGCAACTTAGCCAAAGCCGCCTGTACCCGGTTGTTGACGTCGATGGTGGCCTGATCCGGGTCGCGACCGACCTCAAAGTACACCGACAACGCCATGCTGCCGCTGCCCGACGAGGTCGACTGCTGGTAAATCATACCCTCCACACCGTTGATCTGCTGCTCTAACGGCGCTGCTACCGTTTCTGCAATGACCTGGGCGCTGGCGCCTGGGTAGTTAGCCGTGACTTGCACTTGCGGCGGCAGAATCTGTGGATACTGGGCAATGGGCAGCGCTTTGATTGCCGCCAACCCCGCCAACAAAATAACGATGGAAATGACCGTGGCGAAGATCGGCCGGTCAATAAAGAAACGTGAGATCACCGGACCTGCTCCTTATGGCTGCTTGGCGGCAGTTGGCTCAACCACAGTGACGGGCTGATCGGGACGCACACGAATCAAACCATCGACGATAACGCGGTCACCAGCTTTGACCCCGGAGCGGATCACCCAACGACCTTTGACGGTGAAGTCAGTGTCTACCGGCCGCGCCCGCGCAATCCCAGCATCGTCCACCACAAACACCAAATTGCCCTGCGGGCCTTGGGCCAGTGCCTTTTCCGGCACAGTGATGGAGTTCGGCCGGGTCATCCCAGAAATTCGCACCCGCACAAACTGCCCAGGCAGCAAACTCTCATCGGGGTTGGGCACGATGGCGCGCGCACTCACGGTGCCAGTGCCTTTGTCGATCAGGCTGTCGGTAAAGTTCACCTTGCCTGGCAATGGATACGCACTGCCGTCGCCGAACAATACCTCAGCGTTAAGTTGCTGATCGGCCGGTAACACTACAAAGCCGTTCTGCACCGCTTCGCGCAGGCGCGCGGCTTCACGGTCGGCGTAGGCGTAATTAACGTAGATGGGGTCGAGCTGGGTGATCTGGGTCAGCAAGCTTGAGTTAGGGTCATTGGCCACCATCAGGCTGCCCTCGGACACCGCCTCTTTACTGGTGATTCCCGAAATCGGCGCCTTGACCGTGGTGTACTCAAGGTCGATCTGCTTGGCCTGCACATTGGCATGGGCGGCTTCAAGATTGGCCTTGCTCTGCTCAAAATTGGAGATGTAGCGGTCTAGCTCACTTTCGCTGGCATAGCCTTTTTTCTGCAACGCGCGGATCCGCTTAAGATCACGATCCGCCTGCCGGTAGCGCGCCTGCTCCTGCGCTAGAGCGCCTTTGGCTTGGGTGAGTGCCGCCTGATACAAGCGTGGGTCGATGCGAAATAGCACTTGCCCCTTCTTGACCTTGCTGCCTTCCAAGTAGGTGCGCTCTTGCAGAATGCCATTGACCTGCGCCCGCACCTCGACTTCACGATAGCCCGAGGTCCGCGCCGCATACTCCAAGACCATCGGCAGCAGCTCCACCTTAGCCACCTCAACCGATACTTTGGCCGGTGGTGGGCCGTCAGCCAGCGCGAGCGGGCTGAGCAATAGACTGAGAGAGAAGCTACGCAATAAGGTGTGGCAAGGGCGGCTAAGAAGCATAGCGTCGTCTCCATGACGGCTGAATTCAGGCAATTGCAGCGATAATATGCGGCGTTATGCTGCTTTGCACATAACTTAATCGTCCGGCGCATGAGTCTGTGGCGAGCAACCCACTTGCTGGGAACGGCAGCAAGCGCCAAGCTCAGCACTGGCTATATTAGTTGTCCGAGGTGGTTATGCTCAGGTTTCGCCTTCTACTGTTGGCTGTGCTGCTAATGCCAGGGATCGCCAGCAGCGAAACGTCGATTGATTACGCCGTGCTGATCATTACCCGTGATCGCCTAGAGGTGGCCACGCCTTGCGATATCGGCATCTACTTGCAAGACCAACTGGTCGCACGTTTGTATCAAGGCCAAGCGACCTCGTTCAATTTGCCCGCTGGCCCGTTGTCGATCCGCATGGGCATGCTCGGCGGCACCGGCTGTATCCCTGCGTTCGAACAAATCCGCGGTGAACAGCTCGAACTCAAGGCCGGTGAAGTGCGCAAATACCGCATCGCACGGGGCAATAACGGCCTGTACCTGAGCAAAGTGCCCAGCACGCAATAACGCCTTGACCTTACCCCTAGGTAAAGGTTGATGCTACGGGCATGCTCACCAGGAGTTGCCCATGACCAGCCCTCATTCAATTGCTCTGCCTATTCGCGGCATGACCTGCGCAGGCTGTGCCGGTCGTGTCGAGCGCACCCTGCAAAAAGCCCCCGGAGTCATCAGCGCCAGCGTCAACCTGCTGGCTGAAAGCGCTCACGTGCAGTACCAAGACAGCAGCCCACAAGCACTGATCGACACCATCACTGCCTGCGGCTTCCAAGTGCCGCAAACCACGCTGGAACTGCAAATAAGCGGAATGAGTTGCGCCAGCTGCGTGGGCCGGGTTGAACGGGCATTGGCACAGGCGCCTGGGGTATTGAGTGTCAGCGTCAACCTCGCCAGCGAGCGCGCACACCTACAACTGCTCGGCACGCCAGACCTGCAGGCGCTGCTGGCGACGGTGAAAAGCGCAGGTTATGACGCCAGCCTATTCGACAACCAAACGGCGCTTAGCGGAGCCGTCGACCAACCGCTGCAACGTGAGCGCTGGAGCCTGCTACTGGCCATCGGCCTGGCCTTACCATTGTTGCTACCGATGCTGGTGGAGCCCTTTGGCCTGCACTGGATGCTGCCAGCCTGGCTGCAGTTCGTCTTAGCCACGCCGGTGCAATTCATTTTTGGCGCGCGTTTTTACCGCGCCGGCTGGAGCGCGGTGCGCGCCGGCAGCGCCAATATGGATCTGCTGGTGGCGCTAGGCACCAGCGCCGCCTTCGGCCTGAGCCTGTACCTGTGGTGGGCCACTCCAGCGGGCGACATGCCGCACCTGTACTTTGAAGCCGCGGCCGTGGTGATCGCCTTGGTGCGCCTGGGTAAGTACCTAGAAAGTCGCGCCAAACGCCAGACCTCCAGCGCCCTGCGCGCCCTGCAAGCACTCCGGCCAAGCCTGGCCCTGCGCTTGCGTGATGGCCGTGAAGAACAGGTGCCCATCAGTGCCTTGCAGCGCGACGAAGTGATTGTGGTCAAGCCGGGCGAGCGCTTCCCGGTCGATGGCTTGATCGTCGAGGGCAGCAGCCACGCCGATGAAGCCCTGCTCAGCGGCGAAAGCCTGCCCGTGGCCAAACAGCCCGGCGACCACGTCAGCACCGGCGCCATCAACGGCGAAGGCCGTTTACTTGTGAGCATCCGCGCCTTAGGTGGCGAGACTCAGCTGGCGCACATCATTCGCCTAATGGAAAACGCTCAAGCAGGTAAAGCACCGATCCAGAAACTCGTAGACCGCATCAGTCAGGTGTTCGTCCCGGCCGTATTGGCCATCGCCCTAATGACCTTGGCCGGCTGGTTGCTCGCCGGCGCTGGCGTGCAGGTAGCCCTGCTAAATGCCGTTGCTGTATTGGTGATTGCCTGCCCGTGCGCGCTTGGTTTAGCCACGCCCACGGCGATTATGGTCGGCACCGGCGTTGCGGCCCGGCACGGCATTTTAATCAAAGATGCCGAAGCCTTAGAGATCGCCCACGACGTGCATGCAGTAGCGTTCGACAAGACCGGCACCCTGACCTCTGGCAGCCCGCAAGTGGTGCATCTACAAGCCGTAGACGGCAATGAGCAGCTGCTACTGCAACTGGCCGGCAGCTTGCAACAAGGCAGCGAACATCCACTGGCCAAAGCCGTACTCGACGCCTGCAGCGCGCGCAACCTAAGCCTTAGCGCCGTAACCGCCAGCCAAGCCCTACCCGGTAAAGGCACCCGCGCCGACCTCGGCCCACGCACGCTGGCACTGGGTAATCGGCGCCTACTGGACGAATACCAGCTGCAACCGGGCACCCTAAGCAAAGCAGCGCAAGACTGGGAAGCCGAAGGTCGCAGCCTGGCCTGGCTGCTGGAGCTGGCACCGCAACCGCAGGTCCTCGGCCTATTGGCGTTTGGGGACAGCCTAAAACCTGGCGCCCGTGCGGCCATCGCCCAGTTGCAAGCTCTGGGCATCAGTTGCCACCTAATTAGCGGTGACAATCTAGGCAGCGTCAACGCCGTGGCCGATGCCTTGGGCATTGTCGAGCGCCAAGCCAACGTGCTGCCGGCGGACAAACTGGCGCGAATCAATGCCCTGCGCAAGCACGGCCGAGTGGCGATGGTTGGCGATGGCATCAACGACGCGCCGGCTCTGGCCGCCGCGGACATCGGCATCGCCATGGGCAGTGGCACCGACATCGCCATCCACGCCGCGGGCATTACCTTGCTGCGTGGCGACCCGCGCTTGGTGCCGGCCGCGCTGGCGATCAGCCGCCGCACCTATGCCAAGATTCGCCAGAATCTGTTCTGGGCCTTTGTTTACAACCTGATCGGCTTGCCACTGGCTGCCTTCGGCTTGCTCAACCCAGTACTGGCCGGTGCGGCCATGGCCTTGTCCAGTGTCAGTGTGGTGAGCAATGCTCTGCTGCTAAAACGCTGGAAAGCCGAACTGCCCGAGGATGACCTATGAATATCGGCGCTGCCGCCAAAGCCAGCGGCCTGTCGGCCAAGATGATTCGTTACTACGAAAGCATCGGCTTGCTGCACGCGGCCAGCCGCAGCGACAACGGCTATCGCCATTACAGCCCGCAAGACCTGCATCAGCTGGCGTTTATCAAGCGCGCCCGCGACCTCGGCTTCACCCTAGAGGAAGTCGGCAAACTGCTGGCCCTGTGGCAGAACCGCGAACGCGCCAGCGCTGACGTCAAAGCCTTAGCCGCCGGCCATATTGCCGAACTTGAACGCAAAATCAGCGAGCTCAGCAGCCTGCGCGACACCCTCAACCAACTGGTCACCCATTGCCACGGCGACCAGCGTCCGGACTGCCCGATTATTCAAGAGTTGGCCACCGGTTGCGGCGATTGCGCCTAAGCGGCGGGTAATCTTCCGGTAACAACAGGGGCAAATACTCCCAGCTCGACAATGCCGTGGAGATTGCGCAATCTCTGCAGCCAACGCTGCAAACCTATTGATAATAAAAACCCTACGCTGCTATGGGACGGCTTGCGCCATAAAGCCAAAGCCCGCACCCGAGGTCCTGTGAAACGCCTTATTTACTTACTGCTATTACTGTTACCGGGGCTCGGTCAGGCGCAAGAATGGGCGGTCTACACCCACAGCATGGACAAGCAAAGCGTGCTGATTGATGGCCAATTACGTGGCCGTGAACATGCGGGCAAGCGCGCCTTTTACTTAGAGCTGGTGCATCTGTTGCTAGCTGACATGGGCACGCCGTTACCGATTCGAGAAGTGCCACTGGCGCGCGGCCTGGCGCTGCTCAAAGCGCACAGCGATGTGGTGTTGTTTAACCTCAGCCAAACGCCAGAGCGCAAGGCATTAGCACATTGGATTGGCCCGACCCTGGCAGAGACCGACTACCTCTACGAAAGCCGCCAGCGCCCCACCGGCATTCGCACCCTGCTGGATGCGCAAAACTTACCTGTATGCGTACTCAACGGCAGTAACCATGACGAGCAACTCGCCCGCGCCGGCTTCACCCATATCTCGCGCAACAACAGCTATAGCAATTGTTTACGCATGCTCGCCGCTGGCCGGGTGGCGCTGATCGCTTCAGGTGATATCGGCATGGCCCAGAGACTCCGCGAGACCCACTTACAAGCACGCGATGTGCAACCTACGGCGGTAAGCCTCGGCAGTGATGACGGCTATATCGCTTTGTCCCACGACATGCCAGCACAGCAGGTCGCCCAGTGGCGCACCGCACTCCTGCGCGTCCAGCGCGATGGCCGCTTTCAACAACTCTACGAGCGTTACGCGCAGTAGCGCGCGAGCATGTTGCGATTTGCTGATGCCAGTGAATTTTCGACCGACCGCTTCGATAATTAAGCCGTACCCAAGACGCAAAAAAACCGCCGCAACCTGCCGGGGTTAGTCCCCAAACAGATCGCGGCGGCGTCACTGTAGCGTTAAGGTTTAGCCGTGGTGCTTAGGCTAGATCGAAGCGATCGAGGTTCATCACCTTGTCCCAGGCCGCGACAAAGTCGTGCACGAACTTCTCAGCGCCATCACGGGTGGCATACACCTCAGCCACTGCCCGCAATTGCGCGTTAGAGCCGAAGACCAAATCGACCACCGTGGCGCTCCACTGCGGTTCACCGGTTGCGCGATTGCGGCCTTCTAGCACGCCATCGACACTGGCTGACTTCTGCCACTGCGTGCCCATATCCAACAGGTTGACGAAGAAGTCATTGCTCAGCGTTTGCGGGCGCTGGGTGAACACGCCATGGGCGCTTTGCCCCGCGTTAGCACCAAGTACGCGCAAGCCACCGATTAGCACGGTCATCTCTGGCGCGCTCAAGGTCAACAACTGCGCTTTGTCGATCAGCAGCTCAGCGGCAACGCCTTGCAAGCCTTGGCGCGCATAGTTACGGAAGCCATCTGCTTTAGGCTCCAGCACGGCGAACGACTCAACATCAGTCTGTTCCTGAGTGGCATCGGTGCGACCGGCAGTGAACGGCACTGTGACGCTGACGCCCGCTTGCTTAGCCGCGGCTTCCACCGCCGCGCAACCGCCCAGCACGATCAGGTCAGCCAGCGAGACGTGTTTGCCGCCGCTCGCACTGGCGTTGAAGCCTTTCTGCACGCTCTCCAGCACCGCCAGCACTTTGGCCAATTCAGCCGGTTGGTTGACCTCCCAGTCCTTCTGCGGCGCCAAGCGAATGCGCGCACCGTTGGCCCCGCCGCGCTTGTCGCTGCCACGGAAAGTAGCGGCCGAAGCCCATGCGGTATTCACCAGCTGAGCAATCGACAGGCCAGAAGTCAGCAGCTTGGCTTTCAGTGCGGCAATGTCCTGCGCATCAATCTGTGCATGCGTCACTGCCGGCACCGGGTCTTGCCAAATCAGCACTTCGCTGGGCACCAGCTTGCCGAGGTAACGACTACGCGGCCCCATGTCGCGGTGCGTGAGTTTGAACCAAGCGCGAGCAAAGGCATCGGCAAAGGCTTGCGGGTCTTGGTGGAAGCGCCGCGAAATTTTCTCGTAGACCGGGTCCATGCGCAGCGACATATCCGCCGTGGTCATCATCGGCGGGTGCTTCAGCGCCGGGTCATGAGCATCTGCAATCAAGTGCTCGGGCTTGCAGTTGATCGGCGTCCACTGCTGGGCACCGGCCGGGCTCTTGGTCAGCTGCCACTCGTAGCCCAAGAGCATGTCGAAGTAGCCGTTGTCCCAGGTAGTTGGGTTGGGCTTCCAGGCGCCCTCAATACCACTGGTGGTGGTGTGCACGCCTTTGCCAGTGCCGAACTGGTTGCGCCAGCCCAAGCCTTGTTCTTCAACACCGGCGGCCTCTGGCTCAGCGCCGACCAGGGCTGGATCACCGGCACCATGGGCTTTACCGAAGGTATGACCACCGGCCACCAGAGCCACGGTTTCTTCGTCGTCCATGGCCATCCGGGCAAAGGTTTCGCGCACATCACGGCCCGAGCCGATTGGGTCGGGATTGCCGTCCGGGCCTTCTGGGTTGACGTAAATCAGCCCCATCTGCACGGCGGCCAATGGGTTTTCTAGGTTGCGGTCACCGGAGTAGCGGCTATTGGCCTTGTCGCTGGTAGCCAGCCATTCGCTTTCCGCGCCCCAGTACACGTCTTCCTGTGGCGCCCAAATGTCGGTGCGACCGCCTGCGAAGCCGAAGGTTTTGAAACCCATGGATTCCAGCGCGACGTTACCGGCGAGGATTATCAGGTCGGCCCACGACAGCTTACGTCCGTACTTTTGCTTGATGGGCCACAGCAGCCGGCGGGCCTTATCGAGGTTGCCGTTATCCGGCCAGCTGTTTAGTGGCGCGAAACGTTGATTGCCCGCGCCTGCACCGCCACGGCCGTCACTGATCCGGTAGGTGCCGGCGGAGTGCCACGCCATGCGAATCATCAGGCCGCCGTAATGCCCCCAGTCCGCCGGCCACCAGTCTTGCGAGTCGGTCATCAGCGCGGTGAGGTCTTTGACCACGGCATCGAGGTCGAGGGTTTTGAATTCGTCGGCGTAGTTGTAGTCCTCGCCCATTGGGTCGGCCGAGGGCGAATGCTGGTGGAGAATTTTCAGGTTCAGTTGATTAGGCCACCAATCAGCATTGCTCCGCGCGCCACCGGCCACAGCCTGTTTATTTATACCGCCCGAGAATGGGCACTTGGCATCATTGGACATGATCATCTCCTGTTGTTTGCGCTTAACCTGTCAGTGCAGCTTGGACGCTGGCCCGCAAACCAGCCAATAGGAATTAGGAATGGCCGCGATAGTCAGGCAAGCAGCGGCAGAGCAGAACAACAGGCACTCAAAACCCGACCATGATCTCGCGCAACGCATCGCCCTCACGCTGCACAAAAATTACGCTCAAGCCGTGCGCCTTGGCCAACTCAGTGCCGCGCTCCACACCCAGCACCAGCAAGGCGGTGGCCCAGGCATCGGCATACATGCAGCTGGTGCAGAGCACCGACACCGAGGTCAGCGTTGATAACAACGGCGCGCCGCTGTGCGGGTCCATGGTGTGGGAATACACGCGGCCATCACGCTCACGCCAATGCCGGTAGTCGCCAGAGGTGGCAATGGCGGTGTCGTGCAACTCCAGCGCACCGAGCACCTCGCGCCGCCCCTTGAGCGGTTTTTCCAGGGCGACCAACCATGGACTGCCATCGGCCTTCAGCCCAGCGGCGCGCATTTCGCCATCGATGCCCAGCAGATACGCCTGAATGCCGTGTCGCTCTAAACAACGCGCCAACTGATCAACGGCAAAACCCTTGGCGATGCCATTGAGGTCCAGGCTGATGGCGGCATGCTTGCGCACGGCGCGGCGCGCCACATCAACCTCTAACACCTGCCGCGCACGCGGCTGGCGACCCGGCAAGCGTTCGGCGGCCGCCTGCGGACCAAAGCCGCAGGCACTGACCAACGCACCAACGCCGATATCAAACGCATCGTCTGACTCGACGCTGATACGCAGCGCCGTGGTCAACACCCACAGCAGTTCTTCCGGCAGGCTGAACCACTGCCCCAGCGGCGCGGCGTTAAGCTGCATCAGCGTAGAGGCCGGGTTCCAGGTCGACATCTGCTGATCGACCTGCTCGACCGCCTGCTGCAAGTCGGCCTGCAGGGTGGCTTGATCAACGCCACCGACGGCATAGAACACCGCGCTGTAGCGCGTGCCCATGGTCGCGCCACTGAGGCTGAAACGCTGCGGGCCTTGAACTTCAGTAAACATCTTCACGGTAGCGTCCTTGCAGTCGCAGCTGCTCAACACTGCTGCCCAGTTGCACTAGCAGACTTTCCAGCACCTCGCGCACGCCCGCCGCCATGTCTTTAGAGCCACACACCAGCACCTGCGCACCTTGGCCTAGCAGGCCCAACAGTGTGCCGGCGTCCTGGCGCAAACGATCCTGCACGTACAACGCCTCTGGGCCTTGCGAGAACGCCAGCCCGAGATGGGTCAGGCGGCCATCGGCCAGGTACTCGCTGAGTTCCGTGGCATAGAGAAAGTCCGACTGCGCATTGCGCCCGCCCCAATACAGATGCAGCGGCCGCTGCGTGGCATTTTTGCGCACGAAGCCAATCAGCGGCGCCAAGCCGGTACCGGCACCGACCAGAATCAGCGGATGCTGGCCGGCACTCGGGCGAAAATCTGGATGCGGCTGGATAAAACCAGCAACCCGCTCGCCCACCGCTAAGCCATACAGCAGCGACGAACACCGCCCATGGGTTTGTTTGCGTACGCAGATCTCCAACGCGTCATCCTCATGGCTGCTGGCAATCGAGTAATAGCGCGCGGCCTGCTCGTGGCCGGGGCTGATCGCCAGCAGATCGCCCGGGGCAAAGTGCACCTTCGGCCGCCACCAGCGCGGCTGCGCGGCGCGTACGGCAAAGCGCAAAACGGCCGCAGGGGCGTCGCTGTGCTCGCCGTACACCTCCTTACTCAACAGTTGCAGTTGCTGCAGGGCCACCACTCGACGCAGCGGCGTGAAGTGCAAATCCAGACCTAGTGTTTGCCCCAAGCGCTGCGCCCAGTCATTCAACTGCGCAAGCTCGCCGCGATCAATCTTCTGCAACGGCAGCAGCGTCTGCGCTCCGTGCCGGTGTAACTGCTGCTCGACTTGCTCGGCATAGGCGCAAAAATGCTGAAACTGCGCATCACCAAAGCCCAGCACCGCCACCTGCATGGCGCTAGGCAACCCGCTTTGGCTAAACCGTGAGAGAAACGCGCTGGCCGAATCCGGCGCCTGACCATCGCCATAGGTGGCGGTGAGAATCAGCAAGCGCTTAGCCTTTGGATAGCTCGGCTGCAGCTGATTCATGCTGGCGCTGTGCACGCGCATGCCGCTGGCCACCAGCTGACGGTGCAACTGACGGGCGTAGTCCCAGGTGCTACCCGCTTGGCTGCCCACCAACAAAATGGTTTCCGCCTGAGCCGCCGCCGCATTGTTTGGCAGCAGTCGCGCTAGACGCTGACGCCGCCACCACGAGAGCACGCCGGAGCCGCTGATAAACAAACAGGCCACGCTAATGCCCGCGAGGATCAACGACCACAGCGGCGAGTGCGCCCCGGTGTGCAGCTCATAGATGTTTTCATACAGCCGCTGGGCAAAGCCATAAGGCTGATAGCTGATCCATTGACCACTGCTGGCATTGACGAAGCCCGCCCCGCGCGCGGTGCGCAGGCTGTAGTAATTGCCGCTGTGGCTGTTGCTGGGGAACTCCAGCTCACGCAGATCCGTCAGGTCCAGATTACGCAAGGCGGCCAAGCTGGCGAGGTCAGCCGCTGGCGCCGAATAGTTAGCTGCGGGATACGCGGCCTCGGCATCCTGACCATCGCTAATCCAACCCTGAGTGCTGGCCGCAAGATACACCCCGCTGCCCGCCAGAATTAACAGACCAGGCAACGCCCAGCGTGCGACCACGCAGTGCCAGTGGATCAGGCCATGGCCCGGATTGATCGGCAGCAACAGTTGCCGCCAGCCGCCGAGGCGGCGGGCCAACAAGCAACTGCCCGTCAGGCTTAGCAGCAGCAATGCCAACGCCGACAGGCCACTGAACCAGCGACCGCTAGCACCCAGTAACAGCTCACGGTGCAGGTTACGCAGCCAAGAGCCCATAGCCGATGGTTGATAAGGCCCAAGCACCGTGGCACTGGCCGGATCAACCACCAGCACTTGACTGTCGTTGGCCGTACTCACAGTCGCCCGCAGCTCACCACTGGGCATCCGCTCAATACGCTCGATACCCGGTAACTGACGCGCAATCCGCTCAGCCACCACACCCACCGTCTCACCTGCATTGGGTGCGGCTTGGAAGTGCTCGACCAGCGTGTTGGCGGACAACAACAGACCGCTGCTGGCAGACAGCAACAGCACAAGGCCAAGCAACAGGCTGAGGAACACATGGCTACGCTGCAACATGAACGGGCTCCGGGGTTCAGAATTGATAACTAAAGCGCTCGACATAACCTTGGCCGCTGCCGTTCACCGTGGTCGCTTGCTGGGTCAGCGGCACTTGGATCTCGCCACGATTGTCCCGCTGGTCTTCCACGGCGCTGTCGATACGAATCTGGTAGCCGGCGTCGATCAGCGTGTCTGCCAGCTCAACCGCCACGTTTAACGTTTCGCCGCTGCCCACACTGGCGCCGCTCAGGCCGTCAAACTCGGCCGGTTTGCCGCCACCACCCGCGACCCAGTCGCGCAGATGCTTGTAGTACTTGGCCTTTCTACCGGCGACCCACAGCGTGCGCTGGTAGGCACCTTGGGCGTCGGTGACATAAATGGCCAAATACGCGTCGTTGCCGCGGTAGTCTTTCAGCGTGGTGCTCAGGGTGATTTCGCGGGCTTGAGCCAAGCCGGGGATTACCGTCATGCCTGCGAGGGCGAGGGAGATAGCTGTCTTGTTCATGGTTAAGCACTCCAGGAGGGATGGCTTAACCTTAACTGGCGAGACTTAAGCCAAACTGAATGTTCTGGCAGCGCCGACGCATCCACTGGCTGCGCAGTTAAATGCACTGCAATTGCGCTTAAATCCGAGCAAATAACGGCTAAATGCTTAAGCAAGCGCTACCGCGGAGCAGCGTTCGCCACTGCGAGGTAGAGTGGTAAGTGAAGAGCGCCAACAGAACGGGATAGGCATTTACCATGGGCAGTAACGCTTCGGATCGACAGCAACAGATTCGTGCTCTGTTTGACCAATACATCGAGTTGTACGCCTCGCGGGATGAGCGCCTGAGCAGTCACTTCAGCGCCAACTTCAGCGGCTATACCGGCAGTGGCGATTTCTTGGTCAACGACCTCGGCGCATGGCAAAAAATCACTCGCCAAGACTTCGCCCAAGTGCCTGAGCGTATCCGTATCGAGATGCTTGATCTGCTGCTGCAAGACCTGAGCCCTGAGGTGGTGGTCGCTACGGCGTTGTTACGCATTCATCTGCCACATGGCGGTGAGAGCCTGGCCAAAGAAGCGGTACGCCTAGTGCTGATTTTTCGCCTTGAAGACGACGCGTGGAAGATCGTGCACAGCGGTATCTCGGTCGCTTATCACGTTACCCATGAGAACGAGGTGTACCCGCTCAAGAGCCTGCAAGAACGGACCCTTGCGCTGGAGGCTCTGGTTGAGGAGCGCACTCAGGCGCTGCATAGCAGCGAAGTGCTATACCGCCAGCTCACCGAAGACGCCCGTGATGTGCACTGGAAGGCCGATCGCGATCTGGTCATCACCTACATCAGCCCGGCCGACGAACGCCTGCGCGGCTTCAAAGCCGACGAGGTAGTTGGCCACCATGCGTTCGAGATGCTCACCGCCGAGGGTGCCACCCGCATCGCACAATTAATTGCGCAAAACCCTCACCCAACACGGGCACCGGAGACCAGCACTTTTAACAGCTATGAAGTGCAACACCACTGCAAAGACGGCAGCTTGATTTGGGGCGAAATTTTGTCGACGCCGGACTACGACGCGCAAGGTGAGCTGATCGGCTACCACGGCATTACCCGCGAAATCACCCAGCGCAAGCGCTTAGAGGAGCAGGTCAATCTGCTGGCCTTCTATGACGCCCTGACCCACCTGCCCAATCGTCGCCTGCTGGAAGATCGCCTGACCCAGGCAATGTCTGCCAGCCACCGCAGCAACCGCTTCGGCGCCCTGCTGTTTCTCGACTTGGATAACTTCAAGCCATTGAATGACAAGCACGGCCATGGCATCGGCGACTTACTGCTGATTGAGGTCGCCGCGCGACTGAAAACCTGTGTCCGTGACGCCGACACCGCAGCGCGCTTTGGCGGCGATGAATTCGTGGTGCTGCTGTGTGATTTGAGCCATGAGATACACGAGGCCACAGCCCAAGCCGGCAGCATTGCCGAAAAGATCCGCCAGACCTTGTCCATGCCGTATTGGCTCAGTAGCAGCATCGAGCATCGCTGTACCGCCAGCATCGGCGTAAACCTGTTCAAAGGCCGTGAGGTGAGTGAAAAAGCGCTGATCGATGCCGCCGATGCGGCGATGTACCTGGCCAAAGAACAAGGCCGTAACAACGTCCGCTTTTGCCCATAAGTACAAACCACTCAGCGATCTACGGCTAGACTAAGGCCTAGCAACCGGCGCCAAGCCAAGTCTAAGCAGCACAACCAGCCTCGGTGTGAACACCCAACTGACCGAGCTAGAGTCAACGCAACAGGCCTCAGACACCGTCGAGTAGAGTGGATATGCCACCCAGTATTACTGCCGCTGATGTAACCCCGCAGATCCCCCTCAGCCCTGCCGCCGTGGCGCTAGAGTCAGCCGCGGACGAACGCTTTGACATGCTGACGCGCCTAGCCCGAGCACATTTTGCCGTGAGCACTGCGCTATTGACCCTCAACGACGGGCAACAGCCCTACTTACGTGCCTGCGCAGGCGTCGCGCTCACATCCGCCGGCAATCAGTTCTGGCTGCACGAACAGCGCAGCGCCGGCAACGAGGTTCTGCAAGCCAAGCAATCTAGCGCCGACAACCTGCCGCCGCTGGTACCTAACAATCCTAACCTGCGCTTTTATGCCTGCTGTGCGCTGCACGCCCCGACGGGCAAGAAGCTAGGCACGCTGTGGTTATTCGACGAGCAGCCACGTCATCTGGACCCCGCCGACTGTGAATTTCTGCTTGATATGGCGCGGCTGGCCGCCATTACCGTCGAGCGCAATCAGCTTAAAAGCCACCTGCGCCAAGAGGCTGAGACACTCCGCGAAACCGAAAAGCGCACGGCTCTGGCGGTTGCTGGCAGCGGCACGGGCGTCTGGGATCGCGACTTCCAAACCAACCAAATTCATTACTCCGACGGCTGGAAAGCGCTGCTGGGTTATGCGCCGCATGAGATCTCAAACCTGATTGAGGACAGCTACAACCGCGTGCACCCGGATGACCTTGCCTATGTGCAGGCGGCCATTCAGGCACACCAGCAACAAGAAGATTCCAACTACAACGTCGAGCACCGTCTGCGCTGCAAAGATGGCAGCTATAAATGGGTCACCAGTCGTGGCAAGGTCATCAGCCGTGACAGCGCCGGCAGGCCGCTGCGCATGGTCGGCACCACCAGCGACATCACCGTCATGCATACCATGGCCGAGCGCCTGCAACAGACCGTGGACCTGATTACCAACCTGACCAATCAAGTGCCTGGGCTGGTGTTTCAATACCGTCGCCCAGCCGTCGGCCCTGCGCGCTTCGACTATGCCAGCACCGGCATTAACGATATGTACGAGCTGACGCCAGAAGCCGCCGTCAACAGTGACGATGTGATTACCCGGCTTATTCACCCCGACGACTTGCAGGCCTATCGCACCTCCCTTGAGGCCTCACAGCTCAACCTCAGCCCTTGGCATCTGGAATACCGCGTCGTGCTACCCAAACAAGGCTTGCGCTGGCGTCAGGGCGCGGCACAGCCACAGCGCATGGCTGACGGTGGCACGCTGTGGCATGGCTTTATTACCGATGTCACCGAGCGCAAGCGCTTAGATGCTGAGTTGCAAGAGTTTGCCACCACCGACTTCTTGACCCAGCTGCCCAACCGTCGCCACTTTATGAGCCATATCGAGGCCGAGTTGACCCGCATTCAACGCGGTAACTGCCAGTCGGCCGCGGTGTTGATGTGCGACCTGGATCACTTCAAATCGATCAACGATCAGTGGGGCCACGCCGTTGGCGATCTGGCACTGAAACACTTTGCCAATATTCTGCGTGAGCAGCTGCGCAAGAGTGATCTGGCGGGACGGGTTGGCGGCGAGGAATTCGCCGTGGTACTCGGTGATGCCAGCCTTAGCGATGCCCAAGGCTTTGCCCTGCGCGTGCAGCAGCAACTGGCGCAAACGCCGCTGCAACAAGGCGCGCAGCGGATTGCCTTGACCGTCAGCATTGGTATTGCCGCCATGTGCGCGAGCGACGTTAGTGTCGACACCTCGCTGTCGCGCAGTGACCTTGCGCTGTATAGCGCCAAAGAGAACGGCCGCAATCGCATCGAGTATCTGTAATCAGCAGGCTGACGCCCGTTTAGACGCTCATCATGCTGCGGTTTCTACCGGCGGCTTTAGCCGCATACAGTGCCTTGTCAGCTGCCTGCAGCAGCGTATCTGGCGTATCGCCCGGCACCGGTCTCAGCGCACTCACGCCGATGCTCACCGTGACCTGCAGCGCTGCGCGGTTTTCACTGCGGATCTGCGCCTCGGCAACCGCCAAGCGAATCTGCTCGGCCACCACAAAAGCGCCGGCCATGTCCGTGCCCGGCAACACCACCGCAAACTCCTCACCGCCGTAGCGCGAGGCTAGATCACCGGGACGCCGAATGTTGTTTTTGATCAGTCCAGCAACGGCCTTCAAGCACTCATCGCCCACTAAATGCCCGTAGCAGTCGTTGAAGTGCTTGAAGTGATCGACATCAATCAGCAGCATCGCCACCACCAAATGATCACGCTTGGCTCGACCAATTTCGTCCTGCAGAAAATGATCCAGCAGGCGGCGATTCGCCAGCTGCGTCAGGCCATCTTCCAGAGCCTGTGAGCGCAGCGCCAGATTGACCTCCAACAGCTGCTCCTGAGCCAGTAACAGTTCAGCTTGCACACGGTTCTGCCGCCGCATCAGGCGTATCAGGCGCGAACCCAGCACGCCCAAAACCAGCAACAAAAGCGCTGTTAGGCCGGCGCTAAAAAATGCCTCTTTGCGCCAGGAAGCCAGGCTTTCATCGCGGTCGATGGCGATAAAAACAACCAGCGGATATTCATTGACGCGACGATAGCTGGCCAGACGCTCAATGCCATCCAAGATGGATCGGTTAATCGCGTTACCAAACGGTGCCTTGGGCAGTAGCTCGCTAAATAACTGGCCACCGGACAAATCCTTACCAATGTCCGCCTCAATAAACGGGCGGCGTACCAGCAGGGTCGCATCATCGGCAATCAGGCTGATCACACCATTACGGCCAATCTCAATGCTTTGGTACAAGTCGAGAAAATGTTCGAGGGCAATGGTCGCCACGGCCACCCCGGCAAAGCGGCCATCAGCATGGTTAATGCGCCGTGAAATCGTCAGCACCCAAGCGCCGGACGAGCGACTGCGCACGGCATGGCCGATGTACGGCGCCGTGTCGGCATGCTCACGGTGATGAATAAAGTATTCACGATCGGCGTAATTCACCTGCGCGGGCATGTTCGCCACCGTACTCATCAGCGGCCGACCATCCTCACCCATGATGATTAAAGCTTTCAGTTGCTTGAGCTGGTGAAGTTGCGTTTGCAAAAAGCCCTGCATGCGCGGGTTCTGCAGGTTGTCCGTGCCATCTTCTTCAGCCTGTGCCACCAGCCAAAGCAGCACGATGTCGCTCTGCTTAACCGTGGCTTGGACCTGGGAAGACAAGGTCTGAGCCAAGTTCGACAGCGACACTTCCTTCTCATGCAACTGGTGTTGCAGCGAGTTCCAGCTGCCCCAAACCGCCAAGATGATCAATGAGCTACAAACCAGCGCAATAAAAACCCCGGCCTGCCAGATTTTCAGCCGGGCAGCATGGGTCGTAGGTATACGCGGCATGGGGTGACGTAATGGCATTAACAGATCACTGATCTACAGCGTTAAAGATGCAACGGCCCCGACTGGCGCGGCCCTTCGATGCCGTTAAAGAGCGGCATACTGGGCTTAGTATAGCCAAATGCCATACCTATAGCCTTACGTCGAAAGATCTATGGACTGAAGTACTTTTCCCGCACCGCCGCCACGGCAGCGGCCCTGAGCATGCCGATAAACAGCTGCTCAACATCGCTCAGCGGTTGGTTTTCCGGGGTGACCAGATACACCTCGTTAACCGGCAGATTTTCATACGGCGGCAGCTGAAACAGGATGTTTTGCTGCACAAAGGGCTTGGCGCCCTCAACCGTCAACGCACCAAAACCAAGGCCCGCCAGAATCAGCCTGCGCACCTCCTCCTCGTTCGACGACACTGCTACCAGCCGGCCCCAGAACTGCTGTTCGGCACGCACCGAGCTAACCGCACTCAGCCCCTCGCCCGGCTGATCGCTTTCAAACGAAACATACGCCAACCCGCGCAAATCCACCGAGGTTAAGTCCGTACGGCCAAACAGCGGATGGCGGGCGCCGCAGTAGAAGGCCATCTGCTCATAGCCAAGCAAATCAAAATGCAGCCCGGTCTGGGCGGTTTTTTTGTTGCTGATGCCAATGTGTAAGTGGCCCTGAGCCACTGCATTGACGATGTCGGCGCTGGGCTGCGCATTCAGGTTGATCAGCACGTTGGGATACAGGCGATGGAACTGCGCCAGACTGTCGTCAAACGATCGGCTACTGACATGGCTGGCGACCTGAATGTTCAGCTCGCCCAACACCGCGTCAGCTTCGCCGGCAAACTGCTCGGCCATGTTGTCGATAATGCTACCGGCCGAAGAAATGTACTCATACACCCGCAAGCCCTGCTCGGTCAGGGAGAACATGCCTTTTTTGCGGTTGATCAGACGCATGCCTAAGTGCGCCTCTAGGCGCTTCAAAGCATTACTGACACTCGGCTGGCTCAGCGCCAATTTACCTGCGGCGCCGGTGATGCTGCTTTCCTCGACAATCACCAGAAAGGTGTACAGCAGGTTCCAATCCAGATTGCGCAACAAACGCTCACGCGCCGACAACATACGATTCTCTCCCAGGCACGCCGTCATGGCCTGTGCTCCGGGCACAACATAGCATTGGCCGCCGCGCTACAGGCAAGCACGGACGGCCAACACCGGTACTGAGCCGTCTCAGTCGACGTCATAAGCCAGTAAGTCTTGGTACTGCGCACGCCGGCGGATCAGCCGACTGCCTTGCTGCAAGTCCACCAGCACCGCCGCGGCGGCCTGACGCCCACAATACTCAGTCATGTTTTCCAGGGCGTAGGCGCCGACATCGAGCAAGGCAATCACGTCACCAATAGCGGTGGCGGCCGGCAACTCGCGCATGTTGGGTTGGTTAACCAGCACCTCTTCAAGTAACTCGCGGTGCGCCTCAAGCGCCGGCTGCGCCTGCAACAGGCTGCTGACCGCGCCTTCGCCTTCGATGTCGTAATAGGTGTCGCTGCTGTCGCACAACGGTCCCGCCATGCGGCACTGTTGAGTCTGCACATCATCGGCGCGCGAGGCGTTGAGCATGTGGAAATACCAGCCGTTATAGATATCAAACAGCACGCTGTAACCGGCATCGAGGTAATACACCGCGTGCTGCTGACGCTGCTTTTGCGCCTCGATGCGGGTGAGCAAAATAGCGGTGTCGCTGACCATGCTGCGACCCGGCTCGACGATCAGCTCAATCTGCTCGCCGAGTGCTTGCGCCATCGGCTTGATCAAGTGCTTAGACAGCAGAGCGAAATCGATGCTGGTGCGATAGTTCTCGCAGTAATGGGCCGCTACATTGCTGAAGTTATCCGCCGCACTACTGTAGTTTTTCGGGAAGCCACCGCCGAGGTTCACATGCTCCAGCGGGTACGGCAGCATCTCGGCCACCTGCTTGAAATAACCAATAAGGAAATCCGCTTCCGCCTCGTACACGGCGATATCGTTCACTTGCGTGCCGATATGCGCGTGAATGCCGACCATCTTCAGCGCCGCTGGATGCTGCACGATCAGCGCAATGGCTGTGGCCTGCTCCTGACTGGTCATACCGAACTTGGAGGCCGAGGTGCCGGTCTGCCAGCCAGCGGCTGCGCCGCCTTTAATTTCCGGAATGATGCGCAGGGTCACGCGCGCTTGTTGCTGCAGCTCCTGCGCCACGCCGAGGATGCGCGTCAGCTCCGACAGCGAGTCGACGTTGATGGCCTTGATCCCCGCGCTAATCACTTCGCGCAGCTCACCGACCTGCTTGGCCACGCCGTTAAACACCATGTCGGCCGGGGCATAACCGGCCGCGCGGGCCTTGAAGAACTCGCCACCCGAGTTGACCTCCACCGACAGACCGCAGTCTTTGAATACCTTGAGCACCGCCAAGTTTGCACAGGCTTTGCTGGCAAAGCACACGCGGGTATTGGCATGCTCGCGGCGGAAGTTAGTGAGAATATCCAGGGCATTCTCACGCAACTTTGTTTGTGAATACACATACAGCGGCGAACCATAACGCTCAAGCAACTCAATGGCATTAACACCATCAATCAATAATTGATTATTGACACTTTCTAGATGAGCTTTTCTTTTCCAAGGGTGCAGCGAAACGACTTGACTCATAATTGATTACTCACTTATGCAAGGGCAATATTAAATTTTTAGTTAATCAATGTTGGGTGGCTAATAACCGGCGCAAGTTGCTTGACTGTGGGGTGTTGAATAATTGTTCCGGGCTGCCTTGTTCTTCAATCCGCCCCTGATGCAGATACACCACCTTGGACGACACCTCGCGGGCAAAGCGCATTTCATGGGTGACCATAATCATGGTGCGGCCTTCTTTGGCCAGCTCACGAATCACCAGCAGCACCTCATTGACCAGCTCCGGGTCGAGGGCCGAGGTCGGCTCATCGAACAACATCACCTCAGGGTCCATGGCTAGGGCGCGAGCAATCGCCACTCGCTGCTTCTGCCCGCCCGACAGGCATTCCGGGTACATGTGGCACTTCTCCAGCATGCCAACCCGCGCCAACAGGGTCTTGGCCTGGGCCTCAACTTCGTCCTTGTTACGCTTAAGCACGGTGCAAGGGCCCATCATCACGTTCTCTAGCACGGTCATGTGCGGCCACAGATTGAACGACTGAAAGACCATGCCTAAGCGCGAACGCACCCGCTCAATTTGCCGCTGAAAGCGCCGCGAGCGGCCGCCACTCAAGTTAGGCGCTAGGTCTAACTCTTCGCCATGTACACGCAACTTACCGCTGTCGGGAAACTCCAGCAGGTTCATGCAGCGCAACAAGGTGCTTTTGCCCGAGCCACTGGAGCCAATAATGCTGATCACATCATGTTTTTGTGCCGTCAGCGAAACACCTTTCAACACTTCGACGCCATCAAACGACTTATGTATATCCTCAACTTGCAACGCGGCATTGTTATTATTAACTGCGTTCATGATGAAACCCCTGTCTGTACCTGCGTAGCGAGTGGTAGTTCTTTGCGTGGTTCGGCAACGCGACAACGCATATGTTTAGTCAGGCACTTCTCCAGTCGCCGCCAGAGCAGCACAAACACCGTGGTCATCAGCAGGTAAATAACCGCCGCCCAGAAGTACACCGACAAATCGAAGGTCTGAGAAAATATCCGCCGAGTTTGCCCCATTACATCCAACACGGTGATCACGCTGACCACCGCGCTGCCCTTCAGCAACAAGATGATTTCGTTACCCACTGCCGGAAAGGCAATGCGGTAGGCATTCGGCAGGATAATTTTTCGGTACTGCTGAAACTTCGACAGCCCCAGTGCCACGCCCGCTTCGATCTGGCCAAAGGGCACCGCCTTCAAGCCGCCACGCAGAATTTCTATTTGATAGGCCGTGGAGTTCAACACGAAGGTCAGCAGCGCACAGTAGTAAGGGTCGCGAAAGAACCACCACAGGCCGAGCTGGTTGAGTTCTGCACGAAACTGCCCCGAGCCGTAATACACCAAGAACAACTGCGCCAGTAACGGCGTACCGCGAAAGAACGACACGTACAGGCGAATCGGCCAGCGCAACCAGGCTTGCTCGCTGCGCCGCAAAATCGCCAGGGGCAGCGACAGTGAGCAGGCCAGCAACACCGAGATCACGGTGATCTGCAGGGTCATGCTGGCGCCCGCCTGAAACTGGCCGGCATAGCGGGTTAAAATTTCAAACATAGTGTTGAACCTCTGCCGTTATGCCGCGCGCAAGCCGCGGTTAGCCCGTTTTTCCATGCGCGCTAAGCAGCACTCAAACAGGATGCAAATCGCCCAATAAATCAGGCAGACGACCAGGAAAAATACGAATGGCTTTTTGGTGGTGCCGACGGCCACGTTGGCCATGCGCATCAAGTCATTCAGAGCAATTACCGAGACCAGCGCGGTGTCTTTCAACAGGTTGATCCACAAGTTGCCCAGCCCCGGCAGCGCCAGGCGAAACATCTGCGGCAGCTCAATCAGCCGGAAGATGGTGAAGCGCCGCACGCCCAACGCTTGAGCGGCTTCTAACTGACCGTGATCCAACGCCTGCCAAGCACCGCGCAGAACTTCGCTGGCATAGCCACCGAACACCATGCCCAGCGCCAATACACCGGCGAGAAACGGGCTCAGCTCGAAATAACTCGACTGCGGGTTGTACCACTTCAACAGGCTGTTAATACCCAACCCGACGCCGTGATAAATGATGAACAAGGTCAGTAACTCAGGCAGACCACGGATGGTGGTGGTAAACGTCACCGCCATCGCCCGTGGAATAGGCCGACCGAAAATGGTCACGGCGGCCACCAGCAGACCCAACAGCAAACCCACCGGCAGGGTCGCCGCGGCGAGCGACAGGGTGACGCCAAGGCCACTCAGCAACTCATCGCCCCACCCGACATCACTGAAGCTCAGGTATGTGAGCCAATCCATAAGACATCCTCTTTGCGAGCAAAAACCTACGCCGCTTACGCGGCGTGCGGTTACTTCTTCAGGGTCAGCAAGTTGACCGAGAAAAACTTGTCGTTGATGGCTTTATAGGTGCCGTCGGCAATCAGCGCGGCCAGGGCTTGGTTGAGGGATTCACGCAGCTGGTCATCATCCTGACGCAGGGCCATACCCACGCCCTCACCGACATATTTAGGATCGCTGACCGGCTCGCCAGCCAATTTGCAGCAGCTGCCATCGTCAGACTTCAGGGTCCAGTCGAGCATCGGAATCATGTCGCCCACTTGCGCATCCAAACGCCCAGACACCAAGTCCAGATTGACCGCGTCTTGGGTTGGATACAGGCGTACGTCGGAGTCAGGGAACGCCGCGGTCAGATAATCCGCCTGCGTGGTGGAGCCTTGCGCGCCAATGGTTTTGCCAGCCATGGCGGCGGGTGAGAAATCAGTCAGAGTGGAGTCTTTGGGTACCACGAAGGTCATTGCCGACTTCTGGTAAGGGTCAGTGAAATCGACCTTCTGCCGGCGCTCCTCGGTGATGAACATCGACGCGATGATTACGTCGTATTTGTTGGCCAGCAACGCGGGAATAATGCCGTCCCAGTCCTGGGCCACGAAGGTGCATTTGGCCTGCATTTTTGCGCACAGGGCGCGGCCAATCTCGATATCAAAGCCGGCTAATTTGCCGTCAGCGGTGAAGTAGTTGAACGGCGGGTATGCGCCTTCTGTGGCGATGCGCAAGGTGGGGGCTTCATTGGCCATGACCGCAGCAGCCGGCAAAGCGGCGACCATGGCAGACAGAATCAAGGAACGAAGAGTCTTATTCATATTATTGTTCTCTAGGGTCAGTTTTCACGCTGAAAGAGTCTGCGTATTACCCCGACTGCAGGCAGGGGTAATCGCGGCTGCGGAGTTAGAATCCGCCGCACCTGCACATTTATCAAATGTATATTTGTTATCCAATACATAGCCCACAGCTATGCGTGTAATCGGAGTAATTCCTGCCTCAACCACCCAGCAAGGCGGGGTTTAAGCAAGCGTTACAAGGGACACAATGGTGCACTTTTGCGACGCGAAAACGCCTTTAGCCTGAGGCTGAACTAGGCATATGCAGAGGGCTTTGCGGCAGGCTTAGCGGTGCTGGGAGGGCCCCATGCACCGCGCATTGGCAGGATCAATGATGGCGTAACGATGCAGTAACCAGGTTACTGCATCCAAGGTGGCGGTGGTGGCTCGTCACTCGGCGCATCCTCGGCGTTGAGCATGGCCACGCGGCGCGCTTCATCGGCCAGGGCGGCCTTGATCTCGCGCATTACTGCGTCGATATCGGCGGCATCGTCCGGCTCGTCAAACTCACCGGTCAATGGGCTTTCCGGAGTCAGCTTGCCTTCCTCGTAAAGCGCCCACATTTCCTTGGCGTACTTGGTAAAGCGCAACTCCGGAGCGAACTGGCCGAAATACTCGGCCATGTTGCGCACATCGCGCTCAAGCATATTGAACGCGTGGTTGTTGCCGGCCGCGTCCACCGCTTGTGGCAGGTCGATGATCACCGGGCCGTCAGGCCCCAGCAGCACGTTGAACTCGGACAAGTCACCATGCACTAAGCCGGCGCAAAGCATTTTGACGATCTCTTGGATCATAAAGGCGTGGAATTCGCGCGCGTCGTCGGGGTGCAAGTCAACATCGTTGAGGCGCGGCGCCACTTCGCCGTTGCCGTCGGTCACCAGCTCCATCAGCAACACGCCTTCGAGGAAGTCGTACGGCATTGGCACGCGCACGCCGGCATTAGCCAAACGGAACAACGCCGCGACTTCGGCGTTCTGCCAAGCATCTTCTTGCCCCTTGCGGCCGTGCTTGGAACCTTTGGCCATGGCCCGCGCATCGCGGCTGTTGCGCACCTTGCGGCCCTCCTGATACTCGGCAGCCTGGCGGAAACTACGCTTGTTGGCCTCTTTGTAAACCTTGGCGCAGCGCAGCTCTTCACCGCAGCGCACCACGTAGACGGCAGCTTCCTTACCACTCATCAGTGGGCGAATCACCTCGTCGACCAGACCATCTTCGACCAGGGGCTCAATACGTTTTGGCGTCTTCATCAGCTTTAACCGGGGCTCCTGCGTAACCAAGTACAGATCAACCGCACGTTATACGGCAATCGCCCGCAAGCGCACAGGGCTAGGGGCTGTTCTCGCGGTATTCGCCTCGCATTACGGCGGTAAAGGCCCAACATGGCACGATTTTACGCAAAGCAAAAAAAAAGGCGGCACCGCCAAAACGGGCCGCCTTAAATCACGGAGTAAGCGGCCGACGGCAATGCCGCCGAACAATTACCTCAGTTGGATGCCGATTCTATGATCGCCGTCACACCCTGTCCGCCTGCGGCGCAAATGGAGATCAAACCTCGCCCTTTGCCTGCCACTGAAATCAACTTAGCCAAGTTGGCGACGATACGTCCGCCAGTGCCGCCGAATGGATGACCGGCCGCCAGCGAGCTGCCTTTGACGTTCATTTTGCTGCGATCAATACTGCCCAGCGCACCGCTAAGCCCCAAGCGGCTCTGGCAGTAATCGGCATCTTCCCAAGCCTTGAGCGTACACAGCACTTGCGCAGCGAAGGCTTCGTGGATTTCGTAAAAATCAAAATCCTGCAGCGTCAGGTTGTTACGCGCCAGCAGGCGCGGCACGGCATACGCGGGGGCCATCAAAAGACCTTCGGCGCCGTTGACGAAGTCCACCGCCGCCGCTTCGCCGTCCTTGAAGTAGGCCAAAATCGGCAAGCCACGGGCCTTGGCCCATTCCTCACTGGCCAGCAGCACCACCGACGCACCATCGGTCAGCGGCGTTGAATTGGCGGCCGTCAGGGTGCCGCGCGGGCCACGCTCGAAGCAGGGCTTGAGGCTGGCGAGCTTCTCGAGGCTGATTTCTGGGCGCAGGTTCTGGTCGCGGGTCAGGCCGTGGAACGGCGTCAGCAGGTCGTCGTGCCAGCCTTCGGCATAGGATGCGGCGAGCTTCTGGTGACTGCGCACCGCCAACTGGTCTTGCTCGTCACGCGGGATGCCCCATTGCTGGGCCATCAACTCACACGACTCACCCATCGACAGGCCCGTGCGCGGCTCGCCATTGCGCGGAATCGACGGGGCGAGGTGACGTGGGCGAATCTTCAGCAGAGTTTTGACCTTGTCGCCGGTGGTTTTGCCGCGATTGGCCGCCAGCAGAATGTGCCGCAGCTCTTCGTGCACGCCGATCGGCGCATCCGAGGTGGTGTCGACGCCGCCGGCAATGCCGCTGTCGATCTGCCCAAGAGCGATTTTATTCGCCACCAGAATCGCTGCTTCAAGGCCGGTGCCGCAGGCTTGCTGCAAGTCAAAGGCAGTGGTTTCCGGGGCCAAGCGTGAGCCCAGCACGCACTCGCGGGCCAGATTGAAGTCGCGTGAATGCTTGAGCACCGCACCTGCAACGAACTCGCCAATGCGCTCGCCATGCAGGTTAAAGCGCTCAACCAGACCTTCCAGCGCGCTGGTGAGCATCTGTTGGTTGCTGGCGGTGGCATACACGGTATTGGAGCGAGCGAATGGAATACGGTTGCCGCCAACGATGGCGACCCGACGCAGCTGGGTCATGGGAGTTCCTTGAGAATGCACAGTAAGTGCCTGCAGCCTAGCGCCGTCATCGGTCAGAGCATTGGCCGGCATGCCGGGCCGTGACTCAGCCACGGTCAATTGCGCAATCCGTCGGGCTGGGTAGAGTGGCGGCACTTTTGATCCATCTGCTGGAGCCGAGCATGTCCGACCGTTACTTAGCCTTCGCGAATTCCAACCTAGGCCGTCGCCTAGTCGGCGCCCTTGGTCTACCCGCGCCGCTGCGCCTAGAGCGCTGGCAGGCAGGCCGCGTACGCCCGGTGGATGGCGCCCTGCTGCTGGGTGGCGACGGTGCTCTGGCTAGCGCTGCCAGCAGCTGCCTGCAAAAGCTCAGCAACGATAACTTCGCCGCCAGCGAAGGCGCCTTTGGCTTGCCGCGCTGGACTGCCGAACACGGCCCCAAGCTCAAGGCGCTGATCTTTGACGCCAGCGAACTGAATACCTTTGAGCAACTGATTGAGCTGCGTAATTTCTTCCAGCCGGCCTTCAAGGGTCTGGGCAAATGCCCGCGCGTGGTGATTCTGGGGCGCCCCCCTGAGTCACTGAAAGATCCGGTCGCCGCCAGCGTACAGCGCTCACTGGAAGGCTTCAGCCGTTCGCTGGGCAAAGAAATCCGCCGCGGCGGCAGCGTGCAGCTGATTTATGTCAGCAAGGGTGCGCAAGACCAACTGGAAGGCGCGCTGCGCTTCTTCCTTTCGCCAAAAAGCGCTTACGTCTCCGGCCAAGTGCTGCGCCTAAGCCCGTGCGCAGCGCAGGTCAGTGACTGGACGCGACCACTGGCCGGTAAGATCGCCTTGGTCACCGGCGCCAGCCGCGGCATTGGCGCGGCCATCAGCGAAACCTTAGCCCGCGACGGCGCCAAAGTGGTGCTGCTGGACGTGCCACAAGCCAAAGATGCACTCGAAGCCTTGGCCGCACGCTTGGGCGGTCAGGCATTGGCGCTGGATATCTGCGCAGAGGATGCCGGTGCACAACTGGTGGCTGCACTGGCTGATGGCGTGGATATCGTGATTCACAACGCCGGCATTACCCGCGACAAAACCCTGAAGAACATGAGCGAAGCACTGTGGGACTCGGTGATTAACGTCAACTTGCGCGCCCCACAAGTGCTGACCCAAGCCCTGCTGGATGCTGACAAACTGCACGACAACGGCCGCGTGGTGCTGCTGGCGTCCATCAGCGGCATCGCCGGCAACATGGGCCAAAGCAACTATGCGGTGAGCAAAGCTGGCCTGATCGGTCTAGCAGCCGCCTGGGCGCCGGCCTTGGCCAAGCGCGGCATCACTCTGAATGCCATCGCTCCGGGCTTTATCGAAACCCAAATGACCGCCGCCATTCCGCTGGGGATCCGCGAAGCCGGCCGGCGAATGAACTCCATGAGCCAAGGCGGCCAACCGCAAGACGTCGCCGAAGCCGCCGCCTGGTTCGCCCAGCCGACCAGCGGCAGCGTTACCGGCCAAGTATTGCGGGTGTGTGGACAGAGCTTGCTAGGCGCGTAACGCCCATCAGCAGCAAGCAGTGGCGCGGATTACACCGAACTACTGCTTGGCCGCTGCCTCGCGTCCCCGCCGGCGGAACTCCACCGGGGTTTCGCCGACCCAGCGCTTGAACGCGCGGTAGAAGGTGCTGGGTTCGGAGAACCCTGTGCGCTCAACAATCACGTCGATGCGCTCATCAGTGTTGAGCAGCAGGTCTTTGGCCAAGCGGCAGCGGTAGTCGGTAATTAAGTCGTTAAAGCGCACACCCGCCACTGCAAGGCGTTCACGCAGGCGCCGCGCCGGCATATTCAGGCGCGCCGCGACTTGCTCCAGGGTGGCGCCATTGTCGACTAACAATTCTGCAATCAACGCGCGTACCTGACGCACTAAGTCCAGACGCTCGACCTCGACCAGTTGCCGACGGGCCAGCGACTCGTGCATTTGCAGCAGTTCGGGAGCGGCATGGCGCGAGGCTTTGCTCAGCACCGCGGCATCAAACACCAGCGCATAGTGAGGCTGAGCGAAGCTCACTGGGCAGCCATAAACCTCGGCATAACGCTGCAGTGGCGCGCCCTTCGCGTGGATAAACTGCGCCTCACGCGGTTTGAAATCACCTTCGGTCAGGGCACTGAACAGACGGATCACCGCCCCAGCAAGCATCTCGGGGAAGTGCCGAGGCACGTCGGCACTCATACCCATGATCAGGGTCGCGACGTCGCCCTCGACCTGCAGTTTGGCGCTCAGGCTGTCAGACAGTAGGCGCACGTAGCGCAGGGCATGGCGCAGGCCATCACCGAAGGTTTCGCTGGAAAGAAACATGTACTCCAGCAACAGGCCATGGAACGCCGGCAGGTACTGGGCGAGGTACAAGCCCACGTGCTCATCGCCACACTCTTCAGCGGCCGCTTTCCAGAACAGCACTTGCGCCATGTGCGGGTAACGGCCACTGGGCAGCTCGCCCGCAGGCATGCCCAGGCGCTGCAGTACCCGATCAGGGTCGGCGCCGCTGGCACGCAGCGCGTCGAACGCCAGACGCATCAGCGCCACATCGTCGGTGAGATCACGCATAAATAAGAATTCTGGTTATGAACGAGGCGCGGCCATCTTAGGCGGCACGGGCAAGCAGGTTCAAGGTCGGATGTGGCCGGCAAGGCAATTGACTGACCTGCCGGCGCTCGGTGCCTGCCGGCCAATGCCGGCCCGCAACCAGCCGCTAAGCTGTGGGCTCTTGTTTAAGGATTGCTTTGATGACCACTCATTGGCACGAACTGGCCGCCCCGCGCGCGCTCCCTGGGTTGTTTTTACGCGCGGCGTTACGCCGTGGTGTTCGCGGTCGCCAATTGCCCGAACTTGGTTTGCGCTGTGTGCTTAGCGTCGACCCCAAGCACCTAGCACGTTACCGCCAAGTCTGCGGCATTGCTGACAGCGCTTATCTGCCGCCTGTTTATCCGCATGTGATGGCCTTTGCCTTGCAGATGCAGCTGCTCACGGACCCGAGTTTCCCGCTGCCGTTACTGGGACTGGTGCATGTGGCCAATCGCATTCGGGTACTGCGCCCGCTCGGTGGCCTTGGGCCGTTCACGGTCAGCGTGCACTTGGGCGAATTGCAGGCGCATAACAAAGGCGCGGTATTTAGCTTGATCACCCGTTTAGAGGATCAACTCGGGCTGCTTTGGGAAGGTGAAAGCCGCATGCTCTGCCGTGGCCTGCAACTGCCCGGCACACCGCCTAGCCATACGGCCGACGCGCCGTTGCCGCTGCAGGAGCTGGCCCAGTGGCAGGCTCCCGCCAACACCGGCCGCCGTTACGCGCGGGTGGCTGGCGACTGCAATCCCATTCATTTGTATGCCGCCAGCGCCAAGCTGTTTGGCTTCCCGCGCGCCATCGCTCACGGGCTGTGGAACAAAGCCCGGGCCATGGCCGAGCTGGACGCGCTGTTACCTAAGGCTGGCTACGAAGTGAACGTGCGCTTCCAGCAGCCGGTGCTGCTGCCCGGCGCCGTCACCTTGCTGGCCAGCGCACCCGGCCCAAATGGCCAGCTATGCCTGCAAGGCCGCGATGACATCGTGCACATGAGCGGTCACTGGCAGGCGCTGGCCACTTGCAGCGCAACGGCCAAGGCTTGAAGCTATGCGCTACTTAGGAGTAGCGCATGAACCTCAGCGAATTGACCCAACGCCTGCACGCGATCCGCGATCAGAATGATTGGCAACGCTTCCACAACCCCAAAAACCTGGCCATGGCGGCCAGCGTAGAAATGGCCGAACTGGTGGAAATCTTCCAGTGGTTGGAGCCCGCCGAAGCCCGGCAACTGTCGGCAGAACAACGCGAGCATGCCGGCCAAGAAGTGGCGGACATTCTCATGTACCTGAC
>RCMZ01000063.1_pt1 | contig 64426 bp, 69 predicted proteins | sample 2041141 | NCBI WGS metagenome assembly RCMZ01 (sample SAMN09708263, study PRJNA481090) | Wastewater metagenome, whole genome shotgun sequencing project. | biome: sewage; isolation source: Davis station wastewater (DW) | place: Antarctica: Davis Station | collected 2010-03-01 | reverse complement strand
ACAGCCATCTCAATCAGTTGAGTCCAATGGAGTTTGAACGATTACAAATTGGAATCTGAAAATCGTCTAGTAAAGCGGGTGAAGTCCATTAATAGATATTAATATGCACGCTGTTCCATTGGTCGCAACAGCAATTCGAGTGCCATCGGAAAGTAAGCCCAGTCAAAATTCACAGAAAAAATGGTGGTTGTTAGGCCTTGGAGGAATAGCAGCAATACTAGCCGAAGTGATTGCATGGACTGGCGGTTCTGAAAAAACTTGGCCTGTTGTAATGTTAGCCATTTTTGCTATTGCAGTCAGTGGCACAGGTACGTATAAAAAAGGTTGGATTGCTTTAAAGAACTTCAATCTGAACATTAACGCACTGATGGCGATTGCAGTGACTGGAGCAGTTTTAATTGGACAATGGCCTGAGGCGGCGATGGTCATGGTACTTTTTACTCTTGCAGAAATGATTGAGGCCTTATCGCTGGATCGAGCTCGCAACGCCATTCGTGGCTTAATGGAAATGACGCCTGATAAAGCAAATATTTTACAATCTGACGGTACTTGGAAAGAATTAAAAGCCGAAACAATTAACATTGGCATGATTGCTCGTGTAGCACCAGGTGAGCGTATTGCATTAGATGGCGAATTGACAAAAGGGCAGTCCGCAGTAAATCAGGCACCAATTACTGGAGAAAGTATACCAGTCGCTAAAACTAAAGGTGACAAGGTCTTTGCTGGCACCATCAATGAAACCGGTTCTTTTGAGTATCGCATTACTGCACTACAAAACGATTCAACATTGTCACGCATTATACGTGCAGTAGAGGACGCACAAGGTAGCCGCGCTCCGACTCAGCGCTTTGTAGATAGCTTTGCCAAAGTGTATACGCCTATCGTGTTTATTATCGCCTTAGGCATTGCAATTGTGCCGCCACTTTTGTTTGGGCTAGCATGGATGCCATGGATTTACAAAGCACTTGTATTACTGGTGATTGCTTGCCCCTGTGCGTTGGTAGTCTCAACACCAGTGACAGTTGTGAGCGGCTTGGCAGCAGCAGCTAGAGCTGGAATTCTGATTAAGGGTGGCGTTTATCTTGAAGAAGGCCGTAAGCTAAAGTCTTTAGCCTTAGATAAAACAGGTACGATTACAGAAGGTAAGCCAGTTGTGACCGATATAGTACTTTTGAAAGGTGAACAGAAGGCTGCTGTATCTTTAGCTGCAACGTTGTCTAATCGCTCTGATCACCCGGTCTCAACAGCCGTAAGCAAATATTGGAAAGCACTGCAAGATAAAGAGCCGCTCGCTGAGGTTGCCGACTTTGAAGCCATTACTGGGCGAGGTGTTAAAGGCCAGATTGATAATGAATGGTATTACTTAGGTAATCATCGTCTTGTTGAAGAATTAGGCATTTGCAATTCTGAGACTGAAGCAGCCTTAACTAAGCTAGAAGCCGAAGGTAAAACGGCCATTGTGATTTGCAATGAGGCTGCACCGCTTGCAGTGATTGCTGTAGCTGACACCGTTCGTGAAACAAGTCGTCAAGCGATTATTGAATTGCATGCACTAGGCATCCGCAGCTTAATGCTCACTGGTGATAATAATCTTACGGCAAAAGCGATTGCCAGAAATGTTGGTATCGATGATGTAAGAGGCGGTTTGTTGCCTGAAGACAAACTGGCTGTCATCAACGAAGAGTTGATTAAATACGGCACTGTAGGCATGGTAGGAGACGGCATTAATGATGCTCCTGCGTTAGCCAAATCCAGTATAGGTTTTGCAATGGGTGCTGCTGGTACAGATACCGCGTTAGAAACAGCGGATGTTGCTTTAATGGATGATGATTTAAGAAAAATTCCACATTTCATCCGATTAAGTAATAAAGCTGCTGGTATTTTGAAACAAAACATATTTATTGCCTTAAGTATAAAGGCTGTGTTTTTAGTACTCGCTTTTATGGGCATAGCAACGCTTTGGATGGCAGTGTTTGCAGATATGGGTGCAAGTTTGATTGTAGTATTTAATGGTTTGCGTCTGCTGCGTAACAGTCAAACGATTTAAATGACAAACTTCTCTTAATTAGTTCTACCGCAAAGTAGGCAGCTGGTCACTTTCAATCTAGCGCCAAGAATCATGGATTTAAAAATTACTGAAATTATTTATATGGGTATGAAAAAAAAGATCTATGCCTGCCAGAAGTGAGCTTAGGAGAATAAAACGTGTTTGAACTAAAAACCGTAGCGTTATTTTTAATAACTGCGTTAGCAGAAATAGTTGGTTGCTATTTGCCTTATCTGTGGCTATCACAAAATAAAAGTATCTGGTTGTTAATACCTGCCGCTATTTCTCTTGGATTATTTGCTTGGTTATTGACCTTGCATCCTTCAGCTGCTGGAAGAGTTTATGCTGCATACGGTGGCGTATATATTTGCGTAGCAATATTTTGGTTATGGATTGTAGATGGCATCAAGCCCACAACTTGGGACTTGCTGGGAGGTGCGATAGCTTTATTAGGTATGATGATTATCATGTTTGCGCCAAGAAATGTTTGAGATTCAGTACAGTACTCCGGAAGCTAATTGATGCGATTTTTAATTTGGCAGTCGTTCTAGAAATTGAAGGCGTCTTTAAATCTTGGAATGCGCAGCCTGACTTACTTGTAACAATTAGTATGACGATTATAACTACGCCTGCCAATATCCAAATCATTTAAAAATCTCATACTGAAATTACTATGTTTGATTAAATATCCAATTTAATACTGGCTGACTTTAGTAATTATAGGTGGCTTTTTTGGTACTGGAACAGATGGCCTTTTTGCGGCTATTTTAAGTGGCTTCTTTACTAAGAATACTCACTTTGGCGCCAGCCCAGCGATCACGCTCAAGAAATGCTTTGCTGACACCAAGAATAGGTGCAGCTTGTTTTGTGGTTAATAGATGGTCGTTCATTTTGTCCTCACTTGTTTGATTGAAAGTGAAGACAAAATCTCAGATTTGGACGGGATTAAATAAGGGTTTAGCTATAACCACACCTTATTTATTTTATTGAGTTGTCTAGAATCTCTGAAAGCCAGAAGTTACTACGGTAGTAACTTTTTATGGGGTGTTGTATTCGTGCTACTTTTCATCAGAAGTGGAGGTGGCCTTTTCATTTAAACCGCCACTTTTTAGGTCGATTTTGTATTCGATAGCGCGTGGACGGTGACTACGCTTCTCTTTGAGAGGATCTAGATCAGCAATCCAGCCTTTAATGGTTTTATCGTCCTTATATTCACCCACATCACCTAGGCTCTGGAATATGCCACTTTCGACCATGTGTGCAGGTGCAATATGCGGGTCAATATGCCAAAGCAAGTTAGCCAGTGCACGACATGCGGCTTTGTCTTTATCTCTTTTGGATGCTGGTTTGTCTTTGAGTGCATCTGGGATTTTTGACATGGAGTTGTCATCAAGCCAGAAAGGAGGGAAGGAGAGGTAATTGGCTTCGCACCAACGGAACAATTCAGAGCGCGAGATATAGTGTGAATCGAGTATTTTCTTATCAAATTTGTTGTGGAAGTAGCAGTCACGTAAAGGCCAAAACACCCAGTATTCAACAATCATATTGATCATCCAATATGAATCTTGCATGGGGACGTTATTTGCGTTTCTGAGACTTAACTCGCCTTTAATTACGGCTCTTGCTATGAGCTGAATTCTGGCTTTAACGAATTCATCTAAAGCATCCGGATTGCTTTTATCTGGATCAACATCCGCCCACTTATGCGCGACCTTCCAGATTGTTTCGTATTCGATACCTTCTAGAAACACTATGACTAGGCCGCTAATGCAGAAGTAACTTTGCGCATGAGTTTGTCAGAGACCTTGAAGTTATGGCCTTCGATTCTGCTGACGTAGCCTTGTGTGACTCCTAGACGTTCCGCAAATTGGGCTTGAGATAACCCCGCCTCGATACGTGCGACACGAATTGGATTTTTAATGTAATCACTTAGGACAAAGGGCATATACTCGTCATCGTCAGATTTATCCGGGCTAGTAAGCTGGATGTAATCGGCATAGGGAATCACGACAAATGCGGGTTTGTCATGTTCATAGATAATTTGTGGTTTTGCGCTCATTTATAAATTTCCTTACGGTGTCCAACTCGGACAATTTCAACAATTCTGATTTCGTTATCCCGGTTAAATTTCACACGGTAATTACCCACTCTTAATCGCAGTTCAGCTTCGGGATCATTAGTCAGTTTTTTCACATCTAATGAAGGGTCGTCTGGATTATTACCTAATACCCCGATCTGTTCAGCAATACGCTCGCTTATTCTATAAGACAGTTTGAGCAATTGCTTTTGCGCGCGCCGTGTAACTATTACCTGATATTTAGTCATAATATTACTTTTTATTACTTTTTGAAAGTGGAATCACATTGCCGCTAGGTGCGTGACTGTCTGGCCGCATGTGCTGGATCAAGTAGTCAGTAATTCTTTGCATGGGGACTCTGAGCCTTTCGGGATCACCAATAATATATCCGGCGGTCACGTCATTATTCATTTTGTGATTAAGAAGTCGCTTGAGTGCATAAGATGAAATATCGAGGCTTTCAGCGATGGTAATAAATGTCCGGCGCAAGTCATGAGGCGTGAAGTTCACCCCTGACAGTTCAACTACTTTCTTGATGAGTTTTTGTGGGTCATCCATGTAGCCTTTTTGTCCGGTGCCGGGAAAAACAAAAGGGCTGAGTTCTATTCCGAGTTGATCGGAGGCTTGATTGGCAATCTTCTGACGATTCAAAAGTAGGTCGTAAAGAAAATCGCTGAGGGGCAAGGTATGCGGTTGCCGATTTTTCGGGTCAGGGATAGTTAACGTCTTCTCTTTGAAATCGACATCTTGCCAGCGCAGTGCAAGTCCTTCCTCTCGGCGTAAGCCTGTAAATATGAGTAATAGAAGGTAATCTTTAACTAAAGATCTATTTCTGCCGCCGGCTAATTCTGGAAGATTGGATACTGTATTAAACCATGCAGCCAGATCATGAGCCTTGATGACGGTTTGGCGGCGCTCAACTCGATACCAAGACCGTGTTTGAGACAATCGCTTAATTGGATTTTCTTGAATAATGGGGTTTCCAGCGGAATCTTCATACTGGGCTAAGGCAAAATTAAATATGGCCCGCATGAAACGCATCGAGAGGTTTGCTTGTGCTTCGCTTCGTTCGCCGATCTGACGATGCTTACGTTCAATCTTATCTTTGGTGATTTCAGCCAATGGCCTGTTTAACCACTCCTTGAAATATGTTTTGGTGAAGCGTTGATAGTCGTAGATGGTTCTTGGCTTCAGACTTTTGCGGGCTTTTAAGTAGGACGCGAACACTTCAGCCAGCGTCACACTTTTCGCTTTATTGGCCTTTTCCACATCATTGGGATTAATGCCGCGAGCCAGCATGCCTAAAAGGCTTTTTGCTTCGATTCTGGCTTGCTCAGGTGTAAATACGCCATGATGGCCAATGGTCACTCTGACGGTTTTATTGTTTATCTTGCCCTCGGCAAAATAGACTTTACTACCTGTGCCAACACGGAGACCAAAACCTTTTAACTCAGTATCTCGATAAAAGTTCTGACCCTCATCCGGGTACGGAACTGAGTCGACAAAAGATTTTGTTATTTTGGTTGCCATAAGACTACTAACCATATTTAGTAGCCGTATAGTAGGCCAGATAATTAAAAGAAGGTCAATTAATAAATGTCAAAATACAACAATTATATGCTTATATACAATAACTTATAAAACAATTTCAAATTTCTTAAAACTGGCTAATAATCGCATTTTGCGAACTTTTAATCCGTTTGTCGTGGGTTCGATCCCCGCACAGCCCACCAATAAAACAAAGGCTTATGCTTCGGCATAGGCCTTTGTTGTTTCTAAACGTGACTTAATCTAACAGCGCGCTATATGGTAATGATTTGTATCTGATTTGGCACAGTCAGCAGGCCAGCATGATGATTGTTATTCAGGTTGGGTTAAGCTGGCGAGTGGACAATGCATGTTGTGACATCATTAATCGAGGAGTGAATATCATGTATTTTCCCAAAAAATGATCTCAGATTATGTTGGCTGGTAGTGTTGTTATTTTTTTTGCCCCACCAGTATTTGTGAATGAGGATGTTGCCGAGATGCAGCTGATTTTCAAGGCAGCCGGGGTCATCAGTCTGGCAAATGCCAGCAGCAAGGCGCTGGCGGCAAAGCCTGGCACTATTATTGATGCCGGCCTCGATGACAGAAACTAATCCAATAAGGGTTGGGATTATGAGTTCTAGATCATCAATACGGCCGGCGTGGAGTGAGAAGTCGATATTGATGTGGAAGCAGACGAAGTGAGACGCGTAAGTAAGGACTGGTTCTAATCCGGTGCATTGAATTGGCGGCTGGTGCAAGGCATCGAAAATAATACATGGTCATTGACATACATCAATGCAGAAGCGGCGCCAAGGAATAGAGTTGGTTATGTGGAAGCTATTTTTAACAGTTGAAAATGGAGATTAATATTATGAAGAAAAATATGTTGCTGGTGGCTTTATTTTCTTTGGCTGCTATTCCGGTTGCTCATGCAGCCAAATATGACGACCTTGGTACGTGCTATAAGGCAGCCCAGGAAATGCACCCGGGCAAGGTAACGTCCGTGCGTGGTGAATTGGAAGACGGCAAGATGCAGTATGAGCTGGATATTGATGGTGATGACGGCAAGCAGTGGGAAGTTGAATGCGATGCCAAGACCGGCAAAGTGACCGAGAGTGAAGGTGAAGTGGCTGGCAACGATGCCGCATTCGTATCCAAGGCCAAGGTTTCTCTCGATGCCGCGATGAAGGCTGCACTCGCGAAGTACCCGGGAGCTGTCAGCAAGATTGAGTATGAAGTTGAGTCGGATGGCGTGGCTTACGAGTTTGACATCGTGACCAAGGATGGCCGCGTGCTGGAAGTGGAGGTCGATGCAGTAACCGGCAAGGTGGGCGAGCCAGAAGAAGTGAAGTACCAGATTGGCAGCTAATTAAGCCTTGAAGTGAAAAAACGGCACCTGTGGGTGCCGTTTTTTTGTGCTTGATTTGTGCTTGATCAGTTTGGTTTGTCGCCTAGTATCCGAATCTCGTGTTGTGAGAACGGGATGACGATATTTTCGCTGCGGAAGGATTCGATGATGGCCTTGGTAATCTCGCCCTTGGCGTAGATGTAGTCGGGCACCTTGATCCACGGCTTGACCGAGATCTCGACGGCGGAAGAGGTCAGTTTGTTTGCGATGACGATGGGTTCCGGCGCTTTCAGTATGCGCGGGTTCTTTTGCAGTATCTCATTGACGGCTGCGAGCGCCTTATTGAGATCGGTGTCGTAGGCGACGCCGACATTGATCTCCAGCTGCCGGATTTCGCCGAAGTTGTGCAGAATTTCGCCAACGATCTTGCGGTTTGGGATCACGACCTGAGACTGATCGTAGTGTCCGAGCACGGTGGAGAACAGGCTGATATTTTGAACCTGGCCTTCTTCTTCGGCAATGGAGATGTATTCGCCAACTCGAAACGGCTTGATGAAAATGATGGTAAGGCCGGCCATGATATTGCCCAGCACGCCTTGCATGGCCAGTGCGACACCAGCACCGGCAACACCGAGACCGGCGATCAGCGGTAACAGTTGAATGCCGAGATTCTGCAGCGCCATGATGGTAAAGAGGCCCAGCACGATGATGCGGATGATGCGCACCAGCAGTTCCTGTACCGGTGGTTCCAGATTGATTTTATGCAGCGCCTTGTTGCTGAGCTTGCCTGCCCAGCGGCTGACATAGACGCCGATGACAATGATGGTGATGGCGACCAGGACTTTGGGGCCGAATTGAATCGCCAAATTGACGGCCGTACTTTTTGCATGATCAAGAATTGCCATGTGTTCATCCATCAGGGTTCTCTTTTAAAAATTTCAGTAAATTCGACGTATTGTTGACGGCGCAGGGCTGAGCTGATTGTACTATTTTTTTGACCGGCTTTTGGCAGGTTGTCAGTTTTGCATATCTGGTGCGAAGCCTTTAGAATCGACCGGACAAACACAACAATTTGCCGCATTCACGCGCCAATTCTGGAGGAAAGTTATGAAGCTGGATACGATAGCCGTTCACGGGGGATATTCACCAGACCCTACTACCAAAGCCGCCGCAGTTCCGATTTATCAGACGACATCTTATGCGTTTGATGATACTCAGCACGGTGCAGACCTGTTTGATCTGAAGGTGCAGGGAAACATCTACACGCGCATCATGAACCCGACCACGGATGTGCTGGAAAAACGTGTGGCCGAGCTGGAAGGCGGTATCGCAGCGCTGGGGCTGGCTTCCGGCATGGCCGCCATCACTTATGCCGTGATGACGATTGCCGAGGCGGGCGATAATATTATTTCGGCTTCTACGCTTTACGGCGGCACTTATAACCTGTTTGCACACACCTTGCCGCAATATGGCATTGATGTACGTTTTGCCGATTATCGTGACCCGCAGGCTTTCGAAAAACTGATTGATGACAAGACCAAGGCGATCTTCTGCGAATCGGTGGGCAACCCGCTCGGCAACATTACCGATTTCGAGAAACTGGCGGAAGTGGCGCATCGTCACGGGGTGCCGCTGATTGTCGACAACACCGTGCCTTCGCCTTATCTGTGCCGACCATTCGAACATGGTGCCGATATCGTCGTACATGCGCTGACCAAGTATCTGGGCGGCCACGGTAACAGCATCGGTGGTGCTATCGTTGATTCCGGCAAGTTTCCCTGGGCCGAGCACAAGACGCGCTTCCGCCGGCTGAATGAGCCGGATGTCTCCTATCATGGGGTGGTGTATACCGAAGCGCTGGGACCGGCTGCCTATATTGGTCGCGCTCGTGTGGTGCCATTGCGCAACACCGGTGCGGCAATTTCGCCGTTCAATTCGTTCCTGATCCTGCAGGGGATAGAGACACTGGCGCTACGCATGGAGCGTATCTGCGATAACACCTTGAGAGTGGCGCAGTTCCTCAAGGGGCATGCCAAGGTCAACTGGGTGAACTATGCCGGTCTGGACGACCACCCGGACAAAAAGCTGGTTGACAAGTACATGGGCGGTAAGGCCTCCGGCATTCTGACCTTTGGTGTCAAGGGCGGCAGTGAAGCTGGCGCGAGGTTCCAGGATGCGTTGCAGTTGGTGATGCGGCTGGTGAATATCGGCGACGCCAAGTCTCTGGCTTGCCATCCGGCTTCGACCACGCACCGTCAGCTGTCGCCGGAAGAGCTGAAAAAGGCTGGGGTTTCCGAGGATATGGTGCGGCTTTCCATTGGCATCGAACATATCGACGATATTCTGGAAGATCTGGATCAGGCCTTGGCAAAAGCCTGATCCAGCGACTTGTTGCAGACAAAGGCCGGCCTTGAGCTGGCCTTTTGTTTTTTCGGGCCGGCCGCTCAGTTGGTGGCGCGTGACATTCTGGGTCTTTTGTTTCGCATTTTGCGGAATTTCCTGGCGGTGCGCCATTCTGTGATCCGGTGACGGCGCACCACGATGGTGACGATCATCATGGCCCAGGCAAGCGCGAGCAAATGCGCCAGGCCTGCGTAGATGCTGACAACCATCAGTTGTGGCAGGGCGGTCGTCAATACCAGTGGTAGCAGCGCTAGTATGAACACAAGCAGAATGAGTAACATGATTAATTTCCTTTCAATTTATTGTCCCTGATCGAATTGATTCGAGCTGGATTGGTATTTTGGATAAATTTATATGTTGGAATAAGCAGGTATCATGCCGGTAGACTGTTGAAAACAGATGACAAAACCCGAGCTTGCAGCTGGCTGTTGTATTGATGCGCTCGTTCGCGCTTGCTGTTCTGATTGAATGCAGCGGGCTTCGTGTGCTCTGGCCTGGGGCCGGAAAAAGAAAAAGGCCAACGCGTGTTGGCCTTTGAGCTGCTCAGATAATTAAATCAGAGTGATTAGCTGCCAGCGGACTCTTCTGCTGGAGGCACACGTTCTTCATCAGTGGGCTCATAACCGCCAGGCTCATTGGATGCTGGTGCAGCTTCTTCCATCGGCGCAGCTTCTTCCATCGGTGCAGCTTCTCCCATAGGCGCAGCATCTTCTGCGGGCGCTTCTTCCTTGGGACCACAGCCAGTAATCAGGGTAAGGGCGAATAAGGCAGCCAGTGTTGTTGACCAAAATTTCATTGATATCTCCCAGTAATTGTAATGATAGGGTTGTAACCCAGGAAATTATTCTACTGCAATCTTGGTTACAGTGCGAGTGTACTGCATTTTTGTTGGGTTTTAGTGCAATTTTCGAAGACAAAGACATTAAAATCGGACTAAAAACACTATATTAGCCAGTGGCTTTGTAACTAAGCTCTGGCTGAGTGGTCATCCATAACAATATGGATACCCGCACATTGCCCTTATTTCCACTGGATGTTGTGGTTTTCCCCCAAGGTTTGCTGCCACTGAGGATATTCGAAGCACGCTATCTGGATATGGTGAAAGACTGTTTTCGCAATAATAGTGAATTTGGTGTCGTCGCCGCGCTGGAGGGTGCAAGCTACAGCTTTCCGTTTTGTGAAGTCGGTACGGCAGTGCGTATTGCGGATTTTGATGTGCCTGAGATCTGCCTGATCAATATCCGCTGTCTTGCGCAGCAGCGCTTTCGTGTGCAGACTGCCACACAACAGGCTGATGGCTTGTGGGTGGGCGATGTGGCAATGGTAGAGAGCGACATGGACATTGGCTTGCCGGATGATCTGGTGAGGACGGCGGATAGCCTGCAACAGGTGATTAAGGCATTACTCAAGCAGGGCTTTGGTGAAGATACATTGCCAATTGCCCAGCCTTATCGGTTTGACGATTGCGCCTGGGTGGCGAACCGCTGGATCGAGTTGTTGAATATTCCACTGGAGCAAAAACAGCGGTTTCTGGAATTGGACAGCCCGCTGGTGCGGCTGGAACTGGTGCAGGATATGTTTATTGATAGGGAGCGGAGAAACTGAGAATGCGTTAAAGCTCGCGTAAAGAATCATCGTCGTCATCCCGATCCTTGAAATCGGGCGGATAGTAGGGGTCGGCCACATAAGCCGGGCCTTTCATGACCATGATGATAAATGCGGCAAAGCCGATTACCAGCATGAAAGTCCAGTACAGGATAACTAGCGCGATCGTGAATATGATGGTCTTGTCCAGCACGGCGGGTTCCAGCATTTCGCTCAGGTCCAGCAACAGCACGAAACCTGCAGGCAACAGAGTCCCGAGCAGCAGAATCAATGGCAGCTTGCGTAGCACCTGCCGCTCAAGACCGCTGGCGGAGCGCTTGAAACCCGGTAGTTTTCTGAAATAATCCATCATCCAGTAGAATGGTATGTGTTAAGGATTAGGTTACGTTTGGTAGCCTGAGTTCCGCATACGAAAGCCATTAATTGCTGAAAATTAAATGAATCTGATCCCTCAAGACGTTAAAGCACAAGCCCGGCAATTGCTGGAATTTATCGACGCCAGTCCTAGCCCGTGGCACGCCGTCAGCAGTATTGAATCCCGCTTGACCGATCGGGGTTTTATTCGGTTGGAAGAGCGTGAGGCCTGGGCCTTGAAGCCGGGTGAGGCCTATTTTATCAGCAGAAATGGGGCTTCGATCATCGCTTTCAAAATGGGAAAGAAGCCTGCTAATGAAGCCGGTTTCATGATAGTAGGCGCTCACACAGATTCGCCGGGCCTGCGTTTGAAACCAAAAGCAGCGTTTGCCACCGATGGCATTGCCCGGTTGGCAGTGGAAGTTTATGGTGGCCCGATACTGGCGACTTTTACCGACCGCGACCTGAGTCTGGCCGGCAGGGTGAATCTGCGCAGCGAGCAGGGCTTTGAAACCCATCTTGTGCGCTTTGATCAGCCGTTGGCCAGATTGCCGAATCTGGCGATCCACATGAACCGCGAAGTGAACGAGCAGGGCCTGAAGCTGCACAAACAGAACGAACTGCCGCTGATCTTCGGTTTCGGCAAGGATAACGAAACGGCGGCGCATGCCTTCCTGCAGTTGTTGGCAACGCAGCTCAAGGTGGAGCCGGACCGGATTTTGAACTGGGAAATGAATGTGTATGACACGCAACCCGGCGTGTTCTGGGGCGCGGATCAGGAATTCATCGCAAACAGCCAGCTCGATAATCTGGCCTCCTGCCACGCCGGTATCACGGCCTTACTGCAGGTGCAGGCTTCGGAGGCGACTGCCGTTTGCGCGCTGTTCGATCACGAGGAAGTCGGCAGCGAAAGCGCCAGCGGCGCCGGTGGCAGTTTCATCGCCGACGTGCTGGCACGGATCGCCGCTGCCCAAGGGTTGAGCGAGGAAATGCGGCTGGCCGCCCATGCGCGCAGCTTCATCATCAGCGCCGACATGGCGCATGCCTATCACCCGAACTTCCCCAATGCCTATGAGCCGGGGCACAAGGTCATGGTCAACGGCGGGCCGGTGATCAAGATCAACGTCAACCAGCGCTACAGTTCGGATGCCGAAACCTCGGCGCGCTTCATGCTGCTGTGCGAAAAGGCCGGCGTGCCGTATCAGCAATATGCGCACCGTAGCGACCTCGGCTGCGGCAGCACCATCGGGCCCATCGTTTCATCGGCGCTGGGCATGGCCGGCGTCGATGTCGGCTGCCCGATGTGGGCCATGCACAGCTTGCGCGAGAGCGCCGGTGTTCTGGATCACCATGCCATGATCAAGGTGCTGCAAGCAGCGTTCGAAGCCTGAGTGCCAGCCATGCGCGCCATCTACGAACCGGTTCATTCCATAGAAGCCAACCTGATCGTCGGTCTGTTACAGCAGTTCGGTATCGAATCCCACATTGCCGGAGAGTATCTTCAGGGCGCGGCCGGAGAGCTGCCGGCATTTGGCCTGATGCGTGTCATGGTGGCCGATGGTGATGCCGAGGCCGCCCGGCAATTGATCGAAGAATGGAACAGTGCCGAGCCGTTTTCAGAGGAATACCCGCGGTAATCAGTAGTTCAGCGCTTTGTCTGGCATGAATCGGTTTAGCCATCTCGCTGGCACCATGCTTGCCCCGGAGAAGAAACAGGCGTTTAATCCAGTCTGAGCAAGATCATAGGTTATACAACGTTAACCATGAACCCCATCAATTGCGCTTCAGTTTCAACTAAAGAGGCGCTTTTTGTGCGGTGTAATTTTCCAGATTCATAGGGTGCGCTATTCTTTGAAAAATCAATTAAAACAATGAGTTGTAAAAACAAATCCAGATTATCCGCCTTTGAAGTGCACTTTTTGTGCATTTTTAGGGTGTCTACTTTTAGTTAGAACCGAGGAGCTTATGAAGCTAATTAACGGTTTTGTCTCTGGGAGAGAGTCCCTTTGGAAGGCGTTCTTAATACTGGGGTTACTTGCTAACTTTACTGTTGGCTTCACCATCGCTCTTTTCATTCAAATCGCCCCAGACAATCCATTGTTACTTCAACTTGTTGTTGCAGTAGGTCTGGTTATTGCTATATTTGCTTGGGTTGGTCAATGGCGATGCGCCTTTAACACCAAATACTTTTTCCTTGGCGCACTTTTACGCACTTGGCTTTTAGTGGGTGCTCTCGCAGCTATTGGTAATTTACTTCCAATTCTTCCTGCTTGGGCACGCTCTGCTGTTGGTATGCTAATCGCAGGTTTAGTTCTTTTTGCAATTGCCTACTACTTCATTGCGCCCGTAAGAGACTATGTACGTCTGCAAATTTACAAACGCAAAAACCTTTGCAAATGAAATACCGCTGTTTCGTTTCTAACCCATCATTCAAGCGGGACGCGCTAAAGCGAAATAATTGGGGTCGGAGTCATTTAAGATTTATGTGAGATGGCGTACATGAATCCCCGCTTAACAGTCATTACACTCGGTGTCGAAAATCTTGAACGGGCGGTGCGCTTCTATTCGGAGGCTCTGGGGTTCCCGACAGAAGGCATAGTCGGGGGGTGAATTTGAACATGGTGCCGTTGCGTTCTTCGATATGCAGCCAGGCCTCAGGCTGGCACTTTGGCCTCGGGAGAGTCTTGCTCATGATTCCGGTCTTCCTGTATCAGAGCCCGACCCGGTCAGTTTTTCGCTCGGGCACAATGTTGCTTCCCGACATGAGGTGGATGCTGTCATGGCTCAGGCGGCGGCCGGTGCCCGCATCATCAAGCCGGCACAGGGGACTTTCTGGGGAGGCTATGCGGGTTACTTCCAGGACCCGGACTGGTATCTGTGGGAAGTGGTCTGGAATCCGCAGTGGCAACAGTAGGTGTTCCGAAACGGCGCCATTCTGCGGATAAGGGCTTGCCGCCAACGTCAGGTATCATGCATGAAGCATTACCTTCCTTCAGGAGAATTTCATGATTTCCCGCTTGTTTCTTTCCGCGTTTTTGCTCTTGTCCGGCTGTGCCGCTCAGCCACAGGTTATCGGCGATTCGCAGGATAGGGCTGTGGATTTCCGTTGTGCCACCGGCGAACAGATCACGGTGCGTTTTCTTGCAGAGCAGGATGCCGCGATACTGACGCGTAGTGGCGAGAACATCGAGCTCAAACAGCGGCCTGCGGCATCCGGCTTCTGGTACACGAATGGGCCGATATCGATACGCGGCAAGGGTCATGATTTGAGTCTTGAAATCGGCCGCATGATGCCGATTGAATGTCAGGCGCTGTAATCCGGGCAGGATGAAGATGGAAGGGATTGCCGTTGTACGTTTGATGCAGGGCGTGGATTTGCCTGTCGTGCTCGACATTCAGTCGCTTTGCTACGACGCGGCCAAGCTGGAATCGCACCGCTCGTTTTTCGCCAAACTGGAAGCTTCGCCCGCTACATGCTTCATGGCGCAGGTTGCCGAAGCGTCTGTCGGTTATCTGGTGGCCGTGCCAGTCGAGGTGAATAGCCCACCGCCGCTGCATGGCGAGGATTATCTCGTGCCACCCAATGCCGATGCTTTGTACCTGCACGATCTTGCTGTGCATTCTGAGGTGCGTGGTTCAGGCATTGCGGCTGTGCTCATCGAGGCCTATTTTCAGGCGGTCAGGCAGCAGGGTTTCCGCCTTGCCTGTCTGACCGCAGTCAATGGCGCTGGCCAATTCTGGGAGCGTTATGGTTTCCGGGCGGCGGCAGGTTCCGGCGCGGACGGCATGGCGAGTGATATGGCGAGCTATGGCGCAGGCGCAGTGTACATGAGCATGCGGGTGGATGGCTGAGGTCGGTCAGACTGCGCCCTGAAAATCGTTCTGCCGCCAGGCTTCATACAGTACGGCAGTGACCGAATTTGACAGGTTGAGGCTGCGGCTGTTGGCTAGCATGGGAAGGCGCAGTTTGTGCGCGTCGTCGAACTCTGCGCGAATTTCTTCCGGCAGGCCGCGTGTTTCAGGACCAAAAACAAACACATCTCCAGCCTGAAACTGATGCGAGGTATGGCGTGTGCTGCCTTTGGTCGTCAGCGCGAACATGGGTTTGCCGGCCAGCGTCTGCTTGCACGTCTGCCAATCCTCATGCACTTGCATGCTGGCGTATTCGTGGTAATCCAGACCTGCGCGCTTCAACTGTGCGTCCTCCAGGCTGAATCCCAGTGGCTTGACCAGGTGCAGATGTGCGCCGGTGTTGGCGCAGAGCCGGATAATATTGCCGGTGTTGGGCGGGATTTCGGGTTCGAACAATACGATGTGGAACATTATGTGTTCAGTGTGCGTGCGATAACCCAGCATTCTACATGGGAAGCGCCAGCCGCTTTTACCGTTGATGCGAGTTCATGCAGACTGGCGCCGGTGGTCATGACATCGTCCAGCAGGATGACGCGCTGGCCGGTGAGGGATGTGCTGCACTCAAATGCGCCGCGCATGTTCTTGATGCGCGCCTTGTGCGGCAGGCTGGCTTGCGGCGGTGAGAATTTGATACGGCTGCAGGAGTCCGTGTCCAGCTCAATCTGCAGATTTTTTGCCAGTAGTCGGGCAACTTCCAGTGATTGATTGAAGCCTCTTTCCGCCAGACGTTTCGGGTGTAGCGGCATGGGAATGACGCGGTCGAATGACGATATGTCTTTAAAGCTGGTCTGCATAAGCGTACTGAAGGTCCTGGCAATGTTCAGGCTTTGCTGATATTTGTAGCGTTGCAGCATGGCATCCAGCGGGTAGGCATAACGAAATAGCGCGCGCGTGGTGTCGAAGGCCGGTGCGGAATTGAGGCAGTTGCCGCAGAGATGATTGTTATGAGAGGGCAGGGCGCATTGCGGACAGGCGCCCGCCAGGTGCCAGGGCAGGTCATTCAGGCATTCCGGGCAGAGCGCAAGCTCACCTCCGTTTATGTCAGCACAGAGCATGCAATTTTGCGGAAATAACATCTGATTAAAAATTAATCTATAGTTAATCAATATTGGTGTTTTCTCTTAACAAGTTATAATTACGCAAAACTGGAGAATGCCATGTCCATTAAAGTCGTCACTGCCAAGCAGCAAATGCATGCTGCGCAAACGTTCACTTTCTTTTCGATTATTGCCGTACTGCTGTTGCCAGCCATTATTCCGATGTTGCTGTGGATTGCGGCTTCGATCTTTGTTTACGCTGCTGCTGCTTGCCATCCCAACCCCAAAGTGTGTGATTACATTAAATACTCGGGCTATCGCTTTTATGGGGTTGTTGGCGCCCTGGTAGTCATATTGAATTTTAGCTCACACTTGGCAAAAATGGCGGGCGGCGCGATCCAGCTGGCAGCCATTATCTGGGTGCTGTGTATTTTGGTCGTGGTGCCTCTGGGCATACGCGATTTGCTGCGTGCGAAAAAGGAGCCGTGGCAGGACATGGAATTTGAATCGGACGAACATTAAGGAACCCGTAATGAGCACGCTTGAATCTGTTGTAGACACCAATACCATCAAGAAGAATACACCGGTTCCGCAGGCACCGCAGTGCTGGACTGTGGCACAGATTGTGGAGCTGTTCGAACTGCCATTCAGTGATCTGATTTACCGTGCGCAGACCGTGCATCGTGAAAATTTTGATCCCAATGCCGTGCAGGTCAGCACACTGCTTTCCATCAAGACCGGCGGCTGTTCTGAAGATTGCGGTTATTGTCCGCAGGCGGCGCGTTACCACACCGAGGTCGAGAACGAGGATCTGTTGCGGCTGGATGAAGTGCTGACAGCGGCCAGGGCTGCCAAGGAAAGCGGCGCCAGCCGTTTTTGTATGGGCGCCGCCTGGCGTGGTCCAAAGCAGCGCGATCTAGAACCGGTGCTGAAAATGGTGCAGGAGGTCAAAGCCATGGGGCTGGAGACCTGTGCGACGCTGGGCATGTTGAAGGAAGGTCAGGCCGAACAGCTGAAGGAGGCCGGTCTTGATTACTATAACCACAATCTGGATACTGCTCCCGAGTTTTATGGCGATGTCATCACCACGCGTACCTACCAGGATCGTCTGGAGACGCTGGAACGCGTGCGCGATGCGGATATCAATGTCTGTTGCGGCGGCATCATCGGCATGGGCGAGTCGCGCAATCAGCGTGCGGGCCTGATTGCGCAACTGGCAAATATGGATCGCCCGCCGGAAAGCGTGCCGATCAATATGCTGACTCAGGTCGAGGGTACGCCTTTGCATGGCACCGACGAACTGGATCCGATTGAGTTCGTGCGCACGATCGCCACTGCCCGCATCACCATGCCCAAGAGCTATGTGCGGCTTTCTGCCGGGCGCCAGAGTATGCATGAAGGCATACAGGCGCTGTGTTTCATTGCTGGAGCCAATTCGATTTTCTGCGGTGAAAAACTGCTGACAACCGGCAATCCCGAAGCGGAAGCGGATAAGCAACTGTTTGCCAAGCTTGGCCTGCATCCGGCCTGATCCAGCCATATTGTTCAAGTTGCCGCAAGACAGCGTTCACTTATCGCAACAGATCCAGCTATCGTGATTGCACATCTTTTTGCCGAATTGCAAACAGAGCTTGATAAGCGCGCACGGCAGGGTCTGCTGCGCAGGCGCCGTTTGCTGCAGAGTCCGCAGAGTGCTAATATCAAAGCCGATGGCGTCGAAGTCTTGTCGTTCTGCAGCAATGACTATCTCGGGTTGGCCAATCATCCAGCGCTGATTAGCGCCATGCAGCAGTCTATTGCCGAGACTGGCGTTGGCAGCGGCGCCTCGCATCTGATCACCGGCCATCACCAATTGCATCATGATCTTGAGCAGGCATTGGGCGAGTTTGTCGACCTGCCCGCCGCACTGTATTTTTCCTCCGGTTATATGGCGAATCTTGGCGTGGTGACTGCACTGTTGCGTCGCGGCGATGCTATTTTCGCCGACAAGCTTAACCATGCATCGTTGAACGATGCTGCCGTGCTGGCGCGCGCCGATCTGCAGCGCTATCAGCACAATGACCTGGCCCAGTTGGAAGGTCAGTTAAGCGCGAGCAAGGCGCCAAGAAAACTGGTGCTGGCGGATGCCGTATTCAGTATGGACGGCGACATGGCACCTGTGCCTGAATTGCTGGAACTGTGCGAACGCTATGACGCGTGGCTGATGCTGGATGATGCGCATGGCTTTGGCGTTCTCGGCAAGCAGGGGCAGGGCGTGCTGAATCATTTTGGCGTCAAGTCGCCACGCATTATCTATATGGCGACTCTGGGCAAGGCTGCCGGCGTATCTGGCGCTTTTGTTGCCGCAGAGGCGGTCGTCATTGAATACCTGCTGCAACAGGCCAGGACCTATATCTATACCACTGCGACTCCACCATCTCTGGCGGCGGCAGTGCTGTCAGCGCTGGATGTCATCCGGCACGACACCGCGCGCAGGACACATTTGCATGCACTGATTGCTTACCTGAAGTTGCATCTGCATCTGGACCGCTGGCAGCTCATGTCGTCCAATACCGCCATACAGCCAGTGCTGGTGGGTAGTAATGAGGATGCCGTCAGGTTAAGCGAGCGTTTGCTGGCCAAGGGCATATTGGTTCCTGCCATACGTCCGCCCACTGTGCCCAAGGACACGGCGCGTTTACGGATTTCCCTGTCGGCAGCGCACAGCATTGCTGATCTGCAGCGACTGATTGAAGCGCTGCAACAGACAGAAAAGGAGTGGGGATGAGCCAGCATCTGCATATCGAAACTTACGGTTCATATGAGGCTACACCACAGCATCTGGTACTCATTCATGGTTGGGGCATGCATAGCGCGGTCTGGCAGCCGTTGGTAAAAAATCTTTCCAGGTATTTTTGTCTGCATCTGGTCGACCTGCCCGGTATGGGCATGAGTCCGCCGATGGCAACGCATGAGCTGGAATCGGTTGCAGCCCGGCTGTTACATGACTTGCCGGCAGAAGCCGACGTCTGCGGCTGGTCGCTGGGTGGCCTGATCAGCATGCGCATGGCACTGATGCAGCCCGAGCGGGTGAAGCGTCTGGTACTCGTCGGCAGTACGCCTTGCTTCGTCAATCATGCCGGCAAGGCAGGATGGCAGGACGGCATCAATGCCGCGGTGTTTCGCGACTTTGCCCTGCAGGTCAGTGTTGACTATCAAGCGACCATGCTGAAATTCCTCACGCTGCAATGTATGGGTTCGCGTGATACGCGCAGCATCATCAAGCAGCTGCGCACAAGTTTCGCCGAGCGCCCCAGCCCTTCGGTTACGGCCTTGCAGGATGCCCTCGATATGTTGTTGGAGAATGATCTGCGCCCGGAGATTCCCCTGTTGCATACGCCGACATTGCTGATACACGGTGACCGTGACACGCTGGTGCCGGTGCAGGCGGCTAACTGGATGTCGCAATATCTGCCGCAGTCGAGCTTGCGGGTGATTGCCGGTGCTTCGCACGCGCCATTTCTTTCTCACACTGCGCAGTTCACCGAAACCCTGCTGCAATTTCTGCAAACACAAACCCACTAGGGCATGTCCACACTAATGCAAGACGTTTACAAAATCGACAAGGCCAGAGTCAGGGCCTCATTTGACCGCGCCGCCAAGACCTATGATGCAGCTGCCGTACTGCAGGCGGAAGTCCGGCAACGCATGCTGGACAGGCTGAATTTGATCAAGATCTCACCGGAATTGATACTGGATGCCGGATGCGGCACCGGGCATGCCAGTCAGGCGCTGGGCAAGCGTTTCAAACAAAGCCGGGTCGTCGCACTCGATATTGCGCTCGGCATGCTCAGGCAGACGGCACAGCAGCAGAGCCTGATGCGCCGCCTGTTGGGCAGACAGGCCAGTATCTGTGCGGACATTGAACAACTGCCGCTGGCATCACAGTCAGTGGACCTGCTTTGGTCCAACCTGGCGATTCAGTGGTGCAACGACCTCGATGCTGCATTCAGCGAGATGCATCGCGTGTTGCAACCGGAGGGCCTGTTGATGTTCAGTACCTTCGGTCCGGACACCTTGAAAGAACTGCGTCAGGCTTCTGCTGCCGATCCGGCACATGTGCATGTCAGCCGTTTCATCGATATGCACGATATCGGCGACGCCATCGTGCGTGCCGGTTTCAGTGCGCCGGTACTTGATGTGGAGCACTTTACGCTGACCTATAACGATGTCGTGGCGGTCATGCGCGACCTCAAGGCTATCGGCGCACACAATGCTGCGGATGGCCGACCTCGTGGTTTGCTGGGCAAGGGTTTCCTGCAGCAGCTGACTGAGAATTACGAACAGTTCAGGCTTGCCGGTAAGTTGCCCGCGACCTTTGAAGTGGTTTATGGCCATGCGTGGAAACCTGAAGCCAGGCCGCAATTGGATAATGGTGTGGAGCCGATCACATTTAAGCCAAGAAACCGGACATGAAGCGCGGATACTTCATTACCGGTACAGATACCGGCGTCGGCAAGACGCTGGTCGCCACCGCACTCATGCAGCGCTTTGTACAAAGCGGCAACAGGGTCGTCGGCATGAAGCCGGTGGCTGCCGGTGCAGAGATGTGCGACGGGCAGTTGCTGAATGAGGATGTGGCGCAAATGCTCAAGACGGCTAATGTGGAGGCCCCCCTGGCCCTGATTAATCCTTATGTTTTTGAGTCGCCCATCGCGCCGCATATCGCCGCCAGCCAAGCTAATGTCATGATTTCACTCGATAAGGTCAAAGGTGCTTTTGCCGCCCTGGGTGAGCTGGCCGATGTGCTTGTTGTGGAAGGTGCTGGCGGTTTTCTCGTGCCGCTCAATGACCAGGAAGATATGGCCGATCTGGCGGTAACGCTGGGCTTGCCGGTGATACTGGTGGTTGGCATGCGCCTCGGTTGTCTGAATCACGCACTGCTCACTGCAGCCGCCATTCAGGCCCGTGGATTGGAACTGGCTGGCTGGGTCGCCAATTGTCTGGACTCCAGGATGACCCATCTTGATGAAAATCTGTTGAGCCTCGAACAGAGGCTTGGAGCACTGTGTTTGGGTGTAGTGCCTGTTCTTGATAGCAAGGATTTCAGCCGTGCTGCAGAATTCCTTAAACTGCCCGGCTGATTCATTGCGGCATTTTCCTTATGCTTACTTAATAGCTAGTTTGCCAGTCGTGCACTCTCAATGACGACACGATAAAGCTTGAGCTCGTCCTGTGACTGCAGGCGTGCGCCCGGCACCTGAACAACGCCTTGCTTGTTTGGTGCAATCGTTGCACTGACTGTCAGTGGCCTGCTCTGCTCTACCGCTCTGCCTGATCTTGCATCAAAGCGTACGACCCGCACCTGAACTCTGCTGACACCAACCGGACTTGGATTTTGCACCACGGCATAGAGGTTGCCGCGATTGTCGGCCTGCACCAGGCCCTTCAGATATCTGTCAGGATTGTTCGGCATATCGATGTGAACATAACGTTCAGTCGATGCTTTACCGATCTCCGAATTGGAACCCGCCGCTATTTGGTAGTTTTTCAGTGCATTATTCATATCGCCGCGTGCCTCGGCAATCTGGCCGAGAAAATAATGACTAGGTGCAGTTGGCAGTAATTCGACACTGCGCTTGAAATACGATTCGGCTTCCTGCTTGTGTCCGCTGTTGTAGAGTGCGATGCCACTCTGGATATGGGGCTTGAAGTAATCCGGCTGCATTTTGATTGCCTGCGCATAGTACTTGAGCGCTTCATCATATTTCTTCTGTGACAGCGCGATGTCGCCCAACAAATCCTGGAATCTGGGCTCGCGCGGTTCGATGGCAACTGCCTGTTTGGCCAGTGTCAGTGCTTTGGTCGTATCGCCCTTGGCCAGTGCCGTTACACCTTCATCATGCGCCTTGTAGGCTGCCTGAGTCGCTTTCAGTTTGCCAACTTTCTGTGCATAGACCTCTCGGCCCCATTCGCCACCTGCACCGATTTCTTCCAGTGTTTCACGGTTTGCATCAACCCGGGCCTGGGAGGGCGGGTGGCTGGCAAACAGACCTTCGAGAAAGTTGGTTTGTCTGCTTTCATTCAGACGGACGAAGGTTTCCTGCAAGCTGACGGCCGCGGCCGGATCGTAGCCGGCCTTCTTCATGTAGAGCATGCCGTAATAGTCAGATTCTGATTCTGCATCTCGACCGTATTTCGAGGAGATCAGTTGGGCGCCGATCTGTGAACCACCAACAATCAGGTTGCCGTAGTTACTGTTCTGGGCGCCGATACCGACGGCCATGATGGCCCCCTGCAACAAAACGCCGCGTTCCATGTTCTGAGCCCCGTGCCTGGCAGCCGAGTGCACGATCTCATGGCCCATGACAGCCGCGAGTTCAGCCTCGCTGTTCAGCTCATAGAGCAGCCCCCGGTTGAAGGCGATTTTTCCGCCGGGCATGGCCCAGGCATTCGGCACGGAATTGTTGATGACGATAAATTCATAGGGTAGTGGGCGATCGGAAACGGCGGCCAAACGCTGCCCTATGCTTTGTACATAAGCGGTCAGCTCCGGATCGATAATGTAGTCGCCGCCCTGTGATTGGCGTGTCGGCGCATAGTTCTGCTGGCCAATGGCAATTTCCTTCTGTTCGGAAATCAGCTGGAGTTCACGTTTTTTTGTGACTGGATTGATGCCGCAACCCGAGAGTATGCTAGTGGCGAGAATGGCATATAAAAGCAGATAGGCTGTGGGCATAGTCGTTCTGACTCCTGAGTTTCCCGGTCTTTTTTCAAACGCCTCAGCGATACAGCCGATGACGTTGAATGTAATCTATTACAGAATCCGGCAGCAGATATCTGGGGCTGCGATACTTTACAAAATCTTCACGAATACCGGTGGCAGAGATGTCCAGCGCATTGATGCGCTGGATGGTGATGTGACCTGCTGCTGTTGCTGCCAGCGTGACCGGTTGATCGGTATACCGTTCGCGCAGCAATGCCTGCAGCGCCGGGCGCAAGGCCTCTGTAATCTGGACATGCGGCCGCTCTACCAGCACTAGGTGGCATAGCCCGCAGACTTCTTTCCAGCGATGCCAGCTGTCGAATTCGGCAAAGGCGTCGCTACCCATGATCAGACAAAGCGCTGCGTCATCGCCAAATTCTGCGCGCAATGAAAGCAGGGTGTCTATCGTGTAGGAAGCACCCGCTCTGTGCAGTTCGCGGTCATCCAGGATGAAGCGCGGATTGTCTACTATCGCCAGCCTGACCAATTCACAGCGGTCTGTTGCCGAAGTTCCGGGCGCCTGTCTGTGCGGCGGATTGGCTGATGGAATAAAACGTACTTCATCCAGTTGGAGCACATCCGCCAGATTCTCTGCCATACGCAAATGGCCGAAATGGATGGGATCGAAGGTGCCACCCAGAATGCCAATCAGTCGTCGGCTGGCGGATTCAGCTGCGGACTTCGCCATTGCCCAGCACGATGTATTTGAGCGAGGTCAGGCCTTCCAGGCCGACCGGGCCACGGGCATGCAGTTTGTCAGTGGAAATGCCGATCTCGGCGCCCAGTCCGTATTCAAAACCGTCGGCAAAACGCGTTGAGGCATTCACCATGACACTGCTGGAATCGACCTCACGCAGGAACTGTCGTGCCCTGGTGTAGTTCTCGGTGATGATGGCTTCGGTATGTTGCGAGGAATACTGATTGATATGAGCGATCGCCTCATCGATGCCGCTCACCACCTTGCAGGAGATGATGGCATCCAGATATTCGGTGTAATAGTCCTCGTCTGTTGCGGCTTTTGCCGCAGGTACCAGCGCACGCGTCTCCTCGCACCCGCGAATCTCGATTGTATGCGCGGTCAGCATTTTTGCCAGTTTTGGCAACGCTAGTGCCGCAATGCGGCGTGCAACCAGCAGGGATTCTGCCGTGTTACAGGTGCCAAGGCGTTGGGTTTTGGAGTTCTCCACAACACGCAGGGCTTTTTCCAAGTCCGCCTCATCGTCCACGTAAACGTGGCAATTGCCGTCCAGATGCTTGATGACCGGGATGCGCGCTTCGTTCGCGATGCGCTCAATCAGCCCCTTGCCGCCGCGCGGCACGATGACATCGATATGCTGCTTCATGGTAATCAACTCGCCGACTGCAGCCCTGTCGGTAGTGTCAACTACCTGCACTGCCGTGGCAGGTAGGCCAGCGGCCTGCAGGCCTTCCTGGACCAGCGCTGCTAGCGCCTGATTGCATTGAATTGCCTCGGAACCGCCGCGCAGGATCGCGGCATTACCGGATTTGATGCAAAGCCCGGCCGCATCGACCGTGACATTGGGCCGTGCTTCATAAATGATGCCGATGACGCCAAGTGGTACACGCATTTTACCGACCTGGATGCCGGAAGGACGGTATTTGAAATCACTCATTTCACCAATGGGGTCAGGCAGCACGGCGATCTGTTCCAGCCCCTCAGCCATAGTGGCGATGGATTTCTCGCTCAAGGCCAGCCTGTCCAGCATGGCTGCTTCAAGTCCATTGGCGCGGGCCTTCTCAAGGTCAGCACGATTGGCCGCGATCAGTGCCATTTTTTCTCGGCGGATGGCCGCAGCAATGGTCGTCAGGGCCAAGTTCCTGGTGTTGGTAGAGGCTTTGGCCATGGCGCGTGATGCTTTGCGTGCTTCGGCACCCAGTCCGGCCATGTATTGTTTGATATCCATATTCATCCTATCGGTTACTTTTTTTTGCCACGCGCGCAAGACCGAAACACAGGCGCGAAATTTCCAGCCAGGCATCGCCTTTGATCAGGCCCTTGGCTGTTCTGTCTATCTCAGCCAGTTTAAACAGGGTGGCCTGCAACTGCCGCAAGCTCAGTCGCGCCAGTGCACGCTGAAACAAAGCCTGCTGATTGTAACGGACTTTTGCCTGCCGCATGGCGGTGGAGATATTTTCACCGCGTGCTTCTGCCTGCTTGATTCTTACCAGTGGACGCAGCACCCACATCAGCGGATTCATTACCGCTACCGGCTGGGTGCCTTCGTCCTGCAGGCCCTGCAATATCCTGGCGGTACGCTCGGCATCACCTGCCAGCACCGCCTCACCGAGTTGGAATGCATCATAACGCGATACGTTCAGCACCGAGGCGCGTACATCTTCCGCTGACAGCTTGCCGGCTGGATACAGCAGCCCCAGCTTTTGTATCTCCTGATAGGCCGCCAGGAGGTTGCCCTCGACCTGATGCGCAATGAACTCCAGAGTTTCGTTATCCGTTTGCTGCTCTTGCAGTGCCAGGCGATTGGTGATCCATTTCGGCAGTTGTGCGGGCGGCACTTCTTCTAGAACCAGCAATACACAGGACTGTTCAAGTGCGGTATACCAGCTGCTTTTCTGATCTTTCCAGTCCACCTTGGGCAGGATGATGACGGTGACAGTGTCAGCAAAAGGCTGATTGGCAATCGTTTGCAGTACCTTGCTGCCCTCGATGCCGGGTTTGCCGGAAGGGATATTGATCTCGAGGATGCGCTGACTGGCAAACAGTGAGCTGGATTGACCGAAAGCGGTGATTTGCTGCCAGTTGAAATAGCGATCTACCGTCAGGCTGGTGCGTTCTTCAAAGCCCTGTTTTCTCGCAGTCTGGCGGATAGCATCCAGGCATTCGCGGTGTGCCAGGGGTTCATCACCCGTCAGCACATAGCAGGGTTTGAGGCCGGTTGCCAGATGCTGGGATAGTTGCTGTGGGGGTAATCGCATCAGCTTGTATGCAGATTATGAAACGTTCTTGGGTTTTTGCACGACCAGTAAGCGCATGATTTCACGTATGGCATCATTACGCATGTCTTCAAACAGGCGTTCTTCCTCAAACTGTTTGGCCAGCAGTTGCGTATCGTCGTAGGAGTAGTCACGCCGTCCTTCGACCAATTGTACAGGTCCCCAGACTTCGCTTTGCGGATTACGCAGACGGAAATTAACCTTATAGACCAGTTCAAATTCACGTACAACGCCGCCGCCGCTCAGGGAAAGAATGTTTTGTTCACGACGCTCACTGATCAAATCAAGAAGCAGCTCGGCTTTTTCCGGGTCTTCTACCACAGTGACGCCATTCACCTTGAGTGACCGGATCAGGTCCTTCTTGACTGTCAAATTGGCACCTTGCATATAGAGGTTCTTGAAAGCCAGGTCAGCGGTGCCGCGCATTTGAAAGCCGCAGGCGCTCAGCGCCAGCACGAGTGCCAGAATCAGGATGTGCGACAGTCGAAACAGGTTCATGACATTATCCTACGACAATATTGACGAGTTTGTTCGGCACTACAATCACCTTGCGTACACTGACCCCTTCCAGGTATTTCTGGATGGAAGGGTGCGCAATGGCCATCGATTCTATCGCAGATTTGTCGGCAGTGCGGGCTACGGTCATGCTGCCACGCAGCTTGCCATTGACCTGGATCACCAGTTCGATCTCGTCCTGCACCAGCGCGGATTCTTCCGGCTGCGGCCAGGCGGCTTGCAGGATGTCGTCGCCGTAGCCGAGTTCCTTCCACAAGGTTTGCGTGATGTGCGGTGCGATTGGCGACAGCATGCGCAGCAGGATGGAGAAGCCTTCACGCGCCACGCCCAGCCAGCCGGCTTCAGCGTCTTTCTGGACCTTCTCCAATGCGTTCAGTATCTTCATCGCGGCAGAGGCCACGGTGTTGAACTGCTGACGATCGAGGTCGTAATTGGCTTGCTTCAGTGTGCTGTGAATCTCGCGCCGAGCACTGGCCAGACTGCTGTCCAGTTTGGCAGACAATTCAGCCGAGACTTCGGTTGAAAGCGCATGGCCGAAATTCCAGACACGCTTGAGGAAGCGGTGCGAACCTTCGACGCCACTGTCCGACCACTCCAGTGTCTGTTCCGGCGGCGCGGCGAACATCATGAAGAAACGTGCGGTATCGGCACCGTATTGGTCGATCAATGCCTGCGGGTCAACGCCGTTGCGCTTGGACTTGGACATGGTGCCCATGCCCTGGAAATCCACGGCTTGATCGTCGGCCAGCAGTTTTGCACCATTCACCTTGCCGTGATCGTCGTGCAGCAGTTCGACTTCTTCCAGCGCGAAATACTCGATGCCACCCTGGTCCGTGCGGCGCGAGAAGATGTGGTTGAGTACCATGCCCTGGGTCAGCAGGTTGGCGAACGGTTCGTCGTAATTCACCAGACCCATGTCGCGCATGATTTTGCTCCAGAAGCGCGAATAGAGCAGGTGCAGGATGGCGTGTTCGATACCGCCGATGTACTGGTCGACCGGCATCCAGTGGTTGGTCTGTTCGTCCACCATGGCATCGGGATTGAAGCCGCTGGCGGCTGTGCTCGTTGCATAGCGTGCGTAATACCAGCTCGAATCGACGAAAGTGTCCATGGTGTCGGTTTCACGTCTGGCCGGCTTGCCGCACTCGGGGCAGGTGCAGTTGATGAAGTCTTCGCGCTTGTTCAGCGGGTTGCCGGAGCCATCCGGTACACAGTCTTCCGGCAGCTTGACCGGCAGTTGGTCGTCCGGCACCGGCACGTCGCCGCAACTGTCGCAGTGAATGATGGGGATAGGGCAGCCCCAGTAACGTTGACGTGAAATTCCCCAGTCGCGCAGGCGCCAGTTGATTTGCTTGTCGCCCAGATCCCTGGCCCTGAGGTCAATGGCGATGGCATCGACAGCCTCTTCATGAGTCCGTCCGTCGTATTTGCCTGAATTGATGCAGGTGCCGCGTACCTTGTCCCCATACCATTCCTGCCAGGCTTCCAGTGAGAAGTCCTCACCTTCTACGGCGATACTCTGTTTGATTGGCAGCTGGTATTTCTTCGCAAACTCGAAATCACGTTCATCATGTGCAGGTACCGCCATCACCGCGCCTTCGCCGTAGCTCATCAGCACGTAGTTGCCGACCCAGACTGGTATTGGTTCGCCGGTCAGCGGATGGGTGACGGTGAGGCCGGTATCCATGCCTTCTTTCTCCATGGTCGCCATATCGGCTTCCATCACCGAGCCCTGTTTGCATTTCTCGATGAAAGCAGCAAGTTCAGGATTGGATTTTGCAGCCTGTGTTGCCAGGGGGTGTTCGGCAGCCACGGCGCAGAAGGTGACGCCCATGATGGTATCGGCGCGAGTAGTGAACACCCAGAGTTTACCGTCGTCAATCAGTTGGCCGTTGTCACGGATGTCATGGGTGAAGGCGAAGCGTACGCCGACACTCATGCCGATCCAGTTGGCCTGCATGGTCTTGACGCGCTCGGGCCAGCCCGGCAGCTTATCGAGGTCGTCCAGCAGTTGCTGGGCGTAACCGGTGATGTTCAGGTAATAGCCGGGGATCTCGCGTTTTTCCACCTGCGCGCCAGTGCGCCAGCCGCGGCCGTCGATCACCTGCTCATTGGCCAGCACGGTCTGGTCGACCGGGTCCCAGTTCACCACCTGGGTCTTCTTGTAGGCAATGCCTTTTTCCAGCATGCGCAGAAACAGCCACTGGTTCCACTTGTAGTATTCCGGTTGGCAGGTCGCCAGTTCACGGCTCCAGTCGATGGCAAAGCCCAGCGACTTCAGCTGCTTCTTCATGTAGGCGATATTGTCATAGGTCCATTTTGCCGGCGGCACCTTGTTCTGGATAGCAGCATTCTCGGCCGGCAGACCAAAAGCATCCCAGCCCATGGGCTGCAGGACGTTGAAGCCCTTCATGCGGTGATAGCGTGACAGTACATCGCCGATGGTGTAATTACGTACGTGCCCCATGTGCAGCTTGCCGCTGGGGTAAGGGAACATGGAGAGACAATAGTATTTGGGTTTGGAATGATCCGGTTCGGCGCGGAAAGCATGGCTGGTTTCCCAGTATTGCTGGGTGTTTTTTTCGATTTCCTGGAATGGATACTGCTGTTGCATGACGGCGCTGGCTCTTGAATTTTAGATACCCGGATTATACCTCGAAGGAGCAGGGCATGCGTTTGGCTTAATGCCCAGCATTTTGATGCAGACCAGTCAGCATGTGAAGTTCTGGCGGCGGGTAATCAGCACGTTGAAGAGTGAAGTGTCCGCATTTAATCCGGCACTTATTGAATATTTCCAAAATTTTCGTCAAGCGGTCGAAACAGCAGGTTCAATTCATGCAAGACGACAAAAGTTTCAGCGTCATTTGGAACAGGCAGCGGCAGGGATTGCAGAATGGCGCGCTCAATGGCGTCATCACAACTGGCAAGCCCGCTACTTCTCACGATTCTTGGCGGTCCCTGCAGTTGCCCGTCTGGCTTCAGGCGGATGGAAAATTCAACCTCTGGTCGTGCTGTTTTGCACAGGTCACGATTGACATTCTGCTGGATTTTTCCGGCAATCATGACGATATAGCTTGCGACCTCGCTGCCTCTGCCTGACCCGCCCGTACCGTAGCCGCCTATACCAGTCCCGCTGGTGCCGCCGGCGTTTGCGGCCGATGTGCCGTAGCCGGGATAGCCTCCACCGGTACCGGTGGATTCCTCCAGATACTCTTTCAGCAGAGAGTGCTGAAGCTGGCGCCAATGGTCAGTTGATTTGCTTTTTTTAGGTGGCGTAATCGCGGCTGGGCGCGCCTCGAGCTTCTCTTGTCTGATTTTCGACTCAGATAACGGCCTCAACTCTTCGGCGAGTTCTTTAATTTCATCTGCTTCATCCTGCGCCTCATCCAATGTGCCATAGCCAATGGCAGTGCCCGAGCCTGAGCCACCGGATGCGGTCAGGCCGCCAACGCTGGAAGAGAAAGACAGGAATTTGGCGGAGGCATTAATGCTGATTGGGCGACGAACGGGAGTGGGGCTTGCCATAGACATCATCTCAAGCACAATAAAATGAAGTGCTAATGAAATGGCTAGGGCAACAAAATAGATGAATTTTTCCGTCAGGCCTTGCCCATGAAAAAAGGAGTTACTGATGGGTTTTCTCCTGGTGACGCTGAGCGTTGAATGTCCGGTCTGGATTGGGTCAATGATAGTTCCGGCTGTTGGAGCCTGTATGCGAGCCGAACATCAATCGCTTGATTGGGTTCATGCCCATACATACATGACGCTGAGGTTTCTGGGTCCTGCTATGAGCGGATTATAAAGGCTTGTGTGTGGCTGTGTAACTTCTGGATAGCTCAGAAGCCGTGCATGGGGGTGGCGTAAGTTTATGATGAGGATAATAAAAAAGCACCCTGGGGGGGTGCTTTTTTTATGTTTGGCTAGCGGGGCTTATTCGCCGATCTGCCAGACTACTTCTTCTGCATTGCTTAGTTTGCCGGTGATGGCATCAACTTCAACTTCCAGCAATTTCCCATTGGCAGTCTCGATGTCGAATTCATAAGCGATGGCGCCATCGGATTCCACTTCATATTCAATTTTCATGACAGCTCCAGGGTGCTTGGCCAGCGCAGCCTTCAGAGCTTCATCCAGGCTGACTTTGGCCTTGGAAGTAAATGCCGGGTCATTAGCGGCGACTTCACCTTCAGTTTCAAGGATTTTGCCGACCTTGGCATCACATTCGACTTCATGTTTTTTTCCGTCTTTACCGTCGATGTCGATTTCGTATTGAGCTTTGCCTTCTTCAATTTCTGCACGGACGGAAGTCAGTTTGCCTGGAAACTTGGCTTGTGCGGCTGCTACACAGTTGTCGATAGCCGGTTTGTTGTGTTTGTCGGCATAGGCGGTTGGGGCGATAAACAGGGAAGCCATTGCGATGGCAATCAGATTTTTGTTCATGATGAACTCCTTATTGTTGGCGGGAAATTTACGTGAGTTTGGTATGAATTATAGAACAATCGTACCATAAAGTAAACGTAACTTGTTGATTATAATAGAACTTGGCTGTATATAACCAAGTTTAATAAAAGTTGGCTATATACAGCCAACTTTGCTGGTTGTTCGCTGAAAGGAGTGGTTTCTATCGTGGGGAATTGAAAACCTGGTGTGCTGTCGAGGTGCGAGAAATGATTGAAAGTTGAGGAAATCAAGCAACAGAAAAGCCCGCAAGGGCTTTTCTGTAGATAAACTGATTGAAACAAAGGTCAGGCGATGGCTTCAAAAATTTGTTTCTTGATATCTTCGACTGCACCTATGCCGGCAATTCTGACGTACTTGGGAGCTTTTTCGCTACTTTTTGCCCAGTCGGAGTAGTAGCTGACCAGCGGTTTGGTCTGGCTATGGTAAACCTCCAGACGCTTCATGACGGTTTCTTCCTTATCATCATCGCGCTGCACCAGATCCTCGCCGGTTACGTCATCCTTGCCTGCAACTTTGGGCGGATTGAATGCAACGTGGTAAGTGCGACCAGAAGCGAGATGCATGCGGCGGCCGCTCATGCGCTGAATGATTTCTTCGTCCGCTACGTCGATTTCAACGACATAGTCGATATCGACGCCGGCCTGTTTCATGGCTTCAGCCTGCGGAATCGTGCGAGGAAACCCATCGAACAGAAAGCCGTCCTTGCAGTCGGCGTCCTTGATACGCTCTTTAATCATGCCGATGATAACTTCATCTGGCACCAGACCACCAGCATCCATGAACTTTTTGGCTTCCAGGCCAAGTGCAGTGCCTGCCTTGACGGCAGCACGCAACATGTCGCCAGTGGAAATTTGTGGAATATTGAATTTTTCTTTGATGTATGTAGCCTGGGTCCCTTTACCGGCTCCCGGTGCCCCTAATAGTATGAGTCTCATAAAAAGCTCTCCCTTTTCCGAACCCGGATTATATCAGGCGCTTTGGCGTGACAGATAGTTGGCAATCTCGATAAAGGTCGAGACAGGGAGGTTTTCTGCGCGTAACTTTGAATCCAGTCCGAGTGTCGCGAACCCGGCATCGTCAAGCAGCCCCTTGAGCGTGTTGCGCAAGATTTTTCGACGCTGGCCGAAAGCCGCCTGTACTACGTTTGCGAACAAGGTTTCATCCGCAGCCGGGTAAGGCAGCTTGGCATAAGGCACTGCACGTACAAAAGCCGACTCGACTTTTGGCGGCGGGTCGAATGCCTCCGGTGGCACAGTCAGCAGATATTCCATCTGCAGACGGTACTGCAGCATGACCGACAGGCGTCCGTAGGCAGGCGTTGATGGAGCAGCGACCATACGCTCGACGACCTCCTTCTGCAGCATGAAGTGCATGTCGATAATGGCATCAACATTTTCGAGCAGATGAAACAGGATGGGAGTGGAAATGTTGTATGGCAGGTTGCCGACAACTCTGATCCGTTGAAACCCCGGGGTGCTTGCAAGGCTGACTTTGAGATCGGTTTCTTGCCGTGCTGTGCGTATGGCCTTGTTGCCATTTTCTTGCCGCTGGGCAATTAACCCCGGATTTTCAACGGATTCCATAAGGCTGCCAAAATCAAATTTCAGTGCATCCACATTGTGTATGGTGATTTTCTCAGCCGGGTAGTGATTCTGCATCCAGGCCACGATATCCCGGTCCAGTTCGACCACATGCAGGTGTTTCAAGCTTGCCAGTAAAGGCTGTGTCATTGCGCCTAGCCCCGGGCCGATTTCCACCATCTGGTCCTCAGCTTGCGGGCTGATTGCTTCGATCAGGCTGTTGATGATGGCTTTATCGGTCAGGAAGTTCTGGCCGAAGCGTTTCTTTGGGATATGTTTCATTAATGTTTGCCGGACGCTTTATGCGTAAGTTCGATGGCAAGTTCGATGGCGGCAAGCATGCTGCCAATCTCGATATTGCCTTTACCCGCCAGATCGAGTGCCGTGCCATGATCGACCGAGGTGCGGATGATGGGTAAGCCCAGTGTGACGTTGACGCCGTTACCGAAGCTGGCATGTTTCAGCACAGGCAGTCCCTGGTCGTGATACATGGCCAGTACGCAGTCAGACTTTTCCAGGTGGTGCGGGGTAAATAAGGTGTCGGCAGGCAAAGGACCGATCAGCGTCATGCCTTCGCATCTTAGTTTTTCCAGCACAGGGGTGATTACCGTGATTTCTTCCGTACCGAGATAGCCATCTTCGCCGGCATGCGGGTTCAGTCCGGCCACCAATATGCGTGGATGCGCAATGCCGAACTTTTGTACAAGATCATGATGCAGTATGCGGATCGTGGTTTCCAGGCTCTCTTTGGTAATTGCCTGGCTGACATCTTTCAATGGCAGGTGGGTGGTGGCCAGCGCAACCCTCAATCCACCACCGACCAGCATCATAACAACCTGTTTGGTCTTGGTGTGTTCTGCGAGAAACTCCGTATGTCCGGTGAATGCCACCCTGGCCTGGTTAATGATGCCTTTATGTACAGGTGCGGTGACCATGGCATCAAAGCGGCCATACATGCAGCCTTCCAGTGCGGTAGTCAGCGTGCTGAGCACGTACTGACTGTTGGCGCAGTTGAGCTTCCCTGGCACAACCACTTGCGATGTGGCTTGATGTAGTACATGCAAGGTGCCGTCACCTTTGTGAGCGAAGCCCTGACTGCGGTCAATGATCAATGTTAAACCCAGTGCATTTGCACGCTGCTGCAACAGGATTTCGTCGGCAATCACAGTGATTTCGGCCGGGATGGCCCGATGTGCAAGTATCACACAAAGATCCGGCCCTATGCCGGCCGGTTCTCCGGCCGTAATGGCAATGCGGGGTAAGGAGGCGTTCAATGGTTCGATTTGCCTGGTTGAAGGGCAGCTTAATACTTGTCTTCGAGTTGCAATTCGACATAGGCCCGATCTCGCAGTTCGCGAACCCAGTCCTCGTAAGCTTCTTCTGCCTTGCGTGTGCGAATTTCCTGACGCGCCTTGAATCTGGCAGCTTCCTGTGTCATGTCCTGTTTGCGGCGCTCCAGCACCTGAATAATGTGATAGCCGAAAGGGGTGCGCACCGGTGCGCTGATTTCACCCGGCGCCAGCTGGGCCATGGCTTGCTCAAACTGGGGTACCGTATCGCCGGGGTTGACCCAGCCCAGATCGCCGCCATTATTGGCCGAAGCGTCTTCCGAGTATTGTCGTGCCAGTTCGGCAAAATCACCATTATTATCCAGACGCTCCTTGATCATGGCCATTCTTTGCTGAGCATCACTTTCTGAGACGATCTCACTCAGCTTGACCAGGATATGTCTCAATTTCGTTTGCTCTACAACCAAAGGAGAGCTGCCGCCACGTCTGTCGGTCATTTTTAGAATATGAAAGCCATTCGGGCTACGTAGAATGGGCGTTAGTTGGCCTGGCTGTAACGGCTTGAGCGCCTCATTAAACAGTTCCGGGATCTGCGTCGAAGTTTTCCAGCCGAGCTTGCCGCCTTCCAGCGCGTTGGGGGCATCCGACATGCTGGCTGAGACTTCTGCGAAGTTGGTGCCATCCTGCAATTGTTTCAGTGCTTTTTCAGCTTTTTCACGTAGCTTTTGCAGTTCTTCCGGTGAGCCGTCTTCCGGTGTGCGAATCAGAATATGAGAAATTTCAAACTCATCCTGGATGTCGCCGCGCGAGGATTGTGTCGTCAGGTAATTGTCGATTTCCGCTTCGGTAACATTGACGCGGTTGTCAACCTCGCGCTCGCGTAATCTGGCGATGATGATTTCGTTACGAATATCCTCGCGGAATTTGCGAAAACTGATACCTTCCTGTTCGAGCGCGGCACGGAAGTCAGGTACATTCATTTTGTTCTGTTCGGCGATTCGCTCCACGGTTTTGTCGAGTTGAGTGTCGTCGACGCGCACACCGGTCTGTGCGGCATATTGCAGCAGCAACCTGTCATTGATCAGACGTTCCAGAATCTGTTTTTGCAAGACATCTGTTGGCGGCATGTTGCCGCCCTGTTTTTCAAGCTGGCTACGGACAGTCTGTATGCGGTCTATCAGCTCATTTTCCGTAATGACAACCTGATCAACAACCGCCACGATGCGGTCGATCTTCTGGATTTCACCATCTTCGGCATGTGCCATAGCAGTGCTTAAGCTGAGGCACATCAGCAGTGCCAATGTGGCAAAACGGTCTAGTAATCTCTTCATGGGCATATTACTCATTTGTTTCTTCGTAAGTGTTGGCTAGTTCGCCGCTCGGGCTGTAGCCAGGGATGCCACGTTTAAGCAGCGATAACGGGTTGGAACCAATTGAGGTCAGTCCCCCAAGCTCAAGTTGGAAGAATATGGCGTAGTTGGCATCCGCCGTTGCTGTGGATACACGTTGTAGCACAGAGCGAGCCTGCCAGCACCCGGCGTCATACTCAATACCTGCCAGACCTTCAATCGGTTGATTCTCAAACAACGAGTAGTTCCAGCGTCCCATACTGTACCAGCCATTGCCAAGCGGCCATTGGCCTGAGACATTGATTTGCTCCAAACGATCCTTTGTGTAGCGGTAACTCAAATTTAGTACTTTACCGGGTTCGGGATTGTAGCGTGCGCCAATGTTCGATTTTACTGTGGTTGACTGGTCAGTGTTGTATTGCCAGCCGGCATCGACATTCCAGTCGTTGGTGAGCCTGGCGGTGACGGCGGCTACGATATCTGAGCTGTTGTTGGTTCTTGGCGCCACACCTGGCAGCGCCACTTTCCGATCAGAGAAATAGAAGCGCTGGCCCAGTGTCGCGGCAAAACGTTGCAGGCCGGTGTTGGCATCAATCATGCGGGTAGTAAAAGCCAGACTTAACTGGTTGGCATCATTGACGCGATCATTGCCGGTGAACTGATTTTCCAGGAACAAGGTACCAAGGTTGAGATCGGCCTCGGCAGTATCGAACACCGGGAACATGGACTGATCGCGGTACGGGATATATACATAGAACAGCCGAGGTTCCAGAGTTTGTGTATATCGGTTATTTACAACCCTGACGTCTCGATCAAAGAACAAGCCGCTGTCCAGGCTGAAAATCGGCAGGCTTCTATTGTCAGATTCGTAGTTGCCCGACTTAACGGTTTGATCTAAAGAGTTTTTGAATGCAAAGGACTCATTGTCCAGATCGTAAGTGGTGTAATGCACGCCAAACTTTGGTGTGATATAGCCATAGGGTTTTGCAAACGGGACACTCACGCTTGGGTAAGCGGTAAAGCGATTGCCTGTAACGTTGGTCTCAAGTACCTTGCTATTGCCTAACGCCAATCTGAAGGGTTCATCCTTTTTACGATCAAAACTTACCCATTGGGTATAAAGCCGGGTATTTGCCAGTTCCCAGTCCTTGTCTCCATTCAGCGTTAGCTGCGGGAGTCGCTCATAAGGAAATGAGAAGTTATCCAGAGTCTGGTATTTTTGCACCAGTCCATTAAAAGCCCAGACCTCGTCACTGTAATTTACAAATGCCTGCTGAGGCAGGTTGACGCGACTGGTGACCGTGATTCGTGTTGAGAGCTCGGAGAAATATTCATCATCTGATACTTTTTCAAGGTTGTAGCCGCCCGACCAGCCGCGACCAAAGGTGTGCCGGTGGTTCAGATTGACATAGTAACGATTTTCACCAGTATTGTTGTCTGTGGGCAGGTATTCTGCGCTGCTGATGCCGGAATATTCTTCATCCAGATAACGGAATTCCCCTTGCAGTTGCATACCCCGCTTACTCAATGCGCGAACACCCAAAGTGGCATCCATGTCTGGTGCAATGTTCCAGTAGTAGGGCACCTGGACTTCAAAGCCACTGCGGCTCGTAGTGCCTACGGTTGGGGACAGGAAGCCGGATTTTCTCTGGTTCAGATAGGAGAAGTCTATCCATGGGGTATATAGCAAGGGAACGCCCATGAATTCCACGCGGGCATTCCAGGCTGTGGCTTTCTTCGTGTAATTGTCGATTTCCAGTTCGCTGGCTTTGATATACCAGTCATCCTGACTCGCTTCACAGGTCGTATAGCTTGCCGATTTGAGAACCTTCTTGTTCTCGCCTTCAAAAAATACTGCTTTTGCATCACCTCTGGATTTGCTTTGCCGTCTTCTTAAAGTGGCATCATAGGAAGCGGTGTCTTCAATATTCTGTGACATCAGATTGTCAAGGGCGTCAGATGCCAGCCTGTTGGCACTCAACGACTCCTGCTCAAGAAGGTCTGTAGCTTTTGCCGTGCTGATTTGCGGGATGTCGATGAGTTGGGTTTCCAGTTCAAAAGAAGGCTCTTTCATTTCACCCACGCTATCGTAGAGTTGCATTCTCAGTTCCGGCCCCCAGACCTTGAGTCCATCGAATTCAATGCGGGTATTGCCGACCACATGCAATTCATCATTCAGGGTGTCATATTCGATTTTGTCGCCATAGATGGATTGCTCATCCTTTTTAAGTGAGGCATTACCGAATGAACGCATTTTGCGCTCAAGATAAAAATCCATCTTGTCACCCTCAATGACAATACTGCCAGGTGCCAGTGCGTGTTCTTCTGCCACCGTGTCTGGCACGTAGGGCAATTGCAGATTGCGTTCGAACTTGAGGTTAGGGTCGAGCATGGGGTGGTGGCTGTCCAGCGCACGCTGAGGCTGCTCATCAGTCCCAGCCAGAATTGGCTTGCCTGCGACAGGGATCACATTGCTTTGTATGCTGGACAAGGCCTCGTTCTCGAATTCCAGAATCACGTGACGTTGCTCGACTATCTTATCCTTCTGCTGCATCTGGTACAGGTAATCCCAGCGATTACCCTGAATATTCTCTCTGGTGAGCGGCATGCCCAAAATGGCTTGCACCTCGGATTTGCTCATTCCAGGGCGCAATTGCATCATCATGCTGGATGTCACCGCATTGCCCTGCGGTTTATCTATTGAACTGGCTTGGGAAGAGGTCTGCGCTGCCGCCGGCTTACCCGGCATCTGCTGCGTCTGCGCTTCGGTCACGTTATCCATCGCGAATAGTGTTTCATTCGCCACTAGCATCAGGGCAGCGGCGAGCGCGATAAGATAGATTTTGGGCATTGTTTTACGAGATGGGGAGCTAGGATTTTTTGTCAGTGATAAAATCGCACAAATCGCATGTTTAGGCAATCCATAAATACGCGCGGGCAATTGGCAATAAGCGAATCATTTTATCAAAAAACTGAACTTCGAAGCCGGGCATTACGGCATGGTGTATAAATGGATAGAAAAGAAGTACTGGAAAGCTGGTTGCATCATGTGCTACCGAATGAAGAGTTCAGCCTGACAACGGCCTCAGCCGATGCCAGTTTCCGGCGTTATTTCCGCGTCCATTTGCCAGTCCGCACCCTGATCGCAATGGATGCACCGCCACTGCAGGAAGATTGCCGGCCTTTTGTCCATACAGCAAACATATTGCTGGATGCAGGCCTGAATGTGCCGCGTGTGATTGCACAGGATCTGGAGCGCGGCTTTTTACTGTTAAGCGACCTGGGTGATGTGACCTACCAGAGCGTTTTGGATGAAATGACTGCCGATGAACTCTATCGAGATGCTGTCGGGGCGCTGATCAAAATGCAGACGGCCAGCCAAGTCGGCGTTTTTGCCCCGTATGATGCAGCGCTGTTGACGAGAGAGATGCAATTATTTCCGGACTGGTATATTGCCAAACATCTCGCCATCTCCTTGACTGATACGGATCAGCAGGTTCTGCAGCAAACCTTTTCCCAGTTGAATGGCAATATTCTTGCACAGGGACAAGTGTATGTGCACCGTGACTACCATTCACGCAATCTGATGGTGTGCCGTGATGGCGAAAATATGAATCCGGGCGTACTGGATTTTCAGGATGCGGTTTACGGCCCTGTCACTTATGATTTGGTTTCCCTGTTCAAGGATGCCTACATAGCATGGGAAGAGGAACGTGTGCTCGACTGGACGGTGCGTTACTGGCAGGCGGCCAGGCAAGCTGGATTGCCCGTGCCGCAGGACTTTGCCGATTTCTATCGTGATTTTGAATGGATGGGTGTGCAGCGACACATCAAGATACTGGGTATCTTTGCACGACTCTTCCATCGTGATGGCAAAGATGGTTATCTGAAAGATATGCCCTTGGTGATGGATTATCTGCGTCGCGCTTGCGCCAGATATATTGAACTCAGGCCTTTTCTGAGGCTGCTTGACAGGGTTGAGAAAAACCAGCCACAGCTTGGATATACGTTTTGAAAGTCATGATTCTGGCCGCTGGTCGCGGCGAGCGCATGCGGCCATTGACTGACCATACGCCCAAACCGTTGTTGCAGGTTGGGGGCAAGCCGTTGATTGTCTGGCATCTGGAACATCTCGCAAACGCCGGCTTTCGTGAAGTGGTCATTAATCACGCGCATCTGGGTAAACAGATTGAAGATGCTCTGGGGAACGGCAGTCAGTGGGGGTTGTCCATCGCCTATTCACCGGAAACAGTGGCGCTGGAGACAGCGGGAGGCATCGTCAAGGCTTTGCCTTTGCTGGGTGACGCACCCTTTTTGGTGGTCAATGCCGATATTTTTACGGACATTGATTTTGCCAGATTGAGAAATGTTCTGCAGGGTCAGGAGTTGGCGCATCTGGTGATGATAGACAATCCGCCGCAACACCCGGAGGGGGATTTTGCTTACAGCGCCGGGCGTATCAAGCTGGAAGGTGCTTCCATGCTGACTTTTTCCGGCGTGGCAGTTTATTCTCCCCGGATGTTTGCCGGCTTGCCGGACGATGTGCCGGCAAAACTGGCGCCCCTATTGAGGCAGGCGATCGAGAAAGGTGAAGTCGGTGGAGAGTATCATCACGGAATCTGGCATGATGTCGGTACGCCGCAACGACTGGCTGTGTTGAACCAGATGTTGAAGCAAGTCGAAAAATGAAGGTTAAGTATGTCTGAAGTAAAACATTTTCTTGCGCGCAGAAATGCCTTGATGCAATCAATGGGCGCCGGTGTGGCGTTGATCCCGACTTCGCCGGAGGCGATTCGAAATCGCGATAGTCATTATCCGTATCGTTTCGACAGTTATTTTTATTATCTGACCGGCTTTGCTGAGCCGGAAGCGGTTTTGCTGCTGGTTGCCGGCGATACGCCAAAAAGTGTACTTTTTTGCCGTGACAAGGATTTGGAGCGAGAGATATGGGATGGCTTCCGTTATGGCCCGCAGGGGGCACGGGAAAAGTTCGGTTTTGATGAGGCTTATTCGATCTCGCAACTGGATGAACTGGCTCCCAAATTCATAGCCAATCAATCCAGGCTTTTTTACAGTTTTGGAGTGGATGCAGCCTGGGACACCCGTGCCGCCGGCTGGTTGAATCAACTGCGCGCGCAGGGGCGTAGCGGCATTACTGCCCCTTCCGAGATGGCAGATGTGCGCGTAATCATCGATGAGATGCGACTTTTCAAGACTGTTGAAGAGCAGGAGCTCATGCGGCGCGCGGCTGAAATTTCCGCACAGGCGCACAAGCGCGCAATGCAAATAGTGCGCCCCGGCATGATGGAGTACGAGGTGGAAGCCAGCCTGCTGCATCATTTTTATCAGCACGCCAGCCGCTCACCTGCTTACAGCTCAATTGTGGCGGGTGGCGCAAATGCCTGCGTGCTGCATTATGTGGAGAATAATCAGCGCCTGAATGATGGTGATCTGTTGTTGATAGATGCCGGCTGCGAGCTTGAGGGCTACGCCTCTGACATTACGCGCACTTTCCCGGTAAATGGGCGGTTCAATGCCGTACAAAAAGACATCTATGAACTGGTGCTGGCAGCGCAGACTGCGGCAATTGACAAGGTACGTCCCGGAAGCCATTGGAATGAGCCGCATGAAGCGGCACTGGATGTGCTGGCAAGGGGGTTGATTGACTTTGGTCTATGTAAAGGCAGCCTGGAATCAGTGCTGGAGTCCGGTGAATATCGACGTTTCTATATGCATCGCACAGGACATTGGCTGGGGCTTGATGTGCATGATGCCGGAGAATACAAAAAGGCCGACGGTAGCTGGCGACTGCTAGAACCAGGAATGACGCTGACGATAGAGCCGGGTTGCTATATCCGTCCTGCAGATGACGTGCCTGAGCATTTCTGGAACATTGGTATTCGTATTGAGGATGATGCACTGGTGACGGCAAACGGATGTGAAATTATGACAGCCGCCGTGCCCAAGGCAGTTGTAGAGATTGAACATCTGATGGCGGCAAAGTGACATCCTCAGCAGGAATTCTGATTATAGGTGGTGGCCCGGTGGGCGCCACACTGGCTTTGTCTCTGCGAGCCAGAGGCATTCCCTCAACCTTGCTTGAGGCGAGGCCTCAAGGTGCATCGCATCAGGATCATCGGGCCTTGGCGCTATCTTGCGGCACCCGAGTGATTTTGCAGCGCCTGGGTTTGTGGCAGGAGCTGGCGGCTGAGGCGACTGCCATCAACACGATTCACATATCGCAGCGAAGGAGCTTTGGACGCACCCTGTTGAAAGCGAAAGATCAAGGACAGGAGGCGCTTGGCTATGTCCTTTCCTATGGAGCACTGACCAGTGTGCTGGATCGCGCGTTGGCGGCTGAGCCCGGGATCCAGGTTCTCTATGGAGCCGAAGTGACGGATGTGTTACCAGCCGCTGCTACAACGCGAGTAACTTTTAATCACAGTGGTCAGGAAACCCAGCTGGAGGTGGAGCTGGCTGTGCTTGCCGATGGTGGTAGAGGTCTGGGAGATATCCCCGGTTTGCAACGCGAAACAAAAGAATATGGGCACGATGCGCTGGTGACTAAAGTCCATGCGGAGTTGCCTCATGACAACATCGCCTATGAGCGCTTTACCCCTGCGGGTCCGATGGCCCTGCTCCCTAATGGCAAACATGATTTTTCACTGGTATGGACCGGTTTGCATGAAGAAGTTGTGGGGATACTGAAACTGGGCGATGCCGCTTTTCTGAGTGCCTTGCATGCACATTTCGGCGATCGTGTCGGACGCTTTCTCAGTGTAGGCAAGCGCATCAGTTTTCCGCTGAAGTTGTCACGGCTTAATCCTGTTGTGTTGCCGCATTTTGTGGTGATCGGCAACGCCGCCCAGACCATGCATCCCGTCGCCGGGCAGGGATTCAATGTTGGATTGCGCGATGCATGGGAACTGTGTGAGCATCTGACAAAAGTTGAATCATCCTTATGGGGCGAGGCGGAAGTGTTGGCTGGATATGCAAAAACCAGACAGCGTGATACAAAACGGGGCCTATTATTCACAGATTTTCTGGTCAATATTTTCTCGAATGATATTGTCGGCCTTTCGGAACTGCGCTCGGCAGGTTTGGGTTTTCTCGATGTGGCAAAACCTGTCAAACGTTTTCTGATCAATAAAATGAGTTTTGGTGCACGTGGATAATCAGATGATAAAGGATTTCGATGTCCTCGTAGTTGGTGCCGGGTTGGTCGGCATGTCCTCTGCATTGGCGCTCAGTCGGCAGGGCATGTCTGTCGGCTTGCTGGAGAGCAAGCCTTGCCAGCCATTGGCCACAGGCGAATATGCAGAAGAAGACTGGGACAGCCGTATTTATGCCATTAGCCCGGCCAATGCCGAATGGTTGGCCGATTTAGGCGTTTGGCACCGCCTCGATACGCATCGCGTCAGTCCGATAGCGCAGATGCAGATTTTTGGTGATGCGGGCCATAGCCATTTACAGTTTGATGCGATGGAATCGAATGTCGATGAATTGGGTTTTATTCTGGAAAGCCGACATCTGGAATCCGCTTTGCTCGCTGCATTGATGGATTCCAGTGTCAGACTGATAAATGGCGTTGTAGCAGAGTCGGCGACCTTTGATCAACAACAGGCGGAGATTTGCCTGGTAGATCAGCGCAAATTGCGTGCGCAACTACTGGTTGCCGCCGATGGTGCAAATTCATGGCTACGCGGGCAGGCGGGCATCCATGTGTCTATACATGATTATCAGCAGACCGCAGTTGTGGCGAATTTTGCGGTGGAAATTTCGCACCATAATGTTGCCTATCAATGGTTCAGTGAGCGCGGTGTGCTGGCATGGTTGCCATTACCGGGGAACCGGATGTCCATAGTCTGGTCGGCTGAGGAAAAATTCGCAGAAGAGCTGCTAGAACTTAAGCCGGAATTGTTGTCTGAAGAAGTGGCCAGGCAAGGAGGGTTAAAATTGGGCGCCTTGAGCGTGCTAACTGAAGCCTGCGGTTTTCCCTTGAGGCAGCGGACAGCGGATTCTTTGGTCAGGCCTGGACTCGTGCTGATTGGCGATGCGGCACATACGGTGCATCCCCTTGCCGGGCAGGGTGTCAATCTGGGATTCAGGGATGTCAAAGTGCTGGTTGATGTTTTGCAAGGTCGCCATGCCCGGCAGTCATATGGGGACCTGATGCTGTTGCGCCGGTATGAGCGTGCGCGGAAGTGGGATATGCTGGCCATGAAATCCGTGACCAGAGGGCTGGTCGAATTGTTTGCTCACCATGACGAACTCGTTAAGCAATTAAGAAACTGGGGCTTGAGTCTGACTAACCACCAGACAAAGATCAAGAAGTACCTTGCGCATCAGGCAATACACTAATTTATTATTCAAAACTCTGGACAAAAAATGTTAAAAAATCTACTTGGCTTATTTTTCGCTACTTTCCTGATAAGTTGTGCCTATGCAGACGACGCCTCGCTTAAAAAGGCCATAGAAGCAGCTTATCCGGATATCCAGGTGGATAGCATCAAGAAAACTCAATATGGTGGCCTGTATGAGGTGTTCATTGGCGGGCAGATTGTTTACACCGATGAAAAATTTACCTTCCTGATTGCCGAAGGCCGCCTGATTGATGCAAAAAGCAAGCGTAATGTTACTGCTGAACGCATGGATGAATTGACCAAGGTGGACTTTTCCAAGTTGCCTTTGGATCAGGCAGTGAAAGTGGTGAGAGGCAATGGCAGTCGCAAGCTGGTGGTATTCTCGGATCCCGACTGTCCCTTCTGTAAGCGGCTGGAGCAGAAAGAGCTGGCAGGGATTACCGACATCACGGTCTATACTTTTCTTTACCCGCTGGAACAATTACATCCCGATGCGGCCAATAAAGCAAAAGCAATCTGGTGCTCTTCGGATCGTGCAAAATCCTGGATGGATTGGGTTTTGAACAACCGACTGGTTAAAGGCAGCACCACTTGCGAGACGCCGCTTGAGAATTTGGCTGCGCTGGGCAAAAAAATCGGCGTGACCAGCACGCCAACCCTGATTTTTGCTGATGGCAAGCGCATGCTCGGTGCATACCCTGCCGCCGAAATCGAAAAAGCGCTGAATGCGGCAGGAGTGAAGAAGTAGGCCCTAGCCTACAACCTCGCCCAGCTTGAAGATTGGCAGGTACATGGCGATGACCAGGCCGCCAATCAGTACACCGAGTACCACCATGATAATCGGCTCCATCAGGCTGGAAAGACCTTCTACTGCATCATCCACTTCCGCCTCATAAAAATCGGCGACTTTACTGAGCATGGAGTCCAGCGCACCCGATTCTTCGCCGATAGCCGTCATCTGCAACACCATGTTCGGGAATACTTCCGAGTTTTGCATGGCGACGGTCAGGCTGGTGCCCGTACTGATTTCACTCTGAATTTTCTTGGTGGCATCGTAATACACCCGGTTGCCGGATGCGCCGGCGACGGAATCGAGCGCCTCGACCAAGGGTACACCGGCAGCGAACATGGTCGACAGCGTTCTGGCAAAGCGTGCAATGGTGGCAATTCTGACCAGATTACCGAATATCGGCACTCTGAGCATTAATCTGTCCATGACGAACTGCATTTTTTCAGATCGCTTCCATGTGTAAAAGAAAAACCATAACCCGCCACCGACAGAACCAAAGATAGCCCACCAGTAGGTAACAAAAAAATCGGAGATTCCCATAACGACCAGAGTTGGTGTTGGAAGATCCGCCCCAAAGCTGGAGAAAAGCTCCTTAAAGGCAGGAACGACGAAAATCATGATGACTGCCGTAATCACAAAGGCAACAACAATGATGGAAATCGGATACATCAAGGCGGATTTGATCTTGCTTTTAATGGCAAGAATTTTCTCTTTGTAGGATGCCAGCCTGTCCAGCAGTGAGTCGAGAATGCCGGCCTGCTCCCCTGCACCCACCAGGTTGCAGTAGAGGGCGTCGAAATAAAGAGGGTACTTGCGAAAGGCCTGACTCAGGCTGCTTCCTGTTTCAACATCAGCTTTGATGTCTCCCAGCAACTTGGCTACCGCAGCGTTGCTGTGCCCTTTGCCCACAATGTCAAATGCTTGCAGCAGGGGAACGCCGGATTTCATCATGGTGGCGAGTTGGCGGGTAAACAGGGTGACATCCTTGTCGGTGACCTTGCCGCCGGACTTGAAGCCACTTTGTTTGCCGATTTTGATGACATTGATACCCTGGCGCCTTAGCGTTGCTTTAACAAAAGCATCACCAGAAGCTTTCATTTCCCCCTTGATGCGTTTGCCCTTTTTATCGGTGCCTTCCCAAGTGTAGGTAATTTCTTTGCTTGCGCTGACGGCCATATTAGAGTTCCTGAATTATTCGTTAGTGACAGCTTCAATTTCTGCGATCGAAGTCAGTCCTTGCTTGACCTTGAGCAGCCCTGACTGACGCAAGTCTTTTACGCCCTCAAGGAGCGCCTGATCGGCAATGTCGTGAGCCGTGCCGTTTTTCATGATAATACGACTGATGGCGTCACTGACAGGCATTACTTGATAAATGCCGAGACGTCCTTTGTAGCCACCGTTGCAAAGCTCGCATCCGCCTTCCTTTGGACCATACAGCTGCCAGCTGCCGTCGAGGTCTTCCTCCTTGAAGCCGACCCCGAGTAAAGCTTCCTTGGGCACATCCAGGGGCACCTTGCAGTTAGGGCAAAGCTTGCGTGCCAGACGCTGGGCCGTAATGAGTGAGACGGCAGAAGCGATATTGAATGGCGCTACTCCCATATTCATTAGTCTGGTCAATGTGGATGGCGCATCATTGGTGTGCAGGGTCGATAGCACCATGTGGCCGGTTGATGCGGCTTTAATGGCCATATCGGCTGTTTCCAGGTCGCGAATTTCACCAATCATAATGATGTCAGGATCTTGCCGCAGGAAAGATTTGAGTGCTGCGGCAAATGTCAGCCCCTGTTTATCATTGACATTGACCTGGTTGATGCCTGCCAGTGGAATTTCAGCCGGGTCTTCGGCGGTAGAGATGTTGACGCCAGGTTCGTTGAGAATGTTGAGACAGGTATAAAGCGACACTGTTTTTCCTGAGCCGGTAGGCCCGGTGACCAGTACCAGGCCATAGGGACGGCTCACCGCAGAGAGTAATGCCTCTTTTTGCTCCGGTTCATAACCCAGGGCTTCAATTCCCAGCTGTGCGCTGGACGGATCGAGAATACGCATTACAATTTTCTCGCCATGAATCAGCGGCAAGGTGCTGACGCGAAAGTCGATAGTGCGGGTTTTAGAAAGCACCAGTTTCATGCGGCCATCCTGGGGAATACGCTTCTCGGAAATGTCCATGCTGGAAATGACCTTGATGCGAGAAGCCAGTTTTTCTTTGATGGCCAGAGGTGGCTGTGCAATTTCCCGCAGTATGCCATCGACACGATAACGAATTCGATAGAATTTTTCATAGGGCTCGAAATGTAAATCGGAAGCGCCCATATTGATAGCATCGATCAGAATCTTCTGCAGGTATCTAACGACCGGGGCGTCATCAATCTCGATCGACTGCGTTTCTTCCTGCGACTGGTCTTCACTCTCCATGTCGAGGTTGAAATCGTCATCAACCGCGATGGAGCTCATGCTCGTATCGCTGGCCTCTGCTATTTTTTCAATCCATTTGGCGAGCTTGTCGTCTTCGACAACGACAGGCGACAAGGTCATGCCGGTTTGGAACTTTACATCATCAAGTACGTGAAGATTGGTGGGATCGGACAGTGCAATGTAGAGTGTGTTGCCTCTTGCCTGCAAAGCCATTACATGGCTGGACTGCATGAGCTTGGCATCAATACCTTTGCTAGGCAGGTAATCGATGTTCAGTGCATTCAGATCGAATAAGGGAAAACCAAAAGCGTTTGATGCGGTCTCCGCCACTTGCAGAGCGCTGAGCTTTTTGCTGATGATCAGCTGTTTGACGAAAGGGATTTGCTGGGTATTGGCCGATGTCTGGATGGCATTCGCTTCATCATCAGAGAGTAGCTTTTCCTGTATCAGCATACGGGCAAGCCCGCCAAGTTTGATGGGTGAAATCGCTGTAGCCATTAGTCTTTAATTTCTTGGTTTTGTAGTTGGTTGATAATTCATTGCCTACCGGAACCTGAACTCTTGCATGGATAATGCACGCTAGTTATTTGTTTGTAAAGACACATTGGGTTTTCAAAATTTCAGCGAGGAAATATCGTGGATTTCCGGGGCTTGATAAATAATTCTTGACTTATTGAAATAACGCAAGTAAAAATTCATTCAGGCGTTTTTGTTCGAAATGATTTGAGCTGGCACTGCTGGCTTAATATGTTGAATTAAAAAACTTTTTGGGGCGCCTCCCCTTGATTTGGTAAGGAAGTTTTTATATGGCAACAGGTACCGTAAAGTGGTTCAATGATTCCAAAGGTTTTGGTTTTATTACCCCGGATGATGGAGGTGACGATTTATTCGCACACTTCTCCGCCATTGTAGAATCTGGCTACAAGAGCCTTAAGGAAGGTCAGCGCGTGTCATTTGATGTCACCGAAGGCCCCAAAGGCAAACAAGCTTCTAATATTCAGAAAGCTTAAGTTTCAACTGCAAGACAGTCTTCATTAAAACGGCCCATTCAGGGCCGTTTTATATTGTGTCGCGCTGGGTTACATATGATGGATAATCTCGTCACCGAATTGTGAGGTGCCAACCTGTGTGGCGCCAGCCATTTGTGATGAGAAGTCCTCTGTCACGCGCTTAGCGGCGATGGCTTTCGCTACGCCGTGAATCACCAAATCTGCCGCTTCTGTCCAGCCGAGATGTCTTAACATCATTTCGGCTGAGAGTATCAGGGAGCAGGGATTGGCTATATCCTGACCGGCAATTTTTGGCGCTGTGCCATGGGTGGCCTCGAACATTGCTGTCGTGTCTGACAGATTGGCGCCAGGCGCAATACCAATGCCACCCACCTGTGCTGCCAAGGCGTCGGACATATAGTCCCCGTTAAGGTTGAGGGTTGCCACGATATCGTAGTCCTGAGGGTGCAGCAGAATTTCCTGTAAGAACGCATCTGCAATACAGTCCTTGATGAGAAGGCCATTGGGTAATTTGCACCATGGTCCACCGTCGATTTCCACTGCACCGAATTCCTCCTTGGCGACTTCATAGCCCCAGTTCTTGAATCCACCCTCAGTGAATTTCATGATGTTGCCTTTGTGCGCAATCGTTACCGACTTCCGGTTGTTGTCGATAGCGTACTGTATGGCTTTGCGTACCAGTCTTTTGCTGCCGTCGATAGACACCGGCTTGATGCCGATGGCTGACGATTCTGGAAAGCGGATTTTCTTGCGAACGCCCATGTCACTGAGGAAGTTGATAACTTTCTTAACCTCATCTGTACCCGCAGCCCATTCAATGCCGGCATAAATATCTTCGGTATTTTCGCGGAAGATCACCATGTCGGTTTTTTCCGGATGTTTGACCGGGCTCGGTACACCGGTAAAGTATTGTACGGGTCGCAGGCAAACATAGAGATCCAGTTCTTGGCGCAGTGTTACATTCAGTGAGCGGATGCCGCCGCCAACCGGGGTGGTCAGCGGGCCTTTGATTGAAATCACATAGTCTTTGACCGCCTGCATGGTTTCATTGGGCAGCCATTCGTTTTCACCATAGATTTTAGTGGCTTTTTCGCCAGCATAGACTTCCATCCATGAAATGGAGCGTTTGCCGCCATAGGCTTTTTTCACGGCAGCATCGACTACTTTAATCATCGGTGGCGTGATATCTACGCCGATACCATCGCCTTCAATAAATGGGATAATCGGATGGTCAGGTACGCTGAGTGAGTTATCGGCGTTAATGCTGATTTTTTCGCCTTTTTTAGGCACACTAATTCTTGAGGTCATGGATTCATCCCGAAAATGCTGATTCTGTTTAACAAACCGTATGGTGTTGTTTGCCAATTCAGTGCGCATGAGCAGTACCGCACACTCAAGGACTACATTCCGGTGGCGGATGTTTATGCGGCAGGCAGACTTGATACGGACAGTGAAGGTCTGCTTATTTTAACCGATGATGGGGCCTTGCAGCATCGTCTGTCGCACCCGAAACATAAAGAATTGAAGACTTACTGGGTGCAGGTCGAGGGCGAGCCTGACGAGCGCGCCTTGCAGATACTCAGAACTGGAGTGGATCTGGGAGATTTTGTTACACAGCCTGCTACCGTGCGGCTGATGCAGGAACCGGAAGGGTTATGGCCCAGAGATCCGCCGATTCGAGAGCGAAAGGCAATCCCCACTTGCTGGCTGGAAATCAGAATATCAGAAGGCAAGAATCGCCAGGTCAGGCGCATGACCGCCAGGGTTGGTTATCCCACCTTGCGTTTGATCCGCTACGCCATTGGGTCACGCACGCTGGATGGTTTGCCTTTGGGAACCTGGAAAAAACTTGAATGAGCGAGGAAACTGGATGAAGCCAGTCGTTATTTTTCGTCAGGCACGGATAGAAGGTCCCGGATACCTGGGTACATTTCTGACGGCAAAAAGGATCCCGTGGCAGCTTGTATGTATAGATCAGGGTGAACCCCTGCCTGAGAGTACTGAAGCCTACAGCGGCATGGTGTTGATGGGCGGTCCGATGAGCGTCAATGATGACCTGCCCTGGATCCAACCTATGCTGACATTGATTCGAGATGCGCTACAGCGGGATATTCCATTGCTCGGACATTGCCTCGGCGGGCAATTAATCAGCAGGGCCCTGGGTGCGACGGTGAGTCGGAATCCTGTTAAGGAAATCGGCTGGGGCACAGTAAAGTTGGTGCCTGGAGATGAGGCGCGTAAATGGTTGGGCAACCTGGATAGGTTTGAGGCTTTTCACTGGCATGGAGAAACATTCACGCTGCCGCAGCAGGCAGTACATTTGCTCTCCAGTCAGTATTGCCAGAATCAGGCTTACGCTATTGGCAAGCATCTGGTCTTCCAGTGTCATGTGGAAATGACAGCAGACATGGTCAAGGCCTGGTGTGAGGCCGGTCTAGATGAACTGCAGTCGGAAATTGGCAATCCTGCCGTGCAAACAGCAGTGGGAATGCAGCATGACCTGTCGCGACGTATCGCACGGTTGAATGAGATATCGCATTTTACTTATGAGCACTGGATTGAGGGTTTGAATACCTAGCCGGAAATGGCGATTTCGACAGCAAAACCCTGCGCAACTCCAATGAGCGGAGTCGAGGCTGTGCTTATGATAAAATCAGCGCATCAGAAACCATGACAAAAAGATTAATTCATGTCCGGTAACACCATAGGAACGCTATTCACACTCACCTCGTTTGGTGAATCTCATGGCCCAGGTATCGGAGGCATTGTTGACGGCTGCCCACCCGGGCTTGAATTGAATGAGGAGGACCTGCAGGCGGAGCTTGATCGGCGCAAGCCGGGAACTTCCCGCCATGTCACCCAGCGCAAGGAGCCGGATACGGTGGAGATTCTGTCCGGCGTATTTGAGGGCAAGACCACGGGTGCACCTATCGGTTTTCTGATCCGTAATCAGGATCAGCGTAGTCAGGATTACGGCAAGATTGCCGAGACGTTCCGCCCCGGTCACGCTGATTATACTTACTGGCAAAAATACGGCATCCGCGATTATCGTGGTGGTGGTCGCTCCAGTGCGCGAGAGACTGCTGTCAGAGTGGCGGCTGGCGCGATTGCCAAGAAGTGGCTGAAGCAGCGCTATGGTGTAGAGATTCGTGGTTATATGAGTCAGCTGGGAGAGATTTCGATTCCCTTCCAGACTTGGGATGCGGTCAATGAAAACCCCTTCTTCTCGCCGAATCGTGGCGTCCTGCCGGAACTGGAAGCCTATCTCGACAATATCCGCAACGAGCGCGATTCGGTAGGTGCCCGTATTTCTATCGTGGCGCAGGGTGTGCCGGTCGGTTGGGGCGAGCCGGTTTACGACAGACTGGATGCCGAGATCGCCTACGCCATGATGAGCATCAATGCGGTGAAAGGCGTTGAAATCGGTGCCGGGTTTGCCAGTATCGCTCAGCGCGGCTCAGTGCATAGCGATGAAATGACCCCGGAAGGTTTTGTCACAAATCATGCCGGCGGTTTGCTCGGCGGCATCTCCACCGGGCAGGATATTGAAGTGCAGATTGCCCTGAAACCGACGTCCAGCATCCCGCAGGAACGCCGTTCCATAGACAAGCAGGGCAATGCCGTCACCATGCAGACCACCGGTCGTCATGACCCTTGTGTCGGTGTGCGTGCCACACCGATCGCCGAGGCGATGCTGGCGCTGGTTCTGATCGATCACGCCTTGCGCCACCGCGCGCAGTGCGCGGATGTCGTCTGTAATACGCCGAAGATTTGACCTGACGCATTCTGACGCTTACAGATAACACCCTTAAAACCGCCGATATGCAAAGATTTCCGTATTGGCGGCTTTCCAGCTTCTACTTCACCTATTACATGTTCGTCGGCGTATTTGTGCCGTACTGGGGCTTGTATCTCAAGTCCGTCAATTTTTCCGCTGTCGAGATTGGCATTCTGCTTTCGTTATTTCAGGTCAGCAGAATCTTTTCGCCGAGCTTCTGGGGTTGGCTGGCAGACAGGACTAACCGTCGCGTTGTCTGGATCAAGCTGACCGCGCTACTGGGGCTGTTAGGCTACATTGGCGTGTTCTTTGGCACCAGCTTTGTCTGGCTGTTCTTTGTCATGGCGGCGCTCAGTGTCTTCACCAGCTCCACCTTGCCGCTGGTTGAAGCGGTCACCATGGCGCATATCGAACCGGCCAATCAACCTTATGGGCGTATTCGTGTCTGGGGTTCGATCGGTTTCATCGTTGCCGTACTCGGTTTGGGCTTGATGCTGGATTATGCCCGGATTGAAAGCCTGCTCTGGTGCCTGCTGCTGATTCAGGCCACGCTGTTTATCCTCAGTTTCAAAATCCCTGAACCTTCCGTGCCGCCGCACCATACCGACCATCTGCCGGTGTGGAAGATCGTTACGCGTCCCGAGGTGTTGTCCTTATTGATTGGCTGCTGCCTGATGGTTAGCGCGCACAGCGTCTACTACAGCTTCTTCTCGATTTTTCTGGAAGATCGCGGTTACAGCAAAACCCTGATCGGCCTCCTTTGGGCCGTTGGTGTCATCTGTGAAATACTGATGTTCATGGTTATGCCAAAACTGACCGCACGATTCAGTCTCAAGCAGATTCTTCTGATGAGCCTGGTTCTGGCAGTATTGCGTTTTGCCATGATCGGTCTGTGGGCTTCTTCATTAGCGATGCTGCTGCTCGCCCAGAGCTTGCATGCCGCCACATTTGGCAGTTTCCATGTGGCATCCGTGGCTATTGTGCATCAGTACTTCAAGGGTAAACATCAGGCTAAGGGGCAGGCAATATACAGCAGTGTGGGATACGGCCTGGGCGGTACCATTGGTGGTATTTCAGGGGGTTACGCCTTGCAGTATCTCGGTGGCGAGACCACGTTTCTGTTGACCGCGATCTATCCTCTGGTGGGATTTCTGGTGGTTGCGTTCTGGTTGAAAAATAGCCATGCTAGGCACTAGCTTAATTCCAACTTTAAATTTTATGCGTAGCCTGATCCTCGCTTTTGCAACTCTGCTCGTTCTTGCCTGCAACACTGCTCATGCGGCTACGCAGGTCAACGTGGTTGGATTGTTTACGGGCAAGGCTGTACTCGTCATCAATAACGGCAAGCCCAAAATACTTTCTGTCGGGCAGGTCTCGACGGAGGGAGTCAAGCTCATTTCAGCAAATAGTCAAAGCGCTGTGCTGGAAATCGAAGGCAAACGTCGTGAACTGACGATGGGGCAAGCTGTTGCGGTGGGCGGTAGTACGAGTGCCCAACCTGCCAGCGTGACGCTTTATGCCAATTCCGCTGGCCATCATCTGGCGGAGGGCCAGATCAATGGTGTACCTCTTAAATTCATCGTGGATACAGGGGCTACTTCAATTGCCATGAATAGCGCGGATGCAAAGAAAGCGGGTATCGACTATAAAAAAGGCGAACAGGTGCCACTGCATACGGCAAGCGGCAATGTTGCAGCCTATCGGGTGGTCATCAACACACTTAAAATTGGCGCTATAGTGCTGCATCAGGTGGAAGGTGTCGTGCTTGAAGGTGGTTCGCCAGCGGTCGTGCTGCTTGGCATGACTGCATTGAGCAGACTGGAAATGAAACGTGAGGGCATCGCCCTCACGTTGATTAAGAAATACTGAGCGGATTATGCCATTTTGCGCTTGTCGTGCTCTATAAGCGCATAGGTGGAATGATTGTGAATGGACTCGAAGCTCTAGCTTCGGCATAGCGCACTACGTGCATTAGCCTTCACTGAAATTTCGAGTTTTTTGCATTATTTATCAGTGAGCTTGTTGCGTTCGATGAGTGCATAAGCTGAGTGGTTATGGATACTCTCGAAATTTTCAGACTCGACGACATAGGCGTCGATCCGGGGTTCGGCGTTCAACTGCGCCGCTACATCACGCACCATATCCTCGACGAACTTTGGGTTGTCATAAGCACGTTCGGTGACGAACTTCTCATCCGGACGTTTGAGCAAGCCATAGAGCTGGCACGAGGCTTGTTCCTCAACCAGAGAAATCAGATCCTCGACCCAGATGAAATCATTGATGCAGGCGGTGACGGTCACATGCGAACGCTGATTATGTGCGCCATAGTCTGAGATTTTCTTGGAGCAAGGACAGAGGCTGGTGACGGGTACCAGCACCTTGACCGTGATATTGAAATCGCCATTTCTGATTTCGCCAATGAATGTTACCTCATAGTCCAGCAGACTTTGTACGCCGGAAATAGGGGCAGCCTTGTTGATGAAATAAGGAAAGGTCATTTCCACGTGGCCGGATTTGGCCTCCAGCCGTTTGACCATCTCACGCAAAATGGTTTCGAAGGACTCAATCGAAATTTCACGCTCGTTCATGTTGAGAATCTCAACGAAGCGTGACATGTGCGTACCTTTGAAGTTATGGGGCAGGTGCACATACATGTTGAACATGGCGACGGTGTGTTGCACGCCACCGGTTTTGTCCTTGACCTTTACCGGATGGCGTATGGATTTGATGCCGACCTTGTCAATCGCAAGATGCCGCGTATCTGGCGTATTCTGGACATCTTCGATTGCAGGATTTGTTGGTTGATTCATGAGCTTCTCGTCTCGATGGGTGTACTTGATTAATACTTGAGTATAACACTAGGTTAATTTTTTCTCAATCGCGGCAATGATGCCGTCAGCACTAAGACCGCAACTTGCCAGCATGGTTTCATGCACGCCATGTTCGATGAATGTATCCGGCAGGCCCAGGCATATCGTCTCAATTGATAGCCCCAGGGCTTGCAGGGTCTCCATCACGGCAGCTCCGGCACCGCCGCTGATGGCATTTTCTTCTATGGTTACAATCAGCGCATACTTGCTGGCCAACTCCCGGATCAACTCGGTATCCAGGGGCTTGACGAAACGCATATCGGCAACCGTTGCATCCAGCATATTTGCTGCCTGCATGGCAGGACATACCATGCTGCCAAAAGCCAGAATGGCGACCTTTTTACCTTCGCGCCGGATCAAGCCGCGGCCGATGGGCAGTGCTGTCATCTTTGACTGTATGGCAACACCGGTACCGCTACCGCGCGGGTATCTGACTGCGCTCGGACCGTGGTGCTGATATGCGGTATATAACATTTGGCGACATTCATCTTCATCACTCGGTGCCATGATCAGCATATTGGGGATACAGCGCAGATAACTCAGGTCGAAGCTGCCGGCGTGTGTGGGGCCATCGGCCCCGACCAGACCGGCGCGATCGATGGCGAATACGACAGGCAGGTTCTGCAGGGCGATATCGTGTATCAGCTGATCGTAGGCACGCTGCAGGAACGTGGAATAAATCGCAACCACCGGCTTCAAGCCATCGCAAGCCATTCCTGCGGCAAAGGTCAGCGCATGTTGTTCAGCGATGCCGACATCAAAGAAGCGGGCCGGATATTTTTCGGCAAAGGCATTGAGGCCGGAACCGTCACACATGGCGGGAGTGATGCCAATCAGGCGTTCATCCTGATCCGCCATATCCACCAGCCACTCACTGAATACCTGGGTGTAGGTTTTCTTGCCCGATGGGATGATGGAATCTCCGTTGGAGGGGTCGAACTTCCCTACACCATGAAATTTGCCAGGATTGTCTTCGGCCGGGCGGTAACCGTGGCCTTTTTGCGTCACCACATGCAGGAACTGCGGGCCTTTGAGCTGCCGGATGTTGTGCAGGGTGGCGACCAGTGTGTCGAGGTCATGCCCGTCAATCGGGCCGATGTAGTTGAAGCCAAACTCTTCAAATAGCGTACCTGGGGTCATCATGCCCTTGACGTGCTCTTCTGCGCGTTTGGCAAATTCCAGTACCGGTGGCACTGCACGCAGCACTTTTTCGCCGGAGCGCCACATTCTGTCATAGAGCTTGCCGGATAACAGCTTGGCCAGGTAGTTGTTCAGCGCACCGACATTTGGCGAAATCGACATGTCGTTATCGTTGAGCACCACCAGCAGATTGGCATCCATGGCGCCTGCGTTATTCAGTGCCTCAAAGGCCATGCCTGCAGTCATGGCACCATCGCCGATAATGGCCACAGCGCGGCGTTCAAGCCCTTGCTGCTGGGCAGCAACAGCCATACCCAGGGCGGCTGAAATGGAGGTACTGGAGTGACCGGTGCCAAACGTGTCATATTCACTTTCGCAACGGCGTGGGAATCCGGCAATACCGCTGGGCCTGCGTAGGTCATGCATGGCTTCGCGCCTGCCAGTCAGTATCTTGTGCGGATAGGTCTGGTGCCCCACATCCCATACCAGTCTGTCGTCGGGTGTATCAAAGACATAATGCAGTGCAATCGTCAGCTCAACCACCCCGAGGTTGGATGAGAGATGGCCGCCAGTTTGCGACACACTTTCAATCAGAAATGTGCGAATCTGCCGGGCCAGCTCGGGTAGTTGCTTGCGCTCCAGCTTTCTCAGCTGTTGAGGGGAGTTGATAATGTCTAATAATGCATACATAAACGAGTCGGCAGTTATTTTCCGGGTGGTTTGAACAAGGCTTTGAACAATACTAAAAGCTGCGGTTTGTGATGAAGTCTGCGAGTTGTATCAGACGCCTGGCATCGTCCCCATAAGACGATACATGCCCGACAGCATCATCGTAAAGCTCCTGGGCAAGTGATTTCGCGCGAGACAGGCCGAGTATCGTGACATAGGTCGGTTTGTTGCTCTCTGCATCCTTGCCCGCTGTTTTTCCCAGCGTAGCGGTGTCTGCTTCCGAATCGAGAATATCATCGACAACCTGGAACGCCAGGCCTATGGATTGTGCGTAATGGTCGATGGCTTTCAGCTTTTCTGCTGAGATATCTTCAGTACAATAGGCACCAAGTAATGCCGCAGCGCGAATCAATGCGCCGGTTTTGTGTATATGCATATACTCGAGCTCGGACTGATCGAGTGCCTGACCTACACTGGCCAGATCTATTGCCTGCCCGCCGGCCATGCCCCTTGAGCCGCTGGCGACGGCTAGCAGATGCACCATGTCCAGCTGCTGCATGGCATTTTTGCACAAACCGGGCTGTGACAGTAGCTGGAATGCCAGGCTTTGTAGCGCATCGCCGACCAGCAGGGCAGTGGCGTCATCATATTGTTTGTGACACGAGGGCTTGCCCCTGCGCAGGTCGTCATCGTCCATGCAAGGCATGTCGTCATGAACTAGCGAGTAGGCGTGGATGAGTTCGACAGCGGACGCCGCAACATCGGCTTTTTCTGCAGCAGCGCCACATAACTCTGCCGCAGCGTGCGTCAGCAAGGCACGCACGCGTTTGCCGCCCCCCATTACGGAATAACGCATGGCCCCATGCAATTTTTGCGGGGCAATACTGGTGGCGGGTAAAAATTGGTCCAGGGCAGATTCCGTACGTTGCTGAATCTGCCGGACCCAATCTTGAAAATCATTCATCTTTGTATGTTTGAAGGGTATTGTTTTCGTTTAAAAGGCGAACCTGCTGTTCGATATCCGCCAGCGATTTCTGGCACAACTGCAATAACTCGTTGCCACGCTGGTATGCCTGCAGGGATTGCTCGAGAGGTAATTGGCCGGCCTCCATCTGTGCCACAATTGCCTCAAGTTCTTTCAGTGCATTCTCAAAGTCCGGTTGCAGCTCTTTTTGTTTGGTCATGGCAATATTCTCTGGAGATAGCTGATGGGCACGCATGCCATCAAATTACGCTTGGTCGTCAAGCCGCAGTGGATAGTTCTCAAATACGCTAGTTTACGCTCTTAGCCGGCCTGGAGAAATGCTGCTCATGCTAAATGCCTAGAATTGAACATAAAAAATTACGGATATCGGCGATTTCTTCGTTACATACATTATGAGCCATAGCATATTCATGCCATGCCAGACGGTAGTTACGAGATAGCAGCAACTGTGCAGATAATTGCGCAGTTTCCATCGAGATGATGTTATCGAAACTGCCATGTGCCATAAAAACAGGCAGCCCCTGGTTGGCAATATGCGCCTCGTCTTTCAAGCGTGTTTTAAGTGGCAGGTAACTTGAAAGTGCCAGCACCCCGGCGAGTGACTCTTCATGCCGCAGAGCAGTATGCAGAGCAATCGCACCTCCCTGTGAAAAGCCTGCAAGAACAATGCGTCTGGCTTCTATTCCCCTGGTTTTTTCTAAGGAAATCAGGGTTTCAATTTCATTCTGGCTCTGGCGTATGCCCGGCTCGTCCTGTGGGCTGTCCGGGCTCAGTCCGTAAATATCGTACCAGGCGCGCATTTCGTAGCCGTTGTTGAGGGTTACTGCCCGATAGGGTGCATGCGGTAGAATGAAACGAACTTCCGGCAGATCAAGTGCCGTGACTATCGGTTCAAAATCATGGCCATCCGCGCCCAGACCATGTAACCAGATAATACTGGCGTTGGCGTTTTCACGGCTACCGAGTTCAAGGGTTTTCAGCATGGGGTTGTCGCTTCTCTGTTGAGTCTGCCAATATGAATTCAATCCGGGCAGACAGTACTCGTTGTATGGTGCTGTGTATCTGCTATTAAAAGCACAAATTTTGCGATATGCTTCAACTGAATCAGGGAATTACCGTTGAAAAATCACAATAATAATGATCATATGATATGAATTTTCCCGAAGTCATCTCTCGTCACGCTGTCCGTGTGGCGCTCAGCCTGAGCGTTATCATTCTACTATTGCTGCATGTCGCTGGCATCTATCAGCTGGGTTTTGTTAATCGTCTTGAAAATTTCAGCTACGACGCACGCCTGAATTTCTTGATGCCCGGCACTTTGGACGAGCGCATCGTGATTGTCGATATTGATGAAAAAAGCTTGCAGGAGCAAGGTCGCTGGCCGTGGGGCAGAAACCGGCTGGCCCAATTGGTGGATAAACTGTTCGATGATTACGACATTGATGTGCTGGGCTTCGACGTGGTATTTGCCGAAAAAGACGAAAGTTCCGGCCTCAAAAGTCTTGAGGATATCCAGCAGAACTACCTTGAATCAGATAGCAATTTTGCCCGGCTGGTCGAGCAGATCAGGCCGCAACTGGATTACGACCAGCTATTTGCCAAAAGCCTGAATGGGCGAAAAGTGGTGCTGGGCTACTACTTCCGGCGTGACAATAGCGAGGACGGCAAGGTCGGAGTCTTGCCAGAACCCGCATTTGTCAGCGGCAGTTTCAAGGGAAAAGATATTGCTTTCATTGAGGCCACAGGTTATGGCGGTAATCTGCCTGTGCTGCAACAGAGCGTAATGGCTGCCGGACACTTTAATCCGGACCCGGATGAAGATGGCATTTCGCGCAGAATCCCGATGGTGATGAACCTAGGTGGCAATGTCTACGAGGCGCTCTCTGTTGCAATCGCACGAATTGCACTTAATAACCCGAAACTGGAAGCCGGTTTTGCCGAGGGCCTGGGTGTCGGCAAGGAATATGCAGGCCTGGAGTGGTTGCAACTCGGAGACAGGCGCATCCCGGTCGATGCACAGGTATCTGCACTGATTCCCTACCGTGGTGCGCAAGGCAGCTTTCCCTATGTCTCAGCGACAGACGTACTGAATGGGAAAGCCGCCAGGGGGATACTGAAAGACCGTATCGTGCTGATTGGCACAACGGCGCCCGGCCTCATGGACCTGCGTGCAACACCGGTGCAGAATGTCTATGCCGGGGTAGAGATTCATGCCAATATGATTGCGGGTATTCTTGATCAGAACATCAAACAGCGGCCGGCCTATACACTGGGTGCAGAATTTCTGTTACTGCTGTTGACCGGCCTTTTGCTTGCGCTGTTCTTACCCGCATTCGCGCCACTATGGGCCACAATTTTTACCGTCAGTATCATGGCCTGCTATGTAGCACTCAATCTGGCTGCGTGGCAGTTTTCCAACCTGGTCCTGCCGCTGGCTTCCGGACTGCTTTTGATCAGCACCATCTATGTGTTGAACATGACTTACGGATTTTTCGTCGAATCTCGCGGCAAACGCCAATTGGCAGGATTGTTTGGTCAATATGTACCACCAGAACTGGTGGAGGAGATGGCAAAGAACCCTGAGGCTATCAGCCTGGAGGGCGAGAGTCGCGAGATGACTGTCCTGTTTACGGATGTGCGGGGCTTCACTAATATATCCGAGGGTCTGGACCCAAAGCAGCTGACGCAGTTGATGAATGAATTCCTGACGCCTATGACACATGTGATTCATGATAATCGCGGCACTATAGATAAGTATATGGGCGATGCCATCATGGCATTCTGGGGGGCGCCACTGCCAGACCCGCTGCATGCAACACATGCTGTGAAAGCGGGAATGGAAATGCTCGCAAGCCTGAACAGATTGCAGGCGCAATTCCAAAGCCGTGGCTGGCCGCCGATTAAAATCGGTGTTGGACTGAATACCGGCGTCATGACGGTGGGCAACATGGGATCTGAATTTCGTATGGCTTATACCGTAATGGGTGATGCCGTTAATCTTGGTTCTCGCCTGGAGGGGCTGACCAAGAATTATGGTGTGCAGATGATAGTCAGCGAATTTACTCGCGAAAAAGCGCCGGAATACCACTATCGCGAACTGGATATCGTCCGGGTCAAAGGCAAGGACAAGCCGGTGGTGATTTATGAACCGGTCTGTGCCCTCGGAGAGGAGGACCAGTCGCTGAAGGATGAGCTCAAACTTTATCGAGAAACGCTTAAGTTGTATCGTGCACAAAACTGGGATTTGGCTGAGATGCAATTTATCAACCTGCAGAAGTCACATCCGCAATGCCATTTGTATGCCATGTATATGGAACGTATCGCGCATTATCGACAGAATCCACCAGGTGCCGGCTGGGATGGTGTGTTCACCTTCCAGACCAAGTAGACAGGAGTCAACATGAGGATAAAAGTATTGGGGTGCAGTGGTGGCATAGGCGGCACGTTAAGAACCACCAGCTTTTTGATTGACGAGGACATCCTGATGGACGCCGGGACGGGTGTCGGCGATTTGACCATCAATCAACTGCTGAAGATCGACCATGTTTTTATTACCCATTCGCACCTGGATCATGTCGTTTCTATCCCCTTTCTGGCTGATACCGTGCTGGGTTTTCGGGATACGCCCATCACTCTGCATGCCACTGCAGAAACCTGGAAGATACTGAAAGAACATTTGTTCAACTGGAAGATCTGGCCCGATTTTACCGCCATCCCTTCAGAAGAACATCCGCTGCTGATATGGAAGGAAATCCGGCTCGGTGAAACGGTGGCCTTGGGTGAACGACGCTTTACACCGTTACCAGCCAATCATGTCGTACCTGCCATTGGTTTTCATCTGGAAGGCGCCAATGCCAGCATGGTGTTTACCGGCGATACGACCGCGTGTGACGCGCTCTGGCAGCAGGTAAATCGCATACAGAACCTGAAATATCTGATTATCGAAACCGCTTTTAGCAATGAAGAAATCGAGTTGGCAAAGATGTCCAGGCATCTCTGCCCCTCCATGCTGATTGAGGAACTGGGCAAGCTTGAACATTCGCCGCTACCGCGCATCTACATTACGCATCTGAAGCCGGGAGAAGGCGAGGTCATCATGCGCGAGATCGACCGTGATGCTTATAGATTCAACGCGCAGCCGTTGTACAACAGTCATATCTTCGAGCTGTAATTCGAGGATTTTCGAATTGCAGTATTTGAAAGCACATCGTTTGCAGGAACAATTAAAATGTCAGCACCGACCATCGACCAACTCATGAAACTTGCGCCCGTGGCGGTGCTTTCGCCAGCCAGAATCAAGGAGCTGGCAAGCCTGTGCTTTATCGAAAAGGTGAGCAAGGATATTGATCCGCTACGCATGAATGTGATGAAGACCAGCGCACAGGCGCTTTATTTGCTGAAAGGGGATCTTGGCTTGCGCTTTACCGATGGCGGCAAAAAAATCCTGCGAGGAGGCACAGAAGCGGCCAGCCATCCGGTCAATGACGGCAGGTTGGCATTGCGAGATACCATTGCCATTACCGATGTCGATATATTGCGCATAGATGCTGATCTGCTCGATATCATGCTGACCTGGGACCAGCTATCGGGGTACGAGCCCGCTACACAGAAAAGCAAAGTTGAAGATATCAAGCGCCCCGTTGCAGAGTGGATGCGGGAAACTGCCACCTTTAGCGCAGAAAACCTGCAAAGCGGGGTATTCAGCCGCTTGCCCAGCGCCAATATCGAGGAAATGTTCAGACGCATGGAAGCGGTGCCGGTCAAGGCCGGGCAGGTTATCATCACGCAGGGTGCCGAAGGCGATTACTACTACCTGATCGAGCAGGGGCAGGTGGTCGTCAGCCGGGTCGATAGTGCCACGCAGAAGTCGGTACAGTTGGCCGAATTGCACGAAGGCGATGCCTTCGGCGAGGAGGCGCTGGTGTCGGACAACAAGCGCAATGCCACAGTCACCATGAAAAGCGATGGTAGCCTGTTAAGGTTGAAGAAAAGCGATTTTATAGAATTATTGAAGGCGCCCATCGTCAGGCGTGTGGATCAGGCGACGGCCGCCGGCAAAATCAAGCAGGGCGCGCAGTTGCTCGATGTGCGTTTCAAGTCGGAATATCAATACCAGCATCCGCAAGGCGCTATCAGTGCGCCTTTGCACGAGTTGCGCAACATCGCGCCGCAACTCGATAAAGGCCGCGAATACATTGTCTATTGCCAGACCGGCCGGCGCAGTTCAGCCGCGGCTTTCATTTTGGCGCAGTTCGGGTTGACCGCATATGTGTTGAGCATAGGTCCGAAGCCGGTTTAGTTTGATTAGCATGCAAAAAATCCAAAAAAATCTTCTACTAAAAAAATCTTAGGGTCAGGTCTAGCAAAGTAGCAATTTTATCGCCGCTTCCTCACAACCCTACCCACTGTAGTGAAATGAACCCCAAAGTAATCAGCGATTTCCTGATAAGAATAAGCGCCGGTTGCATATGCCGCTGCCATAGCGGTATTTCTGTCCGGTGCAACATTTGTGATTTGTTGTAACGACAGAGCAGGTGCGCGGCGTTGAGCAGCTGGAATTTGTATATCATCGCGCTGATTAACCTTCAAGCTTGCCTGTATAAGATACACAAACGCATCATCGCCCAAAAATATTTGCTTGTTGATGTGTTGCCAGGGAGAGCTTGCACTAATGCCCTCCGCAACAAACTGCGCATAACGCTGTTGGGCCAGGCTGCGTTGTGTGGCAAACAGCGCCAACAGACCATCGACAGCCAGCCATGCTGGCACCGGCACCAGGCCCATGCTGGCTCGATAACTGCTCCACGCCCAATCAGCGGGGTTGGCGATGATTCCGGCACGGACGGGATTAAGTACCACGTACCGCGATAATTCCAGCAGGTAAGCATCGCCATCGACCAGAATTGCCTTGAATCGCCCCTGAAACAAATGCCCCACGCGCTGATGGCGCCGATTGCTGGTCTGGGTATATACCCCGTTGAGTTGGCGCATACCTTTGGATAAATTCTCATCGGGAGTTTGGATAAGCAAGTGATAGTGGTTGTCCATCAAGCACCATGCATAGCACAGCCAGTTAAACTCGAAGATCACCTGCTCCAGTAGCTGCAAGAACGCTTGCCTGTCTTGATCGTCTTCAAAAATATCCTCCCGCCGATCACCACGTGCGGTGACGTGATACAGGGCATTGGGAAATTCTATGCGGGCTGGACGAGACATGCGAAAGAGTATGGCAGGGGTTGTGCTACATTGCTAGACCTGACCCCTTTGGTGTGTAAATGACCCCTTTGGCTTAAAAATAAAACCCCCGCCGAGGCGGGGGTTTTATTTTGCATTCTAACATCCGTTAAAGAACTCACTGACTAGCGATGTGTTTTGATAGTATCAAAGAAAAAAGTACTTTACGGATGCAGTTAAAATGTTTCCTGGTTAATTGCCGGAGGCTGATGTGTAAGTGCAAACATTACCGGTTGCTAGGTTGCAAGAAACTGCAGCATCGCCGGGTGTTCTAGCAGTTGCAGCAGCGGCTGTTGGTAGCGCGGCAAGGGTTATGGTGACTCCAGTAGCTATAGCGCTGCAGGCGCCAAGATTTGGAGCGACAGGAGTGCGATTGTCGTTGAGGTCGGCCAGAACTGTGTTGTAGTAAGCCTTGGCTTCGGCCAAGCATCCGCGGTTAGCCGCTTTAATCGTGTAATTTTGATAAGCCGGCAATGCCACAGCAGCCAGAATACCGATAATCGCAACCACGATCATCAGTTCAATCAAGGTAAAGCCTTTTTGAATTTGTTTCATTTTTGTTCCCCTATGAAGTTAAAATTTGCCGCACACTAAAAATCAAAGCGCGAAAAACAGGTGCAGCGTAAGTGTTCTTGAGCAACTCTCGTGCCAACAACAGCAGTATCTTTCGCACACCAGACATAGCTTAGAGTATCGCTTAAAAAATGTGAACGCATCGCGTTCGGAGATTGCTGGGGCTGACAAAAATTGTCAGTATTCCAGCAGTGTTGTAGGGAGTTTCGACAGATGGGCGGGTTTTTTATTGCGGACAATTAAACCGGCGATGCAATAAAAAAGCCTCTTTCGAGGCCTTTTTATTGCCGTGTGACCCGTCCTAAATAGCGTTGACACTTTTCGAATCAGAAGAAGGAGTGTCAAATGGTAGCTTGTATCAAGCGCACACAACGAGATT
>RCMZ01000061.1_pt1 | contig 65237 bp, 76 predicted proteins | sample 2041141 | NCBI WGS metagenome assembly RCMZ01 (sample SAMN09708263, study PRJNA481090) | Wastewater metagenome, whole genome shotgun sequencing project. | biome: sewage; isolation source: Davis station wastewater (DW) | place: Antarctica: Davis Station | collected 2010-03-01 | reverse complement strand
TTCTCGGTTTGCCTTTTTTCTGTGAGCTCAGTGCCCTCTGTGGCCAATCGTTTTCAACGACTAACCGTCAATGCCCAGTTCCTGAATCTTTCTGGTCAGTGTGTTCCGCCCAATGCCGAGCTGGTGTGCGGCCTCGATGCGGCATCCGCCAGTGTGTTGCAAGGCCTTGGTGATGAGGATGCGCTCGAAATCCTTGGTCTGGCCTGGAAATTTTGCGCGCCGTGAATCAGTGTATCTATAACATCCATGGCCAGCCCTTCGCGTCAATTGCTTTGTTTTGACCCAAGTATTACACTGTATACTATGTAATACATAGGAGTTTGAAATGGAAAGTGCTGTGCTTACTGTGCGTTTAAATCATGACACTAAAGAAAAATTGGAACAATTGGCTAATGCCACGCATCGCACCAAATCTTTTTTAGCGGTTGAGGCTATCAATCGGTATCTGGAAATTGAGGCATGGCAAATCGCTGAAATTGAGCAAGCGTTGGTTGAGGCAGACAAAGCGGATTTTGCGAGTGAAGATGAAGTAAACGCGTTGGCGAAGAAGTATGCGTATTAGGTGGTTGAAGCGTGCTCTGGAAAACCTGGAGGCTGAGGCGGCATATATCGCACAAGAAAATCCCCAAGCCGCTGGCGAATGCGTCAATCGCATTCTCAATGCGGTTCAGCAGCTTGCCCAGCATCCAAACATCGGCAGGGCCGGGCGTGTATTTGGCACACGGGAACTGGTCATAACACGTTATCCTTATATCGTTCCATATCGCATTAAAAACGAAACTATAGAAGTGCTCCGAGTTTTTCATACATCACGCAAGTGGCCCAATCAGTTCTGACTGTGATTGAAGTGTGATGCAGGCGAAGATTGTTGAAAAGCCATGTTTGAGTCAAGCTGACTTTCTCCCCGAACTCTGTATCCACTGTGGCTAATCGTATGTAAGTTTATCCGCCTGTCCTCAGTTCCATCCAGCATCGGGGTCAGGTCTAGTGCGATGCAATATGTGCCCCAATTTTTCCCGGGCTGTTTTTCTCTGTGTTCTCTGTGGCTAATGATATTCAATGCTAGCCGTCGATCCCCAGTTCCTGAATCTTTCTGGTCAGTGTATTCCGGCCAATGCCGAGCTGGTGCGCGGCCTCGATGCGGCGTCCGCCAGTATGCTGCAAGGCCTTGGTGATGAGGATGCGTTCGAATTCCTTGATACGGTTATCGAGAATTTCATGTTCGCCACGATTCAGGGCATCCATGACATCCAAAGCCAGCGATTCGCGCCAGTTGCTTGTGGCTTTTGCTTTGCCGGAATCTTCTTTTAATTCTGGAGGTAAATCTGCTATGTCAATGTTTTGCCCTGGCGCCATCACCGTGAGCCAATGGCATATGTTTTCCAGTTGCCTGACATTGCCGCTCCAGGTCATATTGGTCAGGTAGGCGAGCGTTGCGGCAGAAGGGATCTTTGTGTCCACCCCCAGTTCCTGCGCGCTTTGTTGCAGGAAGTGCTTGACCAGCAGGGGGATGTCCTCGCGGCGCTCACGCAGTGGCGGTAAGCGCAGACGGATGACGTTAAGACGGTGAAACAGGTCTTCACGGAATAGCCCCAGCTTCACGCGCTCTTCCAGATCCTGATGGGTGGCGGCAATAATGCGCACATTGACCTTGACCGGCTGGTGGCCACCGACGCGATAGAACTGGCCGTCACACAGTACGCGCAGCAAACGTGTTTGCAGGTCGGCAGGCATGTCGCCGATCTCATCCAGAAACAGTGTGCCGCCATCGGCCTGCTCGAAGCGACCGCGTCGTGCCGCCTGTGCGCCGGTAAAGGCGCCACGCTCGTGACCGAACAGTTCCGACTCCAACAGGTCTTTGGGGATGGCGGCGGTGTTGATGGCGATAAAGGTTTTATCTGCCCGCGGGCTGTGGCGATGCAGGGCGCTCGCCACCAGTTCCTTGCCGGTACCTGATTCGCCATTAATCAAGACAGTCGCATGTGAACGGCTGAGGCGGCCAATGGCACGAAAAACCTCCTGCATGGCTGGTGCCTGGCCTATGATTTCAGGTGTTTCTTCCAGTATGACGGCTTCAGTAGCCTGGCGCATGGTTTCATCGACAGCACGACGAATGATTTCAATGGCCTGATCAACATCAAAGGGTTTTGCCAGATACTCAAATGCACCGCCCTGAAATGCGGCTACCGCACTTTCAAGGTCGGAATAGGCCGTCATGATGATGACAGGGACATCGGGCAGGCGTTGTCTGATTTCTTGCAGGAAATCCAGGCCGGAGCCGTTTGGCATGCGAATATCACTGACGACTACTTGCGGCTCTTCGCGATTGAGCGCATTGAGCGCCTCCGGTACTGAAGCAAAAGTCTTGAATTCCATATCGGTACGGGCAAGTGCCTTTTCAAACACCCAGCGTATCGATTTATCGTCGTCTATGATCCAGATAGGTTTCATGTTGGTTCCCGGTTTATCGCCGCGGTAGCATGCTTTTCATGGCAGTGCTTTCTATCGGTAGCAGAATGGTGAAACAGGTGCGTCCTGGATTGCTTTCGCATTCAATCATGCCGTGGTGCTGTGTAATGAAGGTTTGTGCGAGAGTGAGCCCCAGCCCGGAACCACCTTCCCGGCCGGATACCAGCGGGAAAAAGATGCGATCACGGATTTCACTCGGAATGCCTGGTCCATTATCGATAATCTGTAATTTGATGGCGACGCGATAGCGTTTCCTGGCAAGTGTGACCTGGCGTTCTGCACGTGTCTTCAGGATGATTTCGCTCGGTACTCCCGCCTCCTGTGCGTAGCTTTGCATGGCCTGCACTGCGTTCCTTGTGATGTTGAGGACAGCCTGGATCAGTTTTTCCTTGTCGCCGATCAGTTCAGGCAGGCTGATGTCGTAATCACGCCTGACAATGATGCCTTTGGGGGATTCTGCAAGTAGCAGGCTACGCACACGTTCCAGTACTTCGTGGATATTGGTTGGTTCGTATTTCGGCACGCGATGCGGCACCAGCAATCGGTCCATCAGTGTTTGCAGGCGGTCGGCTTCCTTGATGATGACTTGGGTATATTCGCGCAGGCTGACTTGTGGCAACTCATGTTCAAGCAGTTGCGCCGCGCCGCGCAGGCCACCGAGCGGATTGCGGATTTCATGAGCCAGATTGCGCAGGAGCTCTGCGTTAGCTTGTTGTTGAATCAGCATCCGCTCTTCACGTGCAATGCGCAGTTGTTGATCCATCTGCTGAAATTCAAGGACCAGGCAAGCGGGTGCCAGATCGACGGGAGTGACGGTGCAGGTTACCGCGAGCGAATTATGTCTGAGGGTGGTAATGGCAAACTCATGCTCACGGAACGGACTGTGATTCTTGATCGCATTTTCCAGCGCAGCATGTAATATTTTGCAGTCGGGAAACACCTGCGAGATGTTGAGCCCGCGAATCTGTTTTGTGCTTAATGCAAATACAACTTCTGCACCGGGATTGGCATAAACGACGTCGCGCTGCTTATCAAGCAGAATGACAGCAGTAGCTAAATGTTCAAGTCCGGCAAATGATGGTGGGCTGGTTTGATCCATGGCAACTTAGACTAAGCAAAAGCCAGGCCACAGGTGTGTGGTTCCGCAAAAAGATTAATTGAGAGTATCCAGCTCTTTTTGCAGCAGTTGTATGTTCTTCTCATGCGCGTCCACATTGGCTTGCAGCTGCTTCATCTTCTCGTCGAATTTTGCGACATTGCGGTAGGTCTTGCCGCCAGCGCCTTTATAAACCTCGGGCTTGGCGGCGCCTTCTTCATAGGCTTTTTTTGCTTCTTCCAGCGCTTTTTTCTCAGCTTCCAGTTCGGCCTGCAGAATCTGTTTGCGTGTGTTGTCCCGCTGATTCTGGGTTTGCTTGTCTACGCGGGGAAAATTCGAGGGCGTTGGTGTTTTTACTTCGCTGCTTGGGGTTGGTGCACTATTTGCGGGCGGGGGGTCAATCTCCAGTTTCTTTGCACCTTTTACGGGCACATTGGTATAAGTCACTCTGCCATTTTCGTCGATTACTTTATAGATTTCAGCAGACGCTACAGTTGACTGCAAAATGCAGAGCGTAGCAAGCGCAAGTAAAGACAAGGTTTTTTTCATTAGCGACAATCCCATAGGATGGAGTGTAGATGAGAACATGGTGCTAAAGCAACGAGTAGAACACATGCCTCGTTGACTAAAGTAAAACGGCAGGTCACAGACCTGCCGTTTTATGTCAGAAGGATTCAAATCTCCGTCTGGAATTTTACAAGTGCAGTATTAGCAACTGTAGTACATGCCGAACTCAACTGGGTGAGGTGTCATACGCAGTTTGTTCACTTCTTCCATTTTTAACTCTATGTAGCTGCTGATCCAGTCATCGGAGAACACACCGCCACGGGTCAGGAACTCGCGATCCTTATCCAGTGCTTCCAGTGCCTGCTCGAGTGATGAACATACGGTTGGAATCTGTGCATCTTCTTCTGGCGGCAGATGGTAGAGATCCTTGGTTGCTGGCTCACCTGGGTGAATCTTGTTTTGCACACCATCCAGGCCGGCCATCAGCAGTGCGCTGAATGCCAGGTATGGGTTGGCAACAGGGTCCGGGAAGCGGGCTTCGACGCGGCGAGCCTTGTCGCCATGCACAAATGGAATGCGGATCGCGGCGGAACGGTTCTTGGCGGAGTAGGCCAGTTTTACCGGGGCCTCGAAGTGCGGCACCAGACGCTTGTAGGAGTTGGTACTGGGGTTGGTGATGGCATTCAGTGCACGTGCGTGCTTGATGATACCGCCGATGTAGTACAGCGCGAATTCGCTCAGACCAGCATAGCCGTTGCCTGCAAACAGGTTCTTGCCGTCTTTCCAGACAGATTGGTGGACGTGCATACCGGAGCCGTTGTCGCCAAAGAACGGCTTGGGCATGAAAGTGGCGGTCTTGCCATAGGCATGTGCTGTGTTCAGGACGACATATTTCAGTACTTGGGTCCAGTCAGCACGACGGGTCAGTGTGTTGAATCTTGTGCCGATTTCGCATTGACCGGCAGTTGCCACTTCATGGTGATGCACTTCGACGGGAATGCCCAGTTCTTCAAGCGCTACACACATGGCGGAACGGATGTCCTGTAATGAGTCGACTGGAGGTACTGGGAAATAACCGCCCTTTACACCTGGGCGGTGGCCGGTGTTGCCACCTTCAAAGTTGTCGCCGGATGCCCAGGCGCCTTCTTCTGAAGTGATCTTTACTGAACAGCCTTGCATGTTGGCGCTCCACTGGATGGAGTCAAAAATGAAGAACTCCGGCTCAGGACCGAAGTAGGCAGTATCGCCCAGACCGCTGGATTTCAGGTAGGCTTCAGCACGTTTTGCCAGGCTGCGCGGGCAGCGGTCGTAACCTGTGCCATCAGTGGGGTCAACCACGTCGCAAGTCAGAATCAGCGTAGGCTCATCCATGAAAGGGTCAATGTTAGCGGTGTCAGGATCTGGCATCAGCTGCATGTCGGATGCCTGAATGCCCTTCCAGCCGGAAATTGATGAGCCATCGAAGGCGTGACCTTCAGTGAACTTGTCTTCATTGAATGCTGAAATCGGCACAGTAACGTGTTGTTCCTTGCCTTTGGTGTCGGTAAAACGAAAATCGACGAACTTGATGTCGTTTTCCTTTACCATCTTCATTACATCAGCGACCGCCATTTGATTCTCCTAAAACAATTAATTTAAAGATGGTTAAAATCTGGATTGGTACAGTTTTTTAGATTTTGTATCTAGCAGGAAATGTGCCATCGCTCAGATCACAGATTCTCATTTTCACACAGAAGGTTATAAATGAGAACAGCCAGTTTGTGTTTGATATTGGTGCGTAAGCTTAAATATTTGCACCAATTTGGTGCGATAGGTGGCGGTAATGAAAACGGCTATAATTTACTCGGAATGCGGCGGATAAATGGTGGCTTTTAGCTTTGGCCATTAATACTGATTTGAAATGATTGAGGAGCAAGCCATGGAATCACTTAACAAGATTTTGCAGCACGCCAGACAGCGTGCGCTTGATAATGGCCTGCCTTATGCCGGCGCCCTGAGTCCGTCCGAGGCTCAGCAGGTGTTGCAGCTGGCACCCCATGCCAAATTGGTGGATGTGCGCAGTCGTGCTGAGTTGGATCTGGTCGGCAGAATTCCTGGTGCAGCTCATATTGAGTGGGCTTTTTACCCCGGATGGATACCGAATCCGGATTTTCTGAATCATCTGAAAATGCAAATCGACCAGGAGGCTTTGGTGATGTTCATCTGTCGTACCGGTGGACGTTCCAACCATGCGGCGACAGCTGCCGCCGCGGGAGGGTACGCGGAAGCGTACAACGTGTTGGAGGGCTTTGAAGGCGAAGCTGATGGGGTGGGGCAGCGTGGTGCCATCAATGGCTGGAAAGCTGCTCACCTGCCCTGGACTCACGGCTGATTGGATGCGGTTTTGTATGGCACAGTCACGGCCGCAAGCGCAATGACCGACCGCTACGCAGTGATAGGTCATCCGGTCGCTCACAGTAAATCCCCTCTGATTCAAGAGGCTTTTGCGCAGCAAACTGAGCAGGATATGACTTACGAGCGCATTCTGGCACCTCTTGATGGTTTTGCAGAAACGCTGAACAGTATGCGTAAAGCAGGTTTCAGGGGGGCTAACGTTACAGTGCCTTTCAAGATTGAGGCATTTCATCTTGCCACTCGACTTACACCGAGGGCGATGGATGCTGGTGCGGTAAACACGCTGAAGTTTACGCCCGAAGGGCTGGTTGGCGACAACACCGATGGCGTGGGGTTGGTGCGCGATATCCAGCAGAATCTTGCGATTGCAATCGCCGGTAAGCGCGTCTTGCTGATCGGGGCCGGCGGTGCAGCGGAAGGTGTGCTGCATCCGATTCTGGAGCAGCAGCCCAGCCTGCTGGTGATTACCAATCGCACACTGGACAAGGCCTTGAGTATGGTGAAAAAGGTTGAAGAACAGGGCGAGTTTCGCTATGTATCGGTGCAGGCGCAGGCGTTTGAGGATCTGCAGGGTCAGGCTTTCGACATTGTCATCAATGCGACATCGGCAGGCTTGAGTGACAGTGAGTTGCCCTTGCCGGCAGGCGTTTTTGCCCCCGGCGCACTGGCCTATGACATGTTGTACGGGCGTGAAACACCTTTCATGAAATTCGCCCGTGCACAGCAGGCGCGGGTGACAGACGGTCTGGGCATGCTGATAGAACAGGCTGCCGAATCATTTCATCTATGGCGCGGCATCCGGCCACAAACTGCAGGGCTTATTACAGCTCTCAGGACATAACGTTTCTTTATGACTATTCGGGGATTAATCTGGCGCGGTTTTCTTGCGCTGGTCTTGCTGGTTCTGCTCTATCAGTTATGGGTCTTTCTGCATATCTGCTACTGGGTGCACCAGAATCCTTCCTCTACGGCGTTTATGCGTGACCGTCTGGAGGTGTTGCGCGAAGACAAGCCCGATGCCAAACTCAAGTATCAATGGGTCGATTACAACAATATCTCAATCAACCTGAAGCGCGCCGTCATTGCCGCCGAAGATTCCAGATTTCCTCAGCATGATGGCTTTGACTGGGACAGTATTCAGAAAGCTTATGAGAAGAACCTGAAAAAGGGAAAATTGGTTGCCGGGGGTTCGACCATCAGTCAGCAACTGGCTAAAAACCTTTTTCTTTCATCTCAGCGTACGCCTTGGCGAAAATTGCAGGAAGCGGTGATTACCCTGATGCTGGAGACGGTGATGAGTAAACGGCGCATTCTGGAAATCTATCTGAACGTCATCGAATGGGGTAATGGCGTATTCGGCGCGGAAGCGGCAGCCAGGCATTATTACGGTACAAGCGCACGTAATTTATCAAGCTATCAGGCTGCAAAAATGGCGGCCATGATCCCCAATCCGCGTTTTTATGACAAGCATCGCTCAACCCGCTTCCTTAATCGCAAGGCAGGTACCATACAGTCGCGCATGAGGTTGGTGGAGGTGCCGAAGTAATCAACCCAAACAACAGGAGTGTATGGATGGAATGGCTCTGGTTAATGGTTTTGTTGCTGGTCGTGCTGGGCATCCTTGGCCTCGCGTTGCCGGTGTTACCAGGAGCGCCTCTGTTGTTTGGCGGCTTGCTGTTGGGGGCGTGGATAGACGAGTTTGCCCGCGTTAGTGTAACGACCACGGTGGTGATAGGCGTGCTCGCCTTGCTGGCCTGGTTGATTGATATTATGGCCTCGTTGCTGACAACGCGGTCGGTCGGCGCCAGTCAGCTGGCGCTGATAGGTACTGTCGTTGGTGCACTGGTCGGCATGCTGGCCGGAGTGCCGGGCTTGATTATAGGTACGGTGGCCGGCGCCATGATAGGCGAGTTGATCGCCAACCGCGATGCAGCACGTGCGACCAGGGTTGGCGTTGCGGCCGGTCTGGGTTTTGCACTGGCGCTGGCAGTTAAGCTGTTGTTCGCCCTGCTGATGTTGGGGATTTTTGCCTATGCCTATTTTTTCTGAAATATTGTATCGGCGTGCAGAGCTTTATAGCATTGGCTTCAGGTATTTGCCGGTATAGCTATGTGGGTTTTCTGCCACTTGTTCCGGCGTGCCTTCGGCCACTACCATGCCGCCGCCATCGCCACCTTCCGGACCCATATCCACTAGCCAGTCCGCGGTTTTGATGACATCCAGGTTGTGTTCGATGATGACGATGGTGTTGCCATGGTCGCGCAGGCGATGGATGACGTCGAGTAGCAGTTGAATGTCGGCGAAGTGCAGACCTGTCGTTGGTTCGTCCAGAATGTAGAGTGTGCGGCCGGTGTCGCGTTTGGAAAGCTCCAGTGCCAGCTTTACGCGCTGTGCTTCACCACCGGACAGGGTGGTGGCAGACTGTCCCAGCGTGATATAGCCGAGACCGACATCCAGCAGGGTTTGTAGCTTGCGCGCGACGACCGGCACAGCATCGAAGAACACTCGCGCCTGTTCTACCGTCATTTCCAGGATTTCGCGGATGTTTTTGCCTTTGAACTGAATCTCCAGCGTTTCACGATTATAGCGGTGGCCCTTGCAGACGTCACAAGGCACGTAGACATCCGGCAGGAAGTGCATCTCTACGCGCAACACGCCATCGCCCTGGCAGGCCTCGCAACGGCCGCCCTTGACATTGAATGAGTATCTTCCGGGGCCGTAGCCGCGCGCGCGCGATTCCGGCACGCCGGCGAACAGTTCGCGTATCGGGGTGAAGAGGCCGGTGTAGGTTGCGGGGTTGGATCGGGGCGTGCGGCCGATCGGGCTCTGATCCACATCGACGACCTTGTCGAAGAAAGCCAGGCCGTCTATTTCTGCATAAGGTGCCGGCTCGGTCGAGCTGCCATAAAGATGGTGAGCGACAGCGCGATATAGCGTGTCGTTGATCAAAGTGGATTTGCCGGAGCCGGACACGCCAGTGACGCAGGTGAGCAGGCCGACTGGCAGTTTCAGTGTGACGTTCTGCAGATTGTTGCCGCTGGCGCCGGTCATGGTCAGCCAGCGTGCAGGGTCTGGTTGATGGCGTTTCTTTGGGATATCGATGGCTTTCTTGCCGCTCAGATATTGCCCGGTGAGCGAGTTCTCGTTTTCCTGGATTTCAGCGGGCGTGCCTGCAGCGACGATCTGGCCACCATGTTCACCGGCGCCCGGGCCGATATCGACCACATAATCCGCAGCCAGAATGGCGTCCTGGTCATGCTCGACGACGATGACGGTGTTGCCGATATCGCGCAGGCGCATCAGGGTTTCCAGCAGGCGGTCGTTGTCGCGCTGATGCAGGCCGATGGAGGGTTCGTCCAGCACATACATGACGCCGGTGAGGCCGGAGCCGATCTGGGAGGCCAGGCGGATGCGTTGTGCTTCGCCGCCGGACAGGGTTTCGGCTGAACGCGAAAGCGAGAGGTATTCCAGCCCGACATTGGTCAGGAACTTGAGACGGCTGCTGATCTCCTTGACGATCTTGTCGGCGATGGCGAGCTTCTGGCCTGTCAGTTCAAGCGAATCAAAGAAAGTAAGTGCCTGCTTCAGCGGAATCTCGCAGACCTCATGGATGTTGCGGTCGCCGACTTTGACGTGACGTGCTTCGCGTCGTAAACGTGTGCCGCTGCAATCCGGGCAGGCTTGCGAGTTCAGGTATTTCGCCAGTTCTTCGCGCACGGTACTTGAGTCGGTTTCGTGATAGCGGCGTTGCAGATTGTGCAGGATGCCTTCGAACGTATGGCTTTTCTGGAAGGAGGATCCGCGTTCGTTCAGGTATTTGAATGCGATGGACTCCTTGCCGCTACCCTTTAGCAGGACATGCTGAATATGTATCGGCAGTTCTTCAAATGCCGTTTCCAGATCAAAGCCGTAATGCGCGGCCAGGCTTTGCAGCATCTGAAAGTAAAATTGGTTGCGTTTGTCCCAGCCCTTGATCGCGCCGGAAGCAAGCGAGAGATGCGGGAAGGCCACTACACGCTTGGGGTCGAAGAAGCTGATCTGCCCCAGGCCGTCACATTTGGGGCAGGCGCCCATCGGGTTGTTGAATGAGAACAGACGCGGTTCGAGTTCCGCAAGTGAGTAGTCACACACCGGGCAGGAGAACTTGGCGGAGAACAGATGTTCCTTGCCGCTATCCATCTCCACCGCGAGTGCCTTGCCTTCAGCAAGGCGCAGTGCGGTTTCGAAGGATTCTGCAATGCGCTGCTTCATATCGGCGCGCACCTTCAAGCGGTCAACCACGACCTCGACATTATGCTTGGTGCTTTTCGCCAGCTTGGGCACGGCATCCAGCTCGTAGGTTTCACCATCGACGCGCACACGCACAAACCCCTGGGCTTTTAATTCCTCAAACAGGTCCACCTGTTCGCCCTTGCGATTGCTGACCACCGGTGCCACGATCATGAGTTTGGTTTCCTCCGGCAGGTTCAGCACGCTATCGACCATCTGTGACACAGTCTGCGCTTCGAGCTTGATGCCATGTTCCGGGCATTCCGGATCGCCGGCACGCGCATAGAGCAGGCGCAGGTAATCGTGAATCTCGGTGACAGTGCCGACCGTGGAGCGAGGATTGTGCGAGGTGGATTTCTGTTCGATGGAAATCGCCGGTGACAGGCCTTCGATCAGGTCGACGTCGGGTTTGTCCATACGTGCCAGAAACTGGCGGGCATAGGCTGAGAGCGATTCGACATAGCGGCGCTGGCCTTCGGCATAGAGCGTGTCAAACGCCAGGGATGACTTGCCTGAACCGGAGAGGCCGGTAATCACAATCATCTTGTTGCGTGGCAGATCCAGCGAAATATTTTTCAGGTTGTGGGTGCGGGCACCGCGAATGCGTATGAAATCCATGTGTGTCTGACGGCCAGTGAGCTAACCTGATAATATACGCAATTTTCACCACTCTACTCAATCAATTTTCCATGACTCAGTCAGAACGTATGTCCGCACTTGAAGTGCGGGCCAGTATGAGCCTCGCTTCCATTTATGGATTGCGCATGCTGGGCATGTTTCTCATCCTGCCTATTTTTTCTATCTACGCAGAAACCTTGCCGGGCGGTGAAAACCATCTGATGATCGGGCTCGCGCTTGGTGCCTACGGCCTCACGCAGGCCATGTTTCAGTTGCCGTTCGGCATGGCCTCGGACCGGTTTGGCCGCAAGCGCATGATTTACATCGGGCTGGTGCTGTTGGTCATTGGCAGTCTGATTGCGGCATTTGCCACCGACCTGACAACAGTCATTGTCGGTCGGGCGATCCAGGGTGCGGGGGCGGTCTCGGCGGTGGTGACGGCGCTGGTGGCAGATTTGACGCGCGAAGAGCACCGCACCAAGGCGATGGCCATGATAGGCGGCACCATCGGCATCACTTTTGCATTGTCCCTTGTGCTCGGACCAGCGCTGAATCAATGGATAGGTATCCCTGGTATTTTTATGCTGACCGGCATACTGGCGGTGCTGGCGATACTGGATGTCAAATATCTGGTGCCGGATCCTGTCGCCAGCCGCTTTCACTCGGATGCAGAAGCTGCGCCGAGCAAATTGAAGGATGTGATGAAGGACATGCAGCTGATGCGGCTCAATTTTGGCATCTTTGCCCTGCATGCAGCGCAAATGGCCATGTTCGTCGTCGTACCTTTTGCCATCAAGCAAACTAGCGGCATGAGCGAGAACGACCACTGGCTGATTTATCTGCCGATCATGGTGCTGTCCTTTGCGCTGATGGTACCGGCGATTATCTATGGCGAAAAGAAGGCCAGGCTGAAGCAGGTTTTCGTCGGCGCGATTGCCATCATGCTGGCGGCGCAGCTGTTGTTTGCCGGTTCCATCGATGCGTTCTGGGGCATTATTGTTTCGCTTTCGGTCTACTTCATCGCCTTTAATATCCTGGAAGCGACACTGCCTTCGATTATTTCCAAACTGGCCCCAGCGGCATCCAAAGGCACGGCAATCGGTGTTTATAACACGGCGCAATCACTGGGCATTTTTGTCGGTGGCGTGCTGGGGGGGTATCTGTCGCACTACCATGGCTTTGCCTCGGTCTTTGTGTTCTGCAGCGTGTTGATGGCGATGTGGCTGTTGGTTGCGCTCAGCATGAAAACACCGCCGGCAGTTAAGAGTAAGATGTACCATCTCGGGGAAATGACGAAGGCCGCTGCCAAAACCCTGTCTGTGCGACTGGGTGCGGTAGCCGGCGTACGAGAAGCAGTAGTAATACCTGATGAAGGTTTGGTTATACTTAAGGTGGATATTCAACAGAGTTATGATGAGGCAGAAGTGTTGCGACTCATCGCGGCAAATTAGCGAGAATATAGGGAGAAATCATGGCATCAGTGAACAAGGTAATTCTGGTTGGCAACCTCGGACGTGACCCGGAAGTGCGTTATATGCCAAATGGCGAAGCCGTATGTAATTTCAGTATTGCAACGACAGACAGCTGGAAGGACAAAAGTGGTCAGAAGCAGGAACGCACGGAGTGGCATAACATTGTCATGTACCGCAAACTGGCTGAGATCGCCGGTGAATACCTGAAAAAAGGCCGCCCGGTCTATGTCGAAGGTCGTTTGCAGACGCGCAAATGGCAAACCAAGGAAGGCCAGGACCGCTACACCACGGAAATCATCGCCGACCAGATGCAAATGCTCGGCGGTCGCGATGGTGGTGGCTCAAATGCAAGTTATGACGATATGAACCAGGATCATGACGCCGGAGCGCCACCGGCAAGGCAGTCGGCACCTGCGGCACAGGCCGCCAAGCCTGCAGCAGCTGGCGGTTCATCGTTCGATGAGTTCGATGACGATATTCCGTTCTGAAATACACTGAAGTATTCGGAGGTATGGACAAAACCGGCCAAGGCCGGTTTTGTCATTCAGGCGGTGTCTAAACGCTTGATATTTCATCTTTAATCGCCATGTGCATCTCAGGTATAATTCAACACTTTTGATGTTCGGAGTTTCTCGACATGCCCATCTATGATTATCAGTGCACGAGCTGTGGTTTCCGCAAGGAAGTCATGCGTAAAATCAGCGAGCCGAACCTGACGGATTGCCCTGAGTGCGGCAAGTCTACATTTGCCAAGCAGCTTTCTGCGCCGAGCTTTCAGCTGACCGGCAGCGGCTGGTATGCCACCGATTTCAAGGATAGTGGCAGCAAGCCGGCAAAAAAGACTGAAACAGCTGCGGATTCGGCGCCGTCTTGCGGCAGCGGCTGCGCTTGTCACTAAGGCGATAGGCGACGCGCCGGCTCCGTGAGCGGCGCGTCTAGTCTCTGTTGCGGACTTGCCGTACATTTTTCCGTTCGTATCGAACGCTAATTTTTTAACCTTTTCACCATAAGAAATCTGCATATGCGTACCCATTACTGCGGTCATCTGAACCGCGAACTGATTGGCCAAACTGTGACACTCTGTGGCTGGGCGCATCGTCGTCGTGACCACGGCGGTGTCATCTTCATCGACTTGCGCGACCGCGAAGGCATGGCGCAGATCGTCATTGACCCGGATACGCCGGAGGCTTTCAGCATCGCCGAATCGGTACGCAACGAGTTTGTGCTGAAAGTGACCTGCAAGATTCGCGCGCGGCCGGAAGGCACGGTCAACCCTAACATCCCGACCGGTGAAGTCGAGATGCTGGCGAGCGAGATCGAGATCCTGAATCCGTCGCTGACTCCGCCGTTCATGCTGGATGATGACAATCTGTCCGAGATGGTTCGTCTGGAACACCGCTATATCGATTTGCGCCGTCCGGCCATGCAGAAGAACATGATGCTGCGTTACCGCGTGTCCAAGAATCTGCGTGATTATCTCGACACAGCCGGCTTCATCGAAGTCGAGACGCCGATGCTGACCCGTTCCACACCGGAAGGTGCGCGCGATTACCTGGTGCCGTCCCGTGTGCATCACGGCGAGTTCTTCGCGCTGCCGCAATCGCCCCAACTGTTCAAGCAATTGTTGATGGTGTCCGGTTTCGACCGCTATTTCCAGATCACCAAGTGCTTCCGTGACGAAGACCTGCGCGCCGACCGTCAACCCGAGTTCACCCAGGTCGATATCGAGACTTCCTTCCTTGGTGAAGAGGAAATCATGAACATCGTCGAAGAGATGATCCGCCGCATGTTCAAGAACGTGCAGGATATCGATCTGCCGGCCGCGTTCCCGCGCATGCCGTTCTCTGAAGCGATGAGCAAGTACGGTTCTGACAAGCCGGACATGCGCGTCACGCTCGAGATCACAGAACTGACCGATGTCATGAAGGATGTCGATTTCAAGGTGTTCTCCGCTGCCGCCAACATGATGAATGGCCGTGTTGCAGCCATTCGTGTGCCAAATGGCGCGGCGATTTCGCGTTCCGAAATTGACGCTTACACCGAGTTCGTCAAGATCTACGGCGCCAAGGGTCTGGCCTACATCAAGGTCAACGACATCACCAAGCTGAACGAGGAAGGCCTGCAAAGCCCCATCGTCAAGAACATCCATGAAGCTGCATTGAAAGCCATCATTGAGCGCACTGGTGCGCAGAACGGCGATATCGTCTTCTTCGGGGCAGACAAGGCCAAGGTGGTCAATGAAGCGCTCGGCGCCTTGCGTGTCAAGGTCGGTCATGAAAAAGGCCATGTCGATGGCCGTGCCTGGGCGCCGCTGTGGGTGGTGGATTTCCCCATGTTCGAACATGATGAAGAAGCTGGCCGCTGGAACGCGCTGCATCACCCGTTCACCGCGCCGAAAGACGGTCATGAAGACCTGCTGGCGACCGATCCTGGCGCCTGTCTGTCCAAGGCTTACGACATGGTCATTAACGGCTGGGAGGTCGGTGGCGGTTCCGTCCGTATCCACAAAAAGGAGGTGCAGTCCAAGGTATTCGACGCACTGAATATCTCCAGAGAAGAAGCGCAGGAGAAATTCGGCTTCCTGCTCGACGCCCTGCAATACGGTGCGCCTCCGCACGGCGGCCTGGCTTTCGGCCTGGACCGCCTGGTGACACTGATGGCCGGTGCGGAATCCATCCGTGACGTCATCGCCTTCCCCAAGACACAGCGCGCGCAATGCCTGATGACGCATGCGCCGAGCGAGGTGGATGAGAAGCAGCTGCGGGAGTTACATATTCGCGTTCGCCAGCAAAATTCCGTCGCGTAATGATGAGTAGTCCGCAAGACCAAGAATTTAGATCACGAGACTTAGCGGACTCTCTCAGACACTATTTGATAGGGATTAACACGGGCGGTATTGCAGTTGTTACTGCATTATCAAAAGACTTATTCTTGTTGCCCTCAATCACGCTGTTTATTTTTGGGATTGTTTTTTGTGGAGCAAGTCTTTTCTCGGCTCAACATAGAGCATTAAAGCGACGTGATGCTGCAAGAGCTAAAGTAAAAGAGCCGGAGTTTGCTTGGTATTGGCGTAGCATTTACTGGAATAAATTGTCTTTTTTAAGTTTTGTTGGCGGTGCGGCTTTTGGCATAGTTTGTTATCAGGCTTAATACTCGTGATTAAATCCCTCATCCGCACCGTCCCGCATTACCCCAGACATGGCGTTCAGTTCCGTGATATCACCACCTTGCTGAAAGACCCGCTCGGTCTGAAAGTGACGATGGATGAGTTGTACGCCCGTTACGAGAATCAGAAAATCGACAAGGTGGTGGGTGTGGAGTCGCGCGGTTTTCTGATCGGCACGCCGTTGGCCTACAAATTGGGTGTGGGTTTTGTGCCGGTGCGCAAACAGGGCAAGTTGCCGGCCGAGACCTTGGGTCATGATTATGAGATGGAATATGGCAGCGACCGCGTCGAGATTCATAAGGATGCGATTGAGCGCGGTGAGCGCATCTTGCTGGTCGATGACCTGATCGCGACCGGCGGGACTGCGATCGCTGCCGCGGCGCTGATCGAGAAGCTGGGCGGTGAGGTCGTCGAGTGTGCCTTCATCATCGATCTGATCAGTCTTGGTGGCCGTGATCGTCTGGCGAAAAAGGGTTACAGCATGTTTGCCCTGTGTGAGTTTGAGGGCGACTAGTGGGCAGCGCACCTCGAAGAACCGTAGCGAGCGATTTGAGTTCAAGACGCACGAAGCGCAGGGCGGGAGACCGTACAGATCGTACGGCGAGTGACCGAGCACCGCGCAACGCAGAAATCGAAGCGAGAAGTAGGTTATCCGAGGTACGCTTTAAGACGCCGGTTTCTGCTTTGGTGCTGATACACACGACGGATTTGCAGGTATTGTTGCTGGAGCGTGCGGACAAGGCCGGGTTCTGGCAGTCGGTAACCGGCAGTCTGGAAGATGGCGAGACCCCACGCGAGGCTGCCATCCGCGAAGTGCGTGAGGAAACCGGCTTGATCGCCACTCACTACAATTTTTACGATATGCAGGCCTCTAACGTATATGAGATTTACCAATACTGGCGTTATCGTTATGCGCCGGGTGTGACGCACAATACGGAACATCTGTTCGGGCTTGAATTACCGGCGCCGTTGCCGGTCCAACTCGCAGCGGACGAACACCTGAGTTATGAGTGGGTGGACTGGCGCGAGGCAGCGAAGAGAGTATTTTCCTGGACCAATGTCGATGCGCTCCGGCGACTGGGCGAGCGACATAACCTGATACTGTGAGAATGAGATGATGCAAACAGCAACAATACGGGCTGAGGCGGTCAAAACCGAACCAATTCGCTTTGAGCGCTTTCAGGCCACGAAAGAAGCCGAACTGCAGGAGCGCATTATTGCGGCCAAGGCCAAGCTCGGCAAGCGGCTGATGATACTCGGCCACCATTACCAGCAGGAGAGCGTCTATCGTCATGCCGATTACACCGGCGATTCACTCAAGCTGTCACGGTATGCTGGCGAAACCGATGCAGAATTCATCGTCTTTCTCGGTGTGCATTTCATGGCCGAGGTGGCAGATATTCTCTCCCGTCCGGAGCAGATTTCCATACTGCCTGACTTGTCTGCTGGTTGCTCCATGGCCGATATGGCGAACCTGGCCAAGGTCGAGCGTTCACGCCGTGAGCTTTCCAAGGTGCTGGATTTTGACGCGACCATCACGCCTGTCACCTACATCAATTCCGCAGCCGACCTGAAAGCTTTCTGTGGCGAGCACGGCGGTATCGTCTGCACTTCGACCAACGCACCGAAGATCATCGAATGGGCTTTCGCCCAGCGCGAAAAAGTGCTGTTCTTCCCGGACCAGAACCTGGGACGTTGGAGCGGCTACAAGATGGGCATCCCGCTGGAACAGATGCCGGTGTGGGATCCGGACCTACCGATGGGCGGGCTGACGGAAGAACAGATCAGGCATGCGAAGATTTTGCTGTGGAAGGGCCATTGCGCCGTGCATCAGATGTTCCGCGAGCAGAATATCACGCGTTTCCGTGCCGAGCATCCGGACGGCTTCGTTATTTCTCATCCGGAATCACCGTTCGAGGTTTGCTTGAATTCCGACTATGTCGGCTCCACCGAATATATCCTGAAGACAGTCAGCGAAGCGCCAGCCGGCAGCAAGTGGCTGGTGGGTACCGAACTGAATCTGGTGAACCGGTTGGCAGAGCAGATGAAGCCGCAAGGCAAGCTGGTGCAGTTCATGTCGCATGTGATCTGCGAGTGTTCCACCATGGCGCGTATCGACCCGCAACACCTGGCCTGGGCTCTGGAGAATCTGGACGCAGGCAACGTGGTGAACCAGATCAAGGTGCCGGAGGGCGAGGCGAAACTGGCAAAATTGGCGTTAGACCGTATGCTTGCTGCATCTTGATTTAGCCTGATCAAGCATGCACAACACCCTACGCATTGCCACTTTCAATATCCATAAGGGCGTGACCAGTTTCAACGCCCATTTTGCGCTACATGATCAGCGCGATCTGATACGCCAAATGCATGCGGATATCGTCTTTTTGCAGGAGGTGCAGGATGTGCATCAGGGACGCAGCCGACGTTTCAAACACTGGCCGCTGGAAGGGCAGGCTGAATTTCTGGCTGATTCGGTCTGGTCGGATTTTGCTTATGGCAAAAACTCGGTCTATCCTGCTGGGCATCACGGTAATGTGCTGCTGTCCAAATTCCCCATTATCAAGACTGAAAATATTGATATCTCGGCGCATCACACCGAGCGACGCGGCATGTTGCACGCCGAAATTGCAATTCCCGGCTGGCCGGAACCGCTGCATTGCATATGTGTGCATCTGGGCTTGTTTGCCAGTTGGCGCAGAAAACAGGTACATCTCTTGCGCTCGCGGATCGATGTTGCCGTACCGCCGGAGGCACCGCTGATCATTGCTGGTGATTTTAATGACTGGGGTATGAGCGCCGGCAGGATACTAACCTCCGGGCTGCATTTGCGCGAAGTTTTTGAACATCACTCGGGTAAATCGGCACGTAGCTTTCCATCCGTGCTGCCTTTTTTTCGGCTGGACCGTATCTATGAGCGCGGTTTTAATGTGCAGCATGTACAAGTGCATTCAGGGCCTAGGTTCGTGCAGATGTCTGACCATGCAGCCCTGAGCGCCACACTCGTCAAGCGATGACCATTTTCACTGATTTTAACCAGATTGAACTGCTGAGAAACGGCGAGGAATATTTTCCGGCGCTGGAAGCGGCGATTGATCAAGCCCGGTATGAAATCTATTTGCAGACCTACATCTATGAAGCAGACCAAACCGGTTACAGAATTGGCGATGCACTGCAGCGTGCAGTACAGCGCGGGGTGCGCGTACATGTGCTGCTGGATGGATTTGGCTGCAAGGATTTGCCCAGGCTTTATATCGAGGAACTGCTAGAGGCGGGGGTCGAGGTGCTGATCTACCGCCCCAAGATTTCGCCCTGGACATTGAAGCGTAGCCGGCTCAGGCGTCTGCATCGCAAGCTGGTGGTAATCGATGGAGCAATCGCTTTTGTCGGTGGCATTAATATCGTTGATGATTACAACGCATCGAATCATGGTCTGCCCCGTGTCGACTACGCAGTTTCCATTCGCGGTGAGTTGCTGACACAGATTCGGTCCAGTGCGCGCCGCTTATGGCGGCGCATTGCTTGGTCGCATTTGCTGCGCGTGGATACCAGAATTTTGCCCATTTCTGAGAAGGTGGTTGCAGGCAAGGTAAGGGCGGCATTTGTCGTGCGGGATAATCTGCTGCATCGCCGTGATATCGAACAAAGCTACCTTAAGGCCATTCAACATGCCAAATCGGAGATTCTGCTTGCGAATGCCTATTTCATTCCGGGCATGAATTTCAGAAAAGCGCTGATTGCGGCGGCCAGACGCGGTGTGCGCGTGCGCTTGCTGTTGCAGGGCAAGAGGGAATATTTTCTGATGCTTGCCACACATTATTTTTATTCGGATTTCCTCGCAGAAGGCATTCAAATCTATGAATATCGCAAGAGCTTCATGCATGGCAAGGTCGCTGTGATTGATCGTGAATGGGCCACCGTCGGCTCGTCCAATATCGATGCTTTCAGTCTGTTTCTTGCACGTGAAGCCAATATTGTCATCCTTGATAGCGCCTTTGCGCAGACACTGGCTGCCGATATTGAGCACAACATACTAGATGGCGCTCAGGAGATTCTTGCTGAAAACTGGACGCGTGGAAATTATTTGAAACGAACGCTCTCTTCGCTGGTCTATCTCGTGGTTCGTCTGGTGACCGGGCTGGTTGTGCAACCCGACAGGCATTGAGTAGCGAATGAGGCTGACGGTCGGCATAAGAGCCGTTTGCCGCAGACGCGGCTAGCTTTTATAATCAACTGGTTTTAAAAGCCGTGCTGGTGTAGCTCAGTTGGTAGAGCAACGCACTCGTAACGCGTAGGTCGTAGGTTCGATTCCTATCACCAGCACCAATAAAATTTTAATCACTACAGCTTGCAGATTGGATTCCCTTGAAAACTTTTACCGTCATATTTTCGAGCCTTGCGTTTCTTATTGCGCTCACTCAACCACTAAACGCGGCGACTCTCGAAGATGCACAAAAGGCTGCAAAAGCCGCGGATTTCAAAACAGCAGCCAGTGCATATACGGAGCTTGCCGAGAAGGGCGATGCCAATGCCCAGTACGAACTAGGCCTTCTGTATATTCGTGGCATGGGCGTAGAGCAGAGCTATGCCGAAGCAGCAAAGTGGCATCGCAAGGCGGCAGAGCAGGGGCATGCCGATGCCCAGTACAGTCTGGGAGCGATGCATTTCAACCGTGATATTCCAACCGAGGATTATGTCGATGCTGCCAACTGGTATTTGAAAGCAGCGGAACAGGGCCATGCCAGAGCTCAGTTGAATGTGGCTATTCTTTACTCCCGTGGCGATATCTATGAGCAGAACCTGGAAGAGTCCTTGAAGTGGTATTTAAAGGCCGCAGAACAAGGCAATGCGGAAGCGCAGTACAATCTGGGCAATGTGTATACTCGCGGCATAGGCGTTGCAGAGGATATTGTGCGTGGCACCATGTGGATATTGGTGTCGATTGAGAATCCGGATGTGGGTAAGCGCATCTTCAGCAAGACCAAGGTCGCCAACTTTTATGCCAGCAAGATGACGGAAGAGCAAAAGCAGCAGACCAGGACCATGGCGAATGAATGCAAGGCCAAGCAATACAAAGGCTGCTAAGAATGCCTTGAAAAATGTGACTGTGCGGGTGGAGTCGCAGTGTCTTGCACTTGCCCTGTCTGCTCACTTCTCATGCCCGTCTTAAGAAAAGTGAGCAGTTAAACAGAGGGCTGGATTTGATTAAAAAAATCCAGCTTTTTTTTACGCCTGACTTTCTTCAGTTGTGCTTCAGCCACCGAGGCACTTGAGCGATCCGGATAAGTCTGCGAAGCAAGTATGCGCAAGGGTTTGTTTGCCCGTGTGTATTTTGCGCCAGCGCCTGATTGATGGGCGAGAAATCGCGCTTCCAGATCAGTGGTGATGCCTGCGTAGTAACTGCCGCCCTCACACTCCAGCAAATACAAGTACCACTGCATTAATATCCAATGAATCTGGTTGAGTTTAAATCGGGTATGAGCGGAATCAGTATTCAGTAATCCGCACTACGTCCGGTGGAGTAGCCATAAGCATCGTTCTGCCATTCGCCACAACGGTTACATCGATGATCTTGTATGGTTTTGCATAAAGTCAGCTGATCATGTCCGCACGTTCGGCAAACATGTGCTGATTTCTCCGAGGACTTGGAATGCGTTTCATGATGTTCCTGTGCAACTCGCGTACTACCCAAACCGTATTTGTTGTCCATGAGCACCTCCTGTAAGGCCGGCTTACATTCCTATCTTAATCTTCCAGACGCAGATAGCAACCGGTTTTTATCATTAACTCTAGCGGGCTAGCTTGTTGGAATCATGCACTCTGGAGCCTGTGCGGCTGCAGTGTCGGCCCATTCCAGAATTCGCACAATCGCTTTTGTGCTGGCTTCATTCAGCGCTGCGACACCGCCTTTGGCATCTGCACTTGGAGCAGGGACATTTTCCTGCACAAGATGATTAAACAGGGGCTGACGAGATTTTTGTGCGAAAAGCGTGGCATGCAACTTTACAACCCCGCTGCTGCGGTCTGCGGTTTCAAATACCTGATCGAATGCTTCGATATGTATTCTGATGCTGCAGCTGGATACATTTGAGACGCTGGTCATGCTACGCATTTTTGCCGCGAGCAGCTCAGCCGGTGAGCTTGACCAGCGGCTTTGCGTATAACTGAATACCTGGGCGGGGTTCTGATAATTGAGGCGGTAACGAATCCGATGATGGTCTATGGCGTCCTCTGCGCTTACCTTGCCGATATTGATTTTGGTGTTGGTTTTGACTGCTTCGCCTTGCAGACCAAAGTCGTAAACCGCGCTTTCCGGGCCGGGCTTGTTTGCACTGAGGCAGCCGGTTAGCAGGCTAATTATGCTTAGATAGATTAGATAGCGCATGGGATGTGCCTTTTAATTTTTAGTATCCGATTGGGAGCCGTCTTCACCTGGCCCTGGCTTTGCCGGAGGCTTGCCCAGAATCAGGCTTTGCGGATTTTCTTCCAGGTGATTGAGCAAGCCGCCGAATTGACGTATTTCGCGGTTCATGTTTTGTGTAAGCTCATGAATACGCGGCAGTGTTTCATGGTTCAGCGTATGGCTCAACTGCTGGCTGCTTTGCTCAATCTCTTGTGCCATGCTGCGAAATTCTCTGGCAGTGACGTTTAGTTCGCCCAGCAAAGGCGAAGCTGCATCTGCAGTTTTCTGCATGCTGTTCAGGGTCTCGCTCAGCATAAGCTGATTCTGCTCCGAAGCCATGTTGCCCATGCGTTCGAATGTCGTTGTGGCAGTGTTGAGCATGGGCTCCAGTTTTCTGGAGGCCCGTTCAAGATTGCTCAGGGTCTGATTAAGCTTCTCATGGTCCACGCTGCCTAAAAGTTGATTGGCTGTATCGGCCAGCGCGTTGCTGCTCTTCAGCAAGGCTTCGAGCTGACTGACCAGCAGCGGACCGTTATCGAGCAGTTTGTCGATTGCGGAAGGCTGCAGTGGAATTTCGCCGCCTTCAGCCAATAACGGTATGCTGCTGTCTCCCGTATCGTCGAGATCGATAAAGGCCAGCCCGGTTACCCCCTGCATACGTAGTTTTGCATTACTCTTTTCGCTTAGCTTGAGACTGTCCATGACGCTGATGTCGATGAGGATGATGTTTTTCGTGGTCTTGTCCAGCGTGATAGCCGTGACCTTGCCGACATTGACGCCACGGAACTTGACCGCAGACTCCACGCTGAGGCCGGTGACCGGTAACGGCGAGACGACGGTATAAGCCGAGCTGCTTTTATGGTCGCCGCTCAGCCACCAGAAGGAAAACAGCAGAAACAGGCTAAACAGTAAGGCGAAGAGGCCGACAGCGATGGCATATGTACGATTTTCCATGAGCCTATGGTGTCCTTTCCATGCGTGCGTTGACATCGTGGAAGAAATTGATGACGAATGGATGGTCGACGGTGCTCAACTCCTTTAATGGACAGTCGGTGATGATTTTCTTTTCTGCCAGCACGGCGACACGATCCGCCATCTGAACCAGTGTGTCGAGATCATGTGTGACGAAGAGTACCGTGAGCCCCAGAGTTTGCTTTAGCTGCTTGATCAGATCAACGAATTTTTTGCTGCGATCCGGGTCCAGTCCGGCAGTCGGCTCGTCCAGTACCAGCAGTTCGGGTTCCAGCGCCAGTGCGCGGGCAAGACCGACGCGCTTGATCATGCCACCGGAGAGATGTGCAGGAAGTAATTGGCCATGTTGCGGCTCCAGTTCGACCAGTGACAGTTTGTGCATGACCAGGCGATAGATGGTTTCTTCGTCAAACTGTTTCAGTTCGCGCAAGGGGAAAGCGATGTTGTCGAATACGGAAAGTGCTGAAAACAACGCTCCTTGCTGAAACAGCATGCCCAGCCGATTCATCAGACGTTGCTGCTTCCGGCGGTCAATCCCATGCAGATTCTCGCCGAACAGGAGTATTTCACCTCTGGTCGGTACGGTAAGGCCGACGATGTGGCGTAGCAGCACCGTCTTGCCGCTGCCTGATCCGCCAACCAGCGCGACAATCTGATCGGAATGCACCTGCAGATTGAGATTTTCATGCACCACGTTGTCGCCGAATACGGTCCATACCTGGCGGGCTTCACAGACGATGGTGTCGTTGTCTGGTACAGCCGGGCTCATATGCCGATTCCTCTGGTTAATATGGCAAAAATGGCGTCTATCAGGATCACTGCAGTGATGGCGGTGACTACGGAACTGGTGGTGCTGACACTCAGGCTCTCCGTATTCGGTTTGATGCGCAGGCCAAAATGGCAGGCCAGCAGGGTGACAACAAAACCGAACAGCAGCCCCTTGATCAGGCTTAGCGTCAGGTTGACCGACTGTACGACTGTGGGCAGATACTCAAAAAAGAAACGGAAGCTGATGCCAAGCTCGATATTGGCAGAAAGTGCACCTCCTATCAGGCTCCAGGCCGAAGTCCATAGCACGAGGAAAGGGGCGACAAAGGCGAGCCCCAGCACCTTGGGCAGTACTACGCGCAGAATGCGTGAGATGCCCATGGTCGACAGCGCATCAATTTCCTCGGTGACGCGCATGACACCGATCTGTGCAGTCATGGCTGAACCGGAACGGCCGGCGACCAGTACTGCCATTAGCATGGGGCCGAGCTCGCGGATGATGCCCAGGCCGAGAATGTTGACGATAAAGATGTCGGCGCCGAATGCACGCAGTTGCTTGGACATCAGGTAGCTCAGGGCGACACCGATCATGAAGCCGAGCAGGGTGCTGATGGGTAGTGCGGTGACGCCACTTTTATAGATGTTGGCGCTGAACTCTCGCAAGGGAAATTCACGCGGATGGCGGAGGACGTAGAGGATTTCCATGAACAGCAGGCCCAGCAGCTGTATGAAATCCTTGATATGCGAAACGAACTCGAATGACAGATTTCCCAGGGTCGCGAGCGGCGCCAGCCAGTCCGGCTGCTTGTGTATCCCGACTGACATATCCAGCCGGCTCAGCATATCGAAAACCTGTTTTTGAGCCGGTGTCAGACGGATACGGTTGTCGACTTTTTCACCCCAGCCAGCCCATAGTACTGCGGCAGCAGCCGTGTCAAGCTGCTCGACTTGCTGCAGGTCCCAGTGCGCAAAAGGGTCGGAGAAATAAGGAGCGAGCGAGATTTTGAGTACGGCAAAATCGTTTTCCAGTGAGCGCAAAGACCATTGCCCCAGCAGCCGAACGTGCGGACGGCCATTCTGATCCAGCTCAATGTGAAAACTTGCAGCCGCCATCCGCCCCCCCTTTCTGTTTGATTATACGCAGTGCCAGCGCTTTACGACAACCGCCCTCGTCGAGGCGCGGTATAATCTAAACTACTCTATTGAAACAATATTCGAATTTATTTGGGAGAGATCTGCAGCATGAAAAGCTATCGCAAGGAACTCTGGTTTAATGCCCCGGCGCGTATGGCCTTTATCAATATCACCGGCGAGGTGGAGCAGTGCCTGCACGAATCCGGCGTCAAGGAAGGGTTTGTCTTGGTCAATGCCATGCATATCACGGCCAGCGTGTTTATCAACGACGACGAATCCGGCCTGCACCACGACTACGGTGTCTGGCTCGAAAAGCTGGCGCCGCACGAGCCGGTGAGCGGCTATCATCATAACCGCACCGGCGAGGACAATGCCGATGCCCACATGAAGCGACAGGTCATGGGCCGCGAAGTGGTCGTGGCGATTAGCAATGGGCAGCTGGATTTCGGTCCATGGGAGCAGATTTTCTATGGCGAGTTTGATGGTCGTCGCAAGAAGCGTGTGCTGGTGAAGATTATTGGCGAATAGAACGTGATGAAAATACCTGAGTTACTCGCCCCGGCAGGGGATCTGGATCGTATGCGTACGGCATTCGATTATGGCGCCGATGCAGTTTACGCCGGGCAGCCGCGCTACAGTCTGCGTGTGCGCAACAACGGCTTCGGCATGGTCGAACTGGCAGAAGGTATTGCCGAGGCGCATCAGCGCGGTAAAAAATTCTTTGTGGCGAGCAATATCGCGCCGCACAACAGCAAGGTCAAAACCTATATGGCTGACATGGCCCCGGTGATTGCCATGCAGCCGGACGCCCTCATCATGTCGGACCCCGGGCTTATCATGATGGTACGCGAGAAATGGCCGGAAATGCCGGTACATCTGTCAGTGCAGGCCAATACCGTGAATTACGCCACAGTAAAGTTCTGGCAGCAACTCGGGCTGACGCGCGTGATTCTATCGCGCGAACTGTCCCTCGACGAAATTGAGGAGATTCGCCAGCAGTGCCCGGACATGGAGCTCGAAGTCTTTGTTCATGGCGCACTCTGTATCGCTTATTCCGGACGCTGCCTGCTGTCCGGCTACTTCAATCATCGAGACCCCAACCAGGGCAGTTGCACCAACTCTTGCCGCTGGGATTACAAAGTGCACGATGCAGCTGAAGACGCTGCCGGCGTGATTCGTCTCAATGAATTCGACTTCAAGGCCGAGCTGGAGAAATCCAGCCTGTCGGAATGCGGCAGTATGGTGCGACACCCTGAAGCAGACAAGGTTTACCTGATTGAGGAGAAAGGCCGTCCAGGCGAACTGCTGCCGATCATGGAGGATGAGCATGGCACCTACATCATGAACAGCAAGGACTTGCGTGCGATTGAGCACGTCGAGCGGCTGATGAAGATCGGTGTCGACTCGCTAAAGATCGAAGGTCGCACCAAGTCACGTTATTACGTGGCACGCACTTGCCAAGCTTATCGCAAGGCGATAGATGATGCGCTGGCCGGACAGCCGTTCGACCTCAGCCTGTTGGGTGAACTGGAGAATCTGGCCAACCGTGGCTATACCGATGGCTTCTATCAGCGCCACCATACGATTGACCATCAGAACTATATGCAGGGCCATTCAAAGTCTAATCTCAGCCTCTATGTGGGGGACATTGTTGGCTATGATGCCGAACAGGGTATGGCAGATGTTGCTGTTAAAAACCGCTTTGTCCTTGGCGATCGTCTGCAGATCATTCAGCCGGAAGGCAACCGCGAGATTGTCGTGGACTCCATGTTTGACAAGCAAGGCCAACCGGTCAGCGAAGCTGCCGGCAGCGGTATTTTTGTGCGATTGCCGATGACCGCCGGGAATTTCAGTAACGCGATGGTGGCGCGCTACCTGTAGACGGATTGCTGATTATGCGATTGCTGGTGCTTTGCTCTTTACTGGCAAAGCAAGCACACACTTAATCAGCGCAGTCCGAATTATTGCCCTTGAATGTAGCTTTCCAGTTGCTGGATCAGGAACTGCTGATAGGCAATGGTTTCCTTCACCAGATCACCGATGGAGAGTATGCCGATCACCCGGTCGTTTTCAACTACGGGCAAGTGGCGTACGCGTTTGCCTGACATCAGCTCCATGCATTCATCTGTTAGTTGGTCCGGGCTGACGGTGATGACTCTGGTCGACATGACCTCCGAAATTTTGGTCATCCTGGAGGTTTTGCCTTTCAGCGCGACTTCGCGGGCGTAATCGCGCTCTGAAAAAATGCCGGCGAGATGGTCGTCGTCGTCAATGACGACGAGCGCACCGATATGTTTTTCTGCCATGACCGTCAAAGCATCAAAAACATTGGTGTCGGGTTTAACAGAAAGTGTCTCATAGCCCTTGGCGTCAAGTAATTGTCTAACGGTTTTCATGTGCTCCTCCGTTTTGTGTCTTTTTTATGGCAGTCCCTGTTGAAAATATACACCTGTTTTGACAGGGACTAAAATTCATATTGCTTGACATAATTAGCCAGCTTACTATAATGACACTAACTATGTTGCAACTTCGAAATCTTCCCAGCCAAGAAACCCTGCAGAAATTCGCGCAGCGCTATCCGCAGGCTGATGTCAGCGGGGTCTCTGCATTTTTGCATCTGCTGCGTCTGGCAACGGATCTTTCGGTGGCATTGGATGCATGCCTTAGCCGCCACGGATTGCTTCAGGGTCGCTGGTGGGTATTGATATTGCTGATGCGTGAAGAAAACCTGATGGCTACACCTTCGGCCCTGGCTGAAAAAGCCGGGGTAACGCGTGCCACCATGACCGGCTTGATCGATGGACTTGAGCGTGATGGCCTGGTCGAACGTCTGCTGGATTCGAGCGACAGGCGCAGTGTTTCCATCAGGTTGACCCCGGCAGGCCAGTCCAAGCTGGATGCGGTGATGCCGGATTATTACAGCCGACTGCGTGATTGCATGGCAGGTCTTGATGAAAATGATCGCGAACGATTGCACGAGATATTGAATCTGATAGGCAGCGGTATAGAAGCCTTCAGTAAATAAGGCTACATTTTTTTTGCCTAAATAATTAGGCGGCTAACTACCTAGCCAACCATATAACCAACCATATAACCAACCATATAACCAACCATATAACCAACCATATAACCAACCACCAACCAAGGAGCTAACCATGCAAAACCAGGAAATTCAATCCACTATTCTTGATATCAACACCCGCTGGGATGCGGCATTCAACAGCAAGCAAGTCTCACAGTTGGCTGCGCTGTATGATAATCACGCGACAGTGCTGCCGGTCGGCGCTGCACAGGTTTCCGGCGCTGCAGCCATTCTGGACTTTTGGACCAACACGATTGCGCAAGGCATCATCGACCATAAAATTGAAATGCTGGAAGTAGGGAGTGATGGTAATCTGGCATTTCAGCGTGGCCTTTGGAGTGCTGCCGTAGTGAATGCTGAGGGTCAGCGTCAGACATTTAGCGGCAATCTACATGTGCTGTACAGACGACAGAGCGATGGCAGTTGGAAAGCACTGACGCACATCTGGAATTAAGGCTGATTAACTGAGCGAGCGGCATACCGTGAAACCGTTTGTCTTGTAGCGTCAAGCCGGGCGGCCCAGGCAACTCACTTGGCGAACACAAGGCAGCTCAGAACGCAGCCGTCGAAATGGTATGCGTGATACACAGCGAGGTTGCGGTGGCGACTAGCCTGCAGGGCATGTCGAAGCCAGAAAACCAGGCAACGCAGCAATTCGCCCGCGTTGTCATGTAATGAATACATTCTGAAGTTAAACCTGCAAAGGATTCATGATGCCCTGGACCTCAAACAAGTTCCGCGCGGTTGCTGCGCTGTTGCTGCTTTCCGTGCTCTGGGGTTATAACTGGGTGGTGATGAAAAATGCCTTGCAGGATGCCGGGCCTTTTCAGTTCGGGGCACTACGAACCCTGCTGGGTGCGCTGTGTCTGCTGGGTCTGATTATGGTCTTGCGCAGGCCGATAAGGCCAAAAGAAATCCCGACACTGATTGTGCTGGGTTTATTGCAGACCAGCGGTTTTACCGGACTTATTATCTGGGCTCTGGTAGAGGGTGGTGCCGGCAAGACGGCAATACTGACTTACACCATGCCATTCTGGGTCATGGTGATGGCGTGGCCCATGCTGGGTGAGAAAATACAGGGCAGCCAGTGGCTGGCAGTACTACTCTCGATCATGGGCATACTCTTCATTCTGGATCCATTGCACCTTGGTACCGATTTGTTCAGCATGCTGCTGGCGGTCCTGGCCGGTATCAGTTGGGCGCTGTCGGTGATGCTGGCAAAAAAACTGCATCAGCGCGCTCCCGAGGTCGATCTGCTCTCTCTGACGGCATGGCAAATGCTGTTCGGCTCATTGCCCCTTGTCGTAGCGGCTTTCATCATCCCAGCTCCGCCTATAGACTGGACACCCTATTTTATCGGAGCAGTAGTCTTCAACGCCGTCTTTTGCAATGCGCTGGCCTGGTTGCTCTGGCTTTATGCCCTGCAAAGGCTGGAGGCGGGAGTGGCCAGCATGGTGACCTTGCTGGCTCCGGTCATTGGTGTGCTGGCGGCATGGTGGGAGTTGCAGGAACAGCCGAGTCATGGCGAGTTGTGGGGCATACTGTTCATACTGGCCTCACTCGTGATTATCTCGATTCGCGTGGTGAACAAGCACCAGAAAATAGATCCTGCGATGGCACAGGAGTGATGTCGGCCTGATATGCTAAAATCATGCGTATTTTAGACAGTTACCAGGGTAAAAAATGGCAGGACATTCCAAGTGGGCCAATATCCAGCATCGCAAAGGCCGTCAGGATGCGAAGCGTGGCAAAATCTTTACACGTTTAATCAAGGAAATCACTGTGGCAGCTCGTATGGGCGGTGGTGATGTGGCAACCAATCCAAGATTGCGCATGGCGGTGGACAAGGCCAAGAGCGAATCCATGCCGAAAGACAATATCGAAAACGCTGTCAAGCGTGGCTCCGGTACGCTCGAAGGCGTCAATTACGAAGAAGTGCGCTATGAAGGTTATGGCATCAGCGGTGCTGCCGTGATGGTCGACTGCCTGACCGACAACAAGCAGCGTACGGTTGCCGACGTGCGCCATGTTTTCAGCAAGTTTGGCGGAAATCTCGGTACTGACGGTTCGGTCGCCTTTATGTTCAAACACTGTGGTGTCATTCTGTTTGAGCCGGGCGTGAGTGAAGATCAGGTGATGGAAGTCGCACTGGAAGCCGGTGCGGAAGATATTGTCACCGATCCGGATGATGGCAGTATCGAGGTCATCACCCAGCCCAACGACTTTCAGACGGTGAAGGATGCATTGGAGGCTGCCGGGCTCAAACCGGCACATGGTGAAGTGACCATGCGCGCTTCGACAGAGACGGTGTTCACTGGCGATGATGCTGTCAAGATGCAGAAACTGCTGGATGCGCTGGATGACCTCGATGATGTGCAGGAAGTCTATACGACGGCCGCCATAGAAGAGTGACCGTTATCCGCATTCTTGGCATTGACCCCGGCTTGCGTCTAACAGGCTTTGGGGTCATCGAAAAAACCGGTGAAAAACTACACTATATCGCCAGTGGGACGATCAAGACCACGACCGGCAGCGGTGCGGATATCGAGGACCTGCCGACCCGGTTAAAAATCATTCTGACCGGTCTGTTTGAGGTGATAGATACGTACGCACCTGAGCAGGCTGCAGTTGAAAAGGTTTTCGTTAACGTCAATCCGCAGTCCACGTTGCTGCTGGGACAGGCGCGTGGTGCAGCCATCAGTGCTGCCGTTATCAGGGATCTCACTGTCGCCGAATATACCGCTTTGCAGGTCAAGCAGTCAGTTGTCGGCAATGGACATGCAGCGAAAGAACAGGTGCAGGAAATGGTCAAGCGCCTGCTCAAACTGCCTGCCACTCCCAAGCCGGATTCTGCCGATGCATTGGCATGTGCCATTTGCCATGCGCATGGCGGGCAGGGCTTGGGAAAATTGGCGACAGCAGGTTTTCGTGTGCGTGGTGGTAGGCTAATATAAGACCCATGTTGCCGACGTCAACTGGCTTGCATTTTATCGCCATACATTCAACAAGCTCTGGTTCTGGAAAGTCATTATGATTGGTCGCCTCAATGGTGTTCTGCTGGAAAAAACGCCTCCACTGGTGCTCATCGACGTGAATGGCGTCGGCTATGAATGCGAGGTGCCGATGAGCACTTTCTACAACCTGCCGGCCCTGGGTGAAAAAGTGGTGCTACTCACCCAGTTCATTGTGCGTGAGGATGCACAACTGCTTTATGGTTTCGGTAGCGATCGCGAGCGCTTGACTTTCAGACAGTTGCTCAAGGTCAATGGGGTGGGCGCCAAGTCCGCACTTTCCATTTTGAGCGGGCTTTCGGTAGACGAACTAGTGCAAGCCGTTGCATTGCAAGATGCCGCATTGCTAACGCGCGTACCCGGTGTCGGCAAAAAAACCGCCGAGAGACTGCTGCTTGAGCTCAAGGATAAATTCTCGATAGATGGCATGACCATTGCCCAGGGGGGGCATGCCAAATCTGCCAGCGGCGATGTGCTGAATGCTCTGCTTGCGCTGGGTTACAATGAGCGCGAAGCCTTGGCCGCCGTGAAGCTTTTGCCTGCCGAAGTGGCCATTTCTGACGGCATCAAACAAGCGTTGAAGTCGCTCTCCAAAACCTAGGAAATCAAGCGATGATAGAAACCGACCGTCTGATTGCACCGACTGCCGAAAGCCCGCAGGAAGAGGCAGTTGAGCGCGCACTGCGCCCTAAAGTGCTCGATGAGTATATCGGACAGGAGAAGGCGCGTGGTCAACTGGAGATATTTATCAATGCGGCCCGGGGACGTTCCGAAGCCTTGGATCATGTGCTGCTGTTTGGCCCTCCGGGTCTGGGTAAAACCACGCTGGCTCACATTATTGCCAAAGAGATGGGCGTCAACCTGCGCCAGACTTCTGGCCCTGTGCTTGAGCGCGCAGGCGACCTTGCGGCCCTGCTCACCAACCTCGAACCCAATGATGTGCTGTTCATTGACGAGATACATCGCCTGTCTCCAGTGGTGGAAGAAATTCTTTATCCGGCAATGGAAGATTACCGGCTCGATATCATGATAGGAGAAGGGCCTGCTGCACGTTCTGTGCGGCTGGATCTGCCGCCATTCACCCTGGTCGGCGCAACCACGCGTGCCGGCATGTTGACTAATCCTTTACGTGACCGCTTTGGCATCGTCTCGCGCCTTGAGTTTTACACCGCAGATGAACTGGCGCGTATTGTGCATCGCTCCGCGGATTTGCTCGAGGTCGCCCTGCAGGCAGCGGGCGCGCTGGAAATTGCGAAGCGCTCGCGCGGTACCCCGCGTATCGCCAACCGCCTGCTACGACGGGTACGTGATTATGCGCAGGTCAAAGGCGATGGTACAGTCAATTCCGATATCGCCGATGCGGCATTGAGAATGCTGGACGTCGACAAACTGGGCTTCGACGTGATGGACAGAAAGCTGCTACAGGCCGTACTGGAGAAATTCGGCGGCGGTCCGGTCGGTCTGGATAACCTGGCGGCCGCCATTGGTGAAGAGCGTGACACCATAGAAGACGTGCTGGAGCCTTACTTGATTCAGCAAGGCTATCTGATGCGCACGCCGCGCGGCCGGGTGGCGACGCAGCTGGCTTATCAGCATTTTGGTCTGACTGTGCCCAGCGGCTTGGCGAACGGAACGCTCTGGCAGGAATGAACAAGTTCGACTGGCCAGTACGCGTCTATTACGAGGACACCGATGGCGGCGGCGTGGTTTATCATGCCAATTATCTCAAGTTCATGGAGCGCGCCCGTACCGAGTGGTTGCGTAACATGGGTTTCGCGCAGAGTGAGCTCAAAAACAATTTGGGCGTCATCTTTGTAGTGAGGAATATTGCGCTACAATACAAGCGCTCCGCATGTTATGACGATGCACTTAATGTGAGCTCTGCCATATCTAAAACTGGACGCAGCCTGTTAGTGTTTGAACAAACCATATACCGTAACCATACCGTGCTGACAAAAGCGACCGTTGAGGTCGTCTGCGTCAGTGCCGCCGAATTCAAACCCGTCAGTATTCCCGAACCCATCCGCCATGCGATGCTTGCAATCACTTCCAATTCATGGAGTCTGAATGAACCCGACTGATTTACATACCACCACCGATATGTCCCTGATTTCACTGGTCTCCGGGGCCAGCGTGCCTGTACAGCTAGTGATACTGCTGCTGGTGCTGACCTCACTGGCCTCGTGGTGGTACATCTTTATCAAGGCATTTACGCTGAAGCGTGCGGATACTGAAGCGGATGATTTTGAGGACAAGTTCTGGTCTGGCGGCGACCTTAACAAACTTTATGAGGTTGCCACCTCCAGCCGGCATAAGCCGCAGGGCATGGCCAGCCTGTTTGAGGCCGGATTCAAGGAATACGCAAGGCTCAAGCGACAGGGCGGCATGGAGGTTAGTGACACCATGGAAGGCGCTCGCCGTGCGATGCGAGCCACTTACAACCGAGAGATGGATGAACTGGATGCACATTTGCCTTTTCTTGCATCAGTCGGTTCGGTCAGTCCCTATGTTGGTTTGCTCGGCACCGTGTGGGGCATCATGAATGCCTTTCTTGGTCTGGCAAATACCGCACAGGCCACGCTTGCACAGGTGGCGCCGGGTATTGCCGAGGCGCTGATCGCCACTGCTATCGGCCTGTTTGCCGCAATTCCTGCGGTGATTGCCTATAATCGATTTGCTTCTTCGGTAGACCGGCTGTCAGTGCGCTATGAAAGTTTCATCGAAGAGTTTACCAACATCCTGCAACGCAAGGCCTGAGTCATGATTCGCCGCAAATCCCGCCGCATGATGAACCAGATCAACGTCGTGCCTTATATCGACGTCATGCTGGTATTGCTCGTGATTTTCATGGTAACGGCGCCAATGACCAATCCAGGTGTGGTCGAATTGCCCAGTGTTGGCCAGGCCTTGAAGCAGCCCAGTGTGCCGCTGGTTCTGAGTGTCAAGGCAGACAAGCGCATAGAGCTCGACGGCAAGCTGATGCAGCGCGATGAGTTGCTTTTTGCAGTGCGCTCCCAGCTGGAAAAGGATCCGCAGCGTTCTGTTGTTATTGCAGCGGATAAAAGCGTCAACTATGGTGAAGTGATCGCCGTGATGGATATGATGAAACAAGGAAATGTGGAAAAAGTCGGCCTGTTGTTGAGTCCGGTTAAGAATTGATTTTGCATGTTACGTGCCCATGAGAATCCGGTAGCGCTTAAAGCAGGTGCATTTTCCCTGCTGGTACATGTGCTCTTGCTCGGCCTGTTGCTGATATCTTTTAACTGGAAGGTCGTGCAGCCAGCCAGTATCGCGACTGTGGAGTTGTGGTCCGAGTTGCCGAGCAAGCCTGTGGTGGCGCAGCCGATGCCGGAACCACCCAAGCCTGAACCAAAGCCGCTGCCTGAGCCTAAACCCGAACCGAAACCCGAGCCCAAGCCGGAACCCAAGCCGGAACCCAAGGCCGAAATTGAGGTAAAGAAGGAACCGTCGAAACCGAAGGAAGTGCCCAAAAAGCCAGAGGAGAAGAAACCCGAGGTCAAGAAGCCGCCGGAAGTGAAAAAACCACCGCAGGATGATGCGTTGAAGAAATTGCAGCAGGCCATGCTGGAAGATCAGCCCAATCTGGACAGCAATTCTGCGCCGGCCGGCCCGCCTGCCATGTCGGCAGCGCAGCAGGGTGAGGTGGATAAATATATCAATATGATCCGTAACAAGGTGCATCAGAACGTCAACCAGCAGCTGTGCGGCAGCGGTAATCCGGAACTGGAGTTTGCCATGTCGCTAGCGCCGACCGGTGACATTGTCGGTACCCCAAGAATGCTGAAGGGAAGTGGCATTGCTGCCTGTGACCAGTCGGTCGAGCGTGCGATATTGCTGGCGCAACCCCTGCCAGTTCCGAAAGAGCCGGACCTGTTTGCCCGTTTCCGGGATTTGAAACTGAAGTTTCATCCCAAGGCTGGTAATTAGAAAGTGCTTGATTATTTGCAGAAACCTGAATGAACAAGGGAACTTTGAATATATGTGGACTACTAACTCAACTATGAGCAAAATTCTGGATCGGCTGTACTTACTCTTTGGTGCGTTGATGCTTAGTCTGCCGCTCAGCAGCCAGGCGGCGCTCACTATTGAAATCGTTGGCGGCGCAGCGCAGCAGATACCGATAGCCATTATCCCGTTCAATCAAGCGTCCAATATAGCCACTAAGCAGCAGGACGCAATCGCCAATGTCATCGGGGCTGACTTACGCCGCAGTGGCCTGTTCCGCGTGCTGGAAACCCGTGGAGTGGCAAACCAGCCCAAGGATGTTTCAGAGGTGCGCTATCCGGAGTGGGCAGCCCTGCAAGCCCAGGCCTTGACTATCGGCAATGTGGAAAGTCTGCCAGGCAACCGTCTGAAAGTGACTTTCCGTCTGCTGGATGTGTTGAAACAGACCCAGTTGGTCGGCATGGAGTACAACATCACGCCTGATCAGCTGAGAATGACCGCACACAAAATTGCTGACGTCATCTATGAGAAATTAACCGGAGAGCAGGGTGTTTTCGCCACACGCATCAGTTATGTGGCGAAAACAGGGACGCGTTACGCCTTGCATGTCGCAGATGCTGATGGCTTTAATCCGCAGACGGTCGTTTCTTCTGCGGAGTCGATTATTTCCCCCAAGTGGTCGCCGGATGGCACAAAAATCGCTTATGTTTCCTTTGAAAAGAAGAAGCCGGTGATCTTCGTGCAATCACTGGTGTCCGGCCAGCGCTATGTGCTGGCGAACTTCAAGGGTAACAACAGTGCGCCGGCATGGTCGCCGGATGGCAAAAAGCTGGCGATCGTGCTCACGCATGGTGCAAATTCGCAGATTTATGCCATTAATGCAGACGGGACTGGATTGAAACAATTATCAAGAAGTGCTGCCATTGATACTGAGCCGGTCTGGACGCCAGATGGTCAGTATATTTATTTTACTTCTGACCGTGGTGGATCGCCGCAGATATACCGTATGATGGCGTCCGGAGCGAACCCGCAACGCGTGAGCTTCGATGGCAGTTATAATGTGAGTCCACGCATCTCGCCCGATGGCAAGACTCTGGCCTACATCAAACGCGATAATGGTGATTTCCGTGTTGCAGTCCAGGATGTGGCCAGCGGACAGGTTCAGGTGCTGAGCGATACCACCATGGACGAGTCACCAAGTTTTGCGCCAAATAGTCGCATGATTCTTTATGCGACGAAGATGGCTGGCAAGGGGACATTGGCAGCGGTTTCCGCTGACGGACGCGTCAAACAGCGGCTTAGTGATACTGGTGTCGATGTCAGAGAGCCGGTGTGGGGACCGCTATGAATCAGGTCTTATTGCAAAAAGCAGAGTAGTGCGATTTTGCGATAAGGATTTTTTGTTGTAGTTTAGATATGTTCTAGAAATTTGTTTTAAATCATCAAAGGAGAGAAAAATGAATAAAAGTCTGATCGGAACCATTTTGTTGGCAGTGATGCTGACCGCCTGCTCAAGCAAGCCAATGAAGGACGCAGCAAGCGTTGATGACAAGAGTGTAGCCGCTCCAAGCACAAGCACTACTGTTGATGATGGCGCAGCTACTGCTGGCACCGATACTTCAGGCATGAGTGTCAACCCGTTGACCGACCCAGGCAACATCCTCTCCCAGCGCAACGTTTATTTCGATTTTGACAAATATGATGTCAAACCAGAATTCCGTGCATTGATAGAGGCGCACGCCAAGTATCTCAGTCAGAACAGCTCTGCCAGTGTTACCTTGCAGGGACATACTGACGAGATCGGGACTCACGAATACAACCTGGCTTTGGGTCAACGTCGTTCTGTGGCAGTCAAACAGGTTCTGAATCTGTTAGGCGTTCAGGACAGACAAATCGAAACCATCAGCTATGGTGAAGAAAAAGCGGTTGGTACCGACTCTGCAAGCCGTGCCAAAGACCGTCGCGTTGATATCGTTTATCAAGGCGAGTAATTAGGGGGAAGTTTATGCGTTGGCTGGTTCTGAGTTCGGTTTTTTTATTGGCTTTGTCTCAAAACGCAAATGCGTTCTTTGAAGACAAGGAGGCGCGTAAGAAGATTACGGATAACCAGACTCAGAATGAGCTTTCCATCAACGAACTGAAAAAGAATCTACAGTCCTTGGACGCGAGGGTGGCAGAGATAGAGGCCATCATCAAAGGCCAGGGACTGCTGGATTTGCAGCAAAAAATAGAACAGCTGAACCTTGAGCTTAGCCGTGTAAAAGGCGAGCTTGAAGTCGCTGCGCACAACATAGCAAATACACAGCAACGTCAGCGCGATCTCTACGCCGACACGGATACACGCTTACGCCAGCTTGAGAGCCCTGCAGGACAGTTGCCCGCAGGCGAAGAAGGCGGCACACAGGACTCAACTGTTGAGGCGACCGATTTCGAGGCTGCCATGACATTGGCCAAAGCTTCCAAGCATCGTGAAGCCTTCGATGCTTTCAATAAGTTCCTGCAGACATACCCGAGTAGCTCTCGTACGCCGGAAGCCCAATATGCTTTGGGTTATGCCCAGTTTTCATTAAAAAACTACAAGGCGGCCATAGCAACACAGGAGAAACTAGTGCAACAGTTTCCTGATCATGCCAAGGCACCGGATGCGATGTATAACGTCGCAAACTCGCAGATTCAGTTGTCGGATGTTGAAGCAGCAAAGAAAACACTACGCATACTCCTGAGCCAGTATCCAAAAAGTGACGTGGCACCCAGCGCTCAGCAACGCTTGAAAGTACTGGAAACCATCAAAGTCAGATAATTCTGAAAAACCGGCTGATTTCTCAAAAGACGGTTTATCTGCCACCAAGCGTATAATCACGCTTCATATTTTGGCGGTAACGCCAGCAATTATTGCACCTCCCGATTTATGACATTAAAAGTTCACGAAATTTTTCATTCTGTGCAGGGGGAGTCCTCACGTATTGGTCTGCCTACAGCATTTGTGCGCCTAACCGGTTGCCCCATGCGCTGTGTCTATTGCGACACTGAATATGCATTCTCCGGTGGCAGCAATCTGTCGCTGGATCAGATTATGGAGAAGGTGGCGGCTTTTTCTGCGCGTTACGTCACGGTCACCGGTGGAGAGCCGCTTGCGCAGAAAAACTGCCTGGATCTGCTTACCAGGCTGTGCGATGCCGGCTATGAGGTCTCACTGGAAACCGGCGGGGCTATCGATATTAGCGGTGTCGATTCGCGAGTTGCCGTGATTCTTGATGTGAAAACGCCGGGTTCGGGTGAGGTGGAAAATAATCGCTGGGATAATTTGCAGCGATTGAAACCTGATGATGAGGTGAAATTCGTCCTCTGCGACCGTGCAGATTATGACTGGGCCAAGAAAATCCTTGCCGAGCACGCTATCGCAGAAAAATGCAGCGTGCTGTTTTCGCCGGTTCATGGTCGGCTCGATGCCGCCGCGCTGGCAGAATGGGTATTGGAAGACCGCTTACCTGTACGTATGCAGGTGCAGCTACATAAGATATTATGGGGCGAAAGACCGGGTGTTTAGGAAATTCAGATGAAAAAAGCCGTTGTACTTCTCTCCGGTGGACTGGATTCCGCAACCGTGCTGGCCATTGCAAACAGCCAAGGCTATGAGTGCTACTGTCTCAGCCTGGATTATCATCAACGCCATGTGGCCGAACTGAAAGCGGCCGATAACGTCGCCAAAAAGCTGGGTGCAGTGATGCATCGCACGGCACAACTCGACCTTTCGATGTTTGGCGGATCGGCATTGACCGATGAGCATATCAAGGTGCCGGAAACGCCTACTCAAGGTATTCCAGTCACCTACGTACCGGCACGCAATACCATTATGCTTTCGTTGGCGCTGGCCTGGGCCGAAGTGCTGGATGCGCGGGATATTTTCATCGGCGTCAATGCACTGGATTACTCCGGCTATCCAGATTGTCGCAAAGAATATGTAGAAGCCTTTCAGCGCATGGCCAATCTGGCGACCAAATCTGCGGTTGAGGGACGCACGATTACCATCCATGCGCCACTGATTGACATGACCAAAGCGCAAATAATTCAGCAGGGTACGAAGCTGGGCGTAGACTACGGCATGACCGTATCCTGTTATCAGGCTGATGCGTTTGGCAGAGCCTGTGGCTTGTGCGATTCCTGTCGCTTCCGGCGTGAAGGCTTTGCCGCTGGCGGGATCATAGACCCGACGCCTTATCAAAATCCCGTGCAGGTATAATATTTACCTTGCCAAAGTATTATAAAATAACGTAAAATCCGCCCCTTTCTGCAAAACTCTAAGAGAACAAACATATGGTGATCATTCGACTAGCCCGCGGTGGCGCGAAGAAAAATCCTTTTTACAGCGTTGTGGTTGCGGATTCGCGCAATCGCCGCGATGGTCGTTTCATTGAGCGCGTTGGGTTCTACAACCCACTGGCTAAAGAAGGCCAGGAAGGACTACGTCTTGACGATGCACGCATCAGCCACTGGCAGGGTCATGGCGCACGTCTTTCAGACTGCGTAGCACGTCTGGTCAAGCTGCATGCCAAGGGCCCTGAGGCCATGCTGGCTGCCAAGCAAAAAGACGCTGCCAAGGCCGACGCTGCCAAGGCTAAAGCTGCTGCTGCTGAAGCAGCCAAGCTGAAAGAGGCTGCTGATGCCAAGGCCAAGGAAGAAGCTGATGCAAAAGCGGCTGCCGAAGCAGAAGCCAAGGCCGCTGCTGAAGCAGAAGCTGCTCAGGCTGAACCAGTTGCCGAAGCAGAAGCTGCTGAAGTTACAGACACACCTGAAACACCAGCTGCTTAATTAAGCCGGATCGCTTTCAATAGTGAAGGCGATCAAGTGAAGCAGGCTGTGAGTGAAATGGTAATCATGGGGCGCATCGTCGCCCCATATGGCATTTTTGGCTGGGTTAAAGTCCAGCCAGATACCGAGATGCTGGATGGCCTGCTTGACTACCCTGAGTGGTGGTTGGGACGTGATGGGCAGTGGCAGAAGTATGAGGTGGAAACTGCCAAGGTGCACAGTTCGACTTTGCTGGTGAAGCTCAAGGGTGTCTCTGATCGTGATGCAGCCTTTTCGCTCAAGAGCCAACGGGTTGCGGTGCCAAGAGAGCAGCTGCCCAAGCTGGATGAGAGCGAATACTACTGGTCCGATCTGATCGGCCTGCAGGTAACCAATCTGCAAGGGGTCGATCTCGGCCAGGTTGTGGAGGTGTTCGAAACCGGTGCCAATGATGTTCTGGTTGCCAAAGGCGATCGGGAGCGCCTGATTCCTTTCATCGGCCAAGTTGTGCTGAATGTGAATCAGGATGACGGGACTATGCAAGTAGACTGGGATGCCGAGTTTTGAGCGGTATGACAGAGCACGAAGCCAAGGCATCTTATCAATTTGATGTTATTACCCTGTTTCCGCAAATGTTTGAGGCGGTAACGCAGTCCGGCATTACGTCACGTGCGCTGGAAAAAAAGATTTATGATTTGTCACTGTGGAGTCCGCGGGATTTCACCACTGACAATTACAAGACCGTAGATGATAGACCCTACGGCGGGGGCCCTGGCATGGTGATGTTGGCGGAACCGCTGGAAAAAGCAATCAATGCCGCGAAGAAACGGCAGCGCGGGGCAGGGGTAAGCCGTGCCAGGGTGATTCATCTGTCGCCGCAAGGCAAGCCACTGACGCACGAAAAGATCATGCAGTTGGTGGCTGCGCAAGGGCTGATACTGCTGGCAAGTCGTTATGAAGGTGTTGATGAGCGCCTGCTGCTGAGTCAGGTGGATGAAGAGATTTCGATCGGTGACTATGTGTTGTCCGGCGGAGAGTTGCCTGCCATGGTGCTGATAGATGCCATCGTCAGACAGTTGCCTGGCGCGCTTGGCGATGCAGATTCAGCTGTCGAGGATTCATTTGTCGATGGCTTGCTGGATTGCCCGCATTACACAAGGCCTGAGAATTACAAGGGCGTAAAGGTACCGGAAGTATTGATGTCCGGTAACCATGCAAAGATCAAGCAATGGCGATTGAAAATGTCATTGCAAAGAACCCGGACTAAACGTCCGGATTTACTGGCCGTAAGGCCGTTGTCAAAAGAGGAATCTCGGCTGCTCAGAGAATTGGAGCAGGAACAAGATTCGCATAACTAGAAGGAGCAACAAAGTGGCAAATATTATTGAAATGTTGGAAAAGGAAGAGATTGCCCGTTTAGGCAAGACCATTCCCAGCTTTGCACCAGGTGACACCGTTGTCGTGGGGGTTAACGTGGTTGAAGGCACACGCAAGCGTGTGCAGGCATATGAAGGTGTTGTGATTGCCAAGCGCAATCGTGGCCTGAACTCATCATTTATCGTTCGTAAGATTTCTTCTGGCGAGGGTGTTGAGCGTACATTCCAGACATACTCTCCACTGATCGCCAGCATTGAAGTGAAGCGCCGCGGTGACGTACGTCGCAGCAAGCTCTACTACTTGCGCGAGCGTTCCGGAAAATCCGCACGTATCAAGGAAAAGCTGAAAATACGTGACAGAGAAGTTCTGGCGCCAGAAGCCGCTGCGGAATAAATTCTGCCTGCTTGAAAAAACCCCGAGTTTCGGGGTTTTTTTATTTGCGTTAATATGACTGCATATGACGACTCAGGATTTTGATGCCATTATTTCAGCACCATTTGGTGCTATTGGAATCCGCACGCAGGATGACTTTCTGCTGGGCGTGGAGTTGATACCGGCTCAGCGGGCTCAGAAGATACCACAGCACCATTTCGCGCAATCCGTCATCAGACAGCTCCAGCAGTATTTGAGCAAGCCTGACACTGTCCTCGATATCTCCTATGCCGTATCAGGCACACCTTTCCAGAAGCGTGTATGGCAAGTGATTGCAAGTATTCCCGCGGGCGAAACGGTAACTTACAGTGAGCTGGCAAAAATGGCGGGCTCCGGTCCGCGTGCAGTTGCCAATGCTTGTGGAGCCAACCATGTACCGCTTGTGGTTCCATGTCATCGAGTGGTGGCAAAACATGGCTTGGGCGGCTTCATGCAGGGGCAGGAGAATGGCCTGAGAATCAAGAGTTGGCTTTTGAATCACGAGCGGCGGCGTTGAATTCAAACAATCTTGAGCTGGTGGATAGTTTCATTGATCACCTCTGGCTGGAAGATGGCTTGTCGAAAAATACACTGCTCAGCTACCGGCTGGATCTGGCGGCGTTCGCCGAGTGGCTGGAAAAGGATGCGAACAAGGATCTGAATCAGGCGCAACAGGCAGATATCCAGCAATATCTGGCCGTCAGGTTTCCGCAAAGCAAGCCCCGTAGCATCAGCCGCTTGATTGCCACTTTGCGTCGCTATTATCGCTATACGCTACGGGAAAATCGTGTGACCGTCGACCCAACCATGCAGATCGACTCGCCCAAATTGCCGCGCTCTTTGCCCAAAAGCCTGAATGAAGATGAGGTTGATTCACTGCTCAATATGCCAGATATCAATCAGTCGCTGGGTTTGCGTGATCGTGCCATGCTGGAAATTCTTTATGCATGCGGCTTGCGTGTATCGGAGCTGGTGGGATTGAAAGTCACCGAGGTCAGCTTGCAGGAAGGCGTCATCCGCGTCACGGGTAAGGGTAGCAAGACCAGGTTGGTACCCATGGGCGAGGAGGCCGTTGAACGGGTTGCCTGTTATTTGAAGGAGGGTCGCCCGGAGATTCTGCAACAGCGCCTGAGTGATAGCCTGTTCGTTACCCGGCGGGGGGAAGCCATGACGCGTCAGGCCTTCTGGTATCTGATCAAGCGTTACGCTTTGCTAGCGGGTATTCATAAACCGATGTCGCCACATGTGCTACGCCATGCGTTCGCCACGCACTTGCTGAACCATGGGGCGGATTTGCGCGTGGTACAGATGTTATTAGGTCATGCAGATATCTCCACGACGCAGATTTATACGCATGTGGCGCGTGAACGCCTGAAACAGTTGCACGCGATGCATCATCCCAGAGGCTAGATTTTTAACCGGACCGATACAAGCGTCTCGTTGCCCGGATTTATCGGGAATTATTCACTTTGCTCATGGACTGGAATCCTGCAGAGTTTGGTATTTGCGAAACGAGCGCTTGCGCGCATCGCAAACATCTGACTCTGAGGCCACCCCATGCAACAAATTACAATGAGTGCTGATAATTTTCAGCAGATAGTTGAATCCAGCAACTTTGTTATCATCGACTTCTGGGCGGAATGGTGCGAACCATGCAAGCGCTTCGAGATGATATTCGATCAGTTGGCAGGACAGCATCCTGATATCGTTTTTGGCAAACTGGATATAGATGCTCATCCGGCCATCGCGCAGCAACTCAATGTGACTCAGGTTCCTTGCGTGGTCGCCATCAGGGAGCAGGTAATCATAGACGGACAGGTGGGTTATATGGACTCATCCGAGTTCGATAAACTGATTAAAACCTGGCGTACATTTGATATTGCGTCTATTAGTGAGCACTTCCAGAAAAAGACAGCTTGATATAGGTGCAAGCCCGCTCTGGCTCAGGTACGGCTACGTTCAATTATTACACCCAAGGCCTTCAGGCCCGGCAATATCCCTGGTTTGGCAACTTTGATCTTGACCCGGGGGGCCTCAAATTCACTCAGTATGATTTGGCAGACATGCTCCGCCAGCGCCTCGACCAGCTTGAAACTATGCTCTTTCAGCGTTTCGCGAATGCGCGCGACAACCTTGCCATAATCTATCGTGTCTTCAATGGCATCGGTCTGGCAGGAGTTGCTGTGTGGCATGCCGATTTCGATATCCAGGATAATGGTTTGCGGTGTCATGCGCTCCCAATCCGGCACGCCAAGATTGGTCTCTATTCTGACTTCGCTTAGAAATATGGTGTCCATGGTTTAGAATCCCCTTTTGTCGCATTTTAGAGCATTCACCATGGTTGAAGCAGGGTTTGTTATTGCCGCCTATTTATTGGGCTCGATATCATTCGGAATTTTGATGAGCAAGGTCTTCGGCCTACCCGACCCGCGCACCGTTGGCTCGGGCAATCCCGGGGCGACCAATGTGCTGCGTAGCGGCAAGAAACTGGCTGCTTTGCTGACGCTGCTCGGCGATGCATTGAAGGGTTATCTGGCGATCTGGCTGGCGGTCTGGTATGGCTTGAGCGAAACCTGGGTTTGTCTGGCAGCGCTGGCTGTGTTTGTTGGCCATCTCTACCCTGTCTATTACGCTTTCAAGGGTGGCAAAGGCGTGGCGACTGCGCTGGGAGTATTGCTGGCGTTTTCGCCATGGCTGGGATTGACGGTACTATTGACCTGGATTCTGTCATTTGCCATCTGGCGCTATTCGTCGCTGGCAGCGATTCTCGCGGCCGCATTCTCGCCGCTGTTTGCCTGGAATTTGCTGGATGGAAACGTTGTTTATTTTACGACTACGGTGGCGCTGGCTTTGTTGCTGATCTGGCGTCATCGCAGCAATATCCGTAACCTGCTGAATGGTACTGAGGGCGGGTTCGGTAAGGGTAAGCCCTAGGGTTTCTCTAGCTCCGCCAGATCCCAGCGCGGACGCACAGTAAATCTGTGTTCGCCACCCCCGGCATGATTTGCAATAATGTTTTTCATGCGCATAGCCCCAGCAAAGGCAATCATTGCGCCGTTGTCTGTGCAGAATTCAAGACGTGGGTAGCTAACTTTGCACAATCTGCGACCGGTGGCTTTATTCAGTCGCTCTCTCAGCCTCGCATTGGCGCCTACTCCGCCTGACACAATCAGATTATCCAGCCCGGTTTCACGCAGTGCGGCCATACATTTGATGGTCAGCACCTCGGTAACCGCTTCCTGGAATTCACAGGCAATGTCGGCCCTGACTGTTTCATCCAGTTCGCCGGTTTCGGTTTTTGCGCTGTTCACGATGCTTAACGCTGCCGTTTTCAGGCCGCTGAAGCTGAAGTTCAGATCGCCGCTGTGGAGCAATGGTCGGGGAAGTTTGAATTTGCCGGTTCTGCCTTGTGCTGCAAGTTTGGACAGTGCGGGGCCGCCGGGGTAGCCAAGGCCAAGCAGTTTGGCGGTTTTGTCAAAGGCTTCACCGGCTGCGTCATCAAGCGTATCGCCCAGAAGTTCATAGTCGCCGATACCGGAGACGCGCATTAGCTGTGTATGGCCACCGGAAACCAGCAGGGCGACAAAGGGAAATCCTGGCGGGTTTTCTTCAAGCAAGGGCGCCAGCAGATGGCCTTCCAGGTGGTGGACACCAATCGCAGGCACCTTGAGCGTAAAAGCCAGGGATTCGGCGATACTGGTCCCGACCAGTAGCGCGCCAGCCAGTCCCGGGCCTTGAGTGTAGGCGATGCCGTCAACATCGCTCAGCTTGACGCCAGCTTGATCCAGTGCGCGTCGGGTCAATGGCAGTGTGCGACGAATGTGATCGCGGGATGCAAGCTCGGGAACCACGCCGCCGTATTCTGCGTGCATGTCCACTTGCGAGTGCAGTGTGTGCGACAACAGGCCGCGCTCCGTGTCATAGAGCGCGATGCCGGTTTCGTCGCAGGAAGATTCAATGCCTAGTATCAACACGGGAGAATATGTAAAAACTCATTGATAATGATTGATAAATAGTGAAGCGGGGGCTAGAATAGCAGACTTTTCAAAAGAACCTCAAGGAATTGAGCTGAATGTCTACTGTACGTGTTAAAGAAAATGAGCCGTTTGATGTAGCGCTACGCCGCTTCAAACGTATGATTGAAAAAACTGGTCTGCTGACCGATTTGCGTGCGCGTGAATTTTACGAGAAGCCAACCTGGGAGCGCAAGCGTAAGGCTGCCGCTGCTGTGAAGCGCCACTATCGTCGCATTCGCAACCAGACGCTGCCAGCCAAGCTCTACTAAGCAATTTCAGAATTCATCGCAACACCTTGCTATACCCATGTAAATGTTGGGTGCCGGGTGTTGCTTGATTTTTTGAATTTTGCAGGTCAGTGCCGAAATGTCGCTTAAAGCCAGAATCACCGAAGATATGAAAAACGCCATGCGCGCAAAAGATACTGCGCGGCTTGGTGCTATCCGGTTGTTACAGGCTGCCATCAAGCAGCGTGAGGTCGATGAGCGTATTGAGCTGGACGATGCGCAGGTTGTGGAGGCTATCGAGAAGATGCTGAAGCAGCGGCGTGACTCCATCTCTCAATATGAAGCGGCCAACCGTAATGACCTGGCGGATATAGAGAAGTTTGAAGTCAGCGTCCTGCAGGAATACCTGCCGGTAGCGCTTACCGAGTCTGAGCTGAATGATATTCTCAGTCAGGTGATTGCTGATACGGCTGCAAGTGGCATCAGGGATATGGGTAAGGTCATGGCTGCTATTCGACCGCTGGTGATAGGCCGCGCCGATATGGGTAAAATATCCGGCCTGATCAAGACTCGATTGGGTGCGTAATTTCAGCGTTCAATAACCGAGTTTTAATAAGCAGTAAATTAAATGGGAGCGAAAGCTCCTTTTTTATTTTTGGGCTATTATTCAGTCATCTATGATTCCAGAGTCCTTCATCCAGGAACTGCTTAATCGCGTCGATATTGTCGATGTGGTGGACAAGAGCGTACCGCTGAAAAAGGCCGGTGCCAATTACTCTGCCTGTTGTCCGTTTCATAATGAGAAGTCGCCCTCCTTTACCGTCAGTCCGACCAAGCAGTTCTATCATTGCTTTGGATGCGGCGCACACGGCACCGCCATCGGCTTCCTGATGGAGTATCAGGGACTGAGCTTTGTTGATGCGGTGCATGAGTTGGCGAAAATGGTTGGTATGATCGTACCGCAGGAAACGAGAGATATCTCGAAACCGGCGCAGAAGGTTGTGCCCGGCTTGCTGGAAACCATGCAACAGGCTGCCGCTTACTACAAAAATGAACTGAAGAAATCTCCACGGGCAATTGAATATCTGAAAAATCGCGGCCTGAGTGGTCAGATTGCGGCAAGGTTTCAGATTGGTTATGCGCCGCAAGGCTGGCAGAACCTGCAGAGCGTGTTTCCGCATTATGATGATGCGGTGCTGCAAACCGCTGGTCTGGTGGTAGGGAATGAGCAGGGCCGGCGTTATGACCGCTTCCGTGACCGCATCATATTCCCGATTCATGACCAGAAAGGCCAGGTCATCGGTTTCGGTGGTCGCGTGATCAATCCGGAAGATACGCCGAAGTATTACAACTCACCGGAAACCCCGTTGTTCCAGAAAGGTCATGAGCTTTACGGTCTGTTTTTGGCCAGGCGCGCGATTCGGGATGCCGGCCGGGCATTGGTGGTGGAGGGTTATATGGATGTAGTGGCTCTGGCGCAATACGGCATCGAATATGCCGTGGCAGCCTTGGGCACGGCGACTACGCCCTACCACATCACCAAGTTGATGCGGCAGACGGACGAGGTGGTGTTCTGTTTCGATGCTGACGCGGCTGGGCTCAGTGCGGCCTGGCGTGCTGCGATGAATGCTTTGCCCGCCCTGACCGATGGCTTGCAGCTGCGCTTTCTGTTTCTGCCAAAAAATCATGATCCGGACAGCTATGTGCGTGAATTTGGCAAGGATATTTTTGAGGGGGCAATGACAACGGCGTTGCCATTGTCACAGTACATTATTCAGCACCTGAGTGCGGAGAATCCCTTGCAGTCGCAGGAAGACAAGGTCAGATTCCTCAATGAAGCGGAGCCCTTACTCAAGCAGATCCAGGCGCCGCGCCTGGCCTTGCTGCTGCGTAAGAGAATTGCTGAACTGACTGGCGTGACGCTGGATGAGATGCGTAGCATGATCAAGCTGCCGGCGCTGAACCGGCCGCCACGTCAGACTGTAGCAAGGCAATCGCGTAGCACGGTTTCCCTGCACCGGCGTTATGCGCTGATGCTGGTAAGGCAGGCATCACTGGCATGCGACGAGGATTTGCAGTGGCTGCATGGAGAGAGTGATGAAGATCAAATGGTGAAAATGACAATTGAAACTGCTCTGCGCAATCCACAGTCTAATCCGGCCGCCATCATGCATCAGCTGGAAAAGCATCTGGATGATCGATTGATAAGCGAGATTCAGCGTGAATTGCAACTTTTAGATGAAAATCTTGATTTTGCACTTGAATTTGAGGGTGCGCGCAAGCAATTAAGAGAAGTCTACTCACAACGCAAGCAATCCCAGTTGCTGGACAGCATCAAGGAGAAGAGTCTGAATCAGCTGACAGAGGAAGAGCGCGAGCTTCTGAAATTGTTGAACAACAGGTAGCTGTATGGTGGTAGCGACCTGCAATTGAAACTCGCGACAGTAGCCGAACTCTGGAAGTTAGGTGCCAAGGGGGCTAAAAATGGAAGCAATTTTAAGATATAATACAGGGTTTTCCGCAGTATTAATTCCGGCACAAAATATTTGAGGTAAAGCATGGCTAAAGAGCAGCAGAACGACAAAGTGAACGACAAGACTGCAGCAGCTTCAAACGAGGCTGAAGATCGTCGTACGCGCCTGAAGACGCTGATCGTCCTTGGCAAGGAGCGCGGCTATCTGACCTATGCTGAAATCAATGACCATTTGCCGGATGATGTGCAGAATTCCGAGCAGATCGATGGCATTATCGGCATGATCAATGATATGGGAATTCAGGTTTACGAAGAAGCCCCGGATGCCGAAACTCTGCTGATGTCCGACGCGCCTGCCGCTGTGACCGATGAAGATGCCGTGGAAGAAGCGGAACAGGCATTGTCCACGGTTGATTCAGAATTTGGCCGTACCACAGACCCTGTGCGTATGTACATGCGTGAAATGGGGACCGTTGACCTGCTGACGCGCGAAGGTGAAATCGAGATTGCCAAGCGTATTGAGGATGGCCTCAAGCATATGGTGCAGGCGATTGCCGCCTGTCCAACGACCATTAATGAATTGCTCGCCATGGTCGCAAAAGTTGAGAATGACGAGATGAGCGTTGACGATCTTGTTGACGGACTGATTGATTCTGACGTTGGCATGAGCGAAGAGCTGGCGGCAGAGGCTGCTGAAGATGCCGCTGATGACGTTGAAGAAGATGAGGACGAGGATGAGGATGATGACGGCGCAAAGGCCGCAGCCATCACAGCAGAGGCTCTGGCCAAACTGAAAGAGGAAGTGCTGACGCGTTTTGCCGTGATTCGCCAGGCGCACGAAAAAATGACTGTAATCCTGCAGGACGCCGGTTCGCAGGACAAAACATATATCAAGCTACACGAAAGCGTACTGGAAGAACTGACTGCATTCCGTTTCTCCGCCAAACAGGTGGAAGCGCTGTGCGGCACTGTACGCGACATGGTCAGTGAAGTGCGTGGTCACGAGCGTAAAATCATGGAGTTCTGTGTAGACAAGGCTGGCATGCCACGCCCGCATTTCATCAAGGTGTTTCCTGGCCATGAAGTTGATCTGGACTGGATCGAAGGGGAGCTTGCTTCAACTAAACCTTATGTTGAGCGCCTTGAGCGCTTCAGACACTCGATTGTCGATCAGCAGCAGCAGTTGTTGGATTTGCAGAGCAAGGTTGGCCTGCCGATCAAGGAACTGAAGGAAATCAACAAGCAGATGTCCACCGGTGAGGCACGTGCCCGTCGCGCCAAGCGTGAAATGATTGAAGCCAACCTGCGACTGGTGATTTCTATTGCGAAAAAATACACCAACCGCGGGCTGCAGTTCCTCGACCTGATCCAGGAAGGCAATATCGGCCTGATGAAAGCGGTGGATAAATTCGAATATCGCCGTGGTTATAAATTCTCTACCTATGCGACATGGTGGATCCGTCAGGCCATTACGCGTTCCATCGCAGACCAGGCCCGTACTATTCGTATTCCGGTGCACATGATCGAAACTATCAACAAGATGAATCGTATCAGCCGCCAGATCCTGCAGGAAACTGGGTTGGAGCCGGATCCGGCCACACTGGCAGACAAGATGGAGATGCCCGAGGAGAAGATTCGCAAGATTCTGAAAATCTCCAAAGAGCCGATCTCCATGGAAACACCGATTGGTGATGACGATGACTCGCATCTGGGTGACTTCATTGAAGATAATGCCACACTTGCACCCGTGGATGCTGCCGTTTATGCGAGCCTGCGCGATGCAACCAAGGAGGTGCTGGAGTCACTGACAGCGCGTGAGGCCAAAGTATTGCGTATGCGTTTTGGTATTGAAATGAATACCGACCACACGCTGGAAGAAGTAGGTAAACAGTTTGACGTGACACGCGAGCGCATTCGTCAGATTGAAGCCAAGGCGCTGCGCAAGTTGCGTCATCCGACCCGTTCGGAGCGTTTGCGCAGTTTTCTCGAAACAGGCAACGACTAAAAGGTTTTTTTCCGGCCCTCTAGCTCATGCTTGGTTAGAGCAGCGGACTCATAATCCGTTGGTGCTGTGTTCGACTCACAGGGGGGCCACCAGAATAAGGCCTCGCACTCGTGCGAGGCCTTATCTTTTTGATGATTGGAGGTTTTAAATGTACCAGGCATTAATACTTGAAAATCTGAAAAAGCACGGGCAAAGACTCGACAGGGAGATCGCCAAGGATACGGGCGTTTCACTGGAAGATGTTAGAAGCACTATTTCAGAGCTGGAGGAAAGCAAGGCGGTATCCAGCTGTAGCGTGACCAATTTCGAAAAAGGGGTCGCCATTCAGGGCTTGTTATGTCGGGTTTCCGGCTACATCCCACCTGCTTCACCAGGCCGGAAAGCCTCGCCCACACCAACTTGATTCAGTAGTAAGGTGTAGCTTTTGATAACCAACGGCTCTCGTCAATGAGAGCCGTTTTTATTGATAACAAGCCTCAGCCTTGAATGCAGCTGGTGCCTGTATTGCAGTACAAATTGCAGCAATAATGCTGCTCGCCGCTATCTTGACTTTAAGCCGGTTTGCTAGATACTTGAATTAGTATTTACATCGAGAGTCAGGTTTCCCCTCTTTTTGCCTATAAAGAAGCAGGGGGCAAGCTCAATCAGTATTGAACTGGCATCAAGCTGAAAAGCTGATCAAGGTTGCGCACTGATGGCACATCGATGGAAGTAGTTGAGATAAAACAGAGAATAAGTGACTTTAATCAAACCAAGGAAAGGTGCATTCATGTTAAACGATACCAGTAACCGCTACGGCAGTATTACGCGATTTTTTCACTGGGTGATGGCGGTGCTGATCCTGGAGCAATTCTTCAAGTTCGCTGATCGCATCAATGAAGGGGAGCACTGGCTGGGAGACACTTTTGGTCCCTGGCATGGCTCCATAGGAATTACATTGCTCGTGCTGGTAGTCTTGCGACTGATCTGGTCTATTTCTCAGCGCACGCAGCGGCCAGTGAACAAAGGTGCTGAAGGCTTGATTGCCAAAGCTGCCCACGGCTTGATGTACCTTTGCCTGTTGGTTATGCCTTTCCTCGGCATGCTCTATGTGTTCGGAAAAGGTTATCCGATCAAGTTCTATGGTCTGGAGGTGGTCGCCAAACCGGAAGCTGAGACGGAATGGGCCATCACGGTAGGCGGTTTTCACTCACCTTTTGCTATCTTGCTGGCGCTGTTGGTGTTCGCGCATATTGCGATGGCGCTCTACCACCATTTTGTCAAAAAGGACGATGTGCTGCAGCGCATGATGTAATCAAGCGGGCTGCAAGGTTCAGGTCGGCTTCCCTGCCTTTGCAGTCTTGAACATCTCATTCAGCAGCTCGCCACCCTTGTCCAGCATGAAGTAGCGGAAAGCTTCCGCCGCCTGTGAGAGATTGCGCTTGCTCAGCGCCACCACATGCCAGGTACGGATGACGGGCGTGTCTTGTATGTCGAGCACGGCAATCTGTCGGTTCTCCAGCTCAAGCCCGACGGTGTGCAATGAGACAAATGAGATGCCGAGTTTGGCCATCACTGCCTGTTTGATACTTTCGTTACTCGACATTTCCATGCTCACCACAGGTGATGCTTCATGTTCCGCCAGAAAATTTTCCATGATATGGCGCGTGCCTGAGCCAAGCTCGCGCGTGATGAGCTCAAACTGATTCAACTGTTTCGGCGAGATGTTGTCCATGGAAGCGAGCTTGTGATCTGGGCTGGCGATGAAGGCATGCGGGTGATCCGCAAAGGCTTCGACCCGGGTGTCGATTTCCTGCGGCGGGCGTCCCATGACGGCAACGTCGATTTCGCCCTCACGCAACAGTTCTACCAGTTGCTGACGATTTCTCACCTCAAGCCGGATTTGTACCTTGGGATATTCCTGCTTGAATTGCGCCAGTATTTTTGGCACAAAATATTTGGCTGTGCTGACCAGACCGATCTTGAGGATTCTGGCATCCTGTCCTTTCAGGCGATCCATGGTGTCGCTGGCTTCTTTCAGAGTACTCATGATGCGTCTGGCATATAACAGAAAATATTCGCCTGCAGAAGTGAGTTCCACCCGCCTGCCTTCACGCAGGAACAGGCTGACGCCGATATCCTCTTCCATCTCCTTGATCTGGAGCGAGACCGCCGGCGCAGTGACGTGCAGTTCTTCCGCAGCCTTGCTGAAGTTCATATGCTTGACTGCACAAATGAAAATGCGGATCTGACGCAGTGTGAGGTTCTTCATAAGTGAATCTTAATTAAATGTAAACTAATCGTTAATTTACCTTAATAAGGCTTAAGTTTAAAGTGGGTTATCAGTTAAGGATGAAATACATAACGTGTTCGAGTGCAGACCAGATGGAGGCTTGAGATGAGCAATCAGACCGACGTAAGAATCACCGATATCAAGGAGCGCTATAAAGGTGGCGTGCTTAAATACAAGCAGATGGGTTACTGGCGGCCGGATTACGAGCCCAAGGATACCGACTTCATCTGCGTTTTTCGTATCACGCCACAGGAAGGGGTGGATCCGCAGGAGGCTGCTGCCGCGGTAGCAGGAGAGTCGTCGACGGCTACATGGACGGTGGTCTGGACCGATATGCTGACTGCGCATGAGGATTATCAGGGCAAGGCCTATCGTCTGGATGCCGTGCCCGGTACGGGTGCAGGCACAGACAAGGAAGCACAGTATTTTGCCTATATTGCCTATGATCTTATTTTGTTCGAGGAGGGTTCGATTGCCAATGTCACCGCCTCACTGATCGGTAATGTTTTCAGTTTTAAGCCGCTGAAGGCTGCGCGGCTGGAGGATATCCGCATCCCGGTGGCCTATGTGAAGACCTTCAAGGGCCCGCCGACCGGCATCATCGTCGAGCGTGAGCGCCTGGATAAATATGGCCGGCCTTTGCTGGGCGCGACGATGAAACCCAAGCTTGGGTTATCTGGCAAGAACTACGGACGCGTGGTGTATGAAGGCCTGACCGGCGGGCTGGATTTCACCAAGGACGACGAGAATATCAACAGCCAGCCTTTCATGCACTGGCGAGACCGTTTTCTGTTTTGCATGGAAGCAGTGAACAGGGCGCAGGCGAACTCCGGCGAGATCAAAGGGCATTATCTCAATATCACGGCTGCGACCATGGAAGACATGTATGAGCGTGCCGAATTCGCCAAGGAACTGGGATCCAACATCATCATGGTCGACCTGATTATTGGCTGGACGGCGATTCAGTCCATCAGTAACTGGGCACGCAAGAACGACATGATCCTGCACATGCACCGGGCCGGGCATGGTACCTACACCCGTCAAAAAAATCACGGCGTGTCGTTCCGCGTCATGGCGAAATGGTTGCGTTTGGCAGGGGTTGATCATTTACATGCCGGTACTGCCGTGGGCAAGCTGGAGGGTGATCCGATGACCGTGCAGGGCTATTACAACGTATGCCGCGACAGCGTCACCCGTCAAGATCTGGCGCGCGGCATATTCTTCGATCAGGATTGGGCTGACTTGCGCAAGGTGATGCCTGTTGCTTCCGGCGGTATCCATGCGGGGCAGATTCACCAACTGCTACATCTCTTCGGCGACGATGTCGTGATGCAGTTCGGCGGCGGTACTATCGGCCATCCGGCCGGTATCCAGGCCGGTGCAATAGCGAACCGGGTCGGCATTGAAGCCATGGTGAAGGCACGCAACGAAGGTCGCGACATTTTGAATGAAGGTCCGGATATCCTGCGTCAGGCCGCAAAGTGGTGCAAGCCGCTAGAACAGGCGCTGGAAACCTGGAAAGATGTATCGTTCAATTATACGTCGACCGACACACCAGATTTTGTCACCACCCCGACAGCTTCGAGCTGATAGCTGAACACAAGGAGACCATGATGCATATTACTCAGGGACAGTTTTCCTTTTTACCGCCGTTGACCGATGCGGAGATCCGCGCGCAGGTTGATTACGCTATCAGCAAAGGTTGGGCGGTGGCGATAGAGTGGACGGACGACCCGCATCCACGCAATGTCTACTGGCATATGTGGGGCACGCCCATGTTCGAGATTAAGGATGGCGCTGCCGCACTGTTTGAGTTACAGGCCTGTCGCAAAGCGCGTCCGAACACCTACATCAAGGTCAATGCCTTCGATAATACGCGCGGGGTCGAATCGACCGTCATGAGCTTCATTGTGGATCGGCCGGTGATGGAACCAGGCTTTGGCCTGATCCGTCAGGAAGCCTCAGGGCGGGTCATACGCTATACCACAAGACCCTACGCCACCGAAAGGTCGGGCGGTTACAGCAATGACTAGCATCGATCTGCAGCAGATCCTGACGGATGCCAATATCGGCGAGGTGCTGGACCAGCTGGATCAGGATCTGGTCGGCCTTGCGCCAGTGAAGCAGCGCATCCGCGAAATCGCCGCATTTCTGGTGGTATCGCGGGCGCGCCAGCAGCTAGGCATAGAGTCGGCCTCACCCAGTCTGCACATGTGTTTTACCGGCAACCCGGGCACGGGAAAAACAACGGTGGCCTTGCGTATGGCAGAGATCTTGCATCGTTTGGGTTATGTGCGTAAAGGCCATGTGGTTAGCGTGACGCGCGACGATCTGGTGGGTCAGTACATTGGCCATACTGCACCCAAAACGCGCGAAGTCCTGAAAAAGGCAATGGGCGGTGTGCTCTTTATAGATGAGGCATATTACCTTTATCGCCCGGAAAATGAGCGCGATTACGGGCAGGAGGCGATCGAGATTTTGCTGCAGGTAATGGAGAACAATCGCGATGATCTGGTTGTGATTCTGGCTGGCTATAAAGACCGGATGGAGAAATTTTTCCAATCCAATCCCGGTATGTCATCCAGAATAGCCCATCATATTGATTTTCCTGATTACAGTCAGAATGAGTTGATTGAGATTGCGAAAAAGATGGTGGCTTCCATGCAATATCAGTTTGATGATGGGGCGTTGAAGGCTGTCGCGGAATATATCGATTTTCGGCAGAAACAACCGCACTTCGCCAATGCAAGATCAATTCGTAATGCATTGGATAGAGCTAGACTGAGACATGCTAACCGGGTGTTCGCGCTGGCAGCAGGTAGCAGGTCGAACCCGACAGTGGAAGAATTATCGACGATCACGGAAGCTGATATTCGCGCTTCACGGGTATTTGAGGGTGGGTTGAAAGCCGATCTGAAAGTTGAATTGAGTGAACAAACGGCCGCAAGCCATGAAGAGCGAAGGTGAGTCTGCCATGAATAATGATCGAATTGGACTTAAGGCGTTTTTGCATGACACGGCTCACGGTCTGCCGAACAACAGGCCTTTGGCAGAACTGCTTTTGCAAATCGCCGACACGGTAAAGATGCTCTCTGCCATGATTGCGCAGGGTGCGGTCACGGATATGACGAGCAAGCTCGAGAGCCGGAACGTGCAGGGTGAAACGCAGATGAAACTGGATCTGATGAGTAATGATTTATTCATCGAGCAATTGAAAAGTGGCGGTCTGGTGCATGGCCTGGCCTCGGAGGAAATGGATGAAACCGTATTGCTGGCGAAACAACCAGGCCAGGCTCCTTTTCTGGTGATTTTTGACCCGCTTGATGGCTCATCCAATGTGCCGGTCAATGTGTCCATCGGTTCGATTTTCTCAGTATTGCAGGCACCTGCGGAGCATCTGGCTGAGGCTGCTGATTATCTGCAGGCTGGTGGCAAGCAATTGGCTGCAGGCTATGCAGTTTATGGGCCGGCAACGATGTTGGTGCTCACTTTTGGTAAGGGTGCACACGGCTTTACGCTGGATCATGAAAGCCATGAATTCGTGCTGACACATCCTCAGATCTGCATTCCGGAGGATGCCGTGGAGTTTGCTATCAACGCCAGCAATGAGCGGTTCTGGGAACCACCCGTCAAGCGCTATATCGGTGAGTGCATTGCAGGCAGTAGCGATGTGCGGGCCAGAGATTTCAATATGCGCTGGGTTGCCAGCATGGTGGCAGATATCCACCGCATTCTCATGCGCGGCGGCATATATCTTTATCCGAAGGACAGCAAGGATCACACCAAGGCGGGCCGCCTGCGTCTGATGTATGAGGCCAATCCGATGGCCATGCTGGTGGAACAGGCGGGAGGGTTCGCCTCTACCGGTAGAATGCGCATCCTTGAGATTGAACCGGCGGATGTGCATCAGCGCGTACCGGTCGTGATGGGCTCGCGTAACGAGGTGCTGAGGGTGGAGCGCTATCACCAGGATTACGATAGCGGTAAAGATGAGAGCGGCAAGTCGCCGTTCTTCAGCGACCGTTCTTTTTATAGGTAGTGCGAGGAGAGGCTGACGATGTCAAAGAATTTTCCAGTGATTGCCATCACCGGTTCATCCGGTGCAGGTACAACGACGGTGATGAATAGTTTCCACCATATTTTCCGTCGTGACGGTATCCGGGCGCAGGTCATAGAGGGCGACTCCATGCATCGTTATGAGCGAAAGGAGATGGACGCTGAACTGGAAAAATGCAGCAAGATCCCCGGCAGTTATTTCAGTCATTTCAGTCCATCAGCCAACCTGCTGCCGGAGCTTGCCGATACTTTCCGTGTGTTTGGCGAGACCGGGCGTTGCAAGGTACGTAAATACATCCATACGGATAAAGAGGGGCTGCCCTATGGGCAGCCGGCGGGCACGCTGACACCCTGGCGTGACAGTGAGCCGGATGCTGACGTGCTGTTCTACGAGGGCCTGCATGGCGGCTATGTGGGGCCGGAAGCCGATGTAGCCAGTCATGTCGACCTGCTGGTAGGTGTCGTGCCCATCATCAACCTGGAATGGATACAGAAGATGCATCGGGATCAAAAGACTCGTGGTTATTCGCAGGAGGCAGTGATCGATGTCATTTTGCGGCGTATGCCGGATTACATACATCATATCTGTCCGCAGTTTTCGCGCACGCATGTCAATTTTCAGCGCGTGCCGACGGTGGACACTTCCAATCCGTTCATCGCCAAGGATATTCCCAGTCCAGACGAGAGCATGGTAGTGATCCGCTTTGCCAATCCGCGGGGGATAGATTTCCCTTATCTGCTGAACATGCTGCACGATGCCATGATGACGCGGCCGAATACGCTGGTCATCCCCGGCGGAAAAATGGGCTTGGCCATGCAGCTGATTTTTACGCCGATGATTCAGCGCTTGATACATATGAGGGACAGATGATCAGATTAGTGATGTATGACCTGGACGGCACCTTGCTGGACACTGCCAGTGAAATTGCCGCAGCCGTCAACCTGACGCTGACTGAGTTTGGTGCTGAATCTGTGGATGAGTGGCGTATCCGTGCCTGGATAGGCCATGGTGCCGCCAAACTGATGGAGGAGGCCTGGCGCACCATGAAGCCCGGCGCTCGGTTGGATGACGTAATGGCAAGTTTCAGTAAACATTACCGTGAGACCGTGGGTAAAAGCAGTCGGCCGTTTCCGCATGTGATGGAGACATTGCGGAAAGTGAAGGCGCTCGGCATCAAACAGGCCGTCATCACCAACAAGGAGACGTCATTCACGCAGCGCGTGCTGGAAAAGCACGGCATGACGGATTTATTTGACCTGGTCATCAGCGGCGACACGCTACCGGTCAGAAAACCGGACCCGTCCGTGATTCGGCATTGCTTGAATACACTGCATGAAACGCCTGAGCGAAGTCTGTATGTCGGAGATTCGGATATCGACGTGGCGACCGCCAAGGCCGCCGGTGTAGTGTGCTGGGCAGTACCTTATGGCTATAACTCCGGGCGTGATATCAAGCAGGCCGGTGCGGACCGGCTGATTGATGACCTGCGTGCGGTACATGATTATCTGCAAGACAATATTGAATATGAGGCTTGAATATGGCACTGATTTCACTACGGCAATTACTGGACCATGCAGCAGAACACCAGTACGGACTACCGGCGTTCAATGTCAACAACATGGAGCAGATTCAGGCCATTATGCTGGCTGCCGAGGAGGTCGATAGCCCGGTTATTCTGCAGGCTTCGGCCGGTGCGCGAGCTTATGCCGGCGAAACCTTTTTGCGCAAGCTGGTGGAAGCCTGCATCGAGCGCTATCCCTACATTCCGATTTGCATGCACCAGGACCATGGCGCTTCGCTAGAAGTCTGCCAGGTGGCGATTCGTAGCGGTTTTTCCAGTGTCATGATGGACGGTAGCCTGGAAAGCGATGCAAAGACGCCTTCCAGCTATGAATACAACGTCAATATTACCCGGCGCGCGGTTGAACTGGCGCATTGCGTCGGCGTTTCGGTCGAAGGTGAACTGGGTTGTCTGGGTTCCTTGGAGACAGGGCAGGCGGGCGAGGAGGATGGCAGCGGAGCGGTGGGTACGCTGGAGCATTCGCAGTTGCTGACCGACCCTGACGAAGCAGCGGCCTTTGTCGAAGCGACGCAGGTCGATGCGCTGGCGATTGCCATCGGGACTAGCCATGGTGCCTATAAATTCAGCCGGCCACCAACTGGCGATATTCTCGCCATTGACCGCATCCGGGCCATTCATCAACGCATCCCGGATACGCATCTGGTCATGCATGGTTCGTCCAGCGTTGATCAGGGATGGCTGGAGATGATTCGTCAACACGGCGGAAAAATTGAGGAAACCTATGGCGTGCCAGTTTCAGAGATTGTTGAAGGCATCCGTAATGGCGTCCGCAAGGTCAATATAGATACCGATATCCGCCTGGCAATGACCGCTGCCATGCGTAAAAAAATGCACGAAAGCCCGGGGGAGTTCGATCCACGTGCTTTTCTCAAGGTGGCGACGCAGGCGGCAAGAAGCGTCTGCAAGAACCGCTTCGAGGCTTTCGGCAGTGCCGGGCAAGCTTCGAGAATCAAGGTCATCCCGCTGGACGCCATGGCCGCGCGCTATGCACACGGTGAACTCGCTGCGGTGATCCGCTAGAGTTCAGGTCCGGATTGCAGAGGTGCGTATGAGGCAAGCGCTGGTTATCGGCAACTGGAAGATGCACGGCAACCTGGCCAAAAACCAGGCGCTGTTGCTAAGCCTGATTGATCGTGTCGGCGATCTGCAGCAGGTGGATATCGCCATCTGCTTGCCATTCCCCTATCTGTATCAGGCGCAGCAATTTCTCTCTGGGACCAATATCCAATGGGGGGCACAGAACGTCAGTCAGTTTGAGGAGGGCGCTTTTACCGGCTCCATTTCGGCAGAGATGGTGGCGGATTTCGGCTGCAGCTATGCCATTATCGGTCATTCTGAGCGGCGCGCCCTGAGCCATGAAAGCTATACGAGCGCCGCCAATCGCTTCAAGCAATTATTGAAAGTGGGTATCACGCCCGTGTTTTGCGTGGGAGAAACCTTTGCAGAACGCGAGGCCGGTCTGGCCGATACGGTGGTCAGTAAGCAGATGGAAGCCGTTCTGGATGATTTGGGCCCCGAGTATCTGGATTTGACGGAAAAACTCAATGCAGTCTTTGCCTATGAACCCGTCTGGGCTATTGGTACCGGCAAAAACGCGACCCCGGAGCAGGCGCAAAAAATGCATGGCTTCATGCGAAATCTGATTGCCGAACGTAATCAGGATTTTGCATTGCAGGCAAGAGTACTTTACGGTGGTAGCGTCAATCCGGGGAATGCCGCGGAGATATTTGCCATGCCGGATATTGACGGCGGGTTGATCGGACGCTGTTCGCTGGATGCGGAGGCATTCAGGCTGATATGTCAGGCGGCTGTCCAGTCCATGACAGAGCTGGTCTAGTCGCCCGGGCTGAACACATAGAAGAGATTCGGTTCGCTGACCACATATATCCTGCCATCCGGCCCGATGGCGATCCCTTCGGCTTGAGGAATATTTTTTTTAAGGCCATGAAATCCTCTCCATAGAGACAATGCGCTCACGGCACGCCCTTCTAAATCATATTCGGCAGCCATTCTCGATTCATCGCTGAGCAGCACCAGGTGGCCGCTTGCATCATGATAGGTGATGGATGAAAAATCACGCAACTTGAGATTGGGAAACCCCGCCGCGGAAAGTTGTTTGATGTGCAATTGCCGGATTGCTTCATCATCACCAGGTACGAAACCCGTGATTTCAATGATTTTCAGCGGATTACGCTCTTTGACTACCAGGAGTCTGCGGTTGCGGTCATCCCACGAAACCCCTTCAAAATCCTTGTTGTTTCCACTAGAGGTGACCCCCAGGCCAATCTGCGGCGCTGACTCGGCGTCAACAGCTTTGGTGTCGTCATCTATCTGTAGCAGGATCAGTTTTTGCTCCGATTCGGCAGCAACGACATAGCGGTTACCGTCAACATGGGTGATGCCTTCCATATCGCGTACTCCGCGCACTTCGATCTTGCGCAGCATCCGCCCGTCCAGGCCCAGTTCGACGATTAACGGCTGGCCATTCAATACCGAGAACAGTGTATGGCTTGCAGTGTTATAGGTCAGTCCGGAAAGGTCGTCATTTATGCCGGAGATTGGCCGTGCCTCTATCTCAACATGATATTGATCAAGGTTTAGTGACGAGCCTTCATAAATCCTATGTAGCACATGGCTTTTCAGCAGATGCCATGCAAGAGCATCAACCTTATAGGTGTAGATGGCTGCGAACAGCGATAGTGGCAGCAGAAACAGCAGGACGAATGCTTTCCAACGCATGTTGTTAAGTCTTGAGGTAATTATGCGCATTTTAAATTTCAATGTGGTGTGTCCAGAAAATAAAAGAGACTCTTGCGAGCCTCTTTCAGCACTGCAGATTAGAACCAGTCGGCTTTTACCTTGCGGACTTCGCCGGTCTTGGCATCAATATCAACATCCCACTCTTTGCCATCGGCATCGATAATTTCGAACTCATAATCCCAGCCTTGTGGCCAGGAACGATCATCAAGTTCAACCTCAATAATGGTGCCCGGTTTTGCCGCCAATGCTTTTGTCTTGGCTTCTTCCAATGAAATAAGACCAGCGGCTTTTGCGATAGCTTGCATTTTCTCTGGGCTATCATCGGCCAAAACAGGGCCTGCCATTAAAAATGCAAATCCGGAAATGATCAGCATGTGGGCTAAATGTTTCATGATGTTTCTCCTGAAAGTTATTTGACACTTTGCAGTTTATTCAGGCAGGCTTAATTCAAACTGAATAATATTGATATCTGTAACTCTCTGATTTGGCAGGGTGATATCTCCTGATAAATCTTCATCCCAATGTCTTGAAAGTGTCATGAACTGCTTCTGGAATCTGCACTGTATTTAAATATGAATCATTTCAAAAAAAGTGAGTCAGATGAGCGCTGGATCATCATCCAGCCTGCGTAAAAAATCCCAAAAGGAGCTTTAAAATGAAGTTGCAACATGTCAGTATTAAACAGCCAGCCCCTGAACTGGTGGGTGAATCCCAGAAAGCCGTCGAGATTTTGGCGGTTGAAAGCCAGGTGGCACGGGAGAAAGCCGCTGCTGAGCAGCACGAGCGCGAGGAATTCGTCGAGCGTATCGAAGCCTTTTGTGACTGCGTCTAGGGGGTATTTAGCGCATGATAGTGATCAGATGGATGCCGATACCGGTTTGTTTCATGGCACCTGCTCTTCGGTAATTTCTGAAAAAACTTCATAACTCAGGTCAGGTGCAAGATAATAATGCGTTTAAGAGCACACGCATGAATAGTTACGCCACCATTATTGGATTTATTGCCGCCACCTTGACTACCGTTGCGTTTATACCGCAGGTCATCAAGGTTTGGCGCACAAAATCTACCAGAGATGTTTCTATTGGAATGTATGTCCTGTTTACAACGGGCGTGGCAATGTGGTTCTGTTACGGCCTGCTGATAGGATCCTGGCCGGTGATTGCCGCCAATGCTATCACGCTCGTGTTAGCCGGGCTGGTGCTGGTCATGAAGATCAGGATTGATGGCTGGCGCTAGGGATGTTTTGTTGTTGGCTGGCCTGTAGTCTGGTTGCCATCTCTCGCAGAAAATTCATCGCAACCTTGGGGTCATCCATCATCAGTGTCTCAATATTGGTTGAGCTGATGACCACTACCCTAGCTTCTTTTGATGCGACAATTGCATCGGTAAATCGCGGCGTATCGGTCAGAAATGCCATTTCACCGAAGTAGTCCCCCGCTTCCATTTCACGCAACAAATTTCCGTTTGTGACCAGTTTGACATGCCCCGAGACTACATAAAACAAGTCATGGCCATCATCGCCCTGCTTAAAGACAAAGTCACCTTGCTGGTATTTCTTGCCATAGCGCGCCATCAATTCACGTAAATAATGCCTGCTGTCAGTGGGCATCTGGGTGAACAGGCCGCGCAGAAGCAGAACTTCTTTTTTGCGCAGTATGCTGATCAGTTCCGTGCCTATCATGAACACAGCAAATGTGTAGTAAAGCCAGCCTATGGAGATGAACAGATTTTTCATTCCGCCAAACATGCTGCCATAGGACTGGTTCACGGACAGGAACAAGGCAAAGGCCGGACGCATTGCCAGCCAGAGTGCAGCTATCAAGGCGGAGCCAATCATGATGTGGATAAAACTGGTCCTGGCTGGGAATGTGATGCGGTAAAAAGCGGCCACACATAGCGTAGTGAGCGCAAATGAGCCCAGCGTGTTGATGATTTCGGTATACCTTGCTGCCGGCTTGATGAAATCGACAATTTTCTCCAGCATCAATCCGCTGATACTGAAGAGAAAGAAAATCAGCAGGATGCCGAGTACGGCAATGGAGTCTTTAATTTTGCGCTTTATATAAGAAGGTGTTTCTATCATGGAAGCCATGGTATAGAAAGCTGAGCGTAGTGCTCCTGCCAGCGGTGTTACCACCCAGAACAAGGCCAGCAGGCCAAAGGCACCCCAAACCGCCTTTTGCTGGGAGGCGTTGTACACCTCGATCATGATACGGTGGCTCAGTTTGGGTACCAGATTGCTGGTGAGGATAGCCAGTTTGACGATGGCGTAATCCGAGGTGAATATCAGGTGGCTCAGCACAAAGAACATGAGCAAAGCCATGGGAATCAGCGCGAGCATGGCATAGAAAGACAATGATGCCGACATGCTCAGGCCATTGTGCAGCTTGAATGCGGCCAGTGTTTCATGTAGCACGAACAAAGGCGTGCTATAGCGATGCCTTGCATAGGCTTCGCGCGGTTTAGCAATCGCCGGATGGCTGCGCCATGACTTTACACGAAGGAATTTAATCGCCAATTTTTAATAATGCAACGTTTTGAATTTTTCAGTTGCCGTAACCAGCGCCGCGCTGGTGCCCGGTTCCATCGCCGAGTGTCCTGCGTCAGGAACCATGTGAAACTCGGCTTGTGGCAAGGCTTGTTTCAGCTGCCACGCGGTTATTGGAGGACAAACCATATCATAACGTCCCTGCACAATAACAGTAGGAATGTGGTCCAATTTTTTCACTTCCTCCAGCAGGTCGCGATGACTGACAAAACAGCCATGCAATATATAGTGTATCTGTATCCGTGCCCTGGCTACCTGAATCTTGTCTGATACAGGCATCGTGCTGCCTGTGCCGGGCTGCAGGCTCATGATGCCGCTTTCATAGTCGTTCCAGCGAGTGGCGGCAGGCGCGCTGATGCTAATGTCATCGGAAAATATACGTTTGGCATAGCTCTGCAGCGGCGTATTGCGCTCATCGGCCGGCAGGTATTCAAGCAGACTGGTCCAGGCTTCCGGAAAAAATTGCTCACTCTGGCCAAGAAACCAGTCAAGTTCGCTTTGGCGGCTGAGAAAGATGCCGCGTAATACCAGGCCAGCGACAGCCTCGACATGTGCAATTGCATAGACAAGCCCCAGGGTGCTGCCCCATGAACCGCCAAACACCAGCCAGCGCTCAATGCCAAGATGCGAGCGCAGTTTTTCAATGTCGGCAACCAAGTCGTCAATAGTGTTTGCAACAGTTTCACCCAATGGCTGGCTGCGGCCGCAGCCGCGCTGATCGAGCAATATGATGCGGTAGTGTGCGGGGTCGAAAAAACGGCGCTGATTGGGGTTGCAGCCGCTACCTGGACCACCGTGCAGGAAAACTACCGGTTGGCCAGCGGGATTTCCACACTCTTCATAGTAAATCGAATGGATTTCAGATACTTTTAGCCAGTCCGAGTGATAAAAATCTATTTCCGGATACAATTTGCAGCTGCTGTCCTGGGGCATGGTGGTGATGCTCTTTTGCATTGATTATTAATGATAATTTTACACATAATAGCATTTATACAAGACCCAATATGTAATAAGTTGAGTCAGTGAAAGTTAAATTGTAAATAAATTGTAAATGGAGTATTGCAAATCATTTTAGAAAGTTCTAATATGCCCTTCACTGCATGAAAATGCAGCTCAAGCTTATCTGCAAACCGGTCATTAACTCGGTGTAAGTCGAGGATCCAAGTGCGCAGTTTAAGCTGACTTAAACCTTAGTATTAACAACTATGGAGATTCAAAATGGAGATGAGCAAACTCAAGCTGGCTCTCGGTCTGGCAATTGGTGCATCACTGGCAATGCCAATGGTTGCCTCTGCTGCTGCTGACCAAGAAGCTGCAATGAAAGACAAGAACAACTGGGTGCACCCACGCGGTCAGCACAACAACCAGGGCTACAGCCAGTTGAACCAGGTTAACAA
>RCMZ01000109.1_pt1 | contig 65543 bp, 58 predicted proteins | sample 2041141 | NCBI WGS metagenome assembly RCMZ01 (sample SAMN09708263, study PRJNA481090) | Wastewater metagenome, whole genome shotgun sequencing project. | biome: sewage; isolation source: Davis station wastewater (DW) | place: Antarctica: Davis Station | collected 2010-03-01 | reverse complement strand
CTTGGTCAAGGCCTTTTTGCAATCCATCATGCCTTCGCCGGTACGCTCACGCAGTTCTTTAACCAACGCTGCAGTAATCTCTGCCATTTTCAAAATCCTCTTGGATAGGTTTTCAACCATTCCACCCGATCAAACGGGCGATCAATTCTTCCCGAATCTCCGTTGTAGGCCGCCGCACATTACAGCCGTTGCAGCTAGCTTGCCGACAAATGGTTTTCGAGGTGGCAAAAAGGGGGCCAAGCCCCCTTTTTGCTTACTGAGTCAACGCCAGGGCGTCGATTACTCAGCTGCGGCTACTGGAGCTTCTTCAACGAACTGCTCGGTACCGCCAGCGACGTGGTTGCGGCCACGGATAACAGCGTCAGCCATCGCGCCCATGTACAACTGGATGGCGCGGATTGCGTCATCGTTGCCTGGGATGATGTAGTCAACGCCTTCCGGGCTGCTGTTGGTATCGACAACGCCGATAACCGGGATACCCAGCTTGTTGGCTTCGGTGATCGCGATGCGCTCGTGGTCAACGTCGATCACGAACAGTGCGTCAGGCAGACCGCCCATGTCCTTGATACCACCCAGGCTGCGGTCCAGCTTTTCCAGGTCGCGAGAGCGCATCAGCGCTTCTTTCTTGGTCAGTTTGGCGAAAGTACCGTCTTCGGCCTGAACTTCAAGGTCACGCAGACGCTTGATGGAAGCACGAATGGTCTTGAAGTTGGTCAGCATGCCGCCCAACCAGCGGTGATCGACGTACGGCGAGCCGCAACGTGCTGCTTCTTCAGCAACGATCTTGCCAGCGGAACGCTTGGTGCCGACGAACAGAATCTTGTTTTTGCCCTGGGCCAGGCGCTCTACGAAAGTCAGAGCTTCGTTGAACATTGGCAGGGTTTTTTCAAGGTTGATGATGTGGATCTTGTTACGCGCGCCGAAAATGTATTTACCCATTTTCGGATTCCAGTAACGGGTTTGGTGACCGAAGTGGACACCGGCTTTGAGCATATCGCGCATGTTGACTTGGGACATGATAGTTCCTTGATAAGTCGGGTTTGGCCTCCACGTATCCCAATGACCAACCAGCAGCATAAAGCTGAAGGCACCCAGGTCATCGTGTCGACACGTGTGTGGATTTAAGCTTCGCGGGGCATCCCCGGAAAGCGGCGCATTTTATACCACAGACAAGTCAAAAACGAAACCTGGAATAGCATCGCCATCGCCACGTTCTTGGCCTCTGCGGGAATCGCCCAGAAATGCGCCCTCGCGCCTATATAGAAGGCGCAATGCACAGACCCTCATGATTTGCGCCGATCGTCTGTTAGAATCGCGTTTTTCCGGGCCGCGGGCAGGCTTGCCGTCAAAGCCGCCGCGCGCGCCCACATTCCTTCAAGTTGCGCCTTCGAGCGCTAGAGAGCCCGTATGACCGTCACCCTCAAGACTCCAGAGGACATCGCAAAAATGCGTGTCGCCGGCAAACTGGCCGCCGACGTGCTGGAAATGATCGCCGAACACGTCAAGCCCGGCGTCACCACCGAAGAGCTGGACCGCCTCTGCCACGACTACATCGTCAACGTCCAGGGCGCCATCCCGGCGCCGCTGAACTACAAGGGCTACCCCAAGTCGATCTGCACCTCGATCAACCACGTGGTCTGCCACGGCATCCCGAACGAGAAACCGCTCAAGGATGGCGACACCCTGAACATCGACGTAACCGTCATCAAAGATGGCTATCACGGCGACACCAGCCGCATGTTCCACGTCGGCACCGTGCCGGTCTGGGCCGAGCGCCTGTCCCAAATCACCCAGGAATGCATGTACAAAGCCATCGAACTGGTCAAGCCTGGCTGCCGCCTCGGCGACATCGGCGAAGTCATCCAGAAGCACGCGGAAAAGAACGGCTTCTCGGTGGTGCGCGAGTTCTGCGGCCACGGTATCGGCAAGGTGTTCCACGAAGAGCCGCAGATCCTGCACTACGGCCGCGCCGGCACCGGCATGGAGCTCAAGGAAGGCATGACCTTCACCATCGAACCGATGATTAACCAGGGCCGCGCCGACACCAAGGTGCTGGGCGATGGCTGGACCGCCATCACCAAGGACCGCAAGCTCTCGGCCCAGTGGGAACACACCCTGGCGGTGACCGCCACCGGCTACGAGATATTCACCCTGCGCAGCGATGACACCATCCCTCGCGTTTCGGCCTGATCCGCCCCGCGCCCAGCGCCTATAAAGGAAAGCAATCGATGCCGCAGGTGGACCCAGAACTCTTCGACCGCGGCCAGTTCCAGGCCGAACTGGCCCTCAAGGCCAGCCCGATTGCCGCTTTCAAGAAGGCCATTCGCCAGGCCCGCGAAGTGCTCGACGAGCGCTTTCGCGCCGGGCGCGATATCCGCCGCTTGATCGAGGATCGCGCCTGGTTCGTCGACAACATCCTGCAAAAGGCCTGGGAGCAGTTCACCTGGAGCGAGGACGCCGACATTGCCCTGGTGGCGGTCGGCGGCTACGGGCGCGGTGAGTTGCACCCCTACTCCGACATCGACCTGCTGATCCTGCTCGACAACGCCGACCATGAGATTTTTCGCGACTCCATCGAGCGTTTTCTCACCCTGCTGTGGGACATCGGCCTGGAAGTCGGGCAAAGCGTACGTTCGGTGGACGAATGCGCCCAGGAGGCCCGCGCCGACCTGACGATCATCACCAACCTGATGGAAAGCCGCACCATCGCCGGCCCCGAGCGCCTGCGCCAACGCATGCTGGAAGTCACCAGCACCGCGCACATGTGGCCGAGCAAGGAATTCTTCCTGGCCAAGCGCGCCGAGCAAAAGGCCCGGCACCACAAGTACAACGACACCGAATACAACCTGGAACCCAACGTCAAAGGCTCCCCCGGTGGCCTTCGGGATATCCAGACCCTGCTCTGGGTGGCGCGCCGCCAGTACGGCACCCTGAATCTGCGGGCCCTGGCCGGCGAAGGCTTCCTGGTGGAGAGCGAAAACGCCCTGCTGGCGTCGTCTCAGGAGTTCCTCTGGAAAGTGCGCTATGCCCTGCACATGCTGGCCGGGCGCGCCGAAGATCGCCTGCTGTTCGACCACCAGCGCTCTATCGCCAGCCTGCTGGGCTTTACCGGCGATGACGCCAAACAAGCCATCGAAAGCTTCATGCAGCAGTACTACCGAGTGGTCATGAGCATCGCCCAGCTCAGCGACCTGATAATCCAGCACTTCGAGGAAATCATCCTCGCCCCGGCCGACGAGGCGCCGCCCCAGCCCCTCAACTCGCGCTTCCAACTGCACGACGGCTATATCGAAGTCAGCCACGTCAACGTGTTCAAACGCACACCGTTCGCCATGCTGGAAATCTTCCTGCTCATGGCCCAGCACCCGGAAATCAAGGGCGTGCGCGCCGACACCGTGCGCCTGTTACGCGAACATCGCCACCTGATCGACGACGATTTCCGCAACGATATCCGCAACACCAGCCTGTTCATTGAACTGTTCAAGTGCGAGATCGGCATCCACCGCAACCTGCGCCGGATGAACCGCTACGGCATTCTCGGGCGCTATCTGCCGGAGTTCGGCTTTATCGTCGGGCAGATGCAGCACGACCTGTTCCACATCTACACGGTCGATGCCCACACCCTGAACCTGATAAAGCACCTGCGTAAGCTGCAATACACCCAGGTGTCAGAGAAATTTCCGCTGGCCAGTAAGCTCATGGGCCGCTTGCCCAAGCCTGAGCTGATCTACCTCGCCGGCCTGTACCACGACATCGGCAAGGGCCGCCACGGCGACCACTCGGAAATCGGCGCCGTCGATGCCGAGGCGTTTTGCCAGCGTCACCAATTACCGCTGTGGGACAGCCGCTTGATTGTCTGGTTGGTGCAAAACCACTTGGTGATGTCCACCACGGCCCAGCGCAAGGACTTGTCCGACCCGCAAGTGATCCACGACTTTGCCCTGGCGGTAGGCGACGAAACGCGCCTGGACTACCTCTACGTGCTCACCGTGGCCGACATCAACGCCACCAACCCCACGCTGTGGAACTCCTGGCGTGCCAGCCTGCTGCGCCAGCTCTACACCGAGACCAAGCGCGCCCTGCGCCGCGGCCTGGAAAACCCGGTAGACCGCGAAGAGCAGATCCGCCAGACCCAGAGCGCGGCCCTAGACATCCTCGTGCGCGGCGGCAACGACCCCGACGACGTGGAGCAGCTCTGGTCGCAACTGGGCGACGACTACTTCCTGCGCCACACTGCCGGCGACGTCGCCTGGCACACCGACGCCATCTTGCAACAGCCCGCCGACGGCGGCCCGCTGGTGCTGATTAAGGAAACCACCCAGCGCGAGTTCGAGGGCGGCACGCAGATTTTCATCTACGCTCCCGACCAGCACGACTTCTTCGCCGTAACCGTGGCCGCAATGGACCAGCTCAACCTGAACATCCACGACGCACGGGTCATCACCTCCAGCAGCCAGTTCACCCTCGACACCTACATCGTGCTCGACACCGACGGCGACTCGATCGGCGACAACCCGGAGCGGGTCAAGCAGATCCGCGACGGCCTGACCGAAGCCCTGCGCAACCCGGACGACTACCCAACCATCATCCAGCGCCGCGTACCGCGCCAGCTCAAGCACTTCGCCTTCGCCCCGCAAGTGACCATCCACAATGACGCCCAACGCCCGGTGACCGTGCTGGAACTCAGCGCCCCCGACCGCCCGGGCCTGCTGGCGCGCATCGGCGGGATCTTCCTGGAATTCGACCTGTCGTTGCAAAACGCCAAGATCGCCACCCTGGGCGAGCGCGTGGAAGACGTCTTTTTCATCACCGATGCCCACAACCAGCCGCTGTCCGACCCAGAGCTGTGCCAACGCTTGCAGGACGCCATCGTCGAGCAGTTGAGCGTCAACCAGGAACCCAGTGCGCAAGGTTTCAAGCTAACGATCTGAGCCCACTCACACCCCTGTAGCACAACGGCGCCGGCCCACCGCCCTTGCGGCCGCGCCTGCCTCCACACTGAATGCACGAGCCTGTGACCATGAACAACGCCCTGAACCAGTTGCAGCCCTACCCCTTCGAGAAACTGCGAGCCCTGCTGGGCAGCGTGACGCCAAACCCGGACAAACGCCCGATTGCCCTGTCCATTGGCGAACCCAAGCACAAGTCCCCCGCGTTCGTGGCCCAGGCGCTGGCCGACAACCTCGACCAAATGGCGGTCTACCCCAGCACCCTGGGCTTGCCAGCACTGCGCGAAGCCATCGCGACGTGGTGCGAACGACGCTTCGGCGTGCCCCAGGGCTGGCTCGACCCGGCACGGCACATCTTGCCGGTAAACGGCACCCGTGAAGCCCTGTTCGCCTTCACCCAGACCGTGGTCAACCGCAGCGACGACGCCCTAGTGGTCAGCCCCAACCCGTTCTACCAAATCTACGAAGGCGCGGCGTTCCTCGCCGGGGCCAAGCCGCTGTACCTGCCGTGCCTGGCCGACCACGGCTTCAACCCCGACTTCGATGCCGTGCCGGCCGACGTCTGGGAACGCTGCCAGATCCTGTTTCTGTGCTCACCGGGCAACCCCACCGGCGCGCTGATCCCGCTCGACACCCTGAAAAACCTCATCGCCCTGGCCGATAAGCACGACTTTGTGATCGCCGCCGACGAGTGCTACAGCGAACTGTATTTCGACGAACAGACCCCGCCACCGGGCCTGCTCAGCGCCTGCGTGGCACTGGGCCGCCAGGACTTCAAACGCTGCGTGGTGTTCCATAGCCTGTCCAAGCGCTCCAACCTGCCCGGCCTGCGTTCAGGTTTCGTGGCCGGCGACGCCGAAATCCTCAAGGCGTTCCTGCTGTACCGCACCTACCATGGCTGCGCGATGCCGATCCAAACCCAACTTGCCAGCATTGCGGCGTGGAACGACGAAGAACACGTCGCCGCCAACCGTGCCCTGTACCGCGAAAAATTCGACGCGGTACTCGACATCCTCAGCCCAGTGCTGGACGTGCAGCGCCCCGATGGCGGTTTCTACCTGTGGCCCAACGTACAGGGCGACGACGCCGCGTTCTGCCGCGATCTGTTCGTCGAAGAGCACGTCACCGTCGTGCCGGGCTCGTACCTGTCACGCGAAGTCGATGGCCACAACCCCGGCGCCGGTCGCGTGCGCCTGGCACTGGTCGCCCCCCTGGCCGAGTGCATAGAAGCGGCCACCCGCATGCGCGACTTCATTATCCGCAAGCGCTAACTTACAGCGCCCCACCCTGTGCAACGCAGGGTGGGGCCACCATTAAAAGCCAAACAAAAATATCAAGTTACAGCAGCACCATCCCGCGCACTTTACAACCTTCACTATCAAACTAACCTTCTATAAACAAAACAACTTACGCCTCTACGGAAAGAGGCCACCATGCAATAAAACAAGGAAGTTATTCTATGCCCACCCACCACTTCTGCAAGATAACCTGCCCACACGATGAACAGCACGCTTATAGCTGTGCGATTAACGAAAACCCGCTTAACGCACTCTGCCAACCCACTAACAGCCGTTCAAAACGCGCCGTTGGCTTCTATAGCAAGTTCTGGAGCCCTGGCCGGACTATCACCATCACCTTCACGCAGGCTTTGCCTGAAGCGATCAAGGCCCGAGTTGAGCAGGTCATCCGGATGTGGGAGCCCTATGTCAACTTGAAGTTCGAGTTTGAAGACGGTGACCATGGCGATATTCGTATTGCACTGAACGCCAAGTTCAACGAATCAGTGATGGGTACCGACGCATTGTCCGTCCCCTCCTATGAGCCAACGCTGAGCATCGCAACCCCGCATACCAGCGAGGATTTCAACCCCACGCTCTTGCATGAGTTCGGCCACGCTCTAGGGTTGAGCCACGAACACCAACATCCCAGCGCCAACATTCCCTGGGACAAGGAAAAAGCCTTTCGTTATTTCCAAGAAACCCAAGGATGGACTCTCGAGGAAATCACCTACAACTTGTTCGATATCGATAATAGCCCCGATATTTATCGTGGCTCTTACGACCCTCACTCCATCATGCATTATGAAATACTCAACGATCTAACCATCGGCGATTGGACAGTTGGCTATAACACAGAACTCAGCGAACAGGACAAAATCAGTATCAGTAATATCTACCCACCTGCCTAAACTTTTAACCCACCTAAAAACCAGGCACTTCAGGGCAGGCATCAAAAACCATCATCCTTTGACCCCGCCCTGATTCATAAAAGCCTATAGAACTACAATTTTCCGACCAAACACCTCGTTACAACAACGACACTTCACAACTGCACCGTTGAAACTAACCTAACTCTTGCCCCTTCCTACACACACCATGAACAACCGAGAGACACCCCCATGAATACAGACGATCTTCGCAAAGTTCCCACGCCCTCCGTACAGCAGGCGGACAATACCAATAGCATTGAAAACTCATCTCCTGCAGAATCCGCCGAAGACTCTAACAAAGCGAAACGCTCAACGGGTTTTATCAGTAAGTTCTGGCCTAATCGCAGTACGATCACCGTCAGTTTCATGGAAGATATTTCCGACGAATTGAAATACCGAGTAGAACGAGTCATTCGGCGCTGGGAACCTCACATGAGTCTGGCCATGGAGTTCGTGGAAGGCAGACAGGCAAATATCCGCATTTCCCTCAATGGCATGCAGAATCGCTCAGAATTAGGTAATAACGCACTGTATATACCCGCTGACATTCCAACCCTGACGCTGGCGACCCCGTCCGACCACCCCTCGTTCGAGCCCGACCTCCTGCATGAGTTCGGCCATGCGCTAGGTTTGAACCATGAACATCAGCATCCTGACGCCAACATCCCCTGGGACATGGATAGAACCTATCGTTACTTCAAAGAGAGATTCGGTTGGGATGAGAACGACGTCAACAGCCAAATTTTCGAAGTTCATTACGACGCAGATGTATTTCGCGGCAGTTATGACAAAAAATCCATCATGCACTATCAAGTGCCTAATGAAATCACTCTTGGCGACTGGGAAGTAGGGGTCAATACCACTATTAGCGAGCAAGATAAAATTAACTTGCGCAAGATCTATCCATCCAACTAATTACGCACATTCCCCTGAATCAAAATTCAGCGCACGCCCCGGCCAATCAATCGGCAGCGTCGTGCGCTGATAGATCAAAGGCTATGGTTTTCACTTCACCTGGCCCAAATTCGCCTCACTCATGTCGAGCTCTCCCAGTACTTCACGCAATACGTCGTCGCCTATCTGGTGATGCCGGCTCAGGCTGTACAACTCCAGGCGCTGGGCCCGCAAAGCTTTCAAGCGCAGGCGCCGCTCCAACAGATCCATCTGCGAGGCCAGGGCCTGGGCTTCGGCGGAATCGTTGAACACCTCCAATTGATGGCGGTACTCGGACATGATCCGCGCCTTAAGCTCCGCGGCCAGGGCCGCTTGCGCCGCGTCCTGGGGGTTGATGGCCTCGGCCAACTCCTCCACCTCCAAGGCATGGATCGCCGCCTCGGCGGTCTTGCGCCAGGCGTCACGAATTTCACTGCGACGCTTGTCGTCCGGGCTGGCCTCGATGCCGCGTAGCAGCAAGGGCAAGGCGATGCAGGCCGCAATCAACGACAACAGGATCACCCCGGCGGCGATAAAGATCAGCAAGTCGCGCTCAGGGAAATCCTTGCCCGGGCCGATCAGCAGCGGCACCGACATCACGCCCGCCAGCGTCACCGCCCCGCGCACCCCACCCACCGTCAGCAACCAGCACGAGCGCGCCGTCGGCACCTGGGTCAATTCGCCCTTGCCGCGCCAGCGCCGCAGCAGGCCGGACAAACGCCAGATGCTTTGCACCCAGACAAAGCGCAACAACAGCAGGGCGAGGAAAATCGCCACCACGTCCAAGCAGCGATAGAGCAGCGTCGGCCACAGCGAACTCTCGTGGCTGACCACCGCCTTGATGATGTCCGGCAGTTGCAGGCCCAGCAGCAGGAAGATCAGGCCATTGAAGGCGAACTCCAACAGCGACCACACACTGCGGTTGAGCAGCCGCGTGCTGGTCTGGCGCGGCAGCAAATCGAGCCAGCTCTGCATCATCCCCGCCGCCACCGCCGAGAGGATGCCCGAGGCGCCAAGGCGTTCGGCCAGCACATAGGCGGCGAACGGCAGCAACAACATGAACACCACGTGGGTCGCCGGGTCGTCCCAGCCGCGGGCGATCATCCACGCCCGCAACCGCCCCACCAGCCAGCTCAGGGCCACGCCAATGGCCAGGCCGCCCAGCGCCACCAAGACAAACGTCAGGCTGGCGTTGGCCAGGGAAAATACCCCGGTCACGGCCGCCACCAGGGCGAACTTGAACGTCACCAGGCCCGAGGCGTCGTTCATCAGCGCCTCGCCCTGAAGCATGTGCATCAGGGGCGTGGGCAAACGGTTCTGGGAAATCGCCGAAACCGCGACGGCATCGGTGGGCGACAGCACCGCCGCCAGGGCAAACGCCACCGCCAGCGGGATGCTGGGCAACAGCCAATGAATGAAGTAACCAGCGCCCACCACCGTGAACAGCACCAACCCCACCGCCAGGGTCAGGATCGGCCCGCGCAACTTCCACAATTCGCGCTTGGGCATGCGCCAGCCATCGGAAAACAACAGCGGTGGCAGGAATAAAAACAGGAACAGTTCCGGGTCCAAGGCCACATGCAGGCCCAGGGTCGGCCACGCCAGCAAGGCCCCGGCGCCGATCTGCACCAACGGCAGCGGCAGGGGAATCACCCGCCCGACCAAACGGGAAACGCTCACCAGCATCAGCAGAATGAGGACGGTATAAGCGGTTTGCATAAAGCGTGATTCCCAGCGATGGCATTTATCAGGCAACAGATGGCCATTTAAGTGCCATATTAGCCACTTAAGCTAGCGCCCACCGTTGCACCAAAGTCGCACCGCCGCCCGCGCGGGCGCACAAAACCCGATTGACGCCGACTCATGGCATAATCCGTGCCCTTTCGTACCCGGCACCTGTTAAGGGAGGCAATTTCTTGACCGCTTCAAGCAAAACGTTGCACCTTTTCGGCATCAAAGCCTGCGACACCATGAAAAAGGCGCGCACCTGGCTCGATGAACACGCTGTCAGCTATGACTTTCACGACTATAAAACCGCCGGCATCGACCGCGCGCACTTGACCCAATGGTGTGACGAGCACGGCTGGCAAGTGGTGTTGAACCGCGCCGGCACGACCTTTCGCAAACTCGACGACGAACGCAAAGCCGATCTCGACCAGACGAAAGCCATCGAACTGATGCTCGCCCAACCCTCGATGATTAAGCGCCCGGTGCTTGATCTGGGTGACAGAACCCTGATTGGCTTCAAGCCAGAAATCTACGCGGCAGCCCTCACGTAAGCCTGCCCATTCTTTTTTGTAGAGGTAACCGCATGTCCAATTCTTCGTTCAGCCTGGCCTTCGGTGTCGGCACCCAGAACCGTCAAGGTGCATGGCTGGAAGTGTTCTACGCCCAACCCCTGCTCAACCCATCGGCTGATTTGATCGCCGCCATCGCGCCGATCCTGGGTTACAGCGAAGGCAACCAGGCTATCGCCTTCAGCACCGCGCAAGCGGCGCAACTGGCCGAAGCGGTCAAGCCGTTCGACGCCACCCAAGCCGCCCTGCTGACGCGCCTGGCCGAAAGCCACAAGCCGCTGGTGGCCACCGTCCTGGCGCAAGACAGCCAACTGAGCTCCACCCCCGAGGCCTACCTCAAGCTGCACCTGCTGTCCCATCGCCTGGTCAAGCCCCACGGCCTGAACCTGGCCGGGATCTTCCCGCTGCTGCCGAACGTGGCCTGGACCAGCCAGGGCGCCATCGACCTGGGCGAGCTGGCCGAGCGCCAGCTCGAAGCACGCCTGCGCGGCGACTTGCTGGAAGTGTTCTCGGTGGACAAGTTCCCGAAAATGACCGACTACGTGGTTCCGGCCGGCGTGCGCATCGCTGACGCCGCGCGCCTGCGCCTGGGCGCCTACGTGGGCGAAGGCACCACCGTCATGCACGAAGGTTTCGTCAACTTCAACGCCGGCACCGAAGGCCCGGGCATGATCGAAGGCCGCGTCTCGGCAGGCGTGTTCGTCGGCAAGGGTTCAGACCTGGGCGGCGGTTGCTCGACCATGGGCACCCTGTCCGGTGGCGGCAACATCGTCATCAAGGTCGGCGAAGGCTGCCTGATCGGCGCCAACGCCGGCATCGGCATCCCCTTGGGCGACCGCAACACCGTGGAGTCGGGCCTGTACATCACCGCGGGCACCAAGGTGGCGCTGCTGGACGAGAACAACCAACTGGTCAAAGTGGTCAAGGCCCGCGAACTGGCCGGCCAGACCGACCTGCTGTTCCGCCGCAATTCGCAGACTGGCGCCGTGGAATGCAAAACCCACAAATCGGCCATCGAACTGAACGAAGCGCTGCACGCTCACAACTAAGCAGCCACTCGATGCCCCTGGAACGGGTCGCCTTCGGGCGGCCCGTTCGCCCATACGAGCCCCCGACACCATGCTTGTGCCCTCGCCCTGGCGCGCCGACTTCCCGGCCATCGCCGCCCTGCAACGCCAGGCCCAGATCTACCTGGACAACGCCGCCACCACGCAAAAGCCCCAGGCCCTGCTCGATGCCCTGCACCATTACTACGCCAATGGCGCAGCCAATGTGCACCGTGCCCAGCACCTGCCCGGCGCCCACGCGACCCAGGCCTTTGAAGACAGCCGCCACAAAGTGGCGCAATGGCTCAACAGTGGCGATAGCGGGCACATCGTCTTCACCCACGGCGCCACCAGCGCGCTGAACCTCCTGGCCTATGGCCTGGAGCCTCTTTTCAACCCGGGCGATGAAATCGTCATTAGCGCCCTGGAACACCACGCAAACCTACTGCCCTGGCAGCAACTGGCCCAGCGCCGGGGGCTGAAACTGGTGGTCGTACCGGTGGACGCCGAGGGCCTGATCGACCTCGCCGCCGCCGCACGCCTGATCGGCCCGCGTACCCGCGTGCTGGCCGTCAGCCAGTTGTCCAACGTCCTCGGCACCTGGCAGCCGTTGGCGCCGCTCCTGGCCCTGGCCAAGGCCCAAGGCGCCTTGACCGTGGTCGATGGCGCCCAGGGCGTGGTCCATGGCCGCCATGACGTGCAGGCCCTGGGCTGCGACTTCTACGTGTTTTCCAGCCACAAGCTGTACGGCCCCGATGGCGTGGGCGTGCTCTTTGGCCGCCACGATGCACTGGCGCAACTGCGCCACTGGCAATTTGGCGGCGAGATGGTGCAAGACGCCGACTATCAACACGCCACCTTCCGCCCCGCGCCCCTGGGTTTGGAGGCCGGCACGCCGCCGATTGCCGCCGTGATCGGCCTGGGCGCCACCCTCGATTACCTCCGCGCCCTCGACCAGGACGCCGTGGCCGCCCACGAAGCCGCGCTGCACGACTACCTGCTGCGTGGCTTGCAGGCGCGCAACGGCATTCGCCTGCTAGGCCGCCCCCACGTGGCGCTGGCCAGTTTTGTCGTCGAAGGCATACACAACGCCGACCTCGCCCACTTGCTCACCGAACAAGGCATCGCCGTGCGCGCCGGCCATCACTGCGCCATGCCTCTGCTCAAGGGCATGGGGCTGGCCGGGGCGATCCGCGTCTCCCTGGCGCTGTACAACGACTCCGACGACTTGGAGCGCTTTTTCGAGGCGCTGGATCAGGCCCTGGAGCTGTTGCGATGAGCCTGCCCGGCGAGGCCGAACAAGCCTTGCAAGCCTTCGCGGCCGCGGGCGCCTGGGAGCAACGCGCGCGCCTGCTGATGCAATGGGGTGAGCGCTTGCCGGCCTTGAGCGATGAGGAAAAAACCGAAGCCAACCGAGTGCAGGGCTGCGAAAGCCTGATGTGGCTGGTGGGCGAGTTGCAGGACGGCCACTGGCAGTTTCGGGCCAGCAGCGAGGCGCGGTTGATCCGTGGGTTGGTGGCGTTGCTGCTGGCGCGGGTCAATGGCTTGTCGGCAGCAGACCTGCAAACCGTCGATTTGCCGGGTTGGTTTGCCCAACTGGGCCTGTCGCGCCAGTTATCGCCGTCGCGCAGCAACGGCTTGAATGCGGTATTGCAGCGCATGCGCCAACTCAGCCAAGCACAGGGCTGACATGGGCACGGGCTTGCCAGCGATGGCGGGCCTTCAATCGCGGCCGTATTGCCTGGCAGATTGCTATCGCAGGCAAGCCCGCGCCTACAGGTAGCGCGATACTCAGGGCGCCTTCACCCGCTCCGAAGGCCGGCGCACACCAGCCACGATCTTATCCACCGCTTTGGTCGCCGCGACCATGCCGAACGTCGCCGTGACCATCATCACCGCGCCAAAACCACCGGCGCAGTCCAGTTTCACGCCGTCGCCCACGAAGCTCTTTTGCAGGCAAATGCTGCCGTCGGGTTTGGGGTAGCGCAGCTGTTCGGTGGAGAACACGCAAGGCACGCTGTAATGGCGCGTCACTGTGCGCGAGAAGCCGTAGTCGCGGCGCAGGGTGGAGCGCACTTTTGAGGCCAGCGGGTCGTTGAAGGTGCGGTTCAGGTCGCAGACCTGGATCAGCGTCGGGTCGATCTGCCCGCCCGCGCCGCCGGTGGTGATGATCTGGATCTTGCGCCGCTTGCACCAGGCAATCAGCGCGGCCTTGGCGTTGACGCTGTCAATGCAGTCGATCACGCAGTCGACATCCGGGGTGATGTACTCGGCCATGGTCTCGCGGGTGACGAAGTCGGCCACCGCGTGCACCGTACAGTGCGGGTTGATGCCGCGCAGGCGCTCGGCCATCACCTCGACCTTGGCCTTGCCCACGGTGCTGTCCAGGGCGTGCAACTGGCGGTTGCTGTTGCTCACGCAGACGTCGTCGAGGTCGAACAGGGAAATCTCCCCCACCCCTGAACGGGCCATGGCTTCCGCCGCCCAGGAACCGACCCCGCCCACCCCGACGATGGCCACATGGGCCGCCCGCAACCGCGCCAGGCCTTCGATGCCATACAAACGGGCGATACCGGCAAACCGTGGATCTTCTGTGCTCATTGACCATTACCCCAAAAACCGGCGCGCATTATAGGGCCAGCCGCCGCCAAGTTCTAAGGCTGATTGCCGCCCGGCCCAACAGGGGGAGCGAGCCTGCTCGCGATGACGGCATTCCCACTACCGCTGAGTTTTCGCCGCCAGACGTAAGCACTTTCCCCTTCAAATGTGCGCCAACCTACCAGCAAGTGTAGGATGCGATCCCTTTGCCACTGCCGAACGCGCCCTCGTTCAACAGCCCAAGGGACCCGCTCTCGTTATGTCATCGCGTAAATTTGGACTCAACCTGGTGGTTGTGCTGGCCATCGCCGCCCTGTTCAGCGGTTTCTGGGCGCTTATCAATCGCCCAGTCAGCGCCCCCGACTGGCCTGCACAGATCTCCGGTTTTTCCTACTCGCCCTACCAACAGGGGCAGTACCCGCAGAAGCACCAATACCCCACCAACGAGCAGATGCGCCGCGACCTGGAGATGCTCAGCAAACTCACCGACAACATCCGCATTTATTCGGTGGACGGCGCCCTGGGCGAGATTGCGACCCTGGCCGAAGAGTTCGGCCTGCGGGTGACCCTGGGCATCTGGATCAGCAAGGACCTGGCGCGCAACGAGCGGGAAATCCTCAAGGCCATCGACATCGCCAACCACTCGCGCAGCGTGGTGCGGGTGGTGGTGGGCAACGAGGCGGTGTTTCGCCGTGACATCAGCGCCGACGACTTGATCGTGCTGCTCGACCGGGTGCGCGCCGCCGTCAAAGTGCCGGTGACCACCTCCGAGCAGTGGCATATCTGGAAGAACAACCGGCAACTGGCCCAACACGTGGACCTGATCGCCGCCCACATCCTGCCCTACTGGGAAAACGTGCCGGTGGATGAGGCAGGGCAGTTCGTCATGGACCACGCCCAAGCGTTGAAAAAACTCTTCCCGAAAAAGCCCCTGCTGCTTTCCGAAGTAGGTTGGCCGAGCAACGGCCGCATGGGCGGCGGCGCCGACGCCACCCCGGCCGAGCAGGCGATTTACCTGCGCAGCCTGGTCAACCGCCTCAACCGCCAGGGCTACAACTACTTTGTGATCGAAGCCTTCGACCAGCCGTGGAAGGCCAGCGACGAAGGCTCGGTGGGCGCCTATTGGGGCGTGTTCAACGCCGCGCGCCAGCAGAAATTCAACTTCGAAGGCCCGGTAGTGGCCATCCCCCAATGGCGCGTGCTGGCCATCGGCTCGGTGGTGCTGGCGTTGCTGTCGCTGACCCTGCTGATGATCGACGGCTCGTCACTGCGCCAGCGCGGGCGCACCTTCCTGACCTTTATCGCGTTTCTGTGCGGTTCGGTGCTGGTGTGGATCGGCTACGACTACAGCCAGCAATACAGCACCTGGTTCAGCCTCACCGTGGGCTTTTTGCTCGCGCTCGGCGCGCTGGGGGTGTTTATCGTGCTGCTGACCGAGGCCCATGAATTGGCCGAAGCGGTGTGGACCCACAAGCGCCGCCGCGAGTTCCTACCCGTTGAGGGAGCTTCACCCTACCGGCCCAAGGTGTCGATCCACGTGCCTTGCTGAGATGGTCAAACAGACCCTCGATGCCCTGGCCGCCCTCGACTACCCGGACTACGAAGTCCTGATTATCGACAACAACACCAAGGACCCGGCTGTGTGGGAGCCGGTGCGCGACTACTGCGCCAGCCTGGGCCCGCGCTTCAAGTTCTTCCACGTCGCGCCCCTGGCCGGGTTCAAGGGCGGCGCGCTGAATTACCTGATCCCCCACACCGCCGCAGACGCGCAGGTGATCGCGGTAATCGATTCCGACTACTGCGTACACCCCGACTGGCTCAAGCACATGGTCCCGCACTTCGCCGACCCGCAGATCGCGGTGGTGCAGTCGCCCCAGGACTACCGCGACGCCCACGAGAGCACCTTCAAAAAGCTCTGCTACGCCGAGTACAAGGGGTTTTTCCATATCGGCATGGTCACCCGCAACGACCGCGACGCGATCATCCAGCACGGCACCATGACCATGACCCGCCGCTCGGTGCTCGAAGAATTGGGCTGGGCCGACTGGTGCATCTGCGAAGACGCGGAGTTGGGCCTGCGGGTATTCGAGAAAGGCCTGTCGGCGGCCTATTCCCACACCAGTTACGGCCAGGGCCTGATGCCCGACACCTTTATCGACTTCAAAAAACAGCGTTTTCGCTGGGCCTATGGCGCAATCCAGATCATCAAACGCCACAGCGCCAGCCTGCTGCGCGGCCAGGGCAGCGAACTGACCCGCGGCCAGCGCTATCACTTCCTCGCCGGGTGGCTGCCGTGGGTGGCCGATGGCATGAACATTTTCTTCACCGCCGGTGCCCTGCTGTGGTCGGCGGCGATGATTATCGTGCCGCACCGGGTCGACCCACCGCTGCTGATCTTTGCCATCCCGCCGCTGGCGCTATTTGGGTTCAAGGTGGGCAAGATCCTGTTCCTCTACCGCCGCGCGGTGGGGGTGGACCTCAAGGACGCGTGCTGCGCAGCCCTGGCCGGGTTGGCGTTGTCCCACACCATCGCCAAAGCGGTGCTGTATGGTTTTTTCACCCGCAGTATTCCGTTTATTCGCACGCCCAAGAACGCCGCCACCCACGGCTTCTGGCGGGCGATCTCGGAGGCCCGCGAGGAGCTGTTCATCATGCTGCTGTTGTGGGGCGCGGCGCTGGGCATCTGCCTGGTGCAAGGCCTGCCGGGCAATGACATGCGCTTCTGGGTGGCCATGCTGCTGGTGCAATCGCTGCCGTACCTGGCGGCGCTGGTCATGGCGTTTCTCTCATCCCTGCCCAAACCTGGGCCGGCGAGCGCATAAAACCACCGAACGGCGGCCAGTGGCCGCTGTTTTGCTATAAGATTACGGCCCTTTGTGCGCCTCGCCCCCAAGGCCTGCCCGCTGCCACAGCGAGGCGCCAGCGGTTTTATTCAGCCTTGTGCCCATACCCTGTTTCCCGGAGTTCTCCATGACGGCCCACGCCGACCTTTCGCCCACCCTGCAACTCGCCTGTGACCTGATCCGCCGCCCGTCCGTGACGCCGGTCGACGCTGACTGCCAGAAGCTGATGATGCAGCGCCTGGGCGATGCCGGTTTCCAGTTGGAGCCGATGCGCATCGAGGATGTGGATAACTTCTGGGCCAGCCACGGCAAGCACGATGGCCCGGTGCTGTGTTTCGCCGGCCACACCGACGTGGTGCCCACCGGCCCGGTACAGGCCTGGCAGATCGACCCGTTCGACGCAGTGATCGACGAGCACGGCATGCTCTGCGGGCGCGGCGCGGCGGACATGAAGGGCAGCCTGGCGGCCATGACCGTGGCCGCCGAGCGGTTTGTGGGCGACTACCCGGACCACCGGGGCAAAGTCACCTTCCTGATTACCAGCGATGAAGAAGGCCCGGCCCACCACGGCACCAAAGCCGTGGTCGAACGCCTGGCCGCGCGCAAGGAACGCCTGGACTGGTGCATCGTCGGCGAGCCGTCGAGCACCACCCTGGTGGGTGATGTAGTCAAGAATGGCCGGCGCGGCTCCCTCGGCGCCCGCCTCACGGTGCGCGGTGTGCAGGGCCACGTCGCCTACCCACACCTGGCGAAGAACCCGATCCACCTCGCCACCCCAGCCCTGGCGCAATTGGCCGCCGAGCATTGGGACGATGGCAATGCGTTCTTTCCGCCCACCAGTTTCCAGATCTCCAACCTCAACTCCGGCACCGGCGCCACCAACGTGATCCCCGGTGAACTGGTGGCGGTGTTCAACTTCCGCTTCTCCACCGAGTCCACAGTCGAAGGCCTGCAAAAACGCGTTGCCGATATCCTCGACCAACATGGCCTGGACTGGCACGTGGACTGGGCGTTGTCGGGCCTGCCATTCCTCACCGAACCGGGCGCGCTGCTCGACGCGGTGTCGGCGAGCATCAAGCAGGTCACCGGCCGCGACACCCAGGCCTCCACCAGCGGCGGCACCTCGGACGGGCGCTTCATCGCCACCATGGGCACGCAAGTGGTGGAGCTGGGCCCGGTCAACGCGACCATCCACCAGGTCAACGAGCGGGTTCTGGCCAGCGACCTCGACGTGCTGACCGAAATCTACTACCAGACCCTCGTCAAGTTGCTCGCCTGATGCTCACCTGCCCTATCTGCACCGCGCCGCTGGCCGAGGTCGACAACGGCGTCGCCTGCCCCGCCGGGCACCGCTTCGACCGCGCCCGCCAGGGTTACCTGAACCTGCTGCCGGTGCAGCACAAAAACAGCCGCGACCCGGGCGATAACCTGGCGATGGTCGAGGCGCGCCGCGACTTCCTCAACGCTGGGCATTACGCCCCGGTGGCCAAACGCCTGGCGCAACTGGCCGCCGAGCGCGCCCCCCGGCGCTGGCTCGACATCGGTTGCGGCGAGGGTTACTACACCGCGCAAATCGCCGATGCCCTGCTGCGCGCCGACGGCTATGCCCTGGATATCTCCAAGGAAGCCGTCAAACGTGCGTGCAAGCGCAACCCGGCGCTGACCTGGTTGATCGCCAGCATGGCCCGCGTGCCGCTGGCGGACGCCAGTTGCCAGTTCCTGGCCAGCGTGTTCAGCCCCCTCGACTGGCAAGAAGCCAAGCGCCTGCTCAGCCCCGGCGGCGGCCTGATGAAAGTCGGCCCCACCCGCGGCCACCTGATGGAGCTGCGCGAGCGCCTGTACGACGAAGTGCGCGAGTACACCGACGACAAGCACCTGGCCCTGGTGCCCGAGGGCATGAGCCTGCAACACAGCGAAACCCTGGAATTCAAGCTGCACCTGGCCAACCCCCAGGACCGCGCCAACCTGCTGGCCATGACGCCCCACGGCTGGCGTGCCAGCGCCGAGCGCCGCGCCGAGGTCATCGACCAGGTGGCGCCGTTCGAGGTCACCGTGTCGATGCGCTACGATTACTTCGTTTTGTCTTAACCCCTAAATTCAAGGGCCCGGGCCGTTGCCTGGGCACGCAAAATCCGCGAGTGGATTTTTCAGACCCGCAGTGAGGACGTCCATGCGCCAACCCGATATCGAGATTTACCTCAAAGACACTGACACCGACTACAAGGCCATCGCCGCGTGGCTCGGCGCCGCCCTGGGGCCGTGCACCGACTGGGTGCAAAAAGGCCAGACCTACAAATGCCGCGCCGGCAACGTGCCGGTGACCTGGCTGCCCAAAGCCGTGGGCAAGTGGAACAGCCTGCACCTGGACAGCGACCAAACGCCGTGGGACGACGACATCGCGTGCGCCCGTGCCGCGTTCGCCGCGCTGAACGTCGAAGTGCGCTGCGCGCCAGGCAGTTGGGTCGAGGAGGAAGGCGAGGAAGCGGCCGACCGCTGGATTCGCATCAGCAGCGACGGTGAAGAAGAAATCACCTGGAAAACGGCCTAACCTCTGCCATTTACCGGCAACCTCTGTGGGAGCGGGCCCTGCCCGCGATAGCGGTGGGTCAGCACTCATTGATGCTGAATGGGCCGCGCTCATCGCGAGCAGGCTCGCTCCCACAGTGGGTAATTGCCTGACCGCGCAAAACTCCACTTCAGTGGAGTTTTTTTTGCCCCGGATTTATGGCTGCAACTGCTGCGGCGTTTCTTCGCCCATGCAGCGCACGGCGCGCTTCTTGTTGTTGACCAGCACACCGGTCAGGCCTTTTTGCTCGGTGTCGAACAACACCAGCACGCCATCGATGCACTGCGCCACTTCGGCGGCCGGTTGCAGGGAGATCTTGTAGTCCTCGCCCGGTTGGGTCTTGAGCATGGTGAAGTCGTTGAGCAGCAGCGCGTCTTCGGGCTTGGCGAAGTGCAGGTAGCCGTAGTACCACAGGCACGCCACGGTGCCGATGATGCTGCAGACACCCGTGATAATCAGGGGGATGGCGTTACGTTCTTCACTCATTGCGGACTCTCTGAAGGTTCAATTGCAGGATTCGTGGGCGGCGGATAGTTCGGCACTTCGGCCAGGCGGCGCAAGCCGTTGAAATGCTGCGGGTCATCCAGGTAACGCAGCATCACGGCGCGCCAGACCGGGTCGGCGAACGTCTGCACGTGGCCACCGCGGGTCAGTTGCAGGACCCTGGGCGGGGGCGCAGCTTGATACAGTCCGATGCCGTTGGAAAGAGGCACGATAGGGTCATCGAGGCTGTGGTAGATCAATTTCGGCACGGTGCCCAGGCGCGGCGCGGCGTAGATCGCACTGTCGGCATCCGGCACCAGCCAAGACAGCGGCACTTGCAGCGGCCAGGTCAGCCAGGACGTGCCCAGGGCGAAGCGCCCGACCGCACGGTAGCTGGCCGGCACGCCATCGAGCACCAGGGCCTTGAGCTGGCGCTCGCGCTCGGGGTGCGCGGCCAGGTAATGCACCGCCAGCGCCCCGCCCAGGCTCTGGCCCAGCAGCACCAACGGCTTGCCCTGGACCTCGGGCGCCGCGTCCAGCCAGGCGAACGCGGCGTCGATGTCTTGGTAGATCGCCGGCAAACGCGGCGTGCCCTCGGACACGCCATAGCCGCGGTAGTCCAGCAGCAGCACTTGATAGCCTTGCTCGGGCAGCCACCAACTACCGCCCAGGTGCGCCGCCAGGTTGCCACCATTACCGTGCAGGTGCAGCACCGTGCCCTTGACCGCCACCCCCGGCTTGGCCGGCAGCCACCAGCCGCGCAGGCGCACGCCATCGGCGGTGGTCAGGTTGACATCGCGGTACGCCAGCCCCGCTTTGGTCGGGGTGAACGGCAGGCCCGGCTCGGGGTAGAACAGCAGCGAGCTGCAACCGCCCAGGGCCAACAACAGGCACAGAATGCCGAGGGTTCTCATCCGGTGACGCCTCGTGAAAGGGGTGGAAAGACAATCGCGTAAAAGCCTCAGCGTTCTCCTGTGAAAACGACGCTGGCGTGGGAGCGGGCTCGCCCCCTCTCACAGACACAAGGAAAAAATCCCACATAGAGCCAACAAAGAACTCACAGGATATTGGAGTAATCCGCCTCGATCCGGTCCAGGCTCAGGTGGTTGAGGAAGTTGGAGAAGCACATCCACGCCGACAGGGCATTCATGTCGCGGAACTGGTCGGGCAAGTACTTGGGCGGCACCACTAGGCCTTCGTCCACCAATTGGCGCAGGGTACGCATGTCCTCCAGGGTGGTTTTGCCGCAAAACAGCAGCGGCACCTGCTCCAGCTTGCCTTTGCGCACGGCCAACTGAATGTAGTTGTAAACCATGATGAAGCCCTTGAGGTAGGACAAGTCCTTGGTGAACGGCAGGCCATTGGGCACCGAGCCACGGAAAACCCGACTGGCGTTACCGTAGCTTTCCGCCATCTCGAAGCCCTGCTCGCGGAAGAACTCGTACACCTGCAAAAAGTCCGCGCCCTCCTCCACCATGTGGATGGCACGGGTGCGGTTGGTCAGTTTGCGCAAGCGGCTGGGGTAGGAAGCGAAGGTGATGATTTCCATCAGGATCGCCAGGCCTTCCTGGGTCACGGTCGAGGACGGCGGGCCTTTGGACAGGAAGGTGCAGATCGGCTGGTTCTGGCCGTTGAGGGTAGTGCCCACGTGCACCAGGCCTTCGTGGACTTCCAGGGCGCGCACATCGCGCTCGTTGAACATGGCGTCGGTGCGGATCTTGATGTAGTCGGCGCCGGCCGCCGCGTCCGCGACAATGCCGTCGGACTCGAACACCCGGATGGTTTCCTCGGCCTCGCCAAACACCTTGTTCAGGCGGCTTTGCAGCAGGCTCACGGCTTGCTTGGCGCTGAGCAGCTTGGGTTCGTCCTTGAGGTCGCCGCGCCCGTCGATGTTGTTCAGGTAATCGGACAGCATCAGGCCCAGGTCGGCCAGGGTCGGGTCGCCGGCGTGGAAGGCATCGGAGGCGGCGCCATACAGCTCCTGGGATATCAGGCCGAAATCCTCGGTGCCGCGCGCTTCGAGCATGCGCACCACCATGCGGTATTCCTTGCACATGCGCCGCATGATCTGCCCGACCGGGTTGAACTGGCCCAGTTGCCGGGTGATGTCGCGCTCGATGTTCTGGAACTCCAGCTTGACCTTGCTGGAGTCGAACGCCAGCGGCCGGCCCAGGTAGTAGTCGCGGTCCACGGCGGGCATTTCCTTGCCCTTGGCCTTGAGAAAGCCCCGGCGGATGTTGTCGTCCCACTTCACCGCATCCAGTACGCGGATCGGCGTCTGCGCCATCACGATGCGATCAGACAAGGCGCGTATCGTTTGCTGGTAATCGTCCACCCGAAACTCCTCTGAATGCTTTACGGCTTGGCGTTGGCTGGGCGTTTGTAGCGGGCCACTTCGACAAAGGCGTCGGCGTTGGCCGGGTCATCGAGGTAGGCGAACACCTGCGCCATGGGGCTTTGGACTGCCAGCCCCGGGCCTTGTTCGGTGTCCAGCGGCGCGCCCTTGAGCAGCCCCCGCGCCGCGGCATCGCCGATTGCCTCAAGGTCGAGACTGTAGACCACCAATTCGTGGTCTTCATCGAGTTCAAAGCCTGCCAGGGTGAAACCGCCACCATAGGCGGCGGGCACTTTGCCCCAGGCGTACCAGCGCACATCGTGGCGGGTCACAGTAAAACCGTAGGCTTCGCGCTCCCGGGGGCGGGCCCGGGCGTAACTGACCGCTTGGTATTGGTCCTTGCCGACGCGGCTCAACTCCAGGTTGAGGGGCTCGCCCCAACTGTTCTTGCTGGTCCATTTGCCCAGCAAACCGGCCGGCAGGGCCTGGTGCTCGGCCATCGGTTGGGTGAAGGTCACCAGGCAGCCGCCTAGCAGCATGAAGGCCAGGGTCATCAGCAGCACACGCCAGGTTTTCATTGGTTTCTCCTGATTGCCCCCACTCGGCGCCCTAGGCCGAGGCCAGCACCAAGTGCATGTGGCGCTTGAGGATGCCGAGCATTTCTTCTTCGGCTTGTGGCTCAGGGCCATTAAGCAGGCCCTGATACTCCATCCGTCCGATAATCGCCGTCAACACTTTGGCATCCTGCTGTGGCTCACGCGACCCCAGCACCTGGAAAAAATGGCAAGTGCCCTGTAGGAGAATTTGCTGGTGCGAGCGCACCAACAGCGCCAACCGTGGGTTGAGCAGGGCTTCCTGGCGAAACGCCTGCTCGGCCATCAGGTGCTCGCGGCGGGTGTGCAACTGGTGCTGCACGTAGTCGGCGGTCAGCCGCGCGATGTCGTCGGCCAGTTGGCTGCGCGCCGCCACGCTGCCGTCGCCAAAGGCAACCATCTCGCGCAGCAGGCCTTCGTTGTTGGCCCACAGCTTGGCCATGAAGGCCGCACTGCGTTCCACGTATTGGGCGAAGGTATCGGTGAGCAGGTCATCGATATCCTTGAAGTAGTAAGTGGTCGCCGACAGCGGCACCGCTGCCTCGGCGGCCACGGCACGGTGGCGTACCGCTCGCACGCCATCGCGCACGACGATGCGCATCGCCGCATCGAGAATGTCCTGCCGACGCTGCTCACTGCCCTGGCGGCTGGGCTTGCGCCCCTGGTACTGAACGCTTTGCGCGACCGCAGTGGCAACGCCAGCTGCACCTTCTTGAGCAATTGCAGGGTTCACGGCAGGTCTTCCTCTTTACGGTCGGATAGGTAACAAGTTGATACGTTTGTTCCATTCAGGCAATAAAAAGCCGCCCGGCAAGGCTGATATCGGCCAAACCAGGCAAACCCTGAACGGCGCTGTAGCAAGCGGGCTTGCTACAGCGCGGGTTGCCTTGGCTGGTTGATATCAGCCCGCTGTAGGCGGCGGGGGTGCAGTCGCGTCAGGCTTGCGGGCGCATGTGCGGGAAGAGGATCACGTCGCGGATCGACGGGGAGTTGGTCAGCAGCATCACCAAGCGGTCGATGCCAATGCCTTCACCGGCGGTCGGCGGCATGCCGTATTCCAGCGCGCGGACGAAATCGGCGTCGTAGTGCATGGCTTCGTCGTCGCCGGCATCCTTGTCGGCCACCTGGGCCATGAAGCGCTCGGCCTGGTCCTCGGCGTCGTTGAGCTCGGAGTAGGCGTTGGCGATTTCACGGCCGCCGATAAACAGCTCGAAGCGGTCGGTGACATTCGGGTTGTCGTCGTTGCGGCGCGCCAGCGGCGAGACTTCAAACGGGTATTGGGTGATGAAGTGCGGCTGTTCCAGCTTGTGCTCCACCAGTTCCTCGAAAATCATCACCTGCAACTTGCCCAGGCCTTCAAAGCCCAGCACCTTGGCGCCGGCCTGCTTGGCGATGGCACGGGCCTTGTCGATGTCGTTGAGGTCATCGGCAGTCAGTTCAGGGTTGTATTTGAGGATCGAGTCGAACACCGACAGGCGCACGAACGGCTCGCCGAAGTGGAACACCTTGTCGCCGTAGGGCACGTCGGTGCTGCCCAGCACCAGTTGCGCCAGCTCGCGGAACAGTTCTTCGGTCAGGTCCATGTTGTCTTCGTAGTCGGCGTAGGCCTGGTAGAACTCCAACATGGTGAATTCGGGGTTGTGGCGGGTCGAGACACCTTCGTTGCGGAAGTTGCGGTTGATCTCGAAGACCTTCTCGAAACCACCGACCACCAGGCGCTTGAGGTACAGCTCGGGGGCGATGCGCAGGAACATTTCCATGTCCAGGGCATTGTGGTGAGTCTCGAACGGCTTGGCCGCCGCACCGCCGGGGATGGTTTGCAGCATGGGCGTCTCGACTTCAAGGAAGTCGCGGGCCATCAGGAAACTGCGGATGTGGGCGATCACTTGCGAGCGCACGCGGAAGGTCTGGCGTACTTCTTCGTTGACGATCAGGTCAACGTAGCGCTGGCGGTAGCGCTGCTCGGTGTCGGAGAGGCCGTGGTGCTTGTCCGGCAGCGGGCGCAGGGATTTGGTGAGCAGGCGCACGCTGGTCATTTCCACGTACAGGTCGCCCTTGCCGGAACGGGCCAGGGTGCCTTCGGCGGCAATGATGTCGCCCAGGTCCCAGGTTTTCACCGCGGCCAGGGTTTCTTCGGGCAGGGTCTTGCGGTTGACGTAGACCTGGATACGCCCGGTCATGTCCTGGATCACCATGAACGAGCCACGGTTGAGCATGATGCGACCTGCCACCTTGACCGGGATCGCCGCTTCGGCCAGTTCTTCCTTGGTCTTATCGGCGTACTGCTTCTGCAAGTCTTCGCAGTAGGCGTCGCGACGGAAGTCGTTGGGGAAGGCGTTGCCCTTGGCGCGCTCGGCCGCAAGCTTTTCCTTGCGCAGGGCGATCAGGGAGTTTTCTTCCTGTTGCAGGGCTTGGTCGAGTTGTTGGTCGCTCATGTCTTTAAAGATTCCATCACAGGTTCGTTGCCCCCAGCCTGCGGCTGGGGATCGCGGGCAAGCCCGCTCCCACAGGGAGCGCGCCATGCCCCGTATTGCGGACTTACAGGCCTTGTTTGAGGCTGGCGATCAGGTATTCGTCGATATCGCCGTCGAGCACTTTGTCGCAGTCGCTGCGCTCGATGTTGGTGCGCAGGTCTTTGATGCGCGAAGCGTCCAGCACGTACGAGCGGATCTGGTGGCCCCAGCCGATATCGGACTTGGTTTCTTCCAGAGCCTGAGACGCGGCGTTGCGCTTTTGCACTTCCTGCTCATACAAACGGGCCCGCAGCATTTTCATGGCGGTGTCTTTGTTCGCATGCTGGGAACGTTCGTTCTGGCAGCTGACCACGGTGTTGGTCGGTACGTGGGTGATACGCACGGCCGAGTCGGTGGTGTTCACGTGCTGGCCACCGGCGCCGGAGGAACGATAGGTATCGATCCGCAGGTCGGAGGGGTTGATGTCGATTTCGATGTTGTCGTCGATTTCCGGCGACACGAACACGGCCGAGAACGAGGTGTGGCGACGGTTGCCGGAGTCATACGGGCTCTTGCGCACCAAGCGGTGCACGCCGATCTCGGTACGCAACCAGCCAAAGGCGTATTCGCCCTTGATGTGCACGGTGGCGCCCTTGATCCCGGCGACTTCGCCGGCGGACAGTTCCATGATCGTGGCGTCGAAGCCACGCTTGTCGGCCCAGCGCAGGTACATGCGCAGCAGGATGTTGGCCCAGTCCTGGGCCTCGGTGCCGCCGGAACCGGCCTGGATATCCAGGTAGGCGTTGTTGGCGTCCATCTCACCGCTGAACATGCGACGGAATTCGAGTTTTTCCAGGGACTCGCGCAAGCGCTCGACTTCGGCGGCTACGTCATCGACGGCAGCCTGGTCTTCTTCCTCGGCGGACATCAGCAGCAGGTCCTTGGCATCGGCCAGGCCACTGTGCATTTCATCCAGGGTTTCTACGATCTGCGCCAGCATCGAACGCTCGCGCCCCAGTTCCTGGGCGTAGGTTGGGTTGTTCCAGACACTCGGATCTTCAAGCTCGCGATTGACCTCGGTCAGGCGCTCATGCTTTTGATCGTAGTCAAAGATACCCCCGAATAGTTTCGGAGCGCTCGGACAGGTCCTTGATACTGTTAAGGATCGGGTTGATTTCCATGGCAGGCAGCACTCGTTGGCGAACTTTTGAAAGCCGGCGAGTATAAACGCAATCAGCCCACAGCGGCAGCCCGCCTGGCAGCCGATAGGCAAATCAATCGGCCACAAGCGCACGGTGCCCGTCGTCAATGCCTTGGGCGGCAAACAGCCCACTGCGGCTCGAACACCTACAGCAACTTCCCTGCTTATTCGCAGTAAGCAGATACGCTGCTGCATATGTAGGAAACAATAACCCGCACTAGAAGACACTTCGCACAATAATCGTTATTGCACTAAACCCAGGTTTTTCCTAACACTATTCAGGCAAGCAATAACACCCGCCAACAATCAGGAAAAAGTTGCACACAACAACTACTGCCTATTTTCTGACTTACTCAACGGAGGAAAATAAAAGTGTTCGACATCAACCAACACCGACACAATTATTTCTACAACCTTGAAACCGTGATTGACGGCATCATTCCCGATGCGCTGTGCGACACCCTCAGAGAACGGGCCAACGCTATTATCCAGGCCAATAAAGTTGACCTGGTTCGGCATGAAAGCCTGGGCACCGATGCCGTATCGGACTTGGGGGGCGCTTATAACCATCACATCTTCAAGGGCAGCGATATCCGTCAGCACTTTCCCGAACTCAACGCGGTGTATCACTCGCTGGTACCGCTGATAAGCCTTATCACCCACACGGACACCGTGGTGTCGCCCTACCCGGCGTCGGATATCAATATAAAAGCCTACCCGCCCGGCGGCGGAACCCTGGGGCTGCATTACGACACCAACGGCATCACTGTATTGCTGTTCCTGACCACCAACCATGAAGCGCCGTTGCGCATGCAGGTCGAACGCTCCCACCCGAGCAAGAAGCAACCCTGGGTCGAACACCGCAAGATCTTCGCCAAGAAGGGTTCACTGCTGGTCATGCAGGGGCGCAAGAGCCTTCACGACAGCGAGCCCACGGTGACCGAACAGAAGCTCTCGGTGGTGTACAACTACTACGAGCGCCACGATACCTACCGCCACGAAGACTTCGATAATTTCGTCTACTACGGCATCAAGCCCAAGACCCTGGAACCCGAGCAGACCGCCTAGGCGATACCAGCACTGCACTGGGCGCCAGCGGCTCATCGCCGGCGCCGCTTCTAACCACAACCTGTGGAACCTTGCATGAAGTTGAAAAAAATCGATCTGTTGGCCGGCGTATTGGTGACCGTGATCTGGGGCTGTAACTTTTCCGTGATCGGCTTGGGGCTCAAGTCCCTCGACCCTTTTCTACTGACCCTGCTCAGGTTTTTCCTCTGCGCCATACCCCTGGCCCTGTTCATCAAAAAGCCGCCGAACATCGGTTACCGCACCTTGGCGTTATATGGCGTGCTGTTTGGCGCCGGGTTGTGGTGGGTGGTCAACTTTGCCATGTATAACGGCCTGTCGCCGGGCATGTCTTCGGTGTTCTTGCAGTTCAGTGCGTTTTTTACCATCGTGCTAAGTAGTCTATTTCTTAAAGAAAGGATTAACGCCGTGCACGGGGCCGGTATGTTATTTGCCGGCGCCGGGTTATTGATGATGTTGTACTTGGCCGAACAATCGTCCACCACGACGGGGATCTTGTTGGTATTGTTGGCGGCACTTTCCTGGTCGCTGTGCAACCTCATCGTCAAAGTCAAAAAACCGCAGAACATGATCGCGTTTATTGTCTGGTCGAGTTTATTTTCGGTGCCGGCGATTTTAATCATGACCCTGTTTGCCGAAGGGTTGCGCCCATTTCGCAATTTGCTCGACGACTTCACTTGGGGTGCGGGCTTTTCGCTGTTTTTCCAGAGTTACATCACCACGATCCTGGGCTACTGGGTGTGGAACAACTTGATGAAACACTACCCCGCGTCGCTGGTCGCACCGTTGTCGCTGATCGTTCCGGTGTCGGGGGTGCTCACCTCCTACCTGTTTTTCGATGAGCGCCTGAGCCCCGCCCAAGGGCTGGCGATTGCGCTGGTGCTGATCGGCATTGCGATCTTCATCAATTCAGAGCGGATTGCCCGGCGCTTTATCAAGGCCACGCCCGGCACCGCCTCGCCCCTGTGAGTGCCGCACGCCAGCCACAGGGCGGGCGGTCACTCAACGCCCACCCGGTTGCGGCCGTTGTGCTTGGCCAGGTACAGGCCCTTGTCCGCCGCCGAGATCAGCTGCCGGCAATCGCTGCCCTGCTGTGGGGTGATGGTGGACAGGCCGATGCTGATGGTCAGGCTCGCGCCTTCGGTGGGGGCGATGTGGGGGATTTTCAGGGCGGCGACGGTCTGGCGCAGTTTTTCCGCCACCAGGCGCGCACCGCCGGGCGAGGTGTTGGGCAGCACCAGCACGAACTCTTCGCCGCCGTAGCGGGCCGGCAGGTCCGAGGGGCGGCTGCTGGCATCGCGAATGGCCAAGGCCACTTTGCGCAGGGCTTCGTCGCCCTCCAGGTGGCCGAAGGTGTCGTTGTAGGTTTTGAAGTAGTCGACGTCGATCATCAGCAGCGACAACTGGGTCTGGTCGCGCATGGCGCGGCGCCATTCCAGTTCCAGGTATTCGTCGAAGTGGCGGCGGTTGGACAGCCCGGTCAAGCCGTCGGAGTTCATCAAGCGTTGCAGCACCAGGTTGGTGTCGAGCAACTGCTGCTGGCTGACCCGCAGCGCCCGGTACGCGGCGTCACGCTGCAACAGGGTCATGAAGGAGCGCGAGTGATAGCGGATGCGTGCCACCAGTTCGATGTTGTCCGGCAGCTTGACCAGGTAATCGTTGGCCCCGGCCGCGAAGGCCGCGCTTTTAATCATCGGGTCTTCCTTGGTGGAGAGCACGATGATGGGGATGTCCTTGGTGGCCGGGTGGTTGCGGTACTCGCGCACCAGGCTCAGGCCGTCCAGGCCGGGCATGACCAGGTCCTGGAGGATCACCGTGGGCTTGATGCGAATCGCCTGGGCAATGGCCTGGTGGGGGTCAGAGCAGAAGTGAAAGTCGATGTTCTCTTCATTGGCCAGCCCACGCCGCACAGCTTCGCCGATCATCGCTTGGTCATCGACTAACAACACCATGGCGGCATTTTCATCGTTCTTGAATTCGTCGAGCTGTAAGTTATGCATGTGCGGTCACCTGAAAGACTACGTGGCCAAAAAAGCAGTAATTGTCGGTCATTGAGCAAATATCTCCAGCAAACGTGGGGCGATCCTGTCCAGCGGGCAGATCTCCACGGCGGCGTCGATGGCGGCGGCAGCCTTGGGCATGCCATACACCGCGCAACTGTTCTGGTCCTGGGCGATGGTCAGGTAGCCCTGCTGGCGCATCAACTTGAGCCCTTGGGCGCCGTCGCGGCCCATGCCGGTAAGCAAGACACCCACGGCATCGCCGTTCCAGTAACTGGCGACGCTCTCGAAAAACACGTCGATGGACGGCCGGTAGATCTCGTTGACCGGCTCGGCGGTGTAAGCCAGGGTGCCGTTTTTCAACAAGCGGATATGGTGGTTGGTGCCGGCCAGCAGCACGGTGCCGGGTTGCGGCGGCTCGCCCTCGCGGGCCAGGCGCACCGTCAGGCCCGAGGCGCTGCTCAGCCATTCGGCCATGCCTTGGGCGAACACCTGGTCCACGTGCTGCACCAGCACGATGGCGGCGGGAAAGTTGGCCGGCAAGCCCTTGAGCAAGATTTCCAGGGCTGCCGGGCCACCCGCCGACGAGCCGATGGCCACCAGGCTCTGGCGCTGCACCATGGTGCGCAGGGGCTTGGGCTCGGCGCGCACGCGGCTGCCGCTCTGCCCCACCAGCCAACCGATATTGAAGATCTTGCGCAGCAGCGGCGCGGCGGCCTCCTTGGCATTGCCGCCGCCGATGGCCGGTGTATCGACCACATCCAGCGCGCCGTGGCCCATGGCCTCGAACACGCGGTGGACATTCTGCTGGCGATCGACGGTGACGATGACGATGGCGCACGGGGTTTCGGCCATGATCCGCCGCGTGGCTTCCACGCCGTCCATCACCGGCATTATCAGGTCCATCAGGATCAGGTCTGGGGTCAGCTCGGCGCAGCGCTGCACCGCTTCCTGGCCATTGCTGGCCACCCACACCACTTCATGGGCGGGCTCGAAGGCCAAGGCGCGGCGCAGGGCCTCGATGGCCATGGGCATATCGTTGACGATGGCGATTTTCATGCGTGGGCTCCTCCGATGAGCTCAACCACAGCATCGAGCAGGGCATCGTCATGGAAGCTGGCTTTGGCTAGATAGTAGTCGGCCCCAGCGTCCAGTCCACGACGACGGTCTTCTTCACGGTCCTTGTACGACACCACCATCACCGGCAGTGACTGCAAACGGTTGTCGCGGCGCAGCAGGGTGACCAGCTCGATGCCGTCCATGCGCGGCATGTCGATGTCGGTAATCAGCAGGTCGAAGTTCTCCGAACGCAGGGCGTTCCAGCCGTCCATGCCATCGACCGCCACCGCTACGTCGTAACCGCGGTTGAGCAGCAACTTGCGCTGCAACTCGCGCACGGTGAGGGAGTCATCCACCACCAGCACGCGCTTGCGTGCCACTTGGGCCACGTGTTGGCTGTGGCGGGCGATGCGTTCCAGGCGCCCGGTGTTGAGCAGTTTGTCCACCGAACGCAGCATGTCTTCGACATCAACGATCAGCACCACCGAGCCATCGTCCAGCAGCGCCCCGGCGGAAATGTCCTGGACCTTGCCCAGACGATCGTCCAGGGGCAGCACCACCAGGGTGCGCTCGCCGATAAAGCGTTCCACCGCCACCCCATACACCGCATCGCGCTCGCGGATCACCACGACCTTGAGGGTTTGCGCGGCGTTTTGCGCGGCCGGGCGTTGCAACAGCTGGCTGGCGGCCACCAGGCCGACATGGCGGCCTTCGTGCCAGAAGTGCTGGCGGCCTTCGACCTGCACGATGTCGTCCGGCTCCAGGTCGCACATGCGTTCGATGTGGGCCAGCGGAAAGGCGTAGGCCTCCTCGCCCACTTCCACCACCAGGCTGCGCACCACCGAGAGGGTCAGCGGCACTTCCAGGTGGAAGCGGCTGCCCTGCCCCGTGGTCTGCTCCAGCACCACCGCACCGCGCAGTTGGCGCACCATGTGCTGCACCGCGTCCAGGCCGACGCCGCGCCCGGACAGTTCGGTGACCTTGTCCCGCAGGCTGAAGCCCGGTAGGAACAGGAAGGTCAGCAACTCTTCTTCGCTCAACTGGGCGGCGGTTTCGGCCGGGGACAACTGGCGCTCGATGATGCTGCGGCGCACCCGGTCCAGGTCGACACCGTTACCGTCGTCACTCAGTTGCAGCACCAGCAGCCCGGCCTGGTGGGAAGCGCGCAGGCGGATCAGGCCTTCGGCGGGTTTGCCGGCCAACAGGCGCTGCTCGGGCATTTCGATGCCGTGATCCACCGCGTTGCGCAGCAAATGGGTCAGAGGCGCTTCGAGTTTTTCCAGCACGTCACGGTCGACCTGGGTTTTTTCCCCTTCGATCTCCAGGCGCACTTGCTTGCCCAGGCTGCGGCCCAGGTCGCGGACCATACGCACCTGCCCCGCCAGCACATCGGCGAAGGGCCGCATGCGGCAGGCCAGGGCCGTGTCATAGAGCACCTGGGCGCGTTGGCTGGCCTGCCAGCCGAACTCATCCAGCTCGGCGGCCTGTTCGGCCAGCAGTTGCTGGGATTCGGCGAGCATGCGCCGGGCATCGCTGAGCACTTCCTGGGCTTCGAGGCTCAGTTCGTGTTCCTTGAGGTGTACGTTGAGGCTTTCCAGGGCGCGCAGGCCGTTGTTCTGCATGCGCTTGAGGCGCTGCAACCCGGTCAGCCAGGGCTTGAGGCGCTGGGTTTCGACCAGGGATTTGCTCGACAAATCCAGCAGGCTGTTGAGCCGCTCGGCGGTCACCCGCAACACCCGCTCGCCGCCCTCGGTGACGGTGCGCGTGCCACGGCCCCGCTCCACCGTGGGCGCCGGCATCTGCGCTTCGCGCAGCAGGGTATCGAGCACCGGCGCCTCGGGGGGTGGTTCGCTGGGTTCCGGCGCCGCGGACACCGCGGACACCGTGGGCGGCGCGGGCACGGGGGCGGCGGCCGGGTCGAGCAGGCGCTCCATCAGGCCCACATAGGCCTCGATATCCGCCGGCGCCAGGCTATTGCCCGGCGTGGCGATGCGCATCAGGTAATCGGTGCCTTGCAGCAAGGCGTCGATGTGCTCCGGGCGCAGCAGCAGGCGCCCTTCCTGGGCACTGACCAGGCAATCTTCCATCACGTGGGCGACGCTGACCCCGGCGTCCACGCCGACGATCCGCGCCGCGCCCTTGAGGGAGTGGGCGGCGCGCATGCAGGCTTCGAGCTGGTCGGCCTGGGTCGGGTTGCGTTCCAGGGCCAGCAGCCCGGCGTTGAGAACCTGGGTCTGGGCGTCGGCTTCCAGGCTGAAGAGTTCCAGCAACGAGGCGTCGCGCATCTGATCGGGGGTCATGTCAGGCTCCGGGTCACGGCGGCCAGCAGTTGCTCTTCATCGAGCCAGCGCAGGCTGCGGCCCTTGAAAGGCAGCACGCCACGGGTGTACTTGGCGCTGGCCTGGGGGCCGGGCACCGAGGCGGCGTCGAGGGCGTGCTGGTCGATGGCGTGGATGCCATCCACCTCATCCACCGGCACCACCACCGGGCCACCGTGGGCGGCGATGATAAGCATGCGCGGCGTCACCCGCCCGCCGGCTGAGGCCACGGGGGCGGGGTCCAGCCCCAGCAGCTCCACCAGCGACAGGCACGCCACCAGCGCACCGCGCACATTGGCCACGCCGAGCAAGGCCCGCGAACGCTGGTGCGGCAGGGAGTGAATGGGTTGCTGCGGCGCCACTTCCACCAGGCAACGGGTCACCAGGCCCAGCCACTCTTCGCCCAGGCGGAACATCAACAGCGAGCGGGTGACGACGTCGGCTTCCTGCTCGGCGCCGGCGTGGTGGTCTTCCTGTTGCAGGGTGTAGCGGTCGAGCAGGCGCGTGGCGGCGGCCGAATACACCGCGCAGTTGCGGCAATGGATATGGTCGGCCAGCAAGGGGCAGGTTTTGTCGCCATGGATGCCGATACGGTTCCAGCAGTCATCGATGGCCTGGGCATCGGCGCAGGTGACGTTCAACGCAGCGGATTGACTCATCGTTTACGCTCACTGTCGGCGCCGCGCTCACTGCGCGCGGCACGTTGCTGCAATCGGCGGGCCCCCGCCTCGTCGCCCTGGGAAGCCAACAGGGCGGCCAAGTGCATCAGGGCTTCGGCGTGTTGCGGGTCCAGGTACAAGGCCTTGCGGTAAAAGCCCTGGGCCTGCAGCGCGCTACCGGCCACGTCGCTGAGCAGGCCGAGCCAGTAGAACACCTGGGCCACCGGCTCGTGGCTGCGCAAATACTGTTCACAGGCGCGCTGCGCTTCACTGCTTTTCCCTTCATTGGCCAGGGCAGCGATGGTGGCGAGCAAGGCCTGGGCATCGCTGGCCGGGGCCACGGGCTTGCTCACTGGGCTGGCGGGCGCGCTGCTGATAAAGGGCCGCGCCCGCACAGGCAAGGGTGCCGGGGCGCGAATCGGCGGCGGCACCGGCAAGGGTGTGGGCACAAAGCGTGGTGCAGGCTCCACGGCGGTGTGGCGGCTGAAGGCAAAAGACTGGGCAATACCAATCGAACGCATGCCCAAACGCCCCAGCAGGCTGCCTTCGGCCGGGCCGATGAACAGCACGCCGTCGGTGTGGGTCAGGCGTTTGAGCACCTCGAACACCTGCTGCTGGGTGGGCTGGTCGAAGTAGATCAGCAGGTTGCGGCAGAACACGAAATCAAAGGGCGCTTCATTGGCCAGCAAGGTCGGGTCGAGCACGTTGCCCACGTTCAGCGCCACTTGCTCGCGCACCCGCGCACTGAGCTGGTAGCCGTCCGCCCCGGCGCTGAAGTAGCGCTCGCGAAAATCCCCCAGTTGCCCACGGAACGAGTTCTTGCCGTACACCGCGCGCTTGGCCCGCTCCACCGACAGCGGGCTGACATCCAGGCCCTGAACCTTGAACTGATGGGGCGCCAGCCCCGCATCGAACAGCGCCATGGCGATGGAGTACGGCTCCTCGCCCGTGGAACACGGCAGGCTGAGGATGCGCAGCGCACGCATGTTGTTCAGCTCGCCCAAGCGCTTGAGGGCCAGTTTGCCCAGGGCGGCGAAGGATTCGGGGTAACGGAAGAACCAGGTTTCGGGAACGATCACCGCTTCGATCAACGCCTGTTGCTCGTCCCGCGAGCCCTGCAAGCGCTGCCAATACTGGTCGCTGCTCAGGCCCTCGGCCGCCAGGCTGCGCTGGCGCACGGCGCGCTCGATGATTGCCGGGCCGACGGACGCCACGTCCAGGCCGATGCGCTCTTTGAGGAAGTCGAAAAACCGCTGGTCGCTGCTCATGGCTGCGCCTCCAACGGATCGAGGCCCGTTGCCTGCGCGGGGAACAACAGCCCCCGCACGTCGTCATCCAGCAGGTCGGCGACACGGATCCATTGCACCAGGCCCTCTTCGTCCTGGCGCACCGGGCCCAGGTAGCGGGCAGCGGGGTTGTCCAGGCCATAGGGCTGGAAGTCTGCCGGGTTGCAGCGCAGGGTATCGGTGGCCTGTTCGAGCACCAGCCCCAGCACTTGGCCGGGGCGGTAGTTGACCAGCACCCAGCGCGTGCTGGTGCGCGCCTGGGCCGGGTGGCCGAAGGCCAGGGCACTGAGGTCGATCACCGGCACCACCACGCCGCGATGGCCGAACACCCCGGCGACCCAGGCCGGGGCCCGGGCGATAGGTTTGAGCGGCAGGCGCGGGAGCACTTCCAGCACCTCGGTGGCCTTGAGGGCAAAGCGTTCGTTGGCAATGCGAAACAACAGGAACAGCGCCGCGCTGGCGCCCTGTTTGAGCGCGCTCTGGCTCATCAGACTTTGAAACGCGAGACGCCGCTGCGCAGCCCCACCGCGACCTGGCTCAACTCATCTATGGCGAAACTGGCCTGGCGCAGGGATTCCACGGTCTGGCTGCTGGCATCGCCCAGTTGCACCAGCGCATGGTTGATCTGCTCGGCGCCAGTGGCCTGGGCCTGCATGCCTTCATTGACCATCAGCACCCGCGGCGCCAGGGCCTGGACCTGATGAATGATCTGCGACAGTTGCTCGCCCACTTGCTGCACCTCGGACATGCCGCGGCGCACCTCTTCGGAGAACTTGTCCATGCCCATTACCCCGGCCGACACCGCCGACTGGATCTCGCGCACCATTTGCTCGATGTCGTAGGTGGCGACGGCGGTCTGGTCCGCCAGGCGTCGCACTTCGGTGGCGACCACGGCAAAACCGCGGCCGTACTCACCGGCCTTTTCGGCCTCGATGGCGGCGTTGAGGGACAACAGGTTGGTTTGGTCGGCCACCTTGACGATGGTCACCACCACTTGGTTGATGTTGCCGGCCTTCTCGTTGAGGATCGCCAACTTGGCGTTGACCAGGTCGGCGGCGCCCATCACCGAGTGCATGGTGTCTTCCATGCGCGCCAGGCCTTGCTGGCCGGAACCGGCCAACACCGAGGCTTGGTCGGCGGCGGTGGAGACTTCGGTCATGGTGCGGACCAAGTCTCGGGAAGTGGCAGCGATCTCCCGGGAAGTGGCGCCGATTTCCGTGGTGGTGGCCGCCGTTTCGGTGGCGGTGGCCTGTTGCTGCTTGGAGGTGGCGGCGATTTCCGTCACCGAGGTGGTGACCTGCACCGAGGAGCGCTGGGCCTGGGACACCAGGGCCGTGAGCTCGGCCATCATGTCGTTGAAGCCGGTTTCCACGGCGTTGAATTCGTCCTTGCGCGCCAGGTCCAGGCGCCCACTGAGGTCGCCGGTGCGCATCACGTCGAGGATTTCCACGATGCGCTTCATCGGCGCCATGATGGTGCGCATCAGCAGCCAACCGCACAGGCCGGCGGCGATCACCGCCAGCAGCAGGGAAACGCCCATGCTCACTTTGGCGGCCGTGACCGCATCGCCAATGGCATTGGTGGCGCTGGTGGCCGACTCGCGGTTGTGGTCGATGACCCCGTTCAGATGCTGGCGCCCGGCTACCCAGGCGGGGGTCAATTCGTTGTCCAACGCCGCGCGGGCCTGGTCGTAGGCCTTGGCTTCGTACAGCGCCAGCACATTGTTCAGGGCTTTGTTGAAGGCCTGGTGGCGCTGCTCGAATTCATCGAAGGAGGCTTTGTCGAGCGCATCGAAAATGGTGCCGTGATAGTTGGCGATTTCCTGGTTCAGCCGCGCCTCGAAACTGGCGTAGGCGGCCTTGTCGGCTGGGGTCAGTTCGCGGCGGTCGGACAGGCCGACGATCTGCTGGGTCAGCACGTAGCTGTCGACCCAGGCGCTGCGGATCATCGAGCTGTAATAGACCCCCGGCACCGCGTCGGCGCGGACCATTTCTTCGCTGGACTCGATCTTCAACAAGCGGGAATACGAGACCACCACCATCAACAGCATGATGGCAATGATTACCGCAAAGCTCGCCAAAATGCGTTGGCGCAACGTCCAGTTCTTCACAGTCAGTCCTCGGGGGGCGTTCAAATGGGGGGGAGTATAGCCGAGGCGGTGCCATCATTAAGCACGCGGATGTGTGGTGGCGCAAAAGTCCGCACAAAAAACCTGGAATAGGCTCTGGATCGGGGGTTTGGTCGGGGTTTAGGCGTTTTTTTAAGGTGCCGATACGGCCCTGCGGGAGGGGGTAATGGCCATTGCCAGGCCATTAATGGGCCAGAAGCCCTGATGCGGGTGTTGTGGTAGCAAGCGGGCTTGCCCGCTTGCTACCACAAGGGGTCAGGCAGAGGCCTGGCGTACCTGTTTTTCCAGTTCGGCCTTGAGCCCCGGTTCCAGCTTGAGCTGGCGGGCCAGTTCGTCGAGGTAGGACTTTTCCATGAAGCTTTCTTCGTCCACCAGCATCACGCTGGCGATGTACATCTCGGCGGCCATTTCCGGGGTGCTGGCGGCGCGGGCGACGTCGACGGGGTCCAGGGGTTTGTTGAGCTCGGCGTGCAGCCAGTGTTGCAGCTCCTGGTCGTTGTCCAGCTTGGTGAACTCACCTTCGATCAGCGCACGTTCGCGCTCATCCACATGGCCATCGGCCTTGGCCGCCGCCACCAGGGCCTTGAGGATCGCCTGGCTGTGCTGCTCCACCTGGGCGGCGGGCAAGCGGTCGAGGGTCTGGGGCTCGTTGCGCGGGGCCGTGCCCTGCTGGGCCTGCCAGTTGCCGTAGGCCTTGTAGGCCAGCACGCCGAGGGCGGCGAGGCCGCCGTAAGTCAGGGCCTTGCCGCCAAACTTGCGGGCTTTTTTGTTGCCCAGCAAAAGGCCCATGGCGCCCGCCGCCAACGCCCCGCCGCCCGCGCCGGAGAGCAGGCTACCCAAGCCTCCCGAGCCACCGAGCAAACCGCCCAGCGCACCTTTGTCGGCACCTTTGTTCTGGGTGCCGCCCGCTTTGTTCTGCAGCATGTCCTGGCCGGACTTGAGCAGTTGATCGAGCAATCCACGGGTGTTCATTTGTTGCCTCCAATAAATGGGATTAGCCGGAACAATAAGGCCATCAGCGTAGAGCTAAGTGCCCTTCGACAGTTTTCAAGAGTACTTCCAGATGTTGCTTACCCCTTGACGAGTCGGCAGGCGGTGATCCTCGGCTTTCTAAAAAAAAGATATAGACTCGAGCAAATCTATAAAAACGCCTAACCGGTAAACCCCATGATGACCCTGCGCCAGATCCGTCACTTCATCGCCGTGGCCGAAACCGGCTCCATCTCGGCCGCCGCCCAAGCGGTGTATATCTCCCAGTCCACTCTGACCCTGGCTATCCAGCAGCTGGAGCAGGAAATCGGCGTGACCCTGTTCAACCGCCACGCCAAAGGCATGACCCTGACCCACCAGGGCCATCAGTTTTTGCGCCAGGCCCACTTGATCCTGGCCACCGTGGACAACGCCAAGCGCAGCCTGCAACAGAGCACCGACCAGGTGGCCGGGCAACTGATCGTCGGCGTCACCAGCCTGGTGGCCGGTTACTACCTGGCAGACCTGCTCACCCGCTTTCAGCGCGCCTACCCCAACGTGGAAATCCGCGTGATGGAAGACGAGCGGCCCTACATCGAGCACTTGCTGGTGAGCGGCGAAATCGACGTGGGGGTGCTGATACTGTCCAACCTGGAAGACCGCCACGCCTTGCAGACCGAGGTGCTGACCCACTCGCCCCATCGCCTGTGGCTGCCGGCCCAGCACCCGCTGCTGGAGCGCGACAGCATCAACCTGGCGGATGTGGCCCGCGAGCCGCTGATCCAGTTGAACGTCGATGAGATGGACCGCAACGCCCAGCGCATGTGGGCCGCCGCCAGCCTGCAACCGCGCATCACCCTGCGCACCGCCTCCACCGAAGCGGTACGCAGCCTGGTGGCGGCGGGCCTCGGCGTGTCGGTGCAACCGGACATGACTTACCGCCCCTGGTCGCTGGAGGGCGACATCATCGAGGCGCGGCCCCTGGCCGACCTCAACCAAACCCTGGACGTGGGCCTGGCCTGGCGCCGGGGCACGGCGCGCCCGGCCCTGGTGGACCCCTTCCTGACCGTGGCCCGCGAACAACCCCATACCGGGCGCAAGCCATCTATTTAATCGAATGCCACCTTCGGTATTTAGTATTTGTCGACCTCACGCCCGACCTCTAGTCTCAGCGAACCCAAATAAGAAAGGTCGGGCGCACCCAGCGGGAAGCCCCAATGACCGTACAAAAAAAGAGAACCTCCAAGATGGCTGGCGCGCAGACGCAACTGTCCACCGCATTGCTGATCGACGGCGAACTGGTCCAGGGCCAGGGCGTGGCCGAGCCGATCCTCAACCCCGCCACCGGGGAGGTGCTGACGCGCATCGCCGAGGCCAGCACCGAACAGGTCGAAAGCGCCGTACTGGCCGCCCACCGCGCCTTCGCCGGATGGTCGCGGACCACGCCGCAACAGCGCTCCAATATTCTGCTGGCGATTGCCGGGGCCATCGAAAAACACGCCGACCACCTCGCCCGCCTCGAAGCCCTCAATTGCGGCAAGCCCCTGCACCTGGCGCGCCAGGACGATTTGAACGCCACCGTGGACGTGTTCCGCTTTTTTGCCGGTGCGGTGCGCTGCCAAACCGGGCAACTGAGCGGCGAATACCTGCCGGGCTACACCAGCATGGTGCGCCGCGACCCCATTGGCGTGGTCGCCTCGATTGCACCGTGGAACTACCCGATCATGATGGCCGCGTGGAAAATCGCCCCGGCCCTGGCCGCCGGCAACACCCTGGTGTTCAAGCCGTCGGAGCACACGCCGCTGTCGATCCTGGCCCTGGCGCCGACCCTGGCCGAGCTGCTGCCGCGCGGGGTCATCAACATCATCTGCGGCGGTGGCGAAGGCGTGGGCAGCCACTTGGTCAGCCACCCGAAAGTGCGCATGGTGTCGCTGACCGGCGATATCGTCACTGGCCAGAAAATCCTCCAGGCCGCAGCCAAAACCCTCAAACGCACGCACCTGGAGCTGGGCGGCAAGGCGCCGGTGATCGTCTGCGACGACGCCGACCTGCAAGCGGTGGTCGAGGGTGTACGCAGCTACGGCTACTACAACGCCGGGCAAGACTGCACCGCCGCCTGCCGCATCTACGCTCAGGCCGGCATCCATGACCGCCTCGTCGCCGAACTGGGCGCGGCGGTCAGCAGCCTGCGCTTTGCCGGCAAGCGCGACGCCGACAACGAAATCGGCCCGCTCATCAGCACCCGCCAGCGCGACCGCGTGGCCAGTTTCGTCGAACGTGCCCTGAACCAGCCCCATATCGAGCGGGTGACCGGCGCGGCAGTGCACTCCGGTGCCGGGTTCTACTACCAGCCCACGCTGCTGGCCGGGTGCAAGCAAGGCGACGAAATCGTCCAGCGCGAAGTGTTCGGGCCGGTGGTGACGGTGACCCGTTTCGATGAACTGGCACAGGCCGTGGACTGGGCCAACGATTCGGAATACGGCCTGGCGTCGTCGGTGTGGACGCAGAACCTGGACAAAGCCATGCAAGTGGCCGCCCGCCTGCAATACGGCTGCACCTGGATCAACAGCCACTTCATGCTCGTCAGCGAAATGCCCCACGGCGGCCTGAAACGCTCCGGCTACGGCAAGGATTTGTCCAGCGACTCATTACAGGACTACAGCGTGGTCAGGCACATCATGGCCCGCCATGGTGGGCAGTTGTGAACGGCAAGTTTCAAGCGGCAAGCCGATGCGGGCGGCCCTTGTTCGTGCCGCTTGCCGCTTAAAGCTTGCCGCTCGCCCCTAAGAGCTACGCTTCAACAACCCACAATAACTACAACCGCCGAGGGAATCCCATGTTCGCGCACAAGACCGCACTGCTCAGTGCACTCACCACCGCGTTGCTGGCCAGCGCCAGCCTGCAGGCCGCCGAACCGCTCAAGGCTTTGGGTGCGGGCGAGGGGCAGTTGGATATCGTCGCCTGGCCCGGCTATATCGAGCGCGGCGAAAGCGACAAGGCCTACGACTGGGTCACCGGGTTCGAGAAGGAAACCGGCTGCAAGGTCAACGTCAAGACCGCCGCCACCTCCGATGAGATGGTCAGCCTGATGGCCAAGGGCGGCTACGACCTGGTCACCGCCTCGGGCGACGCCTCGCTGCGCCTGATCGTCGGCAAGCGGGTGCAGCCGATCAACACCGCGCTCATCCCCAACTGGAAAAACCTCGACCCACGTCTCAAGGACGCGCCCTGGTATGTGGTCGGCCAGCAGACCTTCGGCACCCCGTACCAGTGGGGCCCCAACGTGCTGATGTACAACACCGACGTGTTCAAGCAGGCGCCAACCAGTTGGAACGTGCTGTTCGAGGCCCAGAACCTGCCCGACGGCAAGGCCAACAAGGGCCGCGTGCAGGCCTATGACGGGCCGATCTACATCGCCGATGCGGCGCTGTACCTCAAGTCGGCCAAGCCGGAGCTGGGCATCCAGAGCCCCTATGAGCTGACCGAAACCCAGTACCAGGCTGTGCTCGAACTGCTGCGCGCCCAGCAACCGCTGATCCACCGCTACTGGCACGACACCACGGTGCAGATGAGCGATTTCAAGAACGAAGGGGTGGTGGCCTCCAGCGCCTGGCCGTATCAGGTCAACGGCCTGATAAACGAAAAGCAGCCGATTGCTTCCACCATTCCCAAGGAAGGTGCCACCGGTTGGGCCGACACCACCATGCTCCACGCCGAGGCTAAGCACCCGACCTGCGCCTACAAGTGGATGGACTGGTCGTTGCAACCCAAGGTACAGGGTGACGTGGCGGCGTGGTTCGGCTCCCTGCCGGCGGTGCCCGCTGCGTGCAGCGCCAGCGAACTGCTGGGCGGCGAAGGGTGCAAGACCAACGGTTTCGACCAGTTCGACCAGATCGCCTTCTGGAAAACCCCACAGGCCGAGGGCGGCAAGTTCGTGCCCTACAGCCGCTGGACCCAGGACTACATTGCGATCATGGGCGGTAGATAAATACTGCTGCCCTTGTGGGAGCGAGCCTGCTCGCGATAGCGATCCGAGACTCATGATCGATATCGACGGCTACACCGCCATCACGAGCAGGCTCGCTCCCACAGAAGGGCTGCACCGGTAGGGATACCGTGCCTCCCCACATCACGTTCGACCAACGCCTTGTTTTTTCAGAAGTCCAGGCAGGGCCGCTGCGACGGCCCGCGCCTTTTTGGAGCACCGCACCATGACGCTTGCAGTCCAATTCACCCAGGTTTCCCGACAGTTCGGCGAAGTCAAAGCCGTCGACCGGGTTTGCATCGATATCCAGGACGGCGAGTTCTTTTCCATGCTCGGCCCCTCCGGCTCGGGCAAGACCACCTGCCTGCGCCTGATTGCCGGGTTCGAGCAGCCCAGTGCCGGTTCCATCCGCATCCACGGCGAAGAAGCCGCCGGGTTGCCGCCGTACCAGCGCGACGTCAACACCGTGTTCCAGGATTACGCCCTGTTCCCCCACATGAACGTGCGTGACAACGTGGCCTACGGCCTCAAGGTCAAGGGCGTGGCCAAGGCCGAACGCCTGGCCCGGGCCGAGGAAGCCCTGGGCATGGTGGCCCTGGGCGGCTATGGCGAGCGCAAACCGGTGCAACTGTCCGGCGGCCAGCGCCAGCGTGTGGCCCTGGCCCGCGCCTTGGTCAACCGCCCCCGCGTCTTGCTGCTGGACGAACCCCTCGGCGCGCTGGACCTGAAACTGCGCGAACAAATGCAAAGCGAGCTGAAAAAGCTCCAGCGCCAACTGGGCATCACCTTTATTTTCGTCACCCACGACCAGACCGAAGCGCTGTCGATGTCCGACCGCGTGGCGGTGTTCAACAAGGGCCGCATCGAGCAGGTGGACACCCCGCGCAACCTCTACATGAAACCGGCCACGCCTTTCGTCGCCGAGTTCGTCGGCACCTCCAACGTGATCCGTGGCGAACTGGCCCAGCGCCTGAGCGGCAGCGCCCAACCGTTTTCGATCCGCCCCGAGCACGTGCGCTTTGCCGAGGGCCCGTTGGGCGCCGGCGAGGTGCAAGTGCGCGGCGTGCTCCACGACATCCAATACCAGGGCAGCGCCACCCGCTATGAGTTGAAACTGGACAACGGCCAGGCCCTGAACATCAGCCAGGCCAACACCCAGTGGCTGGACACCACGGCCCGCCATGCGGTCGGCCAGCCCCTCAGCGCGCGCTGGGCCCGCGAAGCCATGGTGACGCTGCGCGACACCGACGCAGGCGAGGTATGACATGAGCCTGGCCCTGACCCAACCGCCGCTGCGCCGGTTTTCCAACCTGCTATACCGCAAGCCCAACCTGTACCTGTCGCTGCTGCTGGTGCCGCCGCTGATCTGGTTCGGCGCGATCTACCTCGGCTCGCTGCTGACCCTGCTGTGGCAGGGTTTCTACACCTTCGACGACTTCACCATGGCCGTTACCCCGGACCTGACCCTGGGCAACTTCGCCGCGCTGTTCCAGCCGTCGAACTTCGACATCATCCTGCGCACCCTGAGCATGGCCATCGTGGTCTCCCTGGCCAGCGCCGCCCTGGCCTTCCCCATCGCCTACTACATGGCGCGCTACACCACGGGCAAGACCAAGGCGTTTTTCTACATCGCGGTGATGATGCCGATGTGGGCCAGCTACATCGTCAAGGCCTACGCCTGGACCCTGCTGCTGGCCAAGGGCGGCGTGGCGCAGTGGTTCGTCGAGCACCTGGGGCTCACGCCGGTGTTGCAGTTCATCCTGGGCATCCCGGGTGTGGGCGGCAGCACCCTGTCCACCTCGCACCTGGGGCGTTTCATGGTGTTCGTCTACATCTGGCTGCCGTTCATGATCCTGCCGATCCAGGCCTCCCTGGAACGCCTGCCGCCGTCCCTGCTGCAAGCCTCGGCCGACCTGGGCGCCAAGCCGCGCCAGACCTTCATGCAAGTGATCCTGCCGCTGTCGATCCCGGGCATCGCCGCCGGGTCGATCTTCACCTTCTCCCTGACCCTGGGCGACTTCATCGTGCCGCAACTGGTGGGCCCGCCGGGCTACTTCGTCGGCAGCATGGTCTACGCCCAGCAGGGCGCCATCGGCAACATGCCCATGGCAGCGGCCTTCACCCTGGTGCCGATCGTGCTGATCGCCATCTACCTGTCCATCGTCAAACGCCTGGGGGCCTTCGATGCACTCTGAAAAATCTTCCTGGGGCCTGAAGATCGCGGCCTGGGGCGGGTTGGTGTTCTTGCACTTCCCGATCCTGATTATCTTTCTCTACGCCTTTAACACCGAAGAAGCGGCGTTCAGCTTCCCGCCCCAGGGCCTGACCCTGAAGTGGTTCAGCGTGGCCTTCTCGCGCCCGGACGTGCTCGAAGCCATCAAGCTGTCATTGCAGATCGCCGCCATCGCCACCCTGATCGCCATGGTGCTCGGCACACTGGCCTCGGCGGCGCTGTATCGCCGGGACTTCTTCGGCAAACAGGGCATCTCGCTGATGCTGATCCTGCCCATCGCATTGCCGGGGATCATCACCGGTATCGCCCTGCTGGCGACCTTCAAGACCCTGGGCATTGAGCCGGGGATGTTCACCATCATCGTCGGCCACGCGACCTTCTGCGTGGTGATCGTCTACAACAACGTCATCGCCCGCCTGCGCCGCACCTCCCATAGCCTGATCGAGGCCTCCATGGACCTGGGCGCCGACGGCTGGCAGACCTTCCGCTACATCATCCTGCCCAACCTCGGCTCGGCTTTGCTGGCCGGCGGCATGCTGGCGTTTGCCCTGTCGTTCGACGAAATCATCGTCACCACCTTCACCGCCGGCCACGAACGCACCCTGCCGCTGTGGCTGCTCAACCAACTGAGCCGCCCGCGCGACGTACCGGTGACCAACGTGGTGGCGATGCTGGTGATGCTGGTCACCATGATCCCCATCCTGGGCGCCTATTACCTGACACGCGGCGGTGAAAGCGTGGCGGGCAGCGGCGGGAAGTAAGCCTTGGCGCGCCTTGCTCCCGCGCACCGACAAAAAGAAAAACTCAGCTTTGAAAAGGACCACACCATGCAAACCAAACTCCTGATTAACGGCCAACTCGTCGCCGGCGAAGGCCCGGCCCAAGCGGTGCTCAACCCGGCCCTGGGCCAGGTGCTGGTGGAAATTGCCGAAGCCAGCGAAGCCCAGGTCGATGCCGCCGTGCGCGCCGCCGACGCGGCGTTCGAGGGCTGGTCGCAAACCCCGCCCAAGGACCGCGCCCTGTTGCTGCTCAAACTGGCCGACACCATCGAGGCCCACGGCGCGGAACTGGCGAAGCTGGAGTCGGACAACTGCGGCAAGCCCTACAGCGCCGCCCTCAACGACGAGATCCCGGCCATTGCCGACGTGTTCCGCTTCTTCGCCGGCGCCAGCCGATGCATGGGCGGTTCGGCCGGTGGCGAATACCTGGCCGGCCATACCTCGATGATCCGCCGCGACCCGGTGGGCGTGATCGCCTCCATCGCGCCGTGGAACTACCCGCTGATGATGGTCGCCTGGAAAATCGCCCCGGCCCTGGCCGCCGGTAATACCGTGGTGCTCAAGCCGTCGGAACAAACCCCGTTGACCGCCCTGCGCCTGGCGCAACTGGCGGCGGATATTTTCCCTGCCGGCGTACTCAACCTGGTGTTTGGCCGTGGGCCAACGGTGGGCAGCCCTCTGGTGAACCACCCCAAAGTGCGCATGGTGTCGCTGACCGGCTCCATCGCCACGGGGGCAAACATCATTTCCAGCACCGCCGACAGCGTCAAACGGATGCACATGGAACTGGGCGGCAAGGCGCCGGTGCTGATTTTCAACGACGCCGACATCGATGCCGCCGTCGAAGGCATCCGCACCTTCGGCTTCTACAACGCCGGGCAAGACTGCACCGCCGCGTGCCGCATCTACGCCCAGGCCGAAATCTACGACGCGTTCGTCGAGAAGCTCGGCGCGGCGGTGGCCAGCCTCAAGTACGGCCTACAGGATGACCCGGCCACCGAGCTGGGGCCGCTGATTACCGCCCAACACCGCGACCGCGTGGCCGGGTTTGTCGAGCGGGCCGTGGCCCAGCCCCACATCCGCCTCATTACCGGCGGCAAAGCCGTGGCCGGCGACGGCTTCTTCTTCGAGCCCACGGTGCTGGCCGACGCCCAGCAGAACGACGAAATCGTGCGCCGCGAAGTGTTCGGCCCGGTGGTTTCGGTGACCCGCTTCAACGACGAAGCGCAAGTGCTGGCCTGGGCCAACGATTCGGACTACGGCCTCGCCTCGTCGGTATGGACCGCCGACGTCGGCCGCGCCCATCGCCTCGCCGCGCGCCTGCAATACGGCTGCACCTGGGTCAACACGCACTTTATGCTGGTCAGCGAAATGCCCCACGGCGGTCAGAAACTGTCCGGTTACGGCAAGGATATGTCCATGTATGGGCTGGAGGACTACACCACGGTGCGCCATGTGATGTTCAAGCACTGAGCCCGCAAAACCTGCCCAGAAACCTGTTCTGTGGGAGCGTTCCCACAGACTGGCATGCCCTGCCTTGCGCCCGCTGTCCCATAAGAAAACACCTCAGGAATCCCCATGGATATCACCCGTCGCGACTTCCTCAACGGCGTCGCCATCACCGTCGCCGCCGGCATGACCCCGCTGCAATTGCTGCAAGCCGCCCCCGACGGGCGCTACTACCCGCCCGCCCTCACTGGGCTGCGGGGCAGCCATGTCGGCTCGTTCGAAATCGCCCACCAAATGGGCTGGGATAAGAAAGTGTTCAACACCGATCACCTGCCCGTCAGCGAGGATTACGACCTGGTGGTGGTCGGCGGGGGCCTGAGTGGATTGTCGGCGGCCTGGTTCTACCGGGAGAAACACCCCCACGCACGCATCCTGATCCTGGAAAACCACGACGACTTCGGCGGCCACGCCAAGCGCAACGAATTCCAGGCCGGCGGGCGCACGATCATCGGCTACGGCGGCAGCGAGGCCTTCCAGTCGCCTAATCACCTGTACAGCGCCGAGGTCAACGGCCTGCTGAAAAAACTCGGGGTCAATATCAAGCGCTTTGAAACCGCGTTCGACCGCCAGTTCTACCCAAGCCTGGGGCTCTCGCGGGGGGTGTTTTTCGACAAGGAAAACTTCGGCGAAGACAAACTGGTCAGCGGCGACCCGACGCCCATGGTCGCCGACGACATCGCCCCGGATCAGTTGCACGCCCGCAGCCTGCGCGACTTCATCAACGACTTCCCGCTGCCGCAAAGCGACCGCGACGCCCTGATCGCCCTGCACACCGCGCCGCGGGATTACCTCGCGGGCAAAACCCAGGCAGAAAAAACCGCGCACCTGGAAAGCACCAGTTATCGCGATTTTTTACTCAAGGACGTAGGCCTGACCCCCGCCGCCGTGAAGTACTTCCAGAGCCGCACCAACGACTTCATGGCCCTGAGCATCGATGCCGTGGCGGCGTATGACGCCTACAACGTCGGTTTCCCCGGTTTCAGCGCGATGGATCTGGAACCCATCAGCGAAGAAGCCCAGGCAGAAATGGAAGAGCCCTACATCTACCACTTCCCCGACGGCAATGCGTCCCTGGCGCGGTTGTTGGTGCGCAGCCTGATTCCCACCGTGGCCCCGGGCCATGACATGGAAGACATCGTCCTCGCGCCGTTCGACTACGCCAAACTCGACCAGCCCAAGGCCCCGGTGCGCCTGCGCCTCAACAGCACGGTGGTCAGCGTGCGCAATGTCGGCGCCGGCGTGCATATCGGCTACAGCCGCGGCGGGCAACTGAGCCAGGTGCGGGGCAAGCGTTGCATCATGGCCTGCTACAACATGGTCATTCCCTACCTGCTGCGCGACCTCCCCGCCGACCAGGCCCACGCCTTAAGCCAGAACGTGAAGTTCCCGCTGGTGTACACCAAGGTGCTGATCCGCAACTGGGAGGCGTGGCGCAACCTGGGTGTGCATGAGATCTACGCTGCGACCCAGCCCTACAGCCGCATCAAGCTCGACTACCCGGTGAGCATGGGCGGCTACGAACACCCGCGTGACCCGAGCCAGCCCATTGGCCTGCACATGGTCTACGTGCCCACCAGCCCCACCAGCGGCATGACCGCCCGCGACCAGGCCCGCGCCGGCCGTGGCCGCCTCTACGGGCAAACTTTCGAGGTGCTCGAAGCGCAACTGCGCGACCAGTTGCAACGCATGCTCGGGCCGGGCGGCTTCGACCACCAGAACGACATCCTGAGCATCACCGTCAACCGTTGGTCCCACGGCTACGCGTACTTCTCCAACAGCCTCTATGACGATGCCGACGAAAGCGAAAAATGGATGAACCTGGCGCGCCAGCCTGTCGGCAATGTGAGCATCGCCAACTCGGATGCAGCCTGGAGCGCCTACGCCCACGCGGCCATCGATGAAGCACACCGAGCGGTGGAGGAAGTGGGCTAACCGCCCACCGGTCCCCTAAGGGCCGTGGCTGGCCTACACCTACTGTGTGAACAGGCTTGTGTGGTGTGGGCGGGGCTTGTTTTTCCTCTGTGGGCGGGATTTTTCTTCTGTGGGAGCGAGCCTGCTCGCGATGGCGGCATTCCAGCCGCCACAAGTGCATCGCCTATCTTGGCCTCATCGCGGGCAAGGCCCGCTCCCACAGGGTGGGTAGGATTTTTCTCTCCTCTGGGGGCGAGATTTTTCTTCTGTGGGAGCGAGCCTGCTCGCGATGGCGGCATTCCAGCCGCCACAAGTGCATCGCCTGTCCTGGCCTCATCGCGGGCCGGGCCCGCTCCCACAGGGGGAGCGGGGGGTTGCCGTGCTAAAACCTTGAGACGCTGCGCATCGCATCCACCAGGTAGCGCATGGCGGTGCGGTCGGCCTCGGACAAGGTTCGGTATTGCTCCACCAACTTCAACTCTTCTGAACTCAAGCGCCGGGTGCGGCGCGTCAGGCCCAGGCCCGAGAGAAAACCCAACAACCTGACTGCGCTCTGTTCTTTTGCCATGGACGATGTCCCTCTGCATTCGGAATAACTTCAGACACTTCATCGCCCTGCGTCCCTTTTCAGCAGCGGCTGTCCCTGTGCCGCTGTTTGAAACCTTCCGGCTTAAGGGCTGAAGCCGGTGATGGGCTTAAGAATAGAAAGTTTTTTCAGATCGTGAGAATTTTTTAGAGTAATTAGTCAAAAAACTTCCCAGCGGTTTTTTCACCCTAAACAATCACCGTGATCCGCTACCATCGCGCACCCACGCCACTCATCCCCACAAGGACGTTACTGATGACCGGCCCCCTCCCCCCTGCGACGCGCCTGCACACGGTCGATGCCCTGCGCGGTTTTGCCCTGTTGGGCATTCTGGCAGTCAATGTGTGGGCGTTTGCCGACCCGATGTACGGCACCGGCGCCACCAGCCTGTTTTACGCCAGCCCCCTCGACCACGTGCTGCGGGTGCTCACCAGCACCCTGGTGGAAACCAAGTTCTACCTGCTGTTCTCCTTCCTGTTCGGCTACAGCTTCACCTTACAAATGGCCAGCGCCGAGCGGGCGGGCGCGGCGTTCGTGCCGCGCATGCTGCGCCGGCAACTGGGTTTGCTGGTGCTGGGGGTGCTCCATGGCGTGCTGTTGTTCCATGGCGAAATCCTCACCATTTACGCCGTGCTGGGCCTGGTGCTGCTGGCCGCGCACCGTGTGCGGCCCAAAACCGCCGTGCTCATCGCCTGCACCTTGCTGTTGACGACGGGGACGGTGTTCGTCGTCGCCGGCGCCCTGGCCATCAGCAGCGGCGACCCGTTCGACACGGTGATTACCGCCAGCGACCCCGCCCTTACCGCGTACCGCAACGGGCCGTTGGCGACCCTGGCCTATCACGCCAGCCGTTTTGTGCCGACCCAAGTGTTTTTGTGGATCATCCAGGGCCCCAGCGCCCTGGCGATGTTCCTGCTGGGCTTTGCCGCCGGCCGCCAGCAATTACTGAGCGCCCCGGACCCCGTGCAGCCCTACGCGCGCAGGCTGCTGGCGATTGGCTTGCCCATCGGCCTGCTGGGCGGGTTGTTTTATGGCCTGGTGGAGACGTTCATCCCCGGCGGCGGCCTGGAATTGCTGGCCTTCGGCATCGGCCAATTGAGCGCGCCACTGCTGACGGCGAGCTATGGGCTGCTGATGCTGCGCCTGTTCCGCGGCGCGGGTGGGGAGCCCCTGGTGCGGCACCTGGCGCCGTTGGGGCGGATGTCGTTGAGCAACTACGTGCTGCAATCGGTGGCATTGGGCCTGTTGTTCAGCGGCTATGGCGGGGCGCTTATCGCCGAAATGCCATCACCGTTGCTGCTCGTCTCGGTGCTGGTCATTTTCACCGTGCAACTGCGCCTGAGCGCGTGGTGGCTGGCGTGCCACCCTTACGGGCCGCTGGAATGGCTGCTGCGGGCGGTGACGTTGCGGCAAGTGCCGGCATGGCGGCGGGCCTGAAAAAACCCAGCCCCGCTCAACGGAGCGGGGCTGGGGCGTGGCGCAGGGTCAATCCCGCAGGTCGGATTCGTGGATCGGTGAGTCGCGGTGGGTTGCCCGTTGGTACTGCGCCGGCCAGGTGGCTTGGCGGCTGCCCAGGTCATCGTCGGCGTGCAGCGGCCAGTACGGGTCGCGCAGCAGTTCCCGGGCCAGCAGGATGATATCGGCCTGGCAGGTGCGCAGGATGTGCTCGGCCTGAGCCGGCTCGGTAATCAGGCCGACGGTGCCGGTGGCGATACCTGACTCCTTGCGCACCCGCTCGGCAAAGCGCGTCTGGTAGCCCGGGCCGATGGGGATTTCCGCGTTGGCTGCGGTGCCGCCGGAGGACACGTCGATCAAATCCACCCCAAGGGCCTTGAGGCGCCGCGCCAGTTCCACGGTTTCGTCCGGGTTCCAACCGTCCTCGACCCAATCGGTGGCCGAAACCCGCACAAACAGCGGCAGCTCTTGCGGCCACACCTCACGCACCGCCTCGGTGACTTGCAGCACCAGGCGAATGCGGTTGTCGAACGAGCCACCGTATGAGTCCTGGCGCTGGTTGCTCAGGGGCGAGAGAAATTGGTGCAGCAGGTAACCGTGGGCCGCGTGCACCTCGACTACCTTGAACCCCGCTTCCAGGGCACGTTTGGCGGCCTCGACGAAGGCCTGGATGATCTCGCCGATCTGCCCTTCGCTCAGTTGCACGGGCGCGGTGTGTTCCGGGTCGAAGGCAATGGGCGACGGGCCGACCGGCACCCAGCCGCCGTCCGCCGGTTTGACGCTGCCATGCTTGCCCAACCAGGGCCGGTGGGTGCTGGCCTTACGCCCGGCGTGGGCCAGTTGGATGCCGGCCACGGCGCCCTGGGCGGTGATGAACCGGGTGATGCGTTGCAGGGGTTCGATCTGTGCATCATTCCATAGGCCCAGGTCTTGGGCGGTGATGCGGCCATCGGCGGTGACGGCAGTGGCTTCGGTGAAAATCAGGCCAGCGCCACCCACGGCGCGGCTGCCCAGGTGCACCAGGTGCCAGTCGTTGGCCAGGCCATCAACGCTGGAATACTGGCACATGGGTGACACCGCGATGCGGTTGGGGAGGGTCAGTTGACGCAGGGTATAGGGCTCAAGCAGCAGACTCATGGGGCACCTCTCGATCAGTGGTCAGGCTCCAGGGTTCTGTTTGAATAGTCCGCGAGTGACAAGAAGGGTGCAGCGCCCGCCCCCGCGGGCAAAAAATGAAGGATAGGTCACAAGGCCAATCAAGCAGTGCTTAGAGACTAGTCGACAACCCGCGATGCAGGAGGGTTCGCTTTATCGGTGCGAATCAACGCGGCTCGATGTGGGCGATCATCAGTTGCACACTTTCCTTGCCGCGAAACTCGTTGAGGTCGAGCTTGTAGGCCAGCTCCACCCAATCCACCCGGGCGTTGGCCCAGGCCTGGGGGTCGATGCCAAAAGCGATGCCGTCGATTTTCACCGAGCCACATTCGCTTTTGAGCACCACTTTGAGGTGGCGCTCGCCGACGATGCGTTTTTCCAGCAATTGGAACACCCCGTGGAACAACGGCTCGGGAAAGTGCTGGCCCCAGGGCCCGGCGTCGCGCAGGGCGCGGGCCAGTTCCAGGTTGAACTCGGTCATCGCCAGGGCGCCATCGGTGAGCAGGCGCCCGGTCAGGTCTTCTTCGCGCAGTTGGCGGCGCACTTCGGCGTCGAAGGCCTCGGCGAACAACGGGAAGTTTTCCTGGGGCAGGCTCAGGCCCGCCGCCATGGCGTGGCCGCCGTATTTGCCCATGAGGTCCGGGTGCTGGGCGGCGACGACACTCAGGGCATCGCGGATGTGAAAGCCCTGCACCGAACGCCCGGAGCCTTTGAGCATGCCGTCCCCCGCGTTGGCGAAGGCGATGGTGGGCCGGTGGTAGCGGTCCTTCATACGCGAGGCGAGGATGCCGATCACGCCCTGGTGCCAGTCCGGGTCGAACAGGCACAGGCCGAACGGCATCGATTCCACCGGCAAGTCCTTGAGCTGGGCCAGGGCCTCGCGCTGCATGCCTTGTTCGATGGATTTGCGATCCTTGTTCAGGTCATCGAGTTGCACCGCCATGTCCCGCGCCAACTCCGGGTCGGCGGTGAGCAGGCATTCGATGCCCAGGCTCATGTCGTCCAGGCGCCCCGCCGCGTTCAGGCGCGGGCCGAGGATGAAGCCCAGGTCGGTGGAGGTGATGCGCGACGCCTCGCGCTTGGCCACGTCGAGGATCGCCTTGATGCCCGGGCGGGCGCGCCCGGCGCGGATCCGCTCCAGGCCCTGATGCACCAGGATGCGATTGTTGGCGTCCAGCGGCACCACGTCGGCGACGCTGCCTAGGGCCACCAGGTCCAGCAGGTCGCCGATGTTCGGCTGCGCCTGGTTGGCGTAGCGGCCGAGGCTGCGCAGGCGTGCGCGCAGGGCCATCAGCACGTAGAAAATCACCCCGACGCCGGCCAGGGCCTTGCTGGGGAACGCGCAACCGGGTTGGTTGGGGTTGACGATGGCGTCCGCCGCGGGCAACTCCTGGCCGGGCAAGTGGTGGTCGGTGACCAGCACCTTCAAGCCCGCCGCCTTGGCCGCCGCCACGCCTTCGACGCTGGAAATGCCGTTGTCTACGGTTATCAACAGGTGCGGCTCGCGGGTCAGCGCCACTTCGACGATTTCCGGGGTCAGGCCGTAGCCGTACTCAAAACGGTTGGGCACCAGGTAATCGACATGGGCCGCCCCCAGCAAGCGCAGGCCCAGCAGGCCCACGGTGCTGGCGGTGGCGCCGTCGGCGTCGAAGTCGCCGACGATGAGGATGCGTTGGCGCTCGTCCAGCGCGGTCACCAGCAAATCCACCGCCGCCTCGATGCCCTTGAGCTGTTGGAACGGGATCAACCGCGCCAGGCTCTTGTCCAGCTCAGCCTGGGATTGCACGCCACGGGCGGCGTACAAGCGGGTCAATAGCGGCGGCAGGTCGCCAAGAAACGGCAGGGTGGCGGGCAACGGGCGGGGTTCGATACGCATAGGGCGGTGCAGGCTTCTCGTTATCAGGCAGGGAGCGGCGGTTGGCGAAGGGGCGAGCGATCAGCCGCGTTCGCCCATCAGCCACTGCAACTGGACTTCGTGCTGGCCGCGGTCGTCGGTGACGAAAATCGTCCCTTCGCTAATCATCACGTCCCACTTGATGACGCGGGGCATGTCCTTGGCCAGGGTTTCGAGGACGTCTTCGGGCACGGCGGCGACGTTGACGTTCTTCAGGTTTTTCACCGCGGGGATGACCTTGCCTTCCCATACGCGCAGGCTGCCGTAGGCCAGCAGGCTGGTGCGTTCGGTGCGCCGCGAGCACCAGGTCAGGCGCTCGGCGTCGGGTTGGCCGACTTCGATCCAGTGCAGCACGCGATCATCCAGGCTTTTTTCCCACAAGGCCGGCTCGTCCACTTCCGAAAGGCCACGGCCAAACGACAATTGCTCGTTGTACCAGAAGGCGTAGGCCAGCAGGCGCACGGTCATCCGCGTTTCGGTTTCCGAGGGGTGGCGGGCGATGGTTTGCTTGACGCTTTCGTACACCCCGCGGTCGAGGTCGGTGAGGTTCAGTTCAAACTTGTAGGTCGTGGACGGCTGGGCCATGAACGGGCTTCTTGATACGGGGAAAGGCGGCAAGTCTAACCGATGCGTGAGTCATTCAACGAATCCGTGACGCATCGCCCTTTAGCCGGAATGCCCGGCTATGTTAAAAGGCTGACTTCGCTTAGTCGTTTGTCCTACAGGATCTTTCATGCCGCTTACTGCCAAACCTCTGTCCGGGGTCAAAGTCGTCGAACTCGGCACTTTGATCGCCGGGCCGTTTGCCTCGCGCATCTGCGGCGAATTCGGCGCCGATGTCATCAAGGTGGAGTCCCCGGACGGCGGCGATCCGCTGCGCAAATGGCGCAAGCTGTATGAAGGCACGTCGCTGTGGTGGTTCGTGCAGGCGCGCAACAAGAGGTCCCTGACCCTGAACCTCAAGCACCCCGAAGGCCTGGCCATCCTCAAGCAGTTGCTGGGCGAAGCGGACATCCTGATCGAGAACTTCCGCCCTGGCGTATTGGAAAAACTTGGCCTGGGCTGGGACGTGCTCCACGCCCTGAACCCGAAACTGGTGATGGTGCGCCTGTCCGGCTTCGGCCAGACCGGGCCGATGAAGGACCAGCCCGGTTTCGGCGCGGTCGGTGAATCCATGGGCGGGCTGCGCTACATCACCGGGTTCGAGGACCGCCCGCCGGTGCGCACGGGGATTTCCATCGGTGATTCGATTGCTGCCCTGTGGGGCGTGATCGGCGCACTGATGGCGCTGCGACATCGCGAGGTGAACGGTGGCCAGGGCCAAGTGGTGGACGTGGCGCTGTATGAAGCGATCTTCGCCATGATGGAAAGCATGGTGCCGGAGTTCGATGTGTTCGGTTTTATCCGCGAACGCACCGGCAACATCATGCCGGGCATCACGCCCTCCTCCATCCACACCAGCGCCGACGGCAAGCATGTGCAGATCGGCGCCAATGGCGATGCGATCTTCAAGCGCTTCATGCACACCGTCGGCCGCGACGACTTGGCCAATGACCCGGCGCTGGCCAGCAATGATGGGCGCGACAGCCGCCGCGACGAGCTGTATGGGGTGATTGATCGCTGGGTCAGTGCCTTGCCGCTGGAGACGGTGATCGAGCGCCTGAACCAAGCCGAAGTACCCGCCAGCCGGATCTTCAGCGCCGAGGATATGTTCAGCGACCCGCAGTTCCTGGCCCGGGAAATGTTCCTGCAGGCCAAGCTGCCCGACGGCAAGAACTTCAAGATGCCGGGCATCGTGCCCAAACTTTCCGACACGCCCGGCAGCGCGCAATGGGTGGGCCCGCAACTGGGCGAACACAACAGCCAGATACTGGGTGAGTTGGGTTTCGACGCCGAGCAGATCCGCCGCCTGCATGAAGCAGGAGCCATTTAAACTGGCCAGCCGTTTTCGACCGGCGGCGGCGCGCCTGAACCTGCTGCTGCGGCGCTGCCGGGCGCTGCTGGCGTTCGGCCTGCTGATGGGGCTGTGCGCCATGCCCCAAGCGGCGCAGGCCAAGCAAGTGCTGGTATGGCTGTTACGCGACTTACCGCCGCTGACCATTTTCGAAGGCCCGCAAAAGGGCCGTGGTGTGATCGACCAACTGATGCCCGCGCTGATCGCCAGCCTGCCGGAATACGAACACAGCATCCTGCGGGTCAACCGCGCCCGCGGCTTGCAGATGCTCCAGGAACCCACTTTCACCTGCGACCCGTCTTTGCTCTGGAGCCAGGAACGGACGCGTTGGATCGCCTATTCCAGCCCCAGCCTGCGGATCATGAGCAACGGTTTGGCGGTGCGTCGGCAAGACCGTGAAGCCCTGGCGCCCTTTATCCAGGACGGCGAAATCGACCTCGCCGCGTTGCTCGCCAGCGATGGCAAAAAACTCGGCGTGGTGGCCGAGCGCAGCTATGGGCAGAACGTCGACCAATGGCTCAAGCAGGCCCCCGCCCAGGCCCTGACGGCGCACTACGGCAATGATGCTTTGGGCAGCCTGCTGCAAATGCAGCGCCTGGGGCGCTTGAGCGCATTGTTGGGGTATTGGGCAGAGATCCGCTACCAGGCGCAGCAGCAAGGCATCGACCCAGCCGAGTTGAGCTTCTATCCAATCCGCCAGACTCCGCACTATCAATCGCTGCATATCGGCTGCTCGGACACCGAGGAAGGTCGTCAGGTCATCGCCCGCATCAACCAAACCCTGCACACCCTGGACTTGCAACAACTGAGCGAAAGCTACGCCGCGTGGCTAGACACCTCCATGCGCGGCGCCTATCGCGAAGAGATCCGGGGCTTTTTCGCGGCCCCGCCGCAGCCCTGAGAAACGCCGGGCAAAAAGAAACCCCGAGAAGTGGGGAGACGACTCGGGGTTAAACGTGGTCTATCGAGACCAGTACAGCAAGCGGCAAACACCGGAGCACAATGTTTGATCCTGCTGTTAAAAACTCTGACTGACTAAAGCTGTGGAAGGTTCCCACAAAAAACCAATCAATTTCCTCTAGCACGGGCCAGATCCGCCGCAGCACTACGCATGGCGGCGATCAGGCAGGGCTCCAAGCGGCCTTCGGCAATCATCAGGTCCCGGTGCAAACCGTCGACCACATCGGTCAGCAAGCGCCGGTCATGCAGTTGCAACTGATTGACCTCCCGTTCAAGCACGATGCCACCGGCGGCATTTCTCAGGGTTACCAAGCAATGGCCCTCGGCGCCGCAGGGTGTCAATGCCACCCGGTAAGGGCTCAAGGCCTCGGACAGTAACAGGCTGATACTTTCCATCTCGTCACCACTCAATAGTCCGGACATGAAATGCCTGAAGGCAGGCTGTTTCTAGATGACCTGCGGCCCGGCGAAAAAGTTCGACGTGCCTGCCAGCCTTGGAAAGGCCAGCATGCTCCGTGAACATGACACAAAGAAAACAGCCCATGGCTTCAACGTTGCACATCCCCGGACTCGATCCAGCCGCCCATCAAGCCGCGCAACTCCCCCTGGGCGCTATAGAACGGCACCGTCCACTGGTAGACATCCAGGGTTCCTTCCCTGAAGGTCAACTGCCGATTGATGAAGCGGGACTTCTGGCTGGCCAACTGTTCGATCAGCTCCCTGTGCAACTGCTCGGCGGTTTCCCGGGGCAGCAGGTCGATATCCGTCAGCAACCGGCCCTTGACCTGGTCCTGGCGCACTGAAAAGCGTTCTTCATAGCTCTTGTTGCACAGCACCAGGCGTGCCTGCTGGTCGCGGACGAAAATCGGCGTGGGGATGGCATTGAGCAGGGCACTCTGGAAAGCCAACTGGTCGCTGAGTTGTTGCTCGGCCTTGAGGCGCAACTGCACCTGCTCGTTGAACCGGCGGCGCCATGCCATCGAGATCAGGAAAAAAGCCCCGGTAACGATCCCGCCCAGGCACAACCACGAGTACAGGCGCTGCCACAGTGATGGTGGGGTCTGCGCGATACCGCCCACCCATTTCTGGCGCATGGCGCGCAACTCGGCGGCCGTGAACGCATCGAGTGCCTTGTTGATGATGCTCAACAGTTGTGGGTGTTTTTTGTGCATCGCCAGGTGATCGGGCTCCCAGATGCCGTCGACGCTATGACCGACCTTGAGCGCCCCGGCCGGATAGAGATAGGCACCAGTTTCGTTTTCGATGGTGGCGTCGACCTCACCGTTCTCGACCAACGCCCTGGCCTCTGCCTGGGTCATGACGGTGTGCAACTTGATGGCCGGGTAATCGAGCTGGATCTTGCGCTCCAGTGCATGCCGGGCAGGCAGCGCCAACCGCTTGCCGGCGAGGTGTTCCAGGGCCTTCGGCTGCGACTCGCCGGCGCGCACCACGAACACCCAGCTCGAACCACCGTAGGCGTGGCTGAAGTTGAGGAATGTCCGGCGCTCCTCGTTGATCGCCAGGGTGGTGCTCATGTCTGCCGTGCCATTTTCCAGCAACTCAAGCATCTGCACCGTTGAGGAAACTTCCTGATGGACAAAACGTAGGCCGGTCAGCAATGAAATGCGGCCAAGAATGTCGTTGTTCAGCCCCGCCCATTCACCGCTTTCATCCTTGAACAGGTACAGCGGATACGGCAATGAAGCCACCACCACTTGCGGGTGTTCGCGGATCCATTGCAACTCGGCGTCGTCCAGGCCCAGAACGTTGCCCACCGCCTGCATGTCGCGACCGAACAGCGACGCCCCCTGGGCCGTTGCCGTGAGCCCCAGGACCCCCAATAAAAACAGCCAGCTCAAGGCTGGCTTAAACCACTCTAAGAACCTCATTTGCACTTTCCTTCACTGTCATTCGCCCGTCCTTTGGGGGGCGAAACTGCGACAAGTGTGGCACGCACAAATGCGAAAGCCCGTCAGGTGACGGGCTTAAAAATGTGACAGTTCTAGTCGGTCAAAGTGGCTTGCCGCGGTTGCCATGCTGACTGACAAAGGCCTGTACGGTTTTCAGGTCGTTGGCCAGAACCGTGCACCTCTCTTCTCGCTCAAACAAATCAGAAAGGTGAGCAGGCAGCTCAAGGGCTTTTCCTACTCCAGCTTTCTCGACAGCCTCAGGGAATTTCACCGGGTGGGCGGTGCCCAAGATCACCATCGGGACATCCAGACTGCGTCGGCACTCACGGGCCGCCCGAACACCGATGGCAGTATGCGGGTCGAGCAACTCGCCGGTTTGCTCGAAGACATCGGCGATGGTTTCGCAGGTCTGCTCATCGTCCACTGCCAGAGAGTCGAACAGCTTGCGGGTTTCGGTCCAGCGGTCCTGTTCGACGCTGAAACCGCCGCCCTGCTTGAAGCTGTCCATCAGGCCGGCCAGCGCCGCGCCATTGCGCCCGTGCATGTCGAACAACAAACGCTCAAAGTTCGACGACACCATGATGTCCATCGACGGCGACAGGGTGGCGTGCAGGGTTTCCTTGACGTACTGATTGCCGCTCATGAAGCGGTGCAGGATGTCGTTGCGGTTGGTGGCCACGATCAATTGGTTGATCGGCAGGCCCATGTTGCGGGCCAGATAGCCGGCGAAGATATCGCCGAAGTTGCCGGTCGGCACCGAGAACGCCACCGAGCGCGCCGGGCCGCCCAACTGCAGCGCCGCGTGGAAGTAATAGACGATCTGGGCCATGATCCGCGCCCAGTTGATGGAATTGACCGCCACCAGGCGCGTGCCCTTGAGGAAGCCCTGGTCGGCGAAACTGGCCTTGACCATTTCCTGGCAGTCATCAAAGTTGCCTTCGATGGCGATGTTGTGGATGTTCTCGCCAAAGAGCGTGGTCATCTGCCGGCGCTGCACTTCCGAGACGCGGTTGTGCGGGTGCAGGATGAAAATGTCGACATTTTCGCAATGCTTGCAGCCTTCGATGGCCGCCGAGCCGGTATCGCCGGAGGTGGCGCCGATGATGACCACTCGCTCGCCGCGCTTTTGCAGCACGTGGTCAAGCAAACGGCCGAGCAGTTGCAGGGCAAAGTCCTTGAACGCCAGGGTGGGGCCGTGGAACAGCTCCAATACCCATTCGTTGCCGTTGAGCTGGCGCAACGGCGCCACGGCGCTGTGGGAAAACACGCCGTAGGTTTCTTCCAGGATCTTTTTGAAGTCGGCGTCGGCAATGCTACCGGTAACGAACGGGCGCATGACCCGGAACGCCAGCTCGTGGTAAGGCAGGCCCGCCCAGGAGGCTATTTCTTCCTGGGTGAAGCGCGGCAGGTTTTCGGGTACGTAAAGACCGCCATCGCTGGCCAGACCGGCCAACAGGACATCTTCGAAATTGAGGGCCGGTGCCTGGCCGCGGGTGCTGATATAGCGCATAAAGGCAAACCTTTGGTTTGGGCTTCAAGCTACAAGCCATAAGCGACAAGTTGAAAGCGACTGTGCTTTAACCTGCAGCTTGCAGCTCGAAACTTGCCGCTGAGTTAGTTCAAGTGTTCGACACGGATACGTACGACCGGCCCGACCACGCCCTGGAGCGCTTCCAGTGCCCGGATGGCGTCGTTGATGTGCTGTTCCAGCACACGGTGCGTCAGCAGGATCATCGGCACCAGGCCGTCGTGTTCCTCGACTTCCTTCTGCATGATCGATTCGATATTGATGCCGCGCTCCGACAGGATGCTGGCCACCTGGGCCAGTACGCCTGGGTGATCCTTGGCCTGGATGCGCAGGTAGTAGGCACTTTCGCATTCCTCGATCGGCAGGATCGGGTGGGCCGACAGCAGGTCAGGCTGGAACGCCAGGTGCGGCACGCGGTTTTCCGGGTCGCTGGTCATGGCGCGGACCACATCCACCAGGTCGGCGATGACCGAGGAAGCCGTCGGTTCCATGCCGGCGCCGGCGCCGTAGAACAGGGTCGAGCCGCAGGCATCGCCATTGACCATGACCGCGTTCATCACGCCGTTGACGTTGGCGATCAGGCGATCGGCCGGGATCAGCGTCGGGTGCACGCGCAGTTCGATGCCCGCAGGCGTACTGCGGGCGACACCAAGGTGCTTGATGCGGTAGCCCAGGGCTTCGGCGTAGTTCACGTCAGCGGTGGTCAGTTTGGTGATGCCTTCGGTGTAGGCCTTGTCGAACTGCAGCGGCACACCGAATGCGATGGATGCCAGGATGGTCAGCTTGTGGGCGGCATCGATGCCTTCCACATCGAACGTCGGGTCGGCTTCGGCATAGCCAAGGGCCTGGGCTTCGACCAGCACGTCCTCGAAGGTACGACCCTTCTCGCGCATTTCGGTGAGGATGAAGTTGCCTGTGCCGTTGATGATCCCCGCCACCCAGTTGATGCGGTTGGCCGACAGACCTTCGCGGATCGCCTTGATAACCGGGATACCGCCGGCCACGGCTGCTTCGAAGGCCACGATCACGCCCTTTTCCTGGGCCTTGGCGAAAATCTCGTTGCCGTGCACGGCAATCAGCGCTTTGTTGGCGGTGACCACGTGCTTGCCGTTTTCGATGGCTTTCAACACCAGTTCGCGGGCGATGGTGTAGCCGCCAATCAATTCGATGACGATATCGATTTCAGGGTTGGTGGCGACGGCGAAGACATCATTGGTAATGGGGGTACCGGTAATCTCGCATTGAGGGTTTGGCGTACGCATGGCAATTTGAGCCACTTCGATTCCACGCCCGGCACGGCGGGCAATCTCCTCGGCGTTACGCTGAAGTACGTTGAAGGTACCGCCACCGACGGTACCTAACCCACAGATGCCTACTTTGACCGGATTCACGCTGAACTCCCCATAAAACGGCCGACTCAAGGTCGGCCGTGGAAAACAGCCGCACACGCGCGGCCCTCTGTTAATGGAACGGCGAACGTTTTCGCCGGGCCATGATCGCCAAGACTCGGCGACGCAAAATTATTTCGCACCCAAGGCCAGTTTGGCGATTTGTGGTGCTGGCTGATAGCCCGGAATCACTTGGCCATCGGCCAAAACGATGGCCGGTGTGCCATTGACGCCAATGGACTGGCCCAGGGCGAACTGCTTGGAAACCGGATTGACGCACTTGGCTGACTTGATTTCCTTGCCGTCGACCATCTGGTCCATGGCAACTTTCTTGTCCTTGGCACACCACACCGCTTGCAGTTGTTCATCGCCCGGCGAACCGAGGCCCTGGCGCGGGAACGCGACGTAGCGCACTTCGATGCCGCGCTTGTTCAGCTCGGGCACTTCGGCGTGCAGCTTGTGGCAGTACGGGCACGTGGTGTCCGTGAATACGGTGATGTGGGATTTGGTTTCGCCGATCGCCGGGTAGACCACGGTGTCGGCCACGGGAATGCCATTGACCAGTTTGGAAATGCCCAGGCGTTCGGTTTTTTCGGTCAAGTTGACCGGTTTGCCGTCCTTCAACTGGAACAGGTAGCCCTGCATCACGAATTGGCCGTCGGCGCTGGCATAGAGCACACGGCTGCCTTTGAGCTTGACTTCGTACAGGCCGGCCAATGGGCTGGCGGTGATGGTCTCGACCGGCACGTCGAGTTGCAGGTTTTCAAGGCTCTTGCGAATAGCTTGCTCGGCGCTGTTATCGGCCACGGCAAAGGTACTGGCCAACGCAAAGGCTGCGGCGGCGAAAATGTGGGTCAAGCGCATGGGAACTCCTGAAGGCGGACTAGTGAAGCGAGCAAAACACCGCACGCGAACAGCGGTTTTTGACGCCCACTGTGCAAACCGGCAAAGCCTACCACATAAGGCCTGCCAGGCTCAGCCCCGCGGATGATGCTGGGCGTGCATCTCCTGCAACCGTGCCCGCGCCACGTGGGTGTAAATCTGGGTAGTGGACAGGTCACTGTGGCCCAGCAGCATCTGCACCACCCGCAGGTCGGCGCCGTGGTTGAGCAAATGGGTGGCGAAGGCGTGGCGCAGGGTGTGGGGCGACAGCGTCTTGCTGATGCCGGCCACCTGCGCCTGATGCTTGATGCGGTGCCAGAAGGTCTGGCGGGTCATCTGCTCGCCGCGCAGGCTGGGGAACAGCACATCGCTGGGGCGCTCGCCCAACAGCTCCGAGCGCGCACCACGCATGTAGCGCTCAACCCAGACGATCGCCTCTTCGCCCATGGGCACCAGGCGCTCCTTACTGCCCTTGCCCATCACCCGCAGCACGCCCTGGCGCAGGTTGACCTGCTCCAGAGTCAGGCTAATCAGTTCAGTCACCCGCAAACCGCAGGCATAAAGCACCTCCAGCATGGCGCGGTCGCGCTGGCCGATGGCCTGGCTCAGGTCTGGCGCAGCCAACAGGGCCTCCACGTCAGCTTCTGACAGGGACTTGGGCAAAGGACGACCCAGTTGCGGCATATCCACCTGCAACGTCGGGTCAATGGCGATCAATTTTTCCCGCAGCAGGTAGCGATAAAAGCCACGCACCCCCGACAGAAATCGGGCCGTGGAGCGTGGTTTGTAGCCCTGCTCCAAGCGCCAGGCCAAATGATCGAGGATCAACTCGCGCCCCGCGCCCGGCAATTCAAGGCCCTGCTCCTGCATCCAGCCATTGAACAGCGCCAGATCGCTGCGATAGGCCTGGCGGGTATTGTCGGACAGACCCTTTTCCAACCACAGGGCATCCAGAAACTGATCTATCAGGGGGTGGTCAATGGCAGGCATGGGCACTCGGGAATCACAACGGGGGGCCGGCTACAAAAAAGACGACCGATAGTAATTGGCCGCTAGTCTTTCACAGCCCGCCCTATTCACAAAGCAGAGGCCCCTCAGTCAGCGAACCCGGGCAAGACGGGAACCGGGCGCTTGGCTTCGTCGATGGCGACAAAGCTGAACAAACCGTGGATAGCCTTCTCGCGGCCGTCGCAACTCATGCTTTCGACGAAAACTTCAACTTCTACCTTGAGGCTGGTGTTGCCCACTTTAATCACGCGCCCGATCAACTCAACGATGGAGCCAGCGGGGATGGCGTGATTGAAGTCGATGCGGTCCGTAGACACTGTCACCAGGGGCAAACGGCAAAAACGGGTGGCGGTAATGAACGACACCTCATCCATCCATGCCAAGGCGGTGCCGCCGAACAGGGTGTTGTGGTGGTTGGTGGTGGGCGGGAACACGGCTTTGGTGACGTGGGTGACACTCAGGTCGGTGCGACGCTGGATTTCTTCGAGGCGGGTGGTCATGGGCAAGGGCCTGGATCGGTTTTATGACGGGCAACAAAAAAGCAGCCCGTAGGCTGCTTTTTTCTGCATCGGGAAGCTGGACTTAAGCCAGTTTTTCCTTGATGCGAGCTGCTTTGCCCGACAGGTCGCGCAGGTAGTACAGCTTGGCTTTACGAACATCACCGCGACGCTTGACAGCCATGCTGTCGATTTGCGGGCTGTAGGTTTGGAAAGTACGTTCCACGCCAACACCGTTGGAGATTTTACGAACAGTGAAAGCACTGTTCACACCACGGTTACGCTTGGCGATTACAACGCCCTCGAACGCTTGCAGACGCGAACGGTCGCCTTCCTTCACTTTCACCTGAACGACAATGGTGTCGCCCGGGGCAAAGGTTGGGATCTCTTTGGTCATCTGCTCTGCTTCGAGTGCAAGGATGATTTTGTTAGTCATGCTGTGCTCCTAAGGCAAGTCGTCGGACTTACCATCGATACGTTGTTAACTATCGTCCCGCTCGCGGATGTATTCCTCGAGCAGCTTCTTCTCTTCTCCAGAAAGCGAGCGGCTTTCCAGAAGATCGACGCGTCGTTCATAGGTCCGACCAAGGGACTGCTGTAAACGCCAACGCCGGATGTGTGCGTGATTGCCACTTAGCAATACGTCGGGAACACGCTGATCCGCATACACCTCCGGTCGGGTGTAGTGCGGGCAATCCAGCAAACCATCCGTGAAGGAGTCTTCCTCCGCGGAGTCCGCATGCCCTAAAGCTCCGGGCGTGTAACCGCATCTATCAGGACCATCGCCGGCAGCTCACCGCCAGACAGGACATAGTCCCCAATCGACCACTCTTCATCGACATGAGCCTCAATAAAGCGCTCGTCAATGCCTTCATAGCGGCCGGCAATCAGGATTAGTGCTTCCTCATTCGCCAGTTCGCGTACCGCCGACTGTTTCAGCTGGCGGCCTTGGGGTGACAGGTAAATTACCTTCGCCGCCTCCCCGGCTGCGGCCTTGGCCTGGACCAGGGCGTCTTCCAGGGGTTTGATCTTCATCACCATGCCCGGGCCACCGCCAAATGGGCGATCGTCCACAGTGTGATGTCGATCTGTGGTGTAGTCTCGCGGATTCCAACAGGTAAGCTGCAACAGCCCCTGTTTCACCGCGCGGCTGGTTATGCCGTACTCGCTGATGGCGGAAAACATCTCGGGAAACAGACTAATAACTTCTACGCGCAGGCTCGCCACGACTAGAAATCCGCGTCCCCCCGCTGCCAGGTCGACGGCCAACACGCATTGCTCGGTATAGGGCAACAGGCGTTCGCGATCATCCAGGCTGCCAGCGCAAGGCTTGACCACCATTACATCATTGGCGCCGGTTTCCAGAAGATGATCGATTTTTCCCAGCAGTTGCCCGTGAGTATCGATGACCTTCAGACCTTCCAGCTGGTACCAGTAGTACTCGCCGTCGGTCAATTCAGGGAACAGGTTGCGCGGCACGCAGATCTCATAACCGGCCAGAAGACGCGCTTCTTCACGATCATCGAGACCCTTGAGCTTTGCGACCAGGAACTTGTCGTTCCCGCGTCCGCTGACCAGCTCGACCTGTTTGACGCTGCCTTCGCGCTTGAGCGTCCAGGTTTTGTATTCCAACAGGTTTTTAATCGGATCAGTAAAGGAGTAGACCTTCACTTCGCCGCGAACGCCGTGAACAGAATAAATCTTGCCGATAACGATCAAATCATCAGCTGCATCTGGCGTCGCGTTCATATTGCTCAGGCCGCAGCCTTAGCAGCGTCCTTGAGCAACTGAGCAACACGCTCAGAAGGTTGTGCACCAACGCTCAGCCAGTAGGCTACGCGCTCTTGGTTCACGGACAGACGAACTTCTTGACCACGAGCAACAGGGTTGAAGAAACC
>RCMZ01000060.1_pt1 | contig 65548 bp, 64 predicted proteins | sample 2041141 | NCBI WGS metagenome assembly RCMZ01 (sample SAMN09708263, study PRJNA481090) | Wastewater metagenome, whole genome shotgun sequencing project. | biome: sewage; isolation source: Davis station wastewater (DW) | place: Antarctica: Davis Station | collected 2010-03-01 | reverse complement strand
GCCGAAAAAGCGGAGTTTACGAGTTGTAAATGAGCATTTTGAGGCCGTTTTTAACGCAGTATTGCCAACGCAGGTAGTTTTTCAACGGCGCTGCTAGCGTCGATACAGGCTCGGGGTTTGCCCACTCCAGCGCTGGAAGGCATGGCGGAAGCTGGCGGTTTCGCTGTAGCCGAGCTGTTCGGCAATCAGGTAGATGGGCAGCTCGGTCTGCGTCAGCAGGTGGCGGGCGCGGTCGAAGCGCACCTCGTCGAGCAACTGCTGGAAGCTGGTGTTCAACTCCTGCAGGTGGCGGCGCAGGGTGCGGGCCGAGCGGTGCAGGCGGCCGGCTACCTGCTCCAAACTGGTGCACGGATCGTTGCTGGCCAGGTGCTGGCGGATTTGTTCGCGCAGGTCCTGACGGCGGTGGAACTGCGCCTCCAGCTGCAGGCATTGCAGCAGGCCGTGCTGGCAGCTGACCGGGTCGGCCAGCGGCAGTGGCCGGCTGAGCAGGGCCGGGTTGAAGCACAGGGCATTGCTGCCGGCGCCGAACTCCACCGGGCAGCCCAGCAGTTCGGCATAGCGGGCGCCATGCAGCGGGCTGCGGTAATTGAGCAGCAGACGCCGTGGCCGCACGGCTTCGCCGAGCAGGTCCTGGATCACGGTCAGCAGTGAACTCAGGCACAGCTCGGTGTTGAACACCGTCAGCTCCGGGGCGTAGCCGTAGCCGCTGGCGCTCAGGCGTACCTCGTCATCCACTTGTTGCAGGGTCAGTTTGAAGTAGCTGCCGAACAGCGCCGGATGCTCGAAAGCCAGTTGCAGCGCATCGCCCAGGGTGCGGCTGGCGAGCATGCTGTAGCCCAAGATGCCGTAGGCCGAAACGTGCATGCGCTGGCCCAGGCTCAGGCCCAGGGCGCTGTCGTGGCTGCAGGCGAGGGCGTTGGCCAGCACCTGCAACTCCTGGGCGTGGCAGATCAGTCGCGCCGGATTGTCCAGGTCGCTGCCGGCAATATCGCTGCCTTCCAGCAGGCGTTCGACGGCCACACCTTGTTGGCCGAGCACCTGGGTGGCCAGGGTAACGGTGTGCAGGGTGGTGAGAATGCGCTGCTGCGGTAACAGTGACATGCTCCTAAGGCTCCCGTGCGGTGGTGTTTGGTAACTGCAAATTGCCCGGCCATGCCGCGGCGCGCGTTGCTGTGTTATTGATGCGTGCCCTGTTTACGGAAGTCGGGTCCTATGCGTCGATTGCTCAAGCCTCGTGTTCTCTTGCCTGCCGTGCTGTTGCCGCTGCTGGTGCTGTTGGCGCTGGCTGGGCAGGAGTGGCGGCTGTTCGAACGGGCCTGGTTTTCAGTGCAAGAATGGCGCCATGCGGCCGAGTGGCAGGGCCGCTCGCTGTGGCTGCCGGACTACCGGGTGACGGTCGAGGCCCAGGTGATCGACGGCCTCAGTGATGATGTTTCGGCACTGACCTACGACCCCGACCGGCGCAGCCTGTTTACCGTGACCAACCAGCGCGCCGAACTGATCGAGCTGTCCCTGGCCGGAAAAATTCTGCGGCGCATGCCCCTTACCGGCTTTGGCGATGCTGAGGCGGTGGAGTACATCAGTCCGGGTATCTATGTGATCAGCGACGAGCGGGCCCAGCGTCTGTTCAAGGTGCACGTGGACGACAACACCCGCTGGCTGGATGCCGCCGACAGCGAGCAGCTGTCCCTGGGGCTGGGCTTGAATGGCAACAAGGGCTTCGAGGGCCTGGCCTACGACAGCCAGGGCCGGCGCCTGTTCGTGGCCAAGGAGCGCGACCCGCTGCGCATCTTGGAAATCACCGGCTTTCCCGGTGATGAGCAGCGCCTCAACCTGCAGGTGACGGACGACCAGCGGCGCGATCGCGGCTTGTTCGTGCGCGACCTGTCGAGCCTGCAGTTCGATGAGCGCAGCGGCCATCTGCTGGCGCTGTCGGATGAGTCGCGGTTGGTGATCGAACTGGATCTCGCCGGTCGGCCGATCAGCACCCTGTCACTGCTGCGCGGCATGCACGGCCTTAAACGCAGCGTGCCGCAGGCCGAAGGCCTGGCCATGGACGAACAGGGCACGCTGTACCTGGTCAGCGAGCCGAACCTGTTCTACGTGTTCGCCAAGCCGGCGCCTTAGGCCGGCTCGCGAACAGGCCAGCCCGTAGGAGCGGCTTCAGCCGCGAAGCTTTTGCGGGCTTATCGATTGTTCGCGGCTAAAGCCGCTCCTACGAATATTCGAATGCCGGCGGAAAGGGCATTAACCAGCTCGCCAGCAAACTGGCGCCTACCAAGGCGTGCGCCAGCAGGCCTCAGGCCTTGAGGGTTTTCACCCCGTTGGCGGTGCCAAGCAGCAGCACGTCGGCCGGGCGGGCGGCGAACAGGCCGTTGCAGACCACGCCGACGATCGCGTTGATCTGGCTTTCCAGCTCACGCGGGTTGGTGATTTCGAGGTTGAACACGTCGAGGATGATGTTGCCGTTGTCGGTCACCACGCCTTCGCGGTACACCGGGTCGCCGCCCAGTTTCACCAGTTGGCGGGCCACGTGGCTGCGGGCCATGGGGATGACTTCCACCGGCAGCGGGAAGGCGCCGAGCACCGGCACCAGCTTGCTCTCGTCGGCGATGCAGATGAAGGTCTTGGCCACGGCGGCAACGATCTTCTCGCGGGTCAGGGCTGCGCCGCCGCCCTTGATCAGGTTCAGGTGTTCATCGCTTTCATCGGCGCCGTCGACGTAGAACTCCAGGTCGCTGGTGCTGTTCAGGTCGTACACCGGGATGCCATGGGCCTTGAGGCGCGCGGCGGTGGCGTCGGAGCTGGCCACGGCGCCGTCGAAATCCATCTTGTGCTGGGCCAGGGCATCGATAAAGAAGTTGGCGGTGGAGCCGGTGCCAACGCCGATCACGCTCTTCTGGTCGAGCTGTGGGCGGATGAGGTCCATGGCGGCTTGGGCCACGGCTTGCTTGAGTTGGTCTTGGGTCATGCGGCACCGGATAAAGGATGAAGAGCGAGGTCGGCGATTATAGCCCGGGTTATTAACCAGCAGTCGCTGTGGTCGGCGCAGGAATCGCTGGAGTAGACTTGCCCGTTCCGCACCGCCGCCAAAGATCAGTCCGATGCTCGAACAGTACGTCAAGAAGATCCTCACCTCGCGCGTCTATGACGTCGCCGTGGAAACCCCGCTGCAGCCGGCCCGCCAGCTCTCCGAGCGCACCGGCAACCAGATTCTGCTCAAGCGCGAAGACCTGCAGCCGGTGTACTCGTTCAAGATTCGTGGCGCCTACAACAAGCTCGCGCACCTCACGGCCGAGCAGCGCGCTTGTGGCGTGGTCACCGCTTCGGCTGGCAACCACGCCCAGGGCCTGGCGCTGGCGGCCAAGCACATGGGCGTCAAGGCCACCATCGTGATGCCCAAGACCACCCCGGAGATCAAGGTCAACGGCGTGCGTTCGCGCGGCGGCAAGGTGGTGCTGCACGGCGACAGCTTCCCCGAGGCGCTGGCCTATTCGCTGAAACTGGTGGAAGAAAAGGGCTATGTCTATGTGCACCCCTACGACGACCCGGACACCATCGCCGGCCAGGGCACCGTGGCGATGGAGATCCTCCGTCAGCAGCCCGGCCAACTGGATGCGATCTTCGTGCCCTGCGGTGGCGGCGGGCTGATCGCGGGCATCGCCGCTTACGTCAAATACCTGCGCCCGGAGATCAAGATCATCGGCGTTGAGCCGGACGACTCCAACTGCCTGCAGGCGGCCATGGCGGCTGGCGAGCGCGTGGTATTGCCGAGCGTCGGGCTGTTCGCCGACGGCGTGGCGGTGGCGCAGATCGGCCAGCACACCTTTGACGTGTGCAAGGACTATGTCGATGAGGTGATCACCGTCAGCACCGACGAGATCTGTGCGGCGATCAAGGACATCTACGACGACACCCGTTCGATCACCGAGCCGGCCGGCGCCTTGTCGGTGGCTGGGATCAAGAAGTACGTCGAGCGTGAAGGCTGCAGCGGCAAGGTGCTGGTCGGCATCGACTCCGGCGCCAACGTCAACTTCGACCGCCTGCGCCATGTGGCCGAGCGCGCCGAACTGGGTGAGAAGCGCGAGGCGATCATCGCGGTGACCATCCCCGAGCGGCCGGGCAGCTTCAAGACCTTTTGCGAAGCCATCGGCAAACGGCAGATCACCGAGTTCAACTACCGCTATCACACCGATGGCGAGGCGCACATTTTTGTTGGCGTGCAGACCCACCCGGACACCGACCCGCGCGCGGCCCTGGTGGCCGGCCTGCAGGACAAGGGCTTCCCGGTGCTGGACCTGACCGACAACGAACTGGCCAAGCTGCACATCCGCCACATGGTCGGCGGCCACGCAGCGGCGGTGCCGGATGAATGCGTGTTCCGCTTCGAGTTCCCGGAGCGGCCGGGTGCGCTGTTCAACTTCCTCACCAAGCTCGGCGGGCGCTGGAATATCAGCATGTTCCACTACCGCAACCACGGCGCTGCCGATGGTCGCGTGCTGGCGGCCCTGCAAGTGCCTCACGAGGAACGCCACCTGATTCCGGCGGCGCTGGATGCCATCGGCTATCCCTACTGGGATGAAACGCAAAACCCGGCCTACAAGCTGTTTCTAGGCTGAGTCCTCTATCGGCAGGAGCCCGCGAGCGGGCTCCTGCACACGCGCCACCTCAATGACGGAATTTGCCCCTATGGATAACTACCTGCTGCTGAAAATCGCCCACAGCCTGCCCGGCCTGTTGCTGCTGTTGGGCCTGCTGGCGCATATCTTTATGTTGTGGAAGGCCAATCGCGGCGGCGATGCGGCCGTGCTGCAGCGCAAGTTGCAACGTACCCGGATGATCAGCCTGCCGCTGCTGGGCGTGTTTGCCCTGAGCCTGCCGGTCAGTGGCTGGGTGTTGGTCAATCTGGTGGGTTGGCCCCTGGGCCAGACTTGGTTGCTGGCCAGTAGTGTGCTGTTTTTGGCTGTGCTGCTGTTGGGTCTGTTGCTGGCCGGTCGCCTGGCGGCCTGGCAGGCGTTGGCCGGTTCGCCCGCGCCGGCCTCTTTGCTGCGCTTTACCGCGGCCTATGCCGGGCTGATCGTGGTGCTGCTGCTGGCCATCATGGGCCTGATGGGCGCCAAGCCGGCGTAAGCGTCGGAGCAAACAAAAACGCCGCCTGATCAGGCGGCGTTTTTGTTGGTGCTGCTGTTAACGCAGCGAGATCACCGGCCAGCCGCGTTCTGTGGCGGTGGCGCGCAGGCTGTCGTCAGGGTCGACGGCTACCGGGTGGCTGACCTGTTCCAGCAGCGGCAAATCGTTGCGCGAGTCGCTGTAGAAGGTGCTGTCGTCCAGGTTGCGCGCGTTCTCAGTCAGCCAGCGCTGCAGGCGGGTAACCTTGCCAGCCTGGTAGCACGGAATGTCGGTGGTGCGTCCGGTGTAGCGGCCGTCGGCCATTTCGCATTCGGTGGCCAGCAGCGTGTCGACGCCCAGGCGTGCGGCAATCGGCGCGGTGACGAAGCGGTTGGTGGCGGTGATGATCAGTAACTGGTCGCCCGCCTCGCGGTGCTCGGCCAGCAGCGCCTCGCCCTTGGCCAGGATGATTGGCTCGATGCAGTCGCGCATGAACTCGCGGTGCCACTGCTCAAGCTGGGCCATGCTGCTGCGGCCAAGAATGGCCAGGCTGAAGTTCAGGTAGTCGGTGATGTTCAGGCGGCCGGCCAGGTAGTCCTGGTAGAAATCATCGTTGCGCGCCTTGTAGGCGATGCCGTCGAGAATCCCGCGTTCACACAGGTAGTCGCCCCAGGCGTGGTCGCTGTCGCCGGCCAGGAGGGTGTTGTCCAGATCGAATAAAGCCAAACGCACAGGGGGCACCTTGCTAGGGAGGGCTGAAAGGGTGCTCAGGATAACCACTTTTGTGCCCTGCCTCCAATGCGGACGGGCACGCGTTTGCTGGATTCACGGCCTTTGTGGAACAATGCAGAAACATGCGTTTACGAGGTTGTGTGCCGTGATTGATTCCGATGGTTTTCGCCCGAATGTCGGCATCATTCTGACCAATGATGTGGGCCAGGTTCTTTGGGCGCGGCGTGTCAATCAGGATGCCTGGCAGTTTCCGCAAGGCGGAATCAACGATCGCGAGACGCCGGAAGAGGCACTTTTTCGTGAATTAAACGAAGAAATCGGACTCGAAGAGCAGGATGTGAAGATTCTCGCCTGCACCCGCGGCTGGTTGCGTTATCGTCTGCCGCAACGTCTGGTGCGCACGCACAGCCAACCGCTGTGCATCGGTCAGAAACAAAAGTGGTTCATGCTGCGTTTGCTCTCGGATGAGCAGCGGGTGCGCATGGACCTGACCGGCAAGCCGGAGTTCGATGGCTGGCGCTGGGTCAGTTATTGGTACCCGCTGGACCAGGTTGTGACATTCAAACGCGAGGTTTATCGCCGCGCCCTCAAGGAACTTGCCCCGCGCCTGCTGGCGCGCGACTGACCACGGAGAACTGACTTGAGCATGCTCGGTACGCTGCGCAAGATCGTCCAGGAAGTGAATGCCGCCAAAGACCTCAAGTCGGCATTGACGATCATTGTGCAACGCGTCAAAGAAAGCATGGGCAGTCAGGTCTGCTCGGTGTACCTGCTCGACCCCGAATCCAACCGCTTCGTGCTGATGGCCACTGAGGGCTTGAACAAACGCTCGATCGGCAAGGTCAGCATGGCGCCCAACGAAGGCCTGGTCGGCCTGGTGGGCACCCGCGAAGAACCGCTGAACCTGGAGAACGCCGCCGATCACCCGCGCTATCGCTACTTTGCCGAAACTGGTGAAGAACGCTACGCCTCCTTCCTCGGCGCGCCGATCATCCACCACCGGCGGGTGATGGGCGTTCTGGTGATCCAGCAAAAGGAGCGCCGCCAGTTCGACGAAGGCGAAGAGGCCTTCCTGGTCACCATGAGCGCGCAACTGGCCGGGGTTATTGCCCACGCCGAGGCCACCGGTTCGATCCGCGGTCTGGGCAAGCAGGGCAAGGGCATTCAGGAAGCCAAGTTCGTCGGTGTGCCGGGTTCGCCCGGTGCCGCCGTGGGTACGGCCATGGTGCGTCTGCCACCGGCTGATCTGGAAGTGGTGCCGGACAAGCAGGTGGTTGATGTGGCCGCCGAGCAGGCGTTGTTCCACCGCGCCCTGGAAGCCGTGCGTGCCGACATGCGCAACCTGTCAGCCAAGCTGGCCACCCAGCTGCGCCCGGAAGAGCGGGCGCTGTTCGATGTCTACCTGATGATGCTCGAAGACGCCGCCCTGGCGGGCGAAGTCGAGCGCGTGATTGCCTCCGGGCAATGGGCTCAGGGCGCGCTGCGCCAAGTGGTCGGCGAGCACGTCAAACGCTTCGAGCTGATGGACGATGCTTATCTGCGTGAGCGTGCGTCCGATATCAAGGACCTCGGTCGCCGCCTGCTGGCCTACCTGCAGGAAGCCCGCGAAGAAACCCTGGTCTACCCGGACAACACCATTCTGGTCAGCGAAGAGCTGTCACCGGCGATGCTCGGCGAAGTGCCGGAAGGCAAACTGGTGGGCTTGGTCTCGGTGCTCGGCTCGGGCAACTCCCACGTGGCGATTCTGGCCCGCGCCATGGGCATTCCCACGGTCATGGGCGTGGTCGATCTGCCGTATTCGAAGATCGACGGCATCCAGCTGATCGTCGACGGCTACCACGGCGAAGTCTTCACCAACCCCTCGGCCGAGCTGTCGCGCCAGTACAGCGCGGTGGTCGAGGAAGAGCGCCAACTGGTCAAAGGCCTCGAAGCGCTGCGTGAGTTGCCGTGCGAAACCCTCGACGGCCACCGCATGCCGCTGTGGGTCAACACCGGCCTGCTGGCCGATGTGAAGCGCGCTCAGGAGCGCGGCGCCGAGGGTGTCGGCCTGTACCGCACCGAAGTGCCGTTTATGATGAACGAGCGTTTCCCCAGCGAAAAAGAACAAGCCAAGATTTACCGCGAACAACTGGCGGCCTTCCATCCGTTGCCGGTAACCATGCGTAGCCTGGATATCGGTGGCGACAAGTCGCTGCCGTATTTCCCGATCAAGGAAAGCAACCCGTTCCTCGGCTGGCGCGGCATCCGCGTGACCCTCGACCACCCGGAAATCTTCCTGGTGCAGACCCGCGCCATGCTCAAGGCCAGCGAAGGCCTGGATAACCTGCGCATTCTGCTGCCGATGATCTCTGGCACCCATGAGCTGGAAGAGGCCCTGCACCTGATCCACCGCGCCTGGGGCGAAGTGCGCGACGAAGGCGTGGACATTCCCATGCCGCCGATCGGAGTGATGATCGAAGTGCCGGCGGCGGTCTATCAGATCCGCGAGCTGGCCCGGCAGGTGGACTTTATCTCGGTCGGTTCCAACGACCTGACCCAATACCTATTGGCGGTGGACCGCAACAACCCGCGGGTCGCCGACCTCTACGACTTCCTCCACCCGGCGGTATTGCAGGCGCTGAAGCTGGTGGTCGATGGCGCCCACGCCGAAGGCAAACCGGTGAGTATCTGCGGCGAAATGGCCGGTGATCCGTCGGCGGCGGTGCTGCTGATGGCTATGGGCTTCGACAGCCTGTCGATGAACGCCACTAACCTGCCCAAAGTGAAATGGCTGCTGCGCCAGATCAGCCTGAGCAAGGCCCGCGAACTGTTGGCGCAACTGTTGCGCATCGACAACCCGCAGGTCATCCACAGCTCCCTCGATCTGGCCCTGCGCAACCTTGGCCTGGCGCGGGTGATCAATCCGGCGGCAACCATTCAGGCATGAGCCAGACGCCGCTGGTCCTGCAGCCGCTGGCGCAGTTGCAGGTGGCGGCGGCCAGCGCGCTGGTCTGCGCGGGCGATCTGCTCTACCTGCTGGCCGACGATGAGTTGCTGCTGCAGCGTTATGACCTCAGCGGTGTGTTTATCGACCAGCAGCCCTTGCTGGCCGGCAGCCTGCCTAGCGCCGCCAAGGCGCGCAAACGCCTGAAACCCGACTTTGAAATGCTCTGCCAATTACCAGACGGCTCCCTGTTAGCCCTGGGCTCTGGCTCCACCGCCGCGCGTCGGCGGGGTGTGCTGTGGCAGGCTGGCGTGACGCGGGTGCTGGACTTGACGGCGCTGTACCTGGCCCTCGAAAGCCAGCTGCAGGACCTCAATCTGGAAGGTGCAGTGGTGCAGGGCGAGCACCTATGGCTGGCCCAGCGCGGCAACAGCGCCGGCAGTATCAACGCCTTGATCCGCCTTGATCTGGCTACGTTGATGCAGCAGCTGGCGGGCGCTGGTCTGGATGCCGAGGTGCTGCGCGCTGTGCATGCTGTCGAGCTGGGTACCCTGCACGGCGTGCCGTTGAGCTTTACCGACCTGTGCCTGGATGCTCAGGGGCGCCTGCTGTTTGCGGCCGCTGCCGAGGCCACCAAGTCCAGTTACCACGACGGCGCCTGCCTCGGCAGCGTAGTGGGCTGCTGGCACGCCGGGCAGGTGCAACGCCTGTGGCCGTTGGCTGGCGAGGCCAAGATCGAGGGCCTGTGCCGGGTCGCCGATGGCAGCCTGCGGCTGGTCAATGACCCTGACAGCCGTGAGGCTCGCTCATGGTTGTATCGTCTGGTCCTGCCGTAAGCGCAGGCAGGTCTCGCCCAGCGCCACCCCGTCGGCGCCGAAGCGTCGTTCATGGATTTGTCGGCTGCCGTCGGCGTAGACCTTGACCAGGGTGCTGGCGCGGGTGCCGTAGCCAGGGCTGGCGATAAATACACTGGACAACAAACGCTCGATCTCCAGGCCTACGCCGGTCTCTGGCAGCTCGGTATCGGCGGCGCGCTGCGGGTCGGCAAGCAGGGCGAAAAGTGCCTCATCGTCACCCGCTGGTAGCGCCTGCTGCAGCCCGCGGCGGGCGCGCAGCAGCTTCGGCCAGGGGCTGTCGAGGTCGGCATTGCTGACCCCGTAGACACCGGCGGACAGCGGTCGCGGCCTACCGCTGCGCGGGTTGTAGTGCCAGAGTTCCTTGTCGTTACCCAACAGCAGGTTGAAACCACTGAACTCACTCGCCTGTGGCGCCAGTTGGGCGAGAAACTCGACCGGCGCCAGCGTGCTGGTCAGATAACGCGCCGGCAGTTCACCGCGTGAGCGTGGGCCGATGGCCTGGCGCGGATCACGGATATTGGTCAGGGCGGCAAACCGCCCGTCGGGACCGAGACCCAGCCAGGTGCCGCCAGCTTGCAGGTCGCGGCCGGCATACACGCCCGGCTGGTCGTCCCAGTGGCCCAGGGGCAGGCTCGGGCGAGCATAGAATTCGTCGCGGTTGGCCGCCAGCAGCAGCGGCACCTCATGGCCGGGGCGCCAGGCGAAGACGATCAGGCACATGGCGCAGACCTAAGCAGGGAACATATTTCGAGAGTAATCCAACTCGCCGGGTAAGTGCAGGCGGGCATCGGCATCCGTTACCATGGCGGATTGTGCGGGAGACACCGATGGACGTTGTGCAATATCTGCTGCTGTATCTTGTGCTCGGCGCCTGCGCCGGGGTGCTGGCCGGGCTGTTTGGCGTCGGTGGCGGGCTGATTATCGTGCCGGTGCTGGTGTTCAGCTTTGCCGCCCAGGGCTTTGCCCCGGAAGTACTGACCCATCTGGCAGTCGGTACCTCGCTGGCGACCATCATCTTCACCTCAATCAATGCCGTGCTCGAACACCAGCGCAAGGGCGCGGTGCGCTGGGAACTGGTGCGCTGGATGACCGTTGGCATTTTGCTCGGTGCCGGGATTGGCGCGCTAACCGCCGCCGCAATTCAGGGCCCCATGCTGCAGAAAATCATCGGTGTGTTCGCCCTGGTGATTGCCGTGCAGATGGCCCTGGAGCTGAAACCCAAAGCCGGCGCCGCCGTGCCGGGCCCGCTCGGCCTGAGCGTCGCAGGTGCGGTGATTGGTTGGGCTTCGGCGATTTTCGGTATCGGTGGTGGCTCCCTGAGCGTGCCGTTTTTAACCTGGCGCAGCGTGCCCATGCAGCAGGCGGTGGCCACTTCGTCGGCTTGTGGCTTGCCTATTGCCGCCGCCAGCGCCCTGAGCTTTATTCTGGTGGGCTGGCAGAACCCGCACGTGCCGGAGTGGAGCCTGGGCTTTGTCTACCTGCCGGCCATGGCCGGCATTGCCATCACCAGCATGTTTTTCGCCCGCTTTGGCGCGCGCCTGGCGCACAAGTTGTCGGCGCGTCTGCTCAAACGATTGTTCGCCCTGTTGCTGTTCAGCGTGGGCCTGAGCTTTTTGCTTTAACAGGCCGTTGAAAATTACCTGCGTTGCCGATACTGCGTTAAAAACAGGCTCAGAATGCTCATTTACAGCACGTAAACTCCGCTTCTTCGCCTGTTTTGCCTTGTCTCGGCTGCCTCGCCTACATTTCACCAGCCTGTTAACTGGGCTTTTTAAGGAGTCGCAATGCTGGCTTATCCGCAAATCGATCCGGTGGCCCTGGCCCTCGGCCCGCTGAAGATTCACTGGTACGGCCTGATGTACCTGATTGGCATCGGCAGCGCCTGGTTGCTGCTGTCGCGGCGGCTGTTCGCCTTCGACCCGAGCTGGAACAAGGACAAGCTTTCCGACCTGGTGTTCTGGTCATCCATGGGCGTGGTGCTCGGCGGGCGCCTGGGCTATGTGCTGTTCTACGACCTGGCGGCCTATGTGCAGGACCCGCTGCTGATCCTGCAGGTGTGGAAGGGCGGCATGTCCTTCCATGGCGGCTTTATCGGCGTGATGCTGGCCAACCTGTGGTTCGGTCACCGCAACGGCAAGAGCTTCTTCCAGCTGATGGACTTTATCGCCCCAGTGGTGCCGCTGGGCCTGGGCGCCGGGCGCATTGGCAACTTCATCAATGCCGAACTGTGGGGCAAGGCCACCGATCTGCCGTGGGCGATGGTGTTCCCCACCGACGCCGCGCAACTGGCGCGCCATCCGTCCCAGCTGTATCAGTTCGCCTTGGAGGGTGTGGCCTTGTTCGCCATCCTCTGGCTCTACACCCGCAAACCACGGCCGACCATGGCAGTGTCGGGGATGTTTGCCCTGTGGTACGGCATCTTCCGCTTCGTCGTCGAATTCGTCCGCGTGCCGGACGCTCAGCTCGGCTATCTGGCTTTCAATTGGCTGACCATGGGCCAGGTGCTGTGCCTGCCGATGATCCTCGGCGGTATCGCCCTGATCGTGTTTGCCTACCGCCGTGCCCCGGCCGCCCAAGGAGCCGCGTAATGCAACAGTATCTCGACATGATGCGCCTGGTGCGCGACACCGGCACCTTCAAGGCTGACCGCACCGGCACGGGCACCTACAGTATTTTCGCCCATCAGATGCGCTTCAATTTGGCTGACGGCTTCCCGCTGGTGACCACCAAGAAGTGCCACCTGAAGTCGATCATTCACGAGCTGCTGTGGTTCCTCCAGGGCGACACCAACATCAAATACCTGAAGGACAACGGCGTCCGCATTTGGGACGAGTGGGCCGACGAGAACGGCGACCTTGGTCCGGTGTACGGCTACCAGTGGCGCAGCTGGCCAACTCCCAATGGCGGCTCAATCGACCAGATCAGCAACCTGATCGCGATGATCAAGAGCAACCCAGATTCGCGCCGGCTGATCGTCTCGGCCTGGAACCCGGCGCTGGTCGAGCAAATGGCCCTGCCGCCGTGCCATGCGCTGTTTCAGTTCTATGTGGCGGACGGCAAGCTCAGCTGCCAGCTGTATCAGCGTTCGGCCGACATTTTCCTTGGCGTGCCGTTCAATATCGCCAGCTACGCGCTGCTGACGTTGATGGTTGCCCAGGTCTGTGGCTTGCAGCCCGGCGACTTCATCTGGACCGGCGGCGACTGCCACCTGTACGCCAACCATCTGGAGCAGACCGACCTGCAACTGAGCCGCGAGCCGTTACCGTTGCCGACGATGAAGCTCAACCCTGAGGTGAAGGACCTGTTTGCCTTCAAGTTCGAGGACTTCGAACTGGTCGGCTACCAGGCCCACCCGCATATCTCGGCGCCGGTCGCGGTCTGATTTAACCCCGCATCGAGGTAGGTTGGGTTGAGTCGCGCAGCTGCGAAGCCCAACAGCCAGCCCGAGATCAACCCTAGGTTGGGCTTCGCTGCGCTCAACCCAACCTAGGGTTTTTCCGGCTCGGCCAGGCTGGCCGCCAGTTGCCCTACCTGAGCCTGACGTTCCGCCTGTTCCAGGCGCGCGCCGTGATTCAATGATGACCACTCGGGATGGGCGCGGGCCTTGTGCAGGGCGGCGGGCAGTTTGCCGCGGCGCCAGGCCGGGTCGTGCGGGGTGGCGAGTTGCAGCTTGTCCTGGGCGGCATGGCCACGCTGGCTGAGGGCATCGAGCAGGTGCAGCTGACGCACGGCCAGCAGGCGTAGTACGTCATCGTCGACGCTTAACTCGCGCTGGCCCTTGAGCTTGCCCAGCAGGCGTCCGCCGTAGTTACGCGCGGTTTGCAGACCGCCGCCGGCCAGCGCGCCAAGCACGGTGGCAGCGCCCAGGCTGAGGCCGCCGACCAGCAGGTCGATGCCGGCGCCCGTCGCCGCGCCAGCCGCTACGCCGCTGCCGACGCTGATGCCGAGTTGCTTGAGGGTTTCCGGGTTGAACAGGTCGTCGCCCCAGCGCCCGTCCAGCAGCGGCAGGGCGCCAGCTTCGGCGTCGTCGGGGCGAAAGGCATACAGGCGCAGCAGGGCGTCAACGCAGCGTTGTTCGCGCTGGCGCACCGCCTCGCGCAAGGCCTGAATGGCAGCGTGTTCAATGCCCGGCTGGCTACTGACCCGTTGTCGGCAGGCGGCACAGTCGATCAGCAGTTCGGCGATCAACTGCCGGCCGCTGTGCAGGCGGGCCTGGGCCTGGGCTTCGTGGCTGGCGATCAGGCGCTGCAATTGCGGGCGCGACTTCTCCAGCAGCAGGGCCAGGCTCTCGTACAGCCGGCGTTCGCCATCCAGTGGCGGCGCCACGGTGTCGAACGCGACCAGCGCATGCAGGCCGAGGCGCGCCAGGGCGCTGCGCCAGGCGTCTTCCTGTGGCTGGCCGGCACTGCTGAAATTGAGCACTGGCAGCAGCGGTTTGCCGCAGCCGGCCAGCACTGCCAGCTCGTCGCGGTATTTGGCCAGCACCGGTTCGCGGGCGTCGATCAGGTACAGCCCGGCATCGCTGGCCAGTAGCTGGCGCAGCACCTTGGCTTCCTGTTCGAAACGCTGACGCGCCTCGCTACTGGCGAGAAAGCGGGCGATGCGTGCCGGCCCGTCCAGGCGTTCGCCGGGGTGTTCGAGCCGCTCCAGGTAGTCGAGCAGGGCGATGGCGTCTTCCAACCCGGGGGTGTCGTACAGCTCCAGCAACGGCTGGCCGTCCACCGACAGCCGCGCGCCTTCAACATGGCGGGTGGTGCTGGGGCGATGGGACACCTCGCCGAAATCGACGTCGCGGGTCAGGGTGCGCAGCAGCGAGGTCTTGCCGACATTGGTGTGGCCGACCACGGCCAGTTTCAGTGGCTCATTCATGGCCGGTCTCCAGCCAGGTCAGCGGTGGGCTGTCGGCATAGGCTAAGTGCAATTGCGTCAGGGCCTGCTGCCAGTCGCCCAGGCGCGCGCTGTCCAGGGTCTCGCCGGCCGGCGCTGGCAGCAGCCAAATACGCGTGCTGGCGGCGCTGCGGGCCAGTTCGGCGAGCAGCGCCAGGGTGCCGCGGTCCGGCGAACGGCGCGGGTCGCAGGCAATCGCCAGGCGCGTCGGCGGGGTGTGGCTGAGCTGTTCCAGCAGTTGTTGGCGCTGCTCGCGGCTGTCGAGTACACCGCCATCGGCCACGCCGTTGGGTAGGCCGGGCGGCCAGGGGCGCTGAGGGTCCAGCTCGATCGCGACCAGCAGGGCGCCGCTACTGCTGTGCACCTGGCTGGTGGCGGCGTTTTGTTCCGGTAGCGGTGGGGCCAGGTCGTGGATGCCCAGGCGTTCGCTGTCTGGCTGCAGGTCGTGGCGCAACAGTTGGTAGGCCGGCAGCGTCAGGTCCAGGCGTAAGCGGCCCAGGCCGTGGCGCCAGGCGCCGAAGCAGAGCAGGGCGAGGAGCAGGCGCGGCAACAGGCCGAACACCACAAACACCCCAAGCAGCCAGCCGGCCCAGGCTTGGCGGGCGCTTTCTTGTGTCAGGGCGAGGTCGCCGCTGGCGCGGATCAGGGCGCTGTCGGGCTGACTGAAGCCAAGCAGGGCCGGCAGGGCGCCGAGGCTTTGGGTCAGGCTGACGAACGCGTCACTGCCGAGCAGGGTGGTCTCCCAGACAAAGCCATAGCGGCGGGTGCTGAGCAGGGCCAGCAGCATCAGCAGGGCGGCGCTCAGGGTCAGCAGCCACAGACCATGACTGAGCAGGCCCAGGCCCCAGCGGTTTAGCTGATGGGGCTGCAGCAGGTTGGGCAGGGCCGCGGCCAGGTGGCTGGCGCGGGCATCGGCGGCGCCACGCAGGCTCAGCCAGCGCCAGGCATGGGCCAGGGTCGTGGAGCCCTGATGGGCAAAGGCCCAGCTGAGCAACCAGCCGGCGAGCAGCAGCCAATTGAGGCCCAGCAGGCTGCCCAGGGCCCAGAACAGGTTGACCGGGCGCTGGCCGTCGCCCAAGGCCGCCAAGGCCAGGCCGGCACCGCTGAGCAGGGCCAGCAGACTCAGTACGAGCAGCGCCAGGCGGGCGCCGTGACGGTAATGCTGCAAGGCGTCGTGCAGGCCATCACGGCGCGCCAGCCAGAGGGCGCGGGCCTGAATGCGTTGGGCGAGGTCACCGCCAGCCGCGCGGGCGTGGCGGTTGGCTTCGCGGTCATCCAGGCGCTGGCCCTGGGCTTCGCGTAGGCGGATGGCCTCGCAGAGCCAGAGGTGTTCGAGTGGGCTGGGGGCAGATATGGCGCTGGGGGAATCGCTCACGCGCGGGCTCATGGTCGGGAATCGTCAACAGAGGATAACCGCTGCCGGTGTGTTGTCGGTACAGGCCTGTACAGAGCGGCTGCGCGTCGGGCCGTGGCGGGCTAATCTAGGGCGATAACAATAACGTCGATCACACCGAGATCCGCCATGCAGCTCCCCAGCCTCGAATGGGTTAATCAGGACTCTGCCTACCTGCGCCAGTTGCGCGGTGGCTTTACCTGGCTGCGCTTTGCCGACGAGCTGGAGCCGGCGTTTCGTACGTATCATGCCCAGGTTCACCTGCAGCGCATGCGCGGCGGCCTGCTGGTGGCCATTGTGATGTGGCTGTTGTTCACCGTATTCGATCTACTGATGCTGCCCGAGGCGTTTCGCCTGCAGAGCGTGGCGGTGCGCTGCGCGTTGTACCCGGTGCTGCTGTTCAATTTATGGGCGACGTTCCGGCGCCGTTGGATATTGCGGTTGCAGTGGATCGCCGGGGCTACCGCGCTGGCCGGCGGCCTGGCTGTGGATGGGGTGATCTGGGTGGCCCGCGCCCATGATTTTGCCCTGCCCTATGAAGGCATCATCCTGATGACGGTGTTTTTCTACTTCCTCACCGGCCTGCGCTTTGTCACGGCGAGCATTTGTGGCTGGCTGACGTTTGCCGGTTATCTGGCGGTGGAGCTGCTCAACGGCCTGCCGGCGCAGGTGCTGCTGCCCAATGCGATTTTCCTCGGCTCGGCCAACCTGATCGGCGCCTTCGGTTGTTATTTTCTCGAATACTCGTCGCGGCAAACCTTTCTCGCCGAGGGCCTGATGCAGGACATTGCCGAGCGCGACTTTCTCACCGGCCTGCTCAATCGTCGTGCGTTCAGCGAGCGCGCCAGTCGCAGCTGGCGTCAGGCGATGCGCAGTCAACAGCCGGTGGCGGTGCTGATGCTGGATGTCGATCACTTCAAGGCCTACAACGACCACTACGGCCACGCCGCTGGTGATCTGGCCTTGCAGGCCGTGGCTCGCACCCTCGGCCAGCATGCCCAGCGCCCACTGGACATGCTGGCGCGCTATGGCGGCGAGGAGTTTGTCGGTCTCTGGGTGGGCGTCAGTCAGGCGGCGATGCTGGAGCTGGCCGAGCGCATTCGCGCCGACGTCGAGGCGTTGGCGCTGCCCCATGCGCAGTCGGCCGAGGCCCAGGTGGTGACCCTAAGCATCGGCGTCGCCTACTGGCCAAGCCCCCAGCCCAATGGTCTGGAAGAGGCTCAGCGGCTGGCGGACGAGGCGCTGTACGCAGCCAAGGCCGAGGGCCGCAACCGCGTGGTGGGCAAACTCCTGAACCTGTGAAGGGCACTGGACCGGGGTGTTTTGCCGCGGCCATCACGTTATTATCGCCGGCATGAATACGACCCTGCCCCTCTGTCTGATTGCTGCCGTTGCGGATAACGCCGTGATTGGCTGCAACAACCAATTGCCCTGGCACCTGCCGGCGGATCTCAAGCACTTCAAGGCCCGCACCCTCGGCAAGCCAATCATCATGGGGCGCAAAACCTGGGACTCGTTGGGTCGACCGCTACCGGGGCGTCTCAACCTGGTGGTCAGCCGCCAGGCGGATTTGCACCTGGACGGCGCCGAGGTGTTTGCCAGCCTGGACGCTGCGATCCTACGTGCCGATGAATGGGCGCGTGCCCAAGGTGTCGATGAGCTGATGCTGATCGGCGGCGCTCAGCTGTATGAGCAAGCCCTGGCGCAGGCCGAGCGCCTGTACCTGACCCGCGTGGCCCTGACCCCGGCCGGCGATGCCTGGTTTCCGCCGTTCAGCGAGGCCGAGTGGCGCTTGGCCGAGGTGGAAGAACATCCTGCCGTCGAGGCGCTGCCAGCCCATGCCTATCAGTTGTGGCAGCGGCGCTAAGTAATAGGGGTAAGCCGGCGCTCGCGGTAGATTGGCGTTGAGCGCAGCGAAGCCCAACAGCTTGGGGGCGAATTGTTGGGCTTCGTCGCGTTGCGCCTCAACCCAACCTACGGCTTAGCGCTTTTTTCGCCCGTCATTTGCACAGCCATAAAAAAACCCAGCCTAGGCTGGGTTTTTTTATGCGGCGGCGGGATCAGTCAACCAAACGGTCGAGCAGGGCCTTGTCGCGTACTGCACCCTTGTCGGCGCTGGTGGCCAGCAGGGCGTAAGCCTTCAGCGCGGTGGTGACCTTGCGTGGGCGCTTCTCGACCGGCTTCCAGCCTTTGGCATCCTGCTCGGTGCGGCGTGTGGCCAACTCCTCGTCGCTGATCAACAGGTTGATCGAACGTTCGTGGATGTTGATCAGGATCTTGTCGCCTTCGCGCACCAGGCCGATAGCACCGCCGGCAGCGGCTTCTGGCGAGGCGTGGCCGATCGACAGGCCTGAGGTGCCGCCGGAGAAGCGGCCGTCGGTGAGCAGGGCGCAGGCCTTGCCCAGGCCTTTGGACTTCAGATAAGAAGTCGGGTAGAGCATCTCCTGCATGCCCGGACCGCCTTTCGGGCCTTCGTAGCGGATGATGACGATATCGCCGGCCACCACTTCGTCGGCGAGGATGCCGCGCACAGCGCTGTCCTGGCTTTCGAAAATCTTCGCCGAGCCTTCGAACACGTGGATCGACTCATCGACGCCGGCAGTTTTCACCACGCAGCCATCGACGGCGATGTTGCCGTACAGCACGGCCAGACCGCCTTCTTGCGAATACGCGTGCTCGACACTGCGGATACAGCCGTGCTCACGGTCGTCATCGACGGTGTCCCAGCGCGTGCTCTGGCTGAACGCAGTCTGGGTTGGGATACCGGCAGGGCCGGCACGGAAGAAGGTGTGCACGGCTTCATCGCTGGTCTGGGTGATGTCCCACTTGGCGATGGCTTCGGCCACGGTCTTGCTGTGTACGGTCGGCAGGTCAGTGTGCAGCAGGCCGCCACGGGCCAGGGAGCCGAGGATGCTGAAGATGCCACCGGCGCGGTGCACGTCTTCCATGTGGTACTTCTGGATGTTCGGCGCCACTTTGCACAGCTGCGGCACTTTGCGCGACAGGCGGTCGATGTCGCGCAGGTCGAAGTCGACCTCGGCTTCTTGCGCGGCGGCCAGCAGGTGCAGGATGGTGTTGGTCGAGCCGCCCATGGCGATGTCCAGGCTCATGGCGTTTTCGAACGCCTTGAAGTTGGCGATATTGCGCGGCAGTACCGACTCATCGTTCTCGCCGTAGTAGCGCTTGCACAGCTCAACCGCGGTGCGCCCGGCTTGCAGGAACAGCTGCTCGCGGTCGCTGTGGGTGGCCAGGGTCGAACCGTTGCCGGGCAGGGCCAGGCCCAGCGCTTCCATCAGGCAGTTCATCGAGTTGGCGGTGAACATGCCGGAGCAGCTGCCGCAGGTCGGGCAGGCGCTGCGCTCGTATTCGGCGACCTTCTCATCGCTGGCATCGCTGTCGGCGGCGATCACCATGGCGTCGACCAGGTCCAGGCCGTGGCTGGCCAGCTTGGTTTTGCCGGCTTCCATCGGCCCGCCGGAGACGAAGATCACCGGGATATTCAGGCGCAGGGCGGCCATCAGCATGCCGGGGGTGATCTTGTCGCAGTTGCTGATGCAGACGATGGCGTCGGCGCAGTGGGCGTTGACCATGTACTCGACGGAGTCGGCGATGATCTCGCGGCTCGGCAGCGAATAGAGCATGCCGTCGTGGCCCATGGCGATGCCGTCATCGACGGCGATGGTGTTGAATTCCTTGGCCACGCCGCCGTGCTTTTCGATTTCGCGGGCAACCAGTTGACCCATGTCCTTCAGGTGCACGTGGCCGGGCACGAACTGGGTGAAGGAGTTGGCGATGGCAATGATCGGCTTCTTGAAGTCCTCGTCCTTCATCCCGGTGGCACGCCACAGGGCGCGGGCGCCGGCCATGTTGCGGCCGTGGGTGGAGGTTTTCGAGCGATAGTCAGGCATGGCGGCGTTCTCGGAGATCAGGCGGTCACGAAAAGGTCAGGATACCCGATCTGCCGCGCGGGGCGGCAGAGCGGTCATCGGCAACGGGCGAGTGGTGCGCGCCCGCTGCCGGCGTTTAGCTATTGGGCAGCAAGCGGCAGGTCAGGCTCTTGATATAGCGGGTTTCCGGGATGGCCGGGTGGACCGGATGGTCCGGGCCCTGGCCGCCGCGTTCGAGCAGCTGGATATTGCGGTCCAGGTGGCGGGCGCTGGTCAGCAGGATGTTCTGCAAGTCGTCTTCCGGCAGGTGCATGGAGCAGCTGGCGCTGATCAGGATGCCGTCCTTGTTGAGCAGGCGCATGGCTTGCTCATTCAGGCGACGGTAGGCGGCTTCGCCGTTTTTCAGGTCTTTCTTGCGCTTAATAAAAGCGGGCGGGTCGGCGACGATCACGTCGAAGCGTTCTTCCGAGGCCTTGAGCTGTTTGAGGGCTTCGAACACGTCGCCTTCGACGCAGGCGACCTTGTCGGTCAGGCCGTTGAGGGCGGCGTTGCGCTCGACACCGTCAAGGGCGAAGGCCGAGGCGTCCACGCACATCACGTCGCTGGCGCCGAAGGCCGCGGCCTGTACGCCCCAGCCGCCGATGTAGCTGAACAGATCGAGCACGCGCTTGCCTTTGACATAGGGCGCCAGGCGCGCGCGGTTCATCCGGTGGTCGTAGAACCAGCCGGTCTTTTGCCCTTGCATGACCGGGGCTTCGAACTTGACGCCGTTCTCTTCCAGCGCAACCCACTCCGGCACCAGGCCGAAGGCGGTTTCCACGTAGCGGTTCAGGCCTTCGGCATCACGGGCGGCGGAGTCGTTCTTGAGCAGAATGCCGCTGGGCTTGCACACCTGGATCAGGGCGGCGAGTACGTCGTCCTTGTGTTTCTCCATGGTCGCCGAAGCCAGCTGTACCACCAGGATGTCGCCGAAACGGTCGACCACCAGGCCCGGCAGCAGGTCGGAGTCGCCGTACACCAGGCGGTAGCACGGCTGATCGAACAGGCGCTCGCGCAGACTCAGGGCCACATTGATGCGATGCACCAGCAGGGACTTGTCCAGCACGTGCTTGACGTCGCGCGACAGCAGGCGGGCGCAGATCAGGTTGTTGGGGCTGAGGGCGACCACGCCCAGGGGCTTGCCGCCGGCGGCTTCGAGGATTGCCTGGTCGCCACTGGCGAAGGCGTTCAGCGGGGTGACGGCGACATCGACTTCGTTGCTGAACACCCATAGGTGGCCGGCGCGCAGGCGACGATCGGCATTGGCTTTAAGGCGCAGGCTGGGCAGGGACATGACGTCGCTCTCTGAAAAAAGAGCGCGATTATAGCGCAGGGCAAATGCGCCCGGTGGTTACAGCTCGTTACAGCCAAAGTGTGCGGAAAGTCGCTAAACTGCACTCACTTTCTCATTGCCGATGTAGTGCTCATGGCCTTCGAACTCACCACCGAACAGATTCAGCAGGCCTTGTTGGGCATCAGTGTGCCGCCGCAGCCGCAGATCATGGTTGATTTGCAGATGGAGCAGTACATGCCGGAGCCCGACCTAGGCGCCATCGCCAAGCTGATCAGCCAGGACCCGGGGTTGTCGGGGGCGTTGCTGAAGATCGTCAATTCGCCCTATTTCGGCCTGACCAATCGCATCGTCTCGATCCAGCAAGCGGTCAATCTGCTCGGTTGCAACACCGTGATCAACCTGATCAACGCCCAGTCGATCAAGGGCGAGATGAGCGACGAAACCATCGTCACCCTCAACCGTTTCTGGGACACCGCCCAGGATGTGGCGATGACCTGCCTGACCCTGGCCAAGCGCATCGGCTACCAGCCGGCCGACGAGGCGTACGCCTTGGGGTTGTTCCATAACTGCGGGATTCCGCTGATGCTCAAGCGCTTCCCCGAGTACATGGGTGTGCTGGAGCAGGCCTATGCCGGCGCCACCGACGAGGTGCGGGTGGTGGATGGCGAGAATGATCGCCTCAATACCAACCACGCGGTGGTGGGCTACTACGTGGCCAAGTCGTGGAATCTGCCCAAGCACCTGTGCGAGGCGATTGCCAACCACCACAACGTGCAGACCGTGTTCAGCGAAGACTCCAGCCGTAACAGCCAGCTGAAGACCCTGTTGGCGATCCTGAAAATGGCGGAAAACATCTGCGCCTGTTACCGCACCCTGGGTCAGCAGGACGAGGATTTCGAGTGGGCCAGCATCGAGACCACCATTCTCGAATATGTCGGCTTCTCCGAGTACGACTTCCAGATCCTCAAGGAAAGCATCCGCGACCTGGACATCAGTTAAGTGTCGCGCCATTGCGCGGCACTCGCTGGGCTGGGCGCTTCCTGCTAAGTTGCCCGCCTGCGTGTTGTCTGAGGTTGGGCCCGTTGTATGCCTGAATTACCTGAAGTCGAAACCACCTGTCGCGGCATTGCCCCTTATCTGCAGGGGCAGCGCGTCAGTCGGGTGATCGTGCGCGAGCGGCGCTTGCGCTGGCCGATTCCTGAAGATCTGGATGTACGCCTGTCCGGCCAGCGCATCGAGTGCGTCGAGCGGCGCGCCAAGTACCTGCTGATCAAGGCTGAGGTGGGCACCCTGATTGCCCATTTGGGCATGTCCGGCAGCTTGCGCCTGGTGCCGGCAGAGACTCCGGTGGCCAAGCATGAGCACGTGGATATCGTCCTCGAATCGGGGCTGGCGCTGCGCTACACCGATCCGCGGCGCTTCGGTGCCATGCTCTGGAGCGACGACCCGCTCAATCACGAGTTGCTGCGCAAACTGGGGCCGGAGCCGCTGACCGAGCTGTTTGATGGCGAGCGCCTGTATCAGCTGTCCCGTGGCAAAAGTATGGCGGTCAAACCCTTCATCATGGATAACGCCGTGGTGGTCGGGGTCGGCAACATCTACGCCAGCGAATCGCTGTTCGCTGCTGGTATCGATCCGCGCCGCGAGGCGGGTTCGATCTCGCGGGCGCGCTATCTCACGCTGGCTGACGAGATCAAACGCATCCTCGCCTACGCCATCGAGCGTGGCGGCACTACCTTGCGCGATTTTGTCGGTGGCGATGGCATGCCCGGTTACTTCCAGCAGGAGCTGTTTGTTTACGGCCGGGGTGGTGAGTTCTGCAAGGCCTGTGGCAGCACCCTGCGGGAGATCAAGCTCGGTCAGCGTGCCAGCGTTTATTGCCCGAAGTGCCAGCGCTAGCCGGCCATGAACGTCAGGGACTCGTTATGCACACTGCACTCTTCAGATTGATCGGGCGTATCGCGCCGGGCCTGCACGACCTGCTGCACTATCAGCGCGCCGATCTGCCCAAGGATCTCGCCGCAGGCCTGGCGGTGGCCGCGGTGGCCTTGCCGGTCGGGGTGGCCTATGCCCAGTTGGCGGGCTTTCATCCGGCGGTGGGGCTGTATTCGAGCATCCTGCCGCTGCTGGCCTATTTTCTGTTCGGTACCTCGCGGCAGCTGATCCTCGGTCCCGATGCGGCCACCTGTGCGCTGATCGCCCTCACCGTGGCGCCCATGGCCGGCGGTGATCCGCAGGTTTATATCGCCCTGTCGGCCTTGCTGGCGCTGTTTGCCGGGCTGTTCTGCATTCTCGCCTGTTTTCTCAAGCTGGGCGCTCTGGCGGACTTTCTCTCGCGGCCGATTCTGGTCGGCTTTCTCAATGGCGTGGCCGTCAGCATCGCCCTGGGTCAGTCCGGCAAGCTGTTTGGTTTCAGCATCGAGCAGCAAGGCGTGGTGCTGGTGGCCATCGAACTGATCAGCAAGTTCGGCCAGATCCACTGGCTGACGTTCGCCGTCGCTCTGCTGGCGTTTGCCGTGTTGCTGCTGGCGCCACGGCTGATCAAGCACCTGCCGGCGGCTTTGCTGGCCATGCTGGTGACCGCCGTGGCCGTTGCCGGATTCGATCTGGAAGCCCACGGCGTGGCCACCTTGGGCGTGGTGCCGGCCGGTTTGCCGACCCTCGGTTTGCCGGCGGGCTCGCTGCAATTGCTCACTGAGCATTTCAAACCCTTGCTGATGGCGGCCGCGGGGATCGCCTTGATCAGTTTCTCCAGCGCCATGCTCACGGCGCGCAGTTTTGCCGCCAAGAATCGTTACGACATCGATGTCGATCGTGAGTTTGCCGCCCTCGGTGCGGCCAATATCGCTTCGGCTCTGTCCCAGGGCTTTGCCATCTCCGGTGCCGATTCGCGCACGGCGATGAGCGATGCTTCGGGTGGGCGCACGCGCCTGACGGGCCTGTTCGCCGCGGCGGCGGTGGCGCTGGTGCTGGTGTTTCTGACCGGCCCCCTGCAGTTCGTACCGGTGGCGGCCCTGGGCGCGGTGCTGATCATGGCGGCCCTGTCGCTACTCGATCTGGGCTCGCTGCGGCGTTTCTGGGCCATCGACAAGCGCGAGTTCCTGTTGTCGATGATCGCCACTTTCGGCGTGATCTGGGTCGGTGCGCTGGAGGCCATCCTGTTTGTCGTGCTGCTTGCCGTGCTGCGCTTTGTGCAGCTGACGGCGCGCCCGCGGGCCGAGGTGTTGGGCAGTATCGAGGGCATGCCGGGTTTTCATGCCCTTGACCGGCATCCCGAGGCGGCGGTCACTGCGGGCTTGGTGCTGTTTCGCTTCAACGGGCCGCTGGTTTTTTTCAACGCTGGCTATTTCAAGCGCGAGGCACTGGCCGCCGCCAACCAGCAGGGCGATGATTTGCGCTGGTTTGTGCTCGATATGATCCCGCTGACCCAGCTGGATATTACCGGCATCGATGCCCTGCTGGATTTGCAGGCTGAGCTGGCCTCCCGCGGGGTTGAGCTGGTGGCTGCCGGTCGGCGCAGCGAAAGCTCGCAAGGGGTGTCGCCGGTGCGCCACTATCCGACCTTGCGCAAGGCCCAGCAGGCTTATCGCAAGGCCTTTCTGGCTCCCGCCGAGCCAGGGCCAGCAGGTGGCGCTTCTGTAGCCTGAGGTTGCTGGCGGCGGCTAAACACAACAAGAACAACACAGGATCATCGATGTCTGGAAACTACCTGGCCGCCAACCCTTTTGCCGAGTGGGTGGGGCGCACTGTGCTGGGGCTGATGGGTTGGCGTATCGAGGGCCGACTGCCGGCACTCGACAAGTTCGTGGTCATCGGTGCGCACCACACCTCGAACTGGGACTTTGTGATTTTTCTCGCGGTGAAGTTTGTCCTGCGTCTGAATGCCCGCTGGTTTGGCAAGCACAGCATTTTTCGCTGGCCGTTTGCTGTGCTGTTACAGCGCTGGGGCGGCATTCCGGTGCGCCGACATTTGCGCCTGAACAGCGTCGAACAGGCGGTGCAGAGCTTTCGCGATAACCCGCAGTTTATTCTGGTGCTGTCTCCGGAGGGCACGCGCAAGAAGGTTGAACGCTGGAAGATGGGTTTCTACCATATCGCCCTGGGTGCCGGTGTACCGGTGGTGTTGGCGGCATTGGACTATGGTCATAAACGCGTGGTGATCGGCCCGCCGTTCTGGCCCACGGGTGATGAGCAGGCTGATCTGGCGCAGATACTGGCTTACTATCGGCCCTTCACCCCGAAAATACCGGCGTATGCAATTGACAGTGATTGACGGCGTTCACGCTGACAATTATCTGAGCGCTGTTATAGTTAGCCTTACCGACACGAATAGCTGAAGGATCGCCCCATGAAACTGTTCCGCACAACCGCTGCCGCATTGGCGCTGACTACTGGTTTGCTGACCCTGCCGGCGCAGGCGGAGGAAGTGCAGACCACCAGTGGCGATCCGGCCTACGACATTCAGACCCCCAAGGCGTTCGCCATGATCGGCGATCTGATCATCGCCCGCCCACTGCTGATCGGCGCCACCGCCATCGGCGCCGTGGCCTTTGTGGTCAGCCTGCCGTTTACCGCCCTGGGCGGTAATGTGGCTGAAGCCGGTGAGGCGCTGGTGCTGGAGCCAGGCAAAGAAGCCTTTGTCCGCTGCCTGGGCTGCGACACCAGCGGCTACAAGCAGGACTGAGGTGTTGCGGTAACTAAAAAAGCCGGTCAATTGACCGGCTTTTTGCTGTCTGGCTAAGGCGAAAATTGCTGCGTCTTGCCGATCCCGCGCTGGTCGCTGGCGCCTTCGACGTTGCCGCTTTGCTTGTTCCACAGCAGAACCTGCTGGTTGCCGTAGGGTCGCTCGACGACTTTCAGGTGATGGCCGCGCTGTTGCAGTTGTGTCTGCTCGGCGGGGCTGAAGGTGGTGGGTTCGTGCTCGATGATGTCCGGCAGGTATTGATGGTGGTAGCGCGGCGTGGCAACCCAGGCACTGGGCGGTTGGCCGTCGAGGTAGCTGAGCATGGCCAGCAGCACCATGCTGGGGATGCGGCTGCCACCCGGCGTGCCGAAGGTGGCGAAGGCCTCGGGGCTGTCGATAAAGCTCGGGCTCATACTCGACAACGGCCGTTTGCCACCCGCGATCTGGTTGGCGGCGCTACCGCTCAGGCCGTAGGTGTTGCTGCCGTGGAGGGCGGCGGCAAAATCGTCCATCTCGTTATTCAGCACCACACCCGTGCCCGGCACGCTGAAAGCGGCGCCGAACGGCAGGTTGATCGACAGGGTGGCGGCCACTGCGTTGCCGGCGTTATCCAGCACGCTGAAATGGGTAGTGTGGTCACCTTCCCTCCATGCGGGTGCCGGCGCCAGGCTGGCGCTGGGGGTGGCACGCTGCGGGTCGATGCTGCTGGCCAGTTGCTGCAGATAACTGGGTGCGAGCAGTTGGGCGACAGGTGTGGTCACAAAGTCTGGGTCGCCCAGCAGGCCGCGGTCGCGATAGGCGCGGCGCAGGACTTCAACCACGTAATGGCTGCGCTGCAGTTTGTCGGCTGACTGCCAGGGCAACTGCTGGAGCATGCCCAGGCTCTGGGCCAGGGCCACGCCGCCAGCGGAGGGCGGTGGGGCGCTGATCAGCTCGCGGTTGTTCTTGAGTTTAAAGCGCAGCGCCGGGCGCTCGATCACCCGGTAGTCAGCCAGGTCGCGCAAGGTCCACATACCGCCTGCGGCTTGTACGCCCTTGACCAGGGTGGTTGCCGTGGCGCCAGCATAGAACCCGTCGCGGCCGTCACGGGCGATACGTTCCAGCAGGCTGGCCAGCTCGGGCTGACGCAACAGGCTGAACTCCTCGGGAATCTCGCCATCGGCGAGAAACAGGCGGGCGCTCTCCGGATCATCGCGCAACGCCGCCAACCGCCAGCCTGCGCGTTGCTGGTAGACGCGATCAATCGATACGCCGTCGCGGGCCAGGCGGATGGCCGGGGTCAGCGAGTCGCGCAGCGGCAGACGGCCATAGCGTTTGGCCAATTCCACCAGCGCCGCCGGCAAACCGGGAATGGCTGCGGCCAGGGCGCCATTTAGCGACAGGTTCGGATCGGCTTGGCCGTTACGCAGATACAGGTCGGCAGTGGCCGCCAGGGGCGCGCGTTCGCGGGCGTCGAGAAAGTGATAGCTCGGCGTGTTGCTGGCCTTGCGCAGAAGGAAGAAGCCGCCACCGCCCAGACCACTGCCGTAAGGTTCTACCACCGCCAGGGCGGCGCTGACCGCCACGGCGGCGTCAAAGGCATTGCCGCCAGCCGCCAGGGTTTCCAATCCCGCCACTGTAGCGGCGGGGTGCGCGCTGGCAATCGCCGCCTGACTGGGGTGTTGATTCGCCTGCAGGGTGAGGCTGCAGAGTATGAGTAGTGCTGCGGTGGAAAGCTTTCTGAGCATTTTATTGATCGTCTGAGTGCGTAGCGAGCGAAGGTCAGACAAGGCAGCGCCCGCTCCCTGCGGGCTAGCTGCATTCACCACCTCCATGTGGATCGCAAAAGAAGGCGAGGACGCGGAGTTTACGTCTGTAAATGAGCAGTCCGAGCCTGCTTTACTCGCTTCGCTCGCCCTCCGGGCCAGCCTTTGGCTGTTACTGCGCTTCGCTGCGTTTTAACGCCGTATGGCCGAGCGCAGTAGCATTCGGGCGATCAATCAGGCCTTGCCGGTGAGTATCTTGTATTTCGCCATCAGCTCATCCTTGCTCTCGACGTTGTTTTCGTCGAGTGGGATGCAGTCCACCGGGCAGACCTGTTGGCATTGCGGCTCGTTGTAGTGGCCCACGCATTCGGTGCACAGGTTGGGGTCGATCACATAAATCTCTTCGCCCTGCGAAATGGCGCCGTTCGGGCACTCGGGTTCGCAGACGTCGCAGTTGATGCAGTCGTCGGTGATGATCAGGGACATGGAACAACTCCTGCCGTGGCAGTTGGCCAGGCACGCAGAAAACGATGTGTAAATTGTGCCGGATTGGCGCCCCGAGTGCACGCGGGCGCCTGGCTAGGCTGACGAAGAAGCGTCTAGCGCTTGAAGCGTTCGGTCAGCGCCTCGGCAACCACCGGGTGGACGAACTTGGTGATGTCGCCACCCAGGGCGGCAATTTCGCGCACCAGGGTCGAGGAAATATAGGAATATTTTTCCGACGGGGTGAGGAACAAGCTTTCCACGTCCGGTGCCAATTGACGGTTCATATTGGCCAGCTGGAACTCGTACTCGAAGTCCGAGACCGCACGCAGGCCACGCAGGAACACGTTGGTCTGCTGCTCGTGGGCGAAGTGAGCGAGCAGGGTGGAGAAACCGACCACCTCGACGTTGGGCAGGTGCTTTGTCACTTCGCGGGCCAGTTCAACGCGCTGTTCGAGGGGAAACAGGGGGTTCTTTTTCGGGCTGGCAGCCACAGCAATGATCACGGTGTCGAACAGGCGCGAGGCGCGTTCGACGAGATCGCCGTGACCCTTGGTGATGGGGTCAAAGGTACCTGGGTACAACACTCGATTCATCACGACGTCCTGGGGCAGGCCGATTGGGGATTCGGATGGTAGCGCAGCAGTTCCCCAAGGCCAAGCCGTTGGGTGGGCTGTGCGGAATTTGCTTCGGCTGCCGCGCGCGTCGGGTTGCCGGCAGCGGGTGGGTTATGCCGCCATGGGCTAACCCACCCTCGGCCCTCAGGCGTTTTTCAGGCGCTCGGCCAACTGGCTGGCCAGCTGCGCGGTCAGGCCGTAGATCGACAGCTGTGGGTTGGCGCCGATGCTGGTGGGGAACAGCGAGCCGTCGTGGATCGACAGGTTGCGCAACTGATGGTGGCGACCGAGGCTGTCGGTGACCCCGAGTTTCGGGTCTTCGCTCATGCCGCAGCCGCCCATCACATGGGCGCAGCCGAGGCGCGTGCGGTAGATCTCCAGGCTCAGATTGTCGATCAGCTCGCGGGCCTTGGCCAGGGTCGGTACATAGTCGGCATCGGCGTGCAGCGGCAGCACGGCCTTGGCGCCCGCAGCGAACTGGATCTCGGCCATGGTGTGATAGGCGCGGCGGATGCCATCCCAGGTGTAGTCGGTCATCTGGTAGTCGAGCACCGGGCTGCCGTCGCCGCGCAACTCCACCTTGCCCACCGCGCTATCGGGGTGAAAACCGTCGCGCATCAGCGCCAGCATCACGTTGGTGTGCGGCAGTTGCTCCATGCGCATGGCGTTATCGACGCCGAAGCGGCCCAGCAGGGTGGCGGTAATCGCCGGTTGCAGGGGCGGCACTTCGAGCTTGTAGGACATGCGCCCGGTGATGCCGTCATCCCATTGGAAGTGATCCGAGTAGATCGACTGCGGCGCGCCGTAGAAGGGGTTGATGACCTCATCGAACAGTGCTGCGGAGAAGTTCACCGTGTGCAGGAAGGTGCGCTGGCCGGTGCGCTGGTGCGGGTCCGGGGCGTCCGAGCGCATCAGCAGCGCTGGGCTGTTGATGCCACCACCGGCGAGGACATAGTGCTTGGCCTTGACCAGAATCTTGCGACCGTTGGGCTGCACGCAGAGCTCGTCCATGCCCACGCATTCGATGCCGCTGACCTGGTCGCCAGTCAACAGCAAGCGCTGGGCGCGGGCCAGATAGAGCAGCTCGCCACCGTTATTCAGGGCGCCAGGAATGGTGGTGACCAGCATCGACTGCTTGGCATTGGTTGGGCAGCCCATGCCGCAGTAGCCGAGGTTCCAGCAGCCACGGACGTTACGCGGGATGACTTTCCAGTGCAGGCCGAGCTTGTCGCAGCCGCGGCGAATCACGTCGTTGTTGGCGTTTGGCGGCAGGGCCCAGGGCGCGACGCCCAGGCGCTCTTCCATACGGGCGAACCAGGGTGCCATCTCGTCGACGCCGTGGCCCTTGACCCCGTATGCGTCGGCCCAGTGCTGCAGGGTGCCGTCGGGGGTGCGAAAACTGGAGGTCCAGTTGACCAGGGTGGTGCCGCCTACTGCGCGGCCCTGCATGATGGTGATGGCGCCGTCCTTGCTCATCCGCCCCATGCCTTCCTGGTACAGCGAGCCGTAGGCCTCGGGCTCCTGCATCTTGAAGTCGCTGCTGGTTTTCAGCGGACCTTCCTCGATCAGCAGCACCTTGAAACCGGCCTGGCTGAGGATTTCTGCGGTGGTGCCGCCACCGGCACCGCTGCCGATGATGGCCACGTCGGCTTCCAGGGTCAGGTCCTGTTCCAGGCGTGAGCCGTTGTAGGTTTTCCAGCCACTGGCAAGGCCGGCGGCGAACAGATCGGGTACGGGCATGGTTCTGGCTCTTGTTTTATTCGCGCTGACGATAATTTTGAGACCGTGCGAGCTAGAGCCAGGCTAGGCGAATGCACGCGAGGACGCGGAGTTTACGAGGTGTAAATGAGCAGTCCGAGCGAGCATTCAACAACGCCTGGCCGACGCGCAGCCGGTCGTTATACGGTGGGTGGGCCGGGGTAGCCGCAGTGCGCCCAGGCGTCTGCCTGGCCATACCAGGCCAGCATCACCAGTTGCAGCAGCGAGGCATGGCCCATTTTCAGCAGGCCGATGGCGCTGTTCTGCCAGCGCTGCAAGAAGGCGCTGACCTCGGCGCTGCTGGCATTTTCCCAACTGCCCCAGACGCCGGTCAGCGGGCCGCGGGTGATGCCCATGGCCAGCACGTCGAACAATTGCACGGTGAGCGTGAGCATCGCCGGGCTGAAGCGGGTGAGGCTGAAGTCGATGCCGGCGATGGTTTTTTCTACGGCCGCCGGCATGGCTTCAGGCTTGACCGCCCCGGCCAGCACCACCGGGATCAGCGCACGCAGAAATGGCAGATCACTGCTGCGCAAGGTGGCCAAGCCGCTGGCTGGCACGCTGGCAGAGCAGCCGCTGAGGCTGGCGGTGACGCCCGCGGTGGCCAGAAACGCCGAGCCAAACAGGCCGACCTTGAGCAGGCCGCGGCGCGACAGGCCCGCGCCGGGTAGGGTGGTGTCAGTCATAAGGGTTCTCACCAAAGCCGATTAACGGATAAACAGCTTGTAGACCAACTTCTGAATGGCCTTGCCGTAGGGCGGGTAGATCATCCGGGCGGCGTTGAAGCGCTGCTTGATAAAGGTGCCCTTGGCGTGGCTGAAGGTCTTGAAGCCTTCGTGGCCGTGGTAATGGCCCATGCCGGAGGGGCCGACGCCACCAAATGGCATGTCGTCCTGGGCCACGTGCAGCATGGTGTCGTTCAGGCACACGCCGCCGGAGTGGGTCTGCTCCAGCACGCGCTGCTGCTCGGCCTTGTTGTAGCCGAAGTAGTAGAGGGCCAGCGGGCGCGGGCGCTGGTTGATATAGGCAAAGGCCTGTTCCAGGGTGTCGTAGGGCACGATCGGCAGCAGTGGGCCGAAAATCTCGTCCTGCATGATGGTCATCTGGTCGTTCACCTCCAGCAGTACGGCGTGCGGCAGGCGACGGCCCTGGGCCTCGGGGTAGAGGTTGATGACCTTGGCGCCCTGGCTCTCGGCATCGCTGAGCAGGCCCTTGAGGCGCTGCAACTGGCGCTCGTTGATGATCGCGGTGTAGTCGGGGTTGTCCTGCAGCTTTGGATAGAAGCGGGTCACGGCCTCGCGGTAGGCCTCGACGAAACCGTCGACGCGGTTGCGCGGTACCAGCACGTAATCCGGGGCGACGCAGGTCTGCCCGGCATTCAGGGTCTTGCCGAAGGCGATGCGCTCGGCGGCGTCATTCAGTGGCACATCGGCGGAGACGATCACCGGCGACTTGCCGCCCAGTTCCAGGGTCACTGGGGTGAGGTTTTCCGCGGCGGCGCGCATCACATGCTTGCCGATGCTTGTGGCGCCGGTGAACAGCAGGTGGTCGAAGGCCAGCTTGGAGAAGGCCACGCCGACTTCGGCTTCGCCCAGGGCGACGCAGACCAGGTCTTCGGGGAAAATCTTGCCCAGCAGGTCTTTGACCAGTTGCGAGGTGGCCGGGGTCGACTCGCTCATCTTGATCATCACCCGGTTGCCAGCGGACAGGGCGCCGACCAGCGGGCCCATGGCCAGGAACAGCGGGTAGTTCCACGGCACGATCACGCCGACCACGCCGAGAGGCTGGTATACCACCTTGGCCGCGGCCGGCTGAAACGCCATGCCGACGCTGCGCCGTGACGGCTTCATCCACTTCTTGAGATGGCCGCAGGCGTAATGAATGCCTTGCAGGCTGGGCATGATTTCCGCCAACAGGGTTTCATCCGCCGAGCGGTTGCTGAAGTCCTGGTTGATCGCCTTGATCAAGGCATCCTGGTGGCTGCTGAGCATCTGGCTCAGGGCTTTTAGCCACTGGATGCGCTGCTCGGCCGAAGGCATCGGATTGGCGCGAAAGGCGTCGCGCTGGCGGGCAAACAACTGTTGCAGCTGATCGATCTGCTGCTGCGATTGTTGCAGGTGCTGCTGCAAGTGGGCGTTATCGGCAACCATGGGAGATTCCTTGGCGAGGCGGAAGGAGTGACGCGCTGTGGCTGGATTTTTAGAGTAATTGCTCTATTCTGTCAAATAGCATGGCGTGCTAACGGCGCGCTGGGTAGCAAACGAAAAGTTAGTGGCGGCGCTGCCGATGGCGCAAATGACGCGACGCGATTGCGCAACAGCGGGCAATTGGCCGATCCTGTCGGCCTTTTAGACGCGGCCGATCCTGTCGGCGCATACCGAGTTGAAGGCTGTATGGCACCCCGGATCAAAACCCGCGAGCGCATCATTCAAGGCAGCCTGGAGCTGTTCAATGCCCAGGGCGAGCGCAGCGTGACCACCAATCACATCGCCGCCCACCTGGGGATATCGCCCGGCAACCTGTATTACTACTTCCGCAACAAGCAGGCGATCATCGCCGAGCTGTTTGCCCTGTACGAAGGGCAGGTCGAACAGTTCCTGCGCCGCCCGGAAGGCCGTGCCCTGACGGTGGACGACAAGACCTTCTACCTGGAGGCCTTGCTGGCGGCGATGTGGCACTACCGCTTCCTGCACCGCGACCTCGAACACCTGCTGGAGGCCGACGCCGAACTGGCCGAGCGCTACCGGGCCTTCGCCCAGCGCTGCATGGTCCAGGCCCGTGGGGTTTACCAGGGTTTCGTCGAGGCCGGCATCCTGCTGATGGACCCGCCCCAGGTTGAGGCGCTGACCCTTAACAGCTGGATCATCATGACCTCCTGGGTACGTTTTCTCTGCACCACCTTCGGCAGCCACGGCGACCTCAGCCAGGACATGCTGCGCCGCGGCATCTATCAGGTGCTGACCCTGGAAGGCGGCTACGCCAGCGCCGCGGCCCGGCCGGCGATCGAGGCCCTGCAGCGCAGGTTGTTTGTGCCGCTGGACGGTCGTTTCGGCAGTGCTGAGAGCTGACCGGTATCATGCATTCGCCTGCTGGCTAGTGTGATACTGAACACATTCTGAGGGGTCTCCCTCGATCGCTCGTGAGGGTTGCATGCCTGACACCTTGCCCCGTATTGCCATTCTCAGCTCGGAGCCGGACGCACAGCCACGCAGCGGTGCCACCCTGTTCAACAGCGTTGACGCCCTGCTGGCTGAGCCGGCTTTCGATGTCCTGCTGCTGGATCTGCCCAGTGCCGATGCCGGTCAGGCGTTGCGCCGCTTGCGCCGCACCGGGGCCTATTACTTCAGCCTAATCTACTGCACCCGTGAGCCGAATGCCTGGGCCCAGGCGCTGGCCGATGGCAAGGCGCCGTCCAGCCTGGCGGCGCTGGAGCCGCTATGGCGCGCGTGGCATGAGCGTCTGGCGCTGTTCAACCGCGGGCGCGTGCCCGAGCGCCTGGAAAGCCGGGTGCTGGCTTGGCTGTGGCTGCGCCCCGCGGCGCAGTTGCGTGCCGTGTGCGATGCCAGCTGCGCCCAGCATTATCGCTACCCGCTGATCGAGGCGCTGGCCGGCGATGACGGCTTCAATGCCTTCGGCTGGCTGCAGCTGATGCTGCAGAAGGACTGGCTGGAAACCACTGATCTGCTCGACCGGGTACGCCTGTGTGGCGGCTGCGGTTCCGGGCGCCTGAATTACGTGGATGTCTGCCCGGAGTGCCATGCTCTGGATATTGTCCGCCAGCCGTCGCTGCACTGCTTCACCTGTGGCCATGTCGGCGCCCAGGAGCAGTTCCTCAAGGATGGCGTGCTGATCTGTCCGAACTGCTACAGCCGCCTGCGGCATATCGGCAGTGACTATGACCGGCCGCTAGAGAACTACCGTTGCCGTGCCTGTCAGGCTTTCTTCGTCGACTCGTCGGTGGATGCGCGCTGCCTCGACTGCGGCCGGGTACACAGCCCGGAGCGCTTGCGGGTGCGTGAGGTGCGGCACTTTCAGCTGTCGGAAAGCGGCCATCTGCGCTGTCGTCAGGGCTTGGACGACAGCACGGCGGCGGATGCCTATTTCCAGCGTCTCAATCTCACCGGTGAGGCCGGCTTCCACGAGCTGCTCAATTGGCAGCTGGCGCAGGTACGGCGTTATGGCGAGCCGGGCTTCTCCCTGCTGGGATTGCGCGTGGACAACCTCGATCAGGTGTTCGCCGAGCTGGGCGAGATGCGCGGGCATACCCTGGTTGACGCACTGGTCGAGCGGGTTCAGGAAATCATCCGCGATACCGATCGTTGTACCCGCAGCAGCGAGGATGTGCTGTGGATGCTCCTGCCGCGCACGCCGGCAGTCGGTCTGCAGCGCCTGCAGGAGCGCCTGCTGGAGGGGGCGCAGCGGGTGCAGGGCGATGCGCAGCAGCAGATCAACCTGCGCATGGTCGGCTTCACGGCCCCCGAGGACATCCAGGCCGAGGAAGATGCCCCTCTGCTGTTGGCGCGTCTGGCCACGGGGTTGAACTGAGCCATGGAATTCGTCGGGCAAGTGGTCGATCTGATTACCGCGTTGAGTGCGCCGGACGGTTTGTCACGGCTGTTTCTCATGCTGTTTCCGTTCTTCCTGCTGTTCGAGTTGCCGCTCAATCTGCTGGTGATGCTCGGCGTGCTGCGCTGGTTTGCCCGCCAGCGCAGCAAGGTGCCCTATACCTCGCTGTACCGGCCGCGGGTGTCGTGCATCATCACCTGCTACAGCGAGGGCATGGATGTACAGAAGACCCTGCTGAGTCTGTGCGAGCAGACCTACCCGGGTTCTATCGAGATCGTCCCGGTGGTCGATGGTGCGGCGGTCAACCACGAAACCCTGGAAGCGGTGCGCCGCTTCAAGGTCGACCCGCTGCTTTACCCGCGTCGCTACCTGCGGCCGATCGCCAAGTGGCAGCGCGGCGGCCGGGTGTCCTCGCTGAATGCCGGGCTGGCGCTGTGCTCGGGCGAGATCATCATGGTGCATGACGGCGACACCTCGTTCGACAACAACATGGTCAGCACCATGGTGCGGCATTTCGAAGACCCCAATGTGCCGGCGGTGGCCGGCAGCCTGCGCGTGCGCAATGTCTGGGCCTCGCTGACCACGGCGGTGCAGGCCCTGGAGTACCTGCTGTCGATCCACATGGCGAAGATCGGCCTCAGCGAATGGAACCTGGTCAACAATGTGTCCGGCGCGTTCGGCGCGTTCCGCCGCAGCTTCATCGAGCGTGCTGGCGGCTGGGATACCCACACCGCCGAAGACCTGGATATGACTCTGCGCATCAAGAGCTACTTCGGCCGCTACCGGAGCCTGCGCATCCCCTTCGAACCGGAGGCCATCGGCCATACCGATGCGCCGGTGACCTTTCGCCAGTTCCTCATGCAGCGCCTGCGCTGGGATGGCGATCTGCTGTTTCTCTATGTGCGCAAACACCCGGCCAGCATCACGCCGCGCCTGATGGGCTGGGGCAATTTCATCATGACTCTGATCAGTGGCTTTTTCTTCCAGCTGGTGCTGCCCTTCATCATCCTCGGCTACAGCCTGTTCGCCCTGCTGGTACTGCCCTGGCAGACCCTGGCCCTGCTGGGTGCCTTGGTCTACCTGCTGTACCTGCTGATCACCCTGCTGCTCTACCTGTGCATGCTCGGGCTGATTTCCGAGCGGCCCCGGCAGGATCTGCGTCTGGCGGTGCTGGTGCCGATCTTTCCGCTGTTCATGTTCATCATGCGCTGTTGGAGCGCGGTGGCCATGCTCAACGAGCTGTTCCGTCGTGGTCACGAGGAAACCAGCATGGCGCCCTGGTGGGTCATCAAGAAGGCAACGAGGTTCTGAGATGCGAGTTGTCTGGCTGACGAGTTTGATTTTCCTGAGTCTGCCCCTGGCGGCCGAGGAGATAACCCTGACGCAGTTGCTGGCGCGCCTCGACGAGGGGCCGGCGCTGCAGCAGGCCGCGCAGCAACTGCAGGCGGCGCAGGCCGAGCAGGCCCTGCGCGAGGCCGAGCAGGGCTGGAGCCTGTTCGGCAGCGCCAGTAACGGGGAATACCGTGACCTGGATACGCTTGGCGCGGCGGAAACCTATGATGATTACGTCGGCCAGGATTATCAGCTCGGCCTGCGCTACCCCTTGCTGGGCAGCCTCAAGCGCCAGGTCGAGGCGGTCAACCGCAGCCGTTCGGCGGTGCAGCAGCAACAGCTGCAACAGGCCCTGCAAAAGGCCGAGCAGCGCCTGCTGCTGCGCGGCGCCTATGCCGATTGGTGGGCGGCGCAGGCCGTGCAGCAGTGGTGCGGCCAACTGCAGACGCAGGCCAGCGCGGCGCAGGCCAGCCTGGACACCCGCTGGCGTGCCGGCTGGCTGCGCACCTCGGCGGCGCAGCAGCAGCAACATGCTTGGCGGGCCCTGCAGCGTCAGTGCCGCGACAGCGCGGGGCAGCAGGCCGAGGCGCAGAGCATGCTCGCCCTGCTGGTGCCTCTGCCCGCAGCCGGCACAGCACGCACCGAAGCGCTGCCCAGTCAGCCGCAGAGCCTGCCGGCCTGGCAAGGCGCGCTGACCCGCCATCCGCGCCTCAGTCAGCGCGAGCAGGCCCTGCAACTGGCCGACGAGCAGCGCGGCAGTCGTTGGTACGACAGCGTCGACTCCAGCTTCAGCCTGGCCCACTCACTGCAGAACCGTAACGACTACCGGCGCAGTGGCGATGGCCTGGTGGCCAGCCTGGCCTTTGCCATGCCCTTCGATTTGCTCGGTGCCGATCAGGCCCGCCAGCGCCTGGGCGAGGCCAATTACCAGGTGGCGCAGCAGGCCCTGGCCGCCGAGCACCAGCAATTGCAGTTCAGTGTGCTCAAGGGACTGCGCGCCTACCGGCAGAGCCTCGACGCGCTGCAGGCCAGCCTGGAGCGTGTGCAGCAGGCTGAGCAGCTGTGGCGCGAGCGCCAGGCACGCCGCGCGGTCGAAGGCGAGGAAGGCTTGTTGGCGCTACTGGAGGCCGAGCAGGGCCATCAGGCCGCACTGCTCGGGCGCATCCAGGCCTGGCATGCGGCCTGGCTGCGCGAGGCAGAGCTGCGTCTGCTGCTGGACGATCAGGCCGAGCTGGAGCCCTTGCTGGGCGATGGCCGTCTGCACTGGCCATCTGCCGCGGACGTTGGCGTGAGCGCCTGGAGCCAGGGCGTGTATATCTGGGACAGCCGCGGCCTGCTCGATCCACAGCAGCGTGCCGGCGAACTGCAGCGCCTGCAACGCAGCGGCCTGCGTCAGTTGTATGTCGGCCTCAGCGCGGTCCAGGTGCGGGCCGAGGACGGCAGCGTAGCGGCGCTCAAGGCCCTGCTGCAGGCGGCAGAGCCCCTGGGGCTGCAGGTCAGTCTGCTGCTCGGCGAGCCGAGCTGGATGACCCCGCAGGGCCGGCCCGAGCTGCTGCGTCTGCTTGAGCGCTACCGTCAGTTGCCGTTTGCCGGCCTGCATCTGGATCTGGAGGTCGAGCAGCTGGGCTGGCCGGTGCCGCCGGAGCGCCTGCAGCAGTGGCTGGATACCCTGACGGCGGTGGCCCGGCACAGCCCCTGGCCGCTGGCGATCTCCAGTCACCCGCGTTGGTTCGATGCGCCCGCGGCCGATGCGCCCTGCGTGCCCTGCGCGCTGGAACCGGTCGAGCAGATCAGCCTGATGATCTACCAGCGTGATCCGCAGCGCAGTGCCGCGGCCGTCAAGGCGATCGCCGCGCGCTGGCCGCAGCTGCGCTTTCGCCTGGCGCAGAGCGTCGAACGCAAACTGCAGGACAACCTGAGCTGGAAAGACGCCAGTGCCGCGCAACTGCAAACACAGGTCACGGCCTGGCAGCCCGAGCTGTCGGCCGCCGGGATTGGTGGTATCGACTGGCAGGACTGGCAGAACTATCCGCGCTAGGAAACGGCAACAGACCCTGGAACTTTCGATGAAGATTCGCTTTAACAGTGACAAGGAACGCAACCCCACCCAGGACGGTGGCCTCAAGGTGCTCTATGCGCCGGGCAAGCGCGGGGCCTTCCGCTTGCGCTGGTACCTGATTCTGTTGCTGATCAGCAGTCCGCTGCTGTGGGTGTTTGGGCGCCTTGGTGTCGGCTACTTGCGGGTCGAGGCGCCAGCGCAGATCGAGGTGCCGGTGGTCGAGCTGCGTGCCCGCGAGGCCGGCACGGTGGCCGAGCTGTTGGTCAAGGCGGGCGATCATGTGCAGCCGGGCCAGCGCTTGCTAAGTCTGGATAACCCCGAGTGGCGCCTGCGCATCCAGCAACTGCAGCCCGGCGAAGTGCCGGTCGCCGGCTCGCCGTCGACCGAGGCGCTGCAGCTGCAGCAGCGCGCCATCGAACTGGCCCGCCAGCGGGTCAACCAGGTTCAGGCACTGTTGGCCCAAGGCGCGGCCACCCGTGGCGAGTTGCTCAATGCCCAAGCCGAGTTGAATACCCAGCAGCAGGTTTTGCTCGATCTGCAGGCGCGTCTGCGCGCCCAGCGCAGCCAGGCCGAGGGCGATCCGCTGCAGTTATTGCGTGAAGACCGCGAGCGGCAGTGGCTGCAGTCGCGTCTGGACGGGCTGCAGTTCACTGCCAGTGAAGAGGGGCGGGTCGCCGAGGTGCTGGTCAGCGTCGGCGAGAATGTCGGTCCCGGCACCCTGCTACTGCGTCTGGAGCGCTCTGCCGAGCCGCTGCTGCTGATTTATCTGGAGCCGCGTTTTGCGGGGTATGCCGAACCGGGCCATCCTCTGGAGGTACGTATGCCAGATGGCAGCTGGCGTTCTGCCCGTGTCCTGCAGGCGGCCGACAGCGCGCGGCGCCTGCCGGCGGGTATGCAGAAGCCCTTCACCGTCAGCCAGATGGGCCTGCTGGTGCCGGCCGAGTTCGAGCAGCCGTTGCCGCCGCTGTGGCGGGTCGATCAGCTGCCGCTGAAGGTACGCTTCCCGCACGACTGGTCGCGCTTCATCGGGCTGGATGACTGACTGGCCAGCCACTGCGGAATCCGCCGTTCCAGATAAAACCCCGGTGCACGCAGGCTGCCGTCGATAAAGCCGACGTGGCCGCCCTTGGCGTGCAGCTCCAGTTCGGTGGCCGGCGCCAGTTCGTCGGGTTCTGGCACGCTGTGGCGGAATACGAAGGGATCGTCAGTGGCCTGGATCAGCAGGGTGGGGACGCGGATTGCGCCGAGGAAGTAGCGGCTGGACGCGCGGCGGTAGTAGTCGTCTGCGTCGGCGTAACCATGCAATGGCGCGGTGATCTGGCCGTCGAAATCCCAGAAAGTGCGCATGCCGTCCAGTGGCCCCAGCTGTTCGAGAATGCTCAGGTTTTGACTCGCGCCGGCGTCGGCGAAGCGACGTTTCTTGGCCTGCACGTAGGCCGTTAGCTCGCGCATAAAGTGCGCCTGATACACGCGGGAAAAGCCCAGGCCGATGCGATCGGCGCAGTGGTCCAGGCGAAACGGCACCGACACCGCCACCGCCGCCTGCAGGCCGGATTGCTCGCCACGTTCGCCGAGGTACTTGAGCAGCACATTACCGCCCAGCGAATACCCCACCGCATACAGCGGTGCTAGCGGCCGGGCGGCTTGCAGGTGGGCGATGACCAGGCCGAGGTCGTCGCTGACCCCGGAGTGGTAACCGCGTGGCAACAGGTTCGGCTCGCCGGAACAGCCGCGCCAGTTCAGCGCCACGCTGGCCCAGCCTTGCGCGGCCAGGGCCTGTTGCTGGCCGAGGATGTAATGGGAGCTGGAGGAGCCGGTCAGCCCGTGCAGCAGCAGCACCAGCGGCGCCTCGGCGTCGTGGGGGCCGTGCCAGTCTAGGTCGATAAAGTCGCCATCGGCCAGCCACAAGCGTTCGCGCGTGCGCTCCAGCGTCACGGGCGTGCGCAGAAACGACGCCCAGAGGGTTTGCAGGTGGGCGCCGGGTAACCACCAGGCGGGTTTGAAGCTTGGGTTCATGGGTGTTGGCCGTAGCCCGGATGCAATCCGGGTGAGTCGATACCTGCCCCGCGGTTAACCGAGGGGCGAGGGCTTAGGCGGCGCTGCGTTCCCACAGCGCGTAATACACCTGGCCGGCCTTTTGCTCGCGGTGCAGGCGCCAGTTGCCGGGCAGGCCGAGGCTGGAGGGCGGGTTTTCGCTTTCGGTGTAGACCCAGGCGTCGGCGGCCAGCCAGCCTTTTTCTTCCAGCAGAGTGCAGGCCGGCAGCAGCAGGCCTTGGCTGAACGGCGGGTCGAGGAACACCAGGTCGAACGGTGTCGCGGGCTGTTGCTCCAGGTGGCGTAGGGCGTCGGTCTGCAGCAGTTGGCCGTTGTCGCAGCGCAGGGTCAGCAGGTGGCCGCGCAGGCTGTTGATGGCCGCGCTGTTGAGGTCCAGGGCCAGGGCGCTGCCGGCGCCGCGCGACAGGGCTTCGAGAAAGAGTGCGCCGCTGCCGGCGAACACATCCAGCACCTTGGCGCCTTCGACGTAGGGCGCCAGCCAGTTGAACAGCGTTTCGCGCACGCGGTTGGGCGTGGGGCGCAGGCCGTGGGCCATGGGGAAGTCGAACTGGCGTGAGCGCCATTGGCCGCCAATGATCCGCAGCTGGCCTTGGCCGCTGTGGGCAGGGACGGCTTTGTGCGAGGGGGTGCGAGTGCGCATCAGTGCTCCGGGACGCCAGTAGGTTGTGCGGTGGGACGCTCAGTGGGCGGCGGCAGGGGTTGCTGCGCCACCGTTGGGCCGGCGCTGACGATCAGCATGGCCTCGGGGCTGAGGTGCTTGTCCATGGCGGTTTTAACCTGTTCGGCGTTTAGCGCCTGGATCTGCGCCATGAAGTCTTCCAGATAGGTCAGCGGCAGGTCGTAGAAGCCCATGGCGCCGAGCTGGCCGACGATGTCGGCGTTGCTGGCGGTGGACAGCGGGAAGCTGCCGGCCAGTTCGCGTTTGGCGTCGTCCAGTTCCTTTTGCGTCGGGCCGTTGGCCAGGTAGTCGCGGAGGATGTCCTGCACCAGCGTTAGGGCGCCTTCGCTGAGTTCCGCGCGGGTCTGCAGGTTGATCATGAACGGTCCGCGCGCCTGCATGGCGCTGAAGCCGGAGTAGATGCCGTAGGTCAGGCCGCGCTTCTCCCGTACCTCTTCCATCAGGCGGGTGCCGAAGCCGCCGCCACCGAGGATCTGGTTGCCGATATACAGCGCGGCATAGTCGGGTTCGCGGCGGTCGATGCCGAGCTGGGCCAGCAGCAGGTGGGTCTGCTTGGAGGGGTGCTCGATATGCTGGCGGCCGGCTTTCGGCACCTCTGGCTGCGGGGTTTTGGCCAGGGCCGGGCCCTTGGGCAGGGCGGCTGAGACTTGGGCGCTGATGGCTTCAGCTTCGCTGCGGCTGAGGTCGCCGACCACTGCGATCACCGCATTGCTGGCGGTGTAGGCCTTAGCGTGGAAGGCGCGCAGCTGTTCAAGCGTAATGGCTGGGATCGACTGGGCGTTGCCATCGCTTGAATGAGCATAGGGATGGCTGCCGTAGAGGGCGTCGAACAGGGCGATGCCGGCCAGTTTGCCGGGGTTCTGCTTCTGGTATTCGAAGCCGGCCAGCAGTTGGTTCCGGATGCGTGCCAGGGAGTCGGCCGGAAAGGTCGGTGCGCCGAGCACTTGAGTAAACAGTGCCAGGGCCGGTTCGCGCAGGTCGCGCTGACTGAGGCTGCGCAGGCTGGCGATGGCCATGTCGCGGTAGGCGCCGTTGCCGAACTGGGCGCCGAGGCCTTCGAATCCTTCAGCGATAGCGCCGACGTCTTTGCCGGCAACGCCTTCATTGAGCATGGCGTTGGTCAGCATGGCCAAGCCGGGCACGTCGCCGTCTTGGCTGCTGCCGGCGGCGAAGGTCAGGCGCAGATCAAACATCGGCAGTTGTGGTGCGGCCACAAACAGCACCTTGGCACCTTCGGCGGTTGTCCAGGTCTGGATATCCAGGGCGCGGCGGGCCGGTGCCTGGCCGTCGAGGGCGGCCAGGGATTCCAGCGCGGGGGTGGTTGCTTCGCTTGGCGCCGCTGGCGTGCTGGTGGAGGGGCTCTGAATGGCCACCATCAGACCAAGAAAGATCAGCAGGGTCAGGACGATCAGGCCCAGCACCCCATAGCGCATACCGTTACGCTCAGTCATGGCGGGTGTCCTCGGGAAGAATATGGGCAACGCTCAAGCGGTCGCGGGTGAAGTAGGTCTGTGCAGCCTGCTGGATGTCGCTGGGGGTGACGGCGCTCAGTTCGGCCAGTTCGCCATCCATCAGTTGCCAGGACAGGCCGACGGTTTCCAGCTGGCCAATAGTGGTGGCCTGGCTGGTGATTGAGTCGCGCTCATAGACCAGGCCGGCGATCACCTGAGCGCGCACGCGAGCCAGTTCCTCGGCGCTCGGCGGGGTGGTTTTCAGGTCTTCCAGTTGGCGCCAGAGGCCGGCTTCGACCTCGGTCAAGGTCTTGCCCTTTTGCACGTTGGGTGTGGCGCTGAGGACAAACAGGCTGTCACCGCGGGTGTAGGCGTCGTAGCTGGAGCCTGCCCCGGAGACCAGCTCTTCGCCGCGTTCCAGGCGGCTCGGTAGGCGTGCGCTGTAGCCGCCATCGAGCAGGGCGCCGATCAGGCGCAGGGCATGCACCTCGCGCGGGGTTTTGCTGGTGGCCAGACCGGGCACGTTGAAGCCCATCATCAGACTCGGCAGTTGGGTCGGCAGATGCAGGGTCAGCAGGCGCTGACCGGGGGTGCTCAGTTCCAGGGGGATTTGCGCCTGGGGCACCGGCCGTTGGGCGATGCTGCCGAAGTAGCGCTGCGCCAGGGCGTGGACCTCGCTGGGCACCACGTCACCGACCACCACCAGGGTGGCGTTGTTGGGCACGTACCAGGTTTCGTACCAGGCGCGCAGCTCCTCGACGGTCATGCGTTCGAGGTCAGCCATCCAGCCAATGGTCGGGGTGTGGTAGCCACTGGCGGGGAAGGCCAGGGCCTGGAAGCGCTCGTAGGCCTTGGCCGAGGGGTTGTCCTCGGTGCGCAGGCGACGCTCTTCCTTGATCACCTCGATCTCGCGCTTAAATTCTTCCGGCGGCAGGCGCAGGCTGGCCAGGCGGTCGGCCTCCAGCTCGAAGGCGACGCTCAGGCGGTCGCTGGCCAGCACTTGGTAATAGGCGGTGTAGTCGTCGCTGGTGAAGGCGTTTTCTTCCGCGCCCAGTTCGCGCAGCACCCTTGAGGATTCGCCGGGGCCGAGCTTGGCGCTGCCCTTGAACATCATGTGTTCGAGGGCGTGGGACAGGCCGGTCTTGCCCGGCGTCTCATAGCTGGAGCCAACCTTGTACCAAAGCTGGGAGACCACCACCGGGGCGCGGTGATCTTCGCGCACGATCAGCTTGAGGCCGTTGTCCAGGCGAAATTCATGGGTGGCTGGGGCACTGCTGGCGCCGGCCAGTGACGGCAGGCACAGGGCCATTAACAGCAGGCTGGCGGCGCTGCGAGTAAGTGACTTCATCGAATTATTTGACCTGTCAGACGGCCCGCGTGGCCTTAGCGTCGGCGGGCGAGGAGGTGCTAGGATACGCATCCGTTTTACTGGCGACCACGGCCAGTACTGCGACAAGCTGGTTTTGTCCGCGTAGCGCCCGTTTTTCCGGCGTTGGCGTGGTTGAACTGAGCTGTCGAGTAGCCGTGCTGCGCTTCCTTGAGATACCCGTGCCTCATGTTTGGTTCCGACGACGACAAGAAGACTCCGGGCGACGCCGGCGAGAAGAAAAGCCTGTTCGGCTGGATGCGTAAAAAGCCCCAGGGCGAAACCCCTGCTGCTCAAGCGCCGGCTACCCCTGGCGCCGAGCCCTTGCCGGTCGCGCCTGCGCCCGAAGCTGCAGGCCAGGCTGCGCCGCAGTCACTGCCAGCGACCGCCGTTACCGTTGAAGCGGCGGTTGAAACAACGACTGTGCCTGTTGCGCCTACCGTTGCCGCGCTGGCCAGTGACGCGCCAGCACCGGTGACACCGGCGGTGGTTGAGCCGGCGGCCAAGCCCGGTTTCTTTGCCCGCTTTAAGGCCGCTCCCGCCATAGCGGAAACGCCCGTAGCAGCCACGCCAGCGCCGATCAGCGTGGCGCCAGCCGAGTCGGCTCCGCTGCCGGTCATCCCTGACGTGGCGGTAGTCGACGTTGCAGTCGTTACGCCTGCCGCGGCTGAACCTGTGGTTGAGACTCCGGCAGTGCTACCTGAACTGCCTGTGGCGCTGGCGGTTGAAGCACCTGTTGCGGCGCCCGAACCAGTTGCTGTGCCCGCGACTGTGGAAACGGCGGTAGTCGAGGCTGCCGCTGTCAGCCCGGCGCCGGTCGAGGCACCAGTCAGCGATTTGTCGCTGGTTGTCGGTCCCAACCCTGATGCGCCCGCTGAGTCCCCGACCAAGCCTGGTTTCTTCGCCCGTCTGTTGCCCGGCGCGGCGCCTGTAGCCAGCGAGAGTGCGCCTGCCGTGGCCGCGGTTGTCGTGCCTGCGGCAGAACCCGCCGCAGCCGTGGTCAGTGCCGAAGAGCAAAAAGCCAGCTTCTTTGCCCGCCTCAAGCAGGGCCTGTCGAAGACCAGTGCCAGCCTCGGTGAGGGCATGGCCAGTCTGTTTCTCGGCAAGAAGGCCATCGACGACGACCTGCTGGACGAGATTGAAACCCGTTTGCTGACCGCCGACGTTGGCGTTGAAGCCACCACGGCCATCGTGCAAAGCCTGACCAAACGCGTGGCGCGTAAAGAGCTGGCCGACAGCGGTGCTCTGTACAAGGCGCTGCAGGAAGAACTGGCGGCGCTGCTGCGTCCGGTGGAAAAGCCGCTGCAGATCAGCGCGGCCAACAAGCCGTTCGTGATTCTGGTGGTCGGCGTCAACGGCGCCGGCAAGACCACCACCATCGGCAAGCTGGCCAAGAAGCTGCAGTTGGAAGGCAAGAAAGTCATGCTGGCCGCCGGCGACACCTTCCGCGCCGCCGCCGTCGAGCAGTTGCAGGTGTGGGGCGAGCGCAACCAGATTGCGGTCATCGCCCAGCACACCGGTGCCGACTCGGCTTCGGTGATCTTCGATGCGGTGCAGGCTGCCACTGCGCGCGGCATGGATGTGCTGATCGCCGATACCGCTGGGCGCCTGCACACCAAAGACAACCTGATGGAAGAGTTGAAGAAGGTCCGTCGGGTGATCGGCAAGCTGGACGACACGGCGCCCCACGAAGTGCTGCTGGTACTGGACGCCGGCACCGGGCAGAACGCCATCAACCAGGCCAAACAGTTCAATCAGACGGTCAATCTCACCGGCCTGGCGCTGACCAAGCTGGACGGCACCGCCAAGGGCGGGGTGATCTTCGCCCTGGCCAAGCAGTTTGCCTTGCCGATCCGTTATATCGGCGTGGGCGAAGGCATTGATGATTTGCGCACCTTCGAGGCGGAGCCGTTTGTGCGCGCCCTGTTCGATGGTCAGGAGCGTGCATGATTCGGTTTGAGCAGGTCGGCAAGCGTTACCCCAACGGCCACGTCGGCCTGCACGAGCTGAGCTTTCGCGTGCGCCGTGGCGAGTTCCTGTTCGTGACCGGCCACTCCGGCGCCGGCAAAAGTACGCTGCTGCGCTTGTTGCTGGCGATGGAGCGGCCCACCAGCGGCAAGCTGCTGCTGGCCGGACAGGACCTGTCGACCATCACCAATGCGCAGATCCCGTTCCTACGCCGGCAGATCGGTGTGGTGTTCCAGAACCACCAGCTGCTGTTCGATCGCACCGTGTTCAACAACGTCGCCCTGCCGTTGCAGATTCTTGGTCTGTCCAAAGCCGATATCGCCAAGCGGGTGATGTCGGCCTTGGAGCGCGTCAGCCTGTCGGACAAAGCCGAGCAATACCCTGGCGACCTCTCCACCGGCCAGCAACAGCGCGTCGGCATTGCCCGCGCGGTGGTGCATCAGCCGGCGTTGCTGCTGGCGGACGAACCCACCGGTAACCTCGACCCGCGCCTGGCCGCGGAAATCATGGGCGTGTTTGAAGACATCAATCGCCTGGGTACCAGCGTGCTGATCGCCAGTCACGACCTGGCGCTGATTGCGCGCATGCGCCACCGCATGCTGACCCTGCAGCGCGGCCGCTTGATTGGTGACGGGGAGGCCAGCTGATGAGTGCCACACGTAATTCGCAACCAGCCGAACGGGTCGGCGGCAGCCCGAACAAGCCGGAAAAGCCGGTCAGTGACGGCCCCAGCTTCCAGCAGTTGCTGCATGCCTGGGTCGAGAGTCATCGCACCAGCCTGATCGACAGCCTGCGCCGCCTGCTCAAGCAGCCGATCGGCAGCTTCTTTACCTGTTTGGTGATGGCCATTGCCCTGAGCCTGCCGATGGGCTTGTCGTTGCTGTTGAGCAATGTCGAGCGACTCGGCGGCTCCTGGCAGCGCGCTGCGCAGATTTCCCTGTTTCTCAAGCTGGAGGCCAGCCCTGCTGAGGCTCAGCGCCTGCGCGACGAGATCGCAGCGATGGACGATGTGGCCGCCGCCGACTGGATCAGCCGTGAGCAGGCCCTGGAAGAGTTCCAGCAGCTGTCGGGCCTCGGTGAGGCACTCAAGGAGTTGCCGGATAACCCGCTGCCGAGCGTGATTCTGGTCACCCCGGAAGTGGTCGACAAAGCCAATCTGGAGGCCCTGCGCTTGCGCCTGGCCGAGCAGCCGAATGTCGAGCAGGCACAGCTGGACCTAGTCTGGGTCGAGCGCTTGAGTGCCATTCTCAAGCTCGGCGAGCGTTTCGTCTTTGGTCTGACCCTGTTGCTGGTGTCGGCGCTGCTGCTGGTGATCGGCAATACCATTCGTCTGCACATCGAGAACCGCCGCACCGAAATCGAGGTCATCAAGCTGGTGGGTGGCACCGACAGCTATGTGCGCCGGCCGTTCCTCTATATGGGCGCGCTGTATGGCGTGGGCGCTGGCTTGCTGGCCTGGCTGGTGCTGGCCTTCGGCCTGGACTGGCTGAATGACGCCGTGGTGCGTCTGGCCGGCCTGTATGGCAGCGACTTCGCCCTGGGTGGCGTGCCGCCGGCCGATGGTCTGTCGCTGCTGCTGGGAGCGGTGTTGCTGGGCTATATTGGTGCCTGGCTGGCCGTCGCCCGCCACCTGCGCGAGCTTGCACCAAGATAGTAAGTGTTTGTTTTTAATGGGTTTATGTAAGTGTAAGGGAACTTTTCCTGCGGTTCCCTGACTAAATCGACAATGTTAGACTGCAGCCCGTTTCGTGAGTCGGAGGATTCGCATGACCACTTCTTTGCAACCTGTTTATGCCTTAGTCCCGGGTGCCAACCTGGAAGCCTATGTGCATGCGGTAAACAGCATTCCGCTGTTGAGCCCTGAGCAGGAGCGTGAATTGGGCGAGAGCCTGTTCTATCAGCAAGACCTGGAAGCGGCCCGCCAGATGGTGTTGGCCCACCTGCGTTTTGTCGTGCATATCGCCCGCAGCTACTCCGGTTATGGCTTGCCCCAGGCCGACCTGATCCAGGAAGGCAACGTCGGTCTGATGAAGGCCGTCAAGCGCTTCAACCCGGAGATGGGCGTGCGCCTGGTGTCCTTTGCCGTGCACTGGATCAAGGCGGAAATTCACGAGTTCATCCTGCGCAACTGGCGCATCGTCAAGGTCGCCACCACCAAGGCGCAGCGCAAGCTGTTCTTCAACCTGCGCAGCCAGAAGAAGCGTCTGGCCTGGCTGAGCAACGATGAAGTGCACGCCGTGGCGGAAAGCCTGGGCGTTGAGCCGCGTGAAGTACGCGAGATGGAAAGTCGCCTGACGGGCCACGACATGGCCTTCGACCCGGCGGCCGATGACGATGACGACAAGGCGTTTCAGTCGCCTGCCCACTACCTGCAGGATCATCGTTACGACCCTGCCGTGCAGCTGGAAGCTTCGGACTGGAGCGACAGCTCTACCGCCCATCTGCATGAGGCGCTGGAAGGCCTGGACGAGCGCAGCCGCGACATCCTGCAGCAACGCTGGCTGGCGGAAGAAAAAGCCACCCTGCATGAGCTGGCGGCCAAGTACAACGTCTCCGCCGAGCGCATTCGCCAGCTGGAGAAAAACGCCATGAACAAGCTCAAGGGCTCGATCCAGGCGTAAGCGCAGCACCCTCGAAAAGCCGCACACCGTGCGGCTTTTTTATGGACATTGGTTTTTTGGAGCGATTTATGTCGATGCCACCACTGCGGGTTCAGCACTGGCTGTTGTTTGCCCTGCTGGCCGGGTTATTTTTTGCCTGGGGCGCCTGGCTGATGCGTGGGCCGCAAGCGCCGACGCCGCTGCCATGGTTGGCCGACTGGCAGACGCGGGTGCTGCAGCCGCTGGTAGAAGAGCGTCTTTCCCTGGCGGCCCTGAGCGCCCAGGTCGAGGGTGAGTTGTGGTTGCAGCCGCAACCGGCCGAGCAAGGGGCGCGCCTGCTCTATCGCGGGCCGGTCAGCGGGGAAGAGGGGCTCTGGCAGGTGCAGGCCGAGGTACAGCTGAGCAGCGCCGAGCGTGCCAGTCTGGTCAAGGCCGTGGGGCTGGCGCGCGAGGAGCAACCGCTGAGTGCGCAGATGGTTGGCCAGCTGGCTCGTCAGCCAATCGAGAGTGTGGAGTTCACCGCACCTCCCAGCGTACCGGCCGAGCGTGTGGCGGCGACCCTCGGCCAGCCGCGTCTGCGCTTGCCGTTGCCCGAGGGTGAGGCCTGGGTCTACCCGCAGTGGGGGCTGACGGTGCGGGTGCAGGATGACGTGGTGTTGACCCTGCAAGCAGTACCCAAGCGCGCCATGCAGCGCTGAGTCGGCCGGCTTAGGGTTTGTCCGTCCAGTCCAGTGACCATTGCGGTTGCAGCTGGTTGAGGTAGTGGCTGCCGCCCAGTTGCCACATCTGCTGGCGAATCCAGTTGGCCCGCCGGGCCACATAGGTGCTCGGCCTGGCCGGGTTCCAGACGCGCGGATTAGGCAATACCGCCGCCAGCAAGGCCGCCTGCTGTTTCGACAGGTAGGGCGCGCCCTTGCCAAAGTGCGCACGGGCGGCTGCTTCGGCGCCGAATACGCCATCGCCCCATTCGACGGTATTTAGGTACACCTCAAGAATCCGTTGTTTTGACCAGCACAGCTCAATCAAACCGGTGAACCAGACCTCCAGGCCCTTGCGCAGCCAACTGCGGCCGGACCAGAGGAACAGGTTCTTGGCCACTTGCTGGCTGAGGGTGCTGGCGCCGCGCAGCGAGCCGCCGCGCTCGTTGTGGGCCAGGGCCGAGCGAATGGCGGCGAGGTCAAAGCCCCAGTGCTCGGCGAACTTCTGATCCTCGGCCGCAATCACGGCAATCTTCAGGTCGTCCGGCAGCTGCTCCCACGGCCGCCATTGGCGTTGCAGGTCGATCGGCTTGCCGTCCAGCCAGGACTCCACCTTACGCTCCAGCATCAGGGCGCTGCCCAGCGGCGGCACCCAGCGCATCACCACGACCAGCACCACAGAGGTCACGGCCGCCGCGAGCAGAAGCTTGAAACAACGACGGAGCAGGGATCGCAGCATGGATGGCTTGGCCAGGTGGGATGGGCGGGCCATTATAGCGAGGGTCTGTCTGGAGGTTCTCTATGTTCCGTGTGTTGCTGTTGCTGGCTGCGTTGTTTGGTTTTACCGGTGTGGGGCTGGGTGCCTTTGCCGCCCATGGCTTGAAAGGACAGTTGTCCGCCGAGTACCTGGCGGTGTTTCAGACCGGGGTGCATTACCAGATGCTGCATGCCCTGGCGTTGTTGGCGCTGGCTGCGTTGTGGCAACGCCTGGGCGGGCGTCTGTTGACGGCGGCGGGGGTGTGCTTCTGTGTCGGCATTTTGCTGTTCAGCGGCAGCCTGTATGCCCTGACGCTGAGTGGCATAAGTGCCCTAGGCATGATTACGCCTGTGGGTGGCCTGACGTTTCTGGCGGGCTGGTTCTGTCTGGGTTTGGCTGCCTGGCGCCTGCCGGCACACACCGGTTGAGCTGGACCAGCGGCGGCCTTTGGCCTTGGTCATCGTCGGTGATCGGGCTAGAATGCGGGCCCCTTCGAGTTGCACACGGTTTGTCATGCACATTCAGTTGAACGGTGAAACAGTAGAGTTGCCCGATGGTGCCACCGTCGCGGACCTGCTTGTGCAGCTGCAACTGACTGAGCGCCGCGTGGCGGTAGAACTCAATCTGGACATCGTGCCGCGCAGTCAGCATGCCAGCCGCCAGTTGCAGCCAGGTGATGTGCTGGAAGTGGTGCATGCGATTGGCGGCGGTTAACGCCGCTAAGGAGTTTTCATGAGCCTGATCCAAACCCCCAACGACAAACCCTTTGTACTGGCCGGGCGTACCTACCAGTCGCGTTTGTTGGTGGGCACTGGCAAGTACCGCGACCTCGAAGAAACCCGCCTGGCCATTGAGGCCTCGGGGGCGGAAATCGTGACCGTGGCGGTACGCCGTACCAACATTGGCCAGAACCCGGGCGAGCCCAACCTGCTCGACGTGTTGCCGCCGGATCGCTACACCATCCTGCCCAATACCGCCGGTTGCTTCGATGCCATCGAGGCGGTGCGCACCTGTCGTCTGGCTCGCGAGCTGCTGGATGGCCGCAACCTGGTCAAGCTGGAAGTGCTGGCCGACCAGAAGACCCTGTTTCCCAACGTCATCGAAACCCTCAAGGCCGCCGAAGTGCTGGTCAAGGAAGGCTTCGATGTGATGGTTTACACCAGCGATGACCCGATCATTGCCCGCCAGTTGGCCGAAATCGGCTGCATCGCCGTGATGCCGCTGGCGGGCCTGATCGGCACCGGTCTGGGCATCTGCAACCCCTACAACCTGCGCATCATCCTCGAAGAGGCCAAGGTGCCGGTGCTGGTGGATGCCGGTGTGGGCACCGCCTCGGATGCCACCATCGCCATGGAGTTGGGCTGCGAGGCGGTGCTGATGAACAGTGCCATCGCCCATGCTCAGCACCCGGTACTGATGGCCCAGGCCATGCAACACGCGGTGATCGCCGGGCGCATGGCCTACCTGGCCGGGCGCATGCCAAAGAAACTCTACGCCAGCGCCTCGTCGCCGCTGAACGGGCTGATCGCCTGAGCCGCGCCTGCTGGCAAGAACCCTATTACTCAAGAGTAGATCCATGACTGAATCGCACGAGCCTGCGGCACCTGCCGAGGAACAGCGCCACATGCGCGCCATCAAGAGCTTTGTCATGCGCGCTGGGCGCATGACCGAAGGCCAGCAGCGTGGCCTTGAGCAGGGCTTGCCCAAGTTCGGCCTGGAGCTGGCTGACGGCCTGCGCGACTTCGATCAGGTGTTTGGCCGCAGTGCGCCGCGCACCTTCGAAATCGGCTTTGGCATGGGCCATTCAACCCTGCTGATGGCCGCGGCCGCGCCGGAGCAGGACTTTATCGGCGTCGAGGTTCATCGCCCCGGTGTCGGTGCGTTGTTGAATGGCGCGCTGGCGCAGAACCTGAGCAATATCCGCGTCTACACTTGTGATGCGCTGGAGGTGCTACGCGATTGCGTCGCCGATGCCAGTCTCGACCGGGTGCTGTTGTACTTCCCCGATCCGTGGCACAAGTCGCGCCATCACAAGCGCCGCATCGTCAAGGCGGAGTTCGCCGAGCTGGTGCGCCAGAAGCTCAAGGTTGGCGGTGTGCTGCACATGGCCACCGACTGGGAGCCCTATGCGGAGTACATGCTGGAGGTCATGCAGGTGGCGCCGGGTTATCGTAACCTGGCAACTGATGGCCGCTGTGTCGAGCGTCCCAGCGAACGGCCGGTCACCAAGTTTGAACGGCGCGGCGAGCGCCTCGGTCATGGTGTCTGGGATCTGAAATTTGCACGGGTAGATTGACCTGATTTCAACGCGGTACAGCCAAGCGCAGTCGTTTTTAAATGCCCTGCCCACGGCTGCAAGGATGATTAAACAGACCGGGTCACCCGGCACAGGCATGGAGTCCTGCCAACGATCAATACCCAACCGTCAGGGTTGCCGGTATTCACAGGGCGCTGCAGTTTCTGCGCGCTGCAAGGAGATGGCGGTGTTAAGACAATTTGCAATCCTGCTACTGGCCGGCTGTGCCTTCCAGGCCCAGGCCAAAGTCGACATGACCCAGGCCGCACGCCTGGGCTCCGATCTGACCCCCTTGGGTGCCGAGCGCGCGGGTAATGCCGCGGGGACCATTCCAACCTGGGACGGCGGCGTCAGCAGTGCGCCGGCGGGTTACCAGCCGGGCATGCATCACCTTGATCCGTTCAAGGCCGATACCGTGCAGTACGTGATCAACAGCAAGAACATGGGCCAATACCAGGCCATGCTGCCGGAAGGCCTGAAGACCCTGCTGCAAAAGCAGCCTGAGTATTTTCTTCAGGTCTACCCGACCCGCCGCAGTGCTTCGGCGCCGCAACGGATCTACGACGCCACGCGGATGAACGCCCTGAACGCCGAGCTGATTTCCGGTGGTAACGGAGTTGAGGGGGTGGCGGCCGGCGTGCCGTTCCCGCTGCCCAAGGATGGCCAGGAAGCCATCTGGAACCACATCATGCGTTACCGTGGCGAGCAGATTCACTTCGTCACCAATCAGGCGGCGGTGCTCAGCAATGGCAGCTACACCCTGCTCAAGCTGGAACGGGATATCTACTTCCTCTACGGCCGCGACGGCATGACTCCGCAAGGGCTGAACAACACCCTGTTCTACTACAAGTACAACGTAGTGGCGCCGTCGAAGCTGGCCGGCTCCGCGCTGGTGGTGCAGGAAACCCTCGATCAGGTCCTGGCGATCCGTAAGGCCTGGCGTTTCAGCCGCGGTGAGCGCCGCGTGCGCCGCCTGCCGATGCTGGCCTACGATTCGTTGCAGCCGGACACCAACGGCATGGCCACCGCCGACGTGGTCGACTCCTACAACGGCGCCCCGGACCGTTACGAGTGGACCCTGAGTGGCAAGCGCGAAATGCTGGTGCCTTACAACAGTTATGCCGTGCACCAGCAAGGCATTCCCTACGAGGACATCCTCAAGGACAAGACCGTCAACCCGCAGCTGCTGCGTTACGAGCTGCACCGCGTGTGGGTGGTCGAGGCCAACTTGCGCAAAGGTTTCAGCCACCCGTATGCCAAGCGTCGCTTCTATCTCGACGAGGACAGCTGGCAGATCCTTGCTGTAGACGTCTATGACAAGAAGGGTGCCCTGGTCGGTCTGCAGGAAAGCCACCCGATCAATTACTACGATGCACCGATGTTCGGCAGCACCCTGGAAACCATCTACGACTTCCCGGGTAATCGCTACTTTGCCGATGGTCTGGACAACAACGAGCCGATGTACGACTTCAAGGCCAAGCTGGCGCCGATCGACTTTACCCCGCAGGCCCTGCGCCGCGAAGGTAACTGAGGCCGCAAGGCGTGCAGAAAAAAACCGCCTTCGGGCGGTTTTTTTCGGTCTGCTGTTTAGTCGATGATCTGCGCGCCGGTGATGGTGGTTTCCGGTATCGAGGGTGGTGCCGGGCACACCTGTAAGTACTTGATACTGTCGCGCGGAATCAGCAGCAGGTCGCCATCCACCTCGATGCTGATAAACGGCGATTCCAGTTGCATGCGCAGCAGGCGGGCGATTTGCGCAGGTTCACCCGCCTGCTGGGGAAAACGCAGGGCCAGGCGCTGGCCGTCCTGGAAGTAGATATAGAGGTGTTTGATCGCTTTCATACCGTCTCCTGGTTGGCTGCCGCCCACCGCAGAGACTGAGGGTGTTCAGCTGCGGTCGGCCAGCACGCCGATAAGGAAGAAGACTAGTAGCAATACCGGCGCCAGGGTGTAGTTGTTGAAATAGCCCAGGGCGTGGGCCAGCCAGGGCGTCAGGAAGATGATCGCCAGGCCGTAGCCGACGGCGCAGACCAGCACGAAGATCAGGGTGCGCAGGACGAAATTCAGGCCGCCGATGGAACGTTGCACCCAGGCATTCAGGCCGGGGCCGAACAGCACGAACAGGGTGGCCATCAGGGCCAGGGAGATATCGCCCAAGTGGCTGCGGCTCCAGCGCGACAGGGTGGCGATCAGGTCGAGAAGCATGTCCATGAGAGTCCTTAGCAAAGCAGCGCAAGGCGGGTGCGCTAGGTGAGGAAGTACTGCAGCAGGTCGTTGAGAAACAATTGCCCTTCGCGGCTGGCGGCCAGTCGTTGCGGGTCGCGTAGGAGCAGGCCGCGGGCTTCGGCTTCGGCACGGGCGGTGCTCAACACGCTGAGCGGCAGGCCGGTGCGCTGAGTAAACAGGGTGCTGCTGCAGCCGTCGTTGAGGCGCAGCACATTCATCAGGAATTCGAAGGGCAGCTCTTCGCTAGTGAGCGCACGCTCGCCGGCCAAGAAGGCTTTGTCCGGGTCCAGGTAGTCCTTGGGTAAGCGGGTCTTCCAAGTGCGTACGATCTGCCCGCTCGGGCTGCTGAGCTTGCCGTGGGCGCCGGCGCCGATGCCGATAAAGTCGCCGAAGCTCCAGTAATTGAGGTTATGCCGGGCCTGGTGGCCGGCACGGGCATAGGCCGAGACTTCGTACTGCAGGTAGCCATGCTCGGCAAGCAATTGCTGGCCGGCCTCCTGAATATCCCAGAGGGTGTCGTCTTCCGGCAGGGTCGGCGGCTGGCTCCAGAACACCGTGTTCGGTTCCATGGTCAGCTGGTACCACGACAAGTGGGTCGGCTGCTGGGCGATGGCGATGCGCAGGTCGCTCAAGGCGTCCTCGATGGACTGGTCCGGCAGGCCGTGCATCAGGTCGAGGTTGAAGTTGTCGAAGCCGGCGGCGCGGGCCATGTCGGCGGCGCGAATCGCCTCGTCACCATCGTGGATGCGGCCCAGGGCCTTGAGCTTGGCGGCCTGGAAACTCTGCACGCCGATCGACAGGCGATTGATACCGAGCTGGCGGTAGGCCTGGAACTTGGCCTGCTCGAAGGTGCCGGGGTTGGCCTCCAGGGTGATTTCGATGTCGGCAGCAAACCCGATGCGTTGCTCCACGCCAGCCAGCAGACGGCCGAGGGCGGCGGCGCTGAACAGGCTTGGAGTGCCGCCGCCGAAGAAGATCGAACTCAGTTGGCGGCCGTGCACACGGCTAAGGTCGGCGTCGAGGTCGGCCAGCAGGGCGTCGACATACTCCTGTTCCGGCAGCGTTGGGCCGGCGGCGTGGGAGTTGAAATCGCAGTACGGGCATTTGCGCACGCACCAGGGAATGTGGATGTACAAGGCCAGTGGCGGGAGCTGGAAACGCCCGCCGTCGGGCACACTCATGCCAGCCCCAGGCGTTGTTTGAGCAGGGCCATGGCGCGGGCGCGGTGGCTGAGCTGGTTCTTCTCGGCCGCCGGCAGTTCGGCGCTGGAGCAGTTGCGTTCGGCGACCCAGAACAGCGGGTCGTAGCCAAAGCCCTGGGCGCCGCGGGCTTCATGCAGGATGCGGCCGTGCCAGAGGCCTTCGCAAAGGATCGGCAGCGGGTCGGCGGCATGCCGCACCAACGCCAGGGCGCAGACGAACTGGGCGCCGCGCTCGCTGTCCGGCACCGCTTTAAGCACGTCCAGCAGCTTGGCGTTGTTGGCAGCATCGCCCTGGCCGTCGGCATAGCGCGCCGAGTAGATGCCCGGCGCGCCACCGAGGGCGTCTACCGCCAGTCCCGAGTCGTCGGCCAGCGCTGGCAGGCCGGACACCTGCGCGGCGTGGCGGGCCTTGAGAATGGCATTCTCGATAAACGACAGGCCGGTTTCTTCCGGCTCGATGCTGCTGAACTCGCTGACGGCGCGCACTTTGATGTGCGAGCCGAGCATGGCTTGTAGTTCTTTCAGCTTGCCGGCGTTGTGGCTGGCCAGCACCAGTTCAGTGATTGGCTTCATTCGTCGGGAAAAAATTCCTGGTTGAAATCAAAACTGTGCGGCACGCCATCGGCGGCGGTCACGTTCAGGGTGAAGCGCAGGGTTTCCCGTTGCTCGAAGGGGAACTGGGCCAGGTAGTAGATGGCCTTGCCTTCCTTGACCTCTTTGAAGCTCAGGGCGCTGCTTTGCCCCAGCAGGTTCTTCACCGTGCCGCTGACCTTGGCGCTGCTGGCGGTGCCGGCCTTGAGTACGGCGACATTGACCACGCCCTGGCTCTTACTGCGCACCAGGCCGGTGGCCGCGGCGATTTCGGGCTGCAGGAAACCGGAGTTGAAGGCGCTGTAATGCACGTCCAGGTCGCCATAGCTTTGCTTCTGTTCGGCCAGGGCCGGCAGGCTCAGGCACAGGCTCATCAGTAATAACGCGATGCGGGTCATGACGATTCTCCTTGCGGTGGGTGGCGGGTCAGACCGCTATCTGGCTGTCAGCCAGGCTGGGGCCGCTGACGCGATAGATGCCGATCTCACCCAACAGATTAGGCCACAAGCGACTGGCCAGGGTGTGCCGGTGCAGGCGGTCCACCGCCAGGCGGTCGAGGACGCGTACACGCATCTGGTGGCACAGCTCTTCGAAGTCGAGGAAGGTGCAGAAGTGGATGTTCGGCGTGTTGTACCAGGTGTACGGGAGGAACTCGGAGACCGGCATCTGGCCTTTGCGCGCCAGGTCCCAGCGGCAGCGCCAGTGGCCGAAGTTGGGGAAGGTGATGATGCACTGGCGGCCGACGCGGAGCATTTCCTCCAGCAGCTTGTCCGGGTACTGCACGGCCTGCAGAGCCTGGGTCATGACCACGACGTCGAAGCTGTTGCTGGCGAAGTTGCCGAGGCCTTTGTCCAGGTCTTGCTCGATAACGTTGATGCCCTTGAGCAGGCACTGGGCGATGTTGTCGGCGTCGATTTCCAGGCCATAGCCGCTGACCTGCTTGTGCTCGCGCAGCCAGGCCAGCAGTTCGCCGTCGCCGCAGCCGAGGTCGAGAACCCGGCTGCCGGCGGGAATCCAGTCTTGAATGATGTCCAGATCGGCTCTCATGACGGCCTTACACGCTGATGCGGTGCATGTAGGCGCTGAACGCCTGCAAGTACCGCGGAATGGGAATGAGGAAGGCGTCGTGGCCCTGTGGCGCGTCGATTTCCAGGTAGCAGACGTTCTTGCGCGCGGCCACCAGGGCGTCGACGATCTCCCGCGAGCGCGCCGGCGAGAAGCGCCAGTCGGTGGTGAAGGACATCACGCAGAAGTCCGCCTGGGCCGGCGCTAGTGTCTTGGCCAGATCGCCAGCGTGGCTGGCTGCCGGGTCGAAGTAATCGAGGGCCTTGGTCATCAGCAGGTAGGTGTTAGCGTCGAAACGCCCGGAGAACTCCTCGCCCTGATAGCGCAGGTAGCTCTCGACCTGGAACTCGACGCTGTGGAAGTCGTAGTTGAGCTTGTCGCTCTTCAGGTCGCGGCCGAATTTCTCGCCCATGGCGTCATCCGACAGGTAGGTGATGTGGCCGACCATGCGCGCCAATATCAGCCCGCGCTTGGGGATCACGCCCTGTTCCTGAAAGTGCCCGCCGTGGAAGTCCGGGTCGGAGAGGATGGCCTGGCGCGCCACTTCGTTGAAGGCGATGTTCTGCGCCGATAACTTGGGCGCGGAGGCGATGGCCAGGCAGTGGCGCACGCGTTCGGGGTAGCTGATGCTCCACTGCAGGGCCTGCATGCCGCCGAGGCTGCCGCCGACCACCGCGGCCCACTGCTGAATGCCCAGGCAGTCGGCCAGGCGCGCCTGACTGTGTACCCAGTCTTCCACGGTCATCATCGGGAAGTCGGCACCGAACGGCTTGCCGCTGGCCGGGTTGATGCTGGATGGCCCGGTGGAGCCGTTGCAGCCGCCGAGGTTGTTGAGGCTGACGACGAAGAACTTGTTGGTGTCGATGGGCTTGCCGGGGCCGATGCAGCTGTCCCACCAGCCCGGTTTGCGTTCGTCGACGCTGTGGTAACCGGCGGCGTGGTGGTGGCCGGAGAGGGCGTGGCAAATCAGCACCGCGTTGCTGGCGCTGGCGTTCAGTTGCCCATAGGTTTCGTAGACCAACTGATAGTCGGCCAGGCTGCGGCCACAGGCCAGCGCCAGCGGCTCGGCAAACGTGAGGGTTTGCGGACTGACCAGACCAACGGAATCTTCTGCAAAGACGGTGGGCATTGACCCTGCTCGCGCTTAAATGAGGCGCCAGTCTAAAGAGCACCGCCCCAGGCGGCAAGCGCATGGGGCGGCGGGTGTGCAGTGGTTGGTTGGGGTAAGAGGATCAGTCCGCGGCGCTGTGGCTGCGCCCGGCGCCTGGCAGGCTGACCACCTTGCCCTGGCGTTGCACGGGCGCCGGTCGGCGCAGCATGCGCAGCATTTCATTGGCCTGTGCCAGTTGCTGCTGCAGTTCGTGCTGGTAGCGTCCCAGATGCTGGCTGCGGGTGCGGGTTTGCTGGGTTTCCTGGGCCAGGGCCTTGAGGCGCAGCATGTGGGTTTCCAGCATCTGCTTGTTTTCCAGGGTGTGCTGCATCAGCGGCATCAGGGCATCGCCGGCCCACTGCTCGGCTTCCTGGCGCAAGCGCTGGTGCAGGCCGATGACTTCCTGCACCAGGGTGGCGAAGAAGCGCCGGCTCAGGGTGGTCTGGTTGGTCAGCAGGGTCTTCAGGTGCAGGCGGAAGCGGTCGGCCTTGCCTTGCAGTTGTTGCAGCTCACGCAGTGGGCGCTTGATGCTGAACTGCGGGGCGTCGACACCGTGCAGGGGATTCTCTTCGTTGTGCCGGCGGTAGATGGCGGCGACCATCTTGTTGGCCATTTCCGCTTCCTGACCCAGGGTCTGCAGATCGGCTTCCACGCTGCGGAAGAAGAACAGGATGGTCTGGTTGATACCGAAAGTGGTCCAGCTGCCGGTGAGGTTCTTGCTCAGCAGCGCCAGGTGCTCATCCAGCCGCTCACTGCGCACGGCGCTGCGCAGCAGGTCGCCCTGGCGCTTGAGCAGGCGCTGGTTGGTCTTCAGACCGAGCAGGCGCTTGTGGTGCTGGCCGTGGTCTTCTTTGGTTTTGGCGGTCAGCTCAAACAACAGCTGGCCGTTGTCCTGATGGTGGTTGGACAGCAGCTCGTGCTGTTCATTGACCTTGGCCAGACGCAGGTTGAGCACATGCTGGCTGTTTTGCAGCAGGGCCAGTACCTGGTTGACCACGCGCTCTTCCAGCAGGCGTTCTTTCTGCGCCACGATGCGTTCGCACAGCAGGGTTTCCAGGCCGGCCAGCTGGCTGCGGTCGAGCAGCTCCTGATCCTTGCGTACCTTGGCCAGCAGGGCTTGCTTGGCCGAGATCGGCAGCACATTGTCGCGACTGATGCCCAGTTGCTTGGCGGTGGCGCTGCGGATTTTCTCGATCGCGTGCTGAACGAAGATTTCGCCGGCCAGGTCGTCCCAGAGCACGTCGATCTTGTTCAGGGCGGCAAACAGGCAGATGGGATTTTCGTCGTCGAGCTGACGGATATGCTGCTGCCACACCGCCATGTCGCTGGCCGTCACGCCGGTGTCGGCGCTGAGCAGGAAGATTACCGCCTGGGCGTTGGGCAGCATCGACAGGGTCAGTTCCGGCTCGCTACCCAAGGCATTCAGGCCGGGCGTGTCGAGGATGCGCAGGCCCTGGCGCAGCAGCGGATGGTCGAAGTTGACGATGGCGTGGCGCCAGGCCGGCACCAGCACGATGCCCGGTTTGCCGGCGCTTTCCAGCATGTCCGGGTGGAAGCCCAGTTGAATGGCCTGCTCCACCGGCATCGGCTTGGTTTTGGCCACCTGGGTAAAGGCCTGGACCATGTTGTCCGGGTCGCTGAGGTCCAGGGGGATATTCACCCAATGCCGGGGAATGCGCTTGAACTGCGCCACGCTGGCTTCTGCCGCGCGGGTCTCGATCGGCAGCAGGCGGATATAGGAGTGTTCCGAGCGTGGGTCGAAAAACAGCTCGGTAGGGCACATGGTGGTGCGCCCGGCTTGGGACGGCAGCATGCGCTGGCCGTATTCGGAGAAGAACAGGCTGTTGATCAGCTCGGTCTTGCCGCGCGAATACTCGCCGACAAAGGCCAGGGTGATGTGGTCGGTGCGCAGTAGTTTGAGGGCGCGCTCCAGCTTGGCCTCAACGGCGTCGGAATTGAGGCGGTTGTGGATCAACCAGCTGCGATAGCGGGTGATCTCGCGCATCAATTCGCGCTTCCAGGCCACGTAGGCGGTGACCTGCTGACTGAGACGTTCCATGCTCATCCTGGCTCTCCGGGGGAAAGTGCATCCTGCAAGTGTGGGCGAGTGTACGCACACCAGTGCCATGGTGTCGTAGTGATAGCGCTCATTATGCTGAACGGGCGCGAAGCGTCAAACCACTAGCGCCATGATCCCGCCTTAAGGTCGGTCAGGCTGACTGAGCGGTCAGTCCCGGCAGGTCGGGTAGGCGCTTGGGTTGCTGGATACGCACGCGTTTTTGCCGGTTCAGTTCGCCACTGACCAGGCTGACCTGGCTTTTCGCCACGCCGAAGGCGGCGCCGAGAAATGCCAGCAGGTGAGCGTTGGCCTTGCCCTCCACCGGTGGCGCGGTGAGGCGGATTTTCAGCCGCTCACCGTGCAGTCCGGCGAATTCGTCCTTGCTGGCCTTGGGTTGCAGGTGGCAGTCGAGGATCAGGTCCGCGCCGTCCCAGCGATACCAGGCCGCACTCATCAGAGGAACGGGCTGAGCATGGCCGGCATACCGGTCATGGCCGCCAGGTTACCGATGACAAAACGGTCCACCAGGTTCAGCGCGATAAACGCAAAGATCGGCGACAGGTCCAGCCCGCCGAGGTTCGGCAGTAGCTTGCGAAACGGTGCCAGCAGCGGCTCGCAGAGCTGGTTGACCAGTTGCGCACCAGGGTTGTGGCTGCCGGGGGCGACCCAGGAAAGGATCACGCTGACGATCAGGGCGAAGAAGAACACCTTGAAGAACAGCGAGGTCACGCCAATCAGCGACCACACCAGCAACTGCGGGATGACGCTGACCGGGTTGAAGCCCATCAGGCTCAGGGTCACCACCATCAGCAGCAGTTGCACCAGTACGGCCAGCACCAGAGAGGCGGTATCCAACCCAGCGATGCTGGGGATGAAGCGGCGCAGCGGTTTGAGCAGCGGCTGGGTGGCCTTGACGGTGAACTGGCTGAGCGGGTTGTAGAAGTCCGCACGTACCAGTTGCAGGATAAAGCGCAGCAGCACGATCAGCAGGTACAGGCTGCCGAGCGTCTGGATGATATAGATGAGGGCTTCGACTAATCCGGACATGACTATTCCTTACTTTCCCAGTTGTTCGGCCAGTTCGGCCGAGCGTTTGGCGGCGGCGCTCAGCGCCTGTTCGACCAGCTCGGCAAAACCGCCGGCCTGGAAGGTGTTGATCGCGGCTTCGGTGGTGCCGTTCGGCGAGGTCACGCGGCGGCGCAGTTCGGCGGCATCGACGTCGCTGGCCACCGCCATGTGGGCGGCGCCCAGCGCAGTCTGCAGGGTCAGCTGGGCAGCGATGGCCTTGGGCAGGCCCAACTGCTCACCGGCGGCGGTCATGGCCTCGATCAGCAGGAAGAAATACGCCGGGCCGCTGCCGGAAACGGCCGTCACCGCGTCGATCTGCTGCTCGTTCTCCAGCCACAGGGCCATGCCGACGGCGGCCAACAGCTGTTCGGCCAGCTGGCGTTGGGCCGGGCTGACCTCGGCGTTGGCATACAGACCGCTGACGCCCTGCCGCAGCAGCGCCGGGGTGTTGGGCATGCAGCGCACGATGGGGCGGGCGCCCAGCCAGTTGCCCAGGCTGGCGCAACTGATGCCGGCGGCGATGGAGACCAGCAGTTGGCCGTCCTGCAGGCTGGGGGCTAGGGCCAGGCACACGTCTTTAAGCACTTGCGGCTTGGTGGCTAGGACGATCACGTCGGCGTCGAGGATGGCCTCAGCGTTGTCGGCAAACAGCGCGATGCCGTGTTCGCCGGCGATCTTCGCCCGTTGCTCGGCGCCGGGATCGCTGGCGCGGATATGGCTGGCCGGAATGCCCTGGGCGAGCAAGCCGCCGATCAGGCTGGCGGCCATGTTGCCGGCGCCGATAAAGGCGATGCGGGGGTGGCTCATGTGCGGCTTCCTTTTAGGTTCAATTCAGGCGTTCGAATAATCGCGGGCGCCAAACAGGGCAGTGCCGATCCGCACCCAGGTCGCGCCTTCGGCGATGGCGGCGTCCAGGTCATGGCTCATGCCCATGGACAGGGTGTCGAGGGGCAGCGGCAAGCCATCGCGCAGTTCGCGCAAGCGGGCAAAGGCCGCCCGTTGTGCTGCCACGTCGTCGGTTGGCTCGGGGATCGCCATCAAGCCACGCAAGCGCAGGTTGGGCAATTGGCTCACGGCCAGGGCCAGGGCGGCCAGCTCAGCCGGCGCGCAGCCAGACTTACTGTCCTCGGCGCTGACGTTGACCTGCAAACAGATGTTCAGCGGTGGCAAGTCGGTCGGGCGTTGCTCGGACAGGCGTTGTGCAATCTTCAGGCGGTCCACCGAGTGCACCCAGGCGAAATGCTCGGCGATTGGCTTGGTCTTGTTCGATTGAATGGGGCCGATAAAGTGCCAGATCAAGGGCAGCTCGCTCAGTTCAGCCTGTTTCTCCAGGGCTTCCTGCAGGTAGTTTTCACCGAAGTCGCGAATGCCGGCAGCATAGGCTTCGCGCACCGCTGCAGCGGGTTTGGTTTTGCTCACCGCGAGCAGTCCAATGTGGTCTAAATCGCGCCCCGAGGCTTGCGCCGCCGCACGGATCCGCTCACCGACCTTTGCAATATTCTCTGCTATCGTGGACATTACTCACGCTCTATCGCCCGCCCGTCTGGGGTCTGCGGCATTCTACCTGCTTGCTTGTCATTAGGGAGTCCCATGGATATTACCGAGCTGCTTGCCTTCAGCGCCAAGCAAGGCGCTTCAGACCTGCACCTCTCGGCGGGCCTGCCGCCGATGATTCGTGTCGATGGCGATGTGCGCCGGATCAACCTGCCTGCCCTTGATCATAAGCAGGTGCACGCGCTGATCTACGACATCATGAACGACAAGCAGCGCAAGGATTTTGAAGAGTTCCTGGAGACCGACTTCTCCTTTGAAGTGCCCGGTGTGGCGCGTTTCCGGGTCAACGCCTTCAACCAGAACCGCGGTGCCGGTGCAGTATTCCGGACCATTCCGTCCAAGGTCTTGTCGATGGAAGATTTGGGCATGGGCGAAATCTTCAAGAAGATTTCCGACGTGCCGCGCGGCTTGGTGCTGGTGACCGGGCCGACCGGTTCGGGCAAGTCGACCACCCTGGCGGCCATGCTCGACTACATCAACAGCAACAAATATCACCACATTCTCACCGTGGAAGATCCGATCGAATTCGTTCACGAGTCGAAAAAGTGCCTGATCAACCAGCGTGAAGTGCACCGCGACACCCTCGGCTTCTCCGAGGCCCTGCGCTCGGCCCTGCGCGAAGACCCGGACATTATTCTGGTAGGTGAGATGCGCGACCTGGAGACCATCCGCCTGGCGCTGACCGCCGCGGAAACCGGTCACCTGGTGTTCGGCACCCTGCACACCACCTCGGCGGCGAAGACCATCGACCGGGTGGTCGACGTGTTCCCCGCGGAAGAAAAATCCATGGTTCGTTCCATGCTTTCCGAGTCGCTGCAGTCGGTAATCTCCCAGACCCTGCTGAAAAAGGTCGGCGGCGGCCGGGTGGCGGCTCACGAAATCATGATCGGCACCCCGGCGATCCGTAACCTGATCCGCGAAGACAAGGTGGCGCAGATGTATTCGGCGATCCAGACCGGTGGTTCGCTGGGCATGCAGACGCTCGACTCATGCCTCAAGGGCCTTGTGGCCAAGGGCATCGTCAGTCGCGAAGCAGCGCGGGAAAAATCCAAGACCCCGGAAAACTTCTGATCGATGGCGCTTCTGCCTCTTGGGCGGAAGCGGCAAGAGACCCTTGCGCTACACGCCCGCAAGCGGTTGGCCCTTCTGGGCGCGGTGCCTTGGGCACTGCATGGCGTGCCAGGTGTGCTAGGCGAGAACGTCCATGGAATTCGAAAAACTGCTGCGCTTGATGGTCGAAAAGGGCGGCTCGGACTTGTTTATTACCGCCGGCGTGCCGCCGTCGATGAAGGTCAATGGCAAGATCATGCCGGTGACCAAGAACGCCATGTCGCCGGAGCAGACCCGCGAGACCGTGCACTCGGTGATGAACGAGCAGCAGCGCCGCGACTTTGCCGAAAACCACGAGTGCAACTTCGCCATCAGCGCCCGCGGTATCGGTCGTTTCCGCGTCAGCGCCTTCTATCAGCGCAACCTCGCCGGCATGGTGCTGCGCCGCATCGAAACCAATATTCCGACCCTGGACGACCTCAAACTGCCAGAAGTGCTGAAAAAGTTGTCGCTGACCAAGCGCGGCCTGGTGCTGTTTGTCGGCGCCACCGGTACCGGTAAATCCACCTCGCTGGCGGCGATGATCGGCTACCGCAACAAGAACTCCAGCGGCCACATCATCTCCATCGAAGACCCGATCGAATACATCCACCAGCACCAGAGCTGCATCGTCACCCAGCGTGAAGTGGGGATCGATACCGAGTCGTTCGAGATTGCCCTGAAGAACACCCTGCGCCAGGCGCCGGACGTGATCATGATCGGCGAAGTGCGCACCCGCGAGACCATGGACCATGCCGTGGTGTTCGCCGAAACCGGCCACCTGTGCCTGGCCACCTTGCACGCCAACAACGCCAACCAGGCGCTGGACCGGATCATCAACTTCTTCCCGGCGGACCGTCAGCAGCAGGTGTGGATGGACTTGTCGCTGAACCTCAAGGCCATCGTCGCCCAGCAACTGGTGCCGACCCCGGACGGCAAGGGCCGGCGTGCGGTGATCGAGGTGTTGATCAACACCCCGCTGGCGGCAGACCTGATCCGCAAGGGCGAAGTGCATGAACTCAAGGCGCTGATGAAGCGCTCCACCGAGCAGGGCATGCAGACCTTCGATCAGGCGCTGTATGCGCTCTATGCCCAGGGGGAAATCACCTACGAAGACGCTCTGGCGCACGCCGACTCGGCCAACGACTTGCGTCTGCTGATCAAGCTCGGTTCGGAAACCGATGGCGAGCACCTGACCAGCATGTCCCAGGGCCTGTCCCTGGAGGTCAGCGACGAAGAACCGGGGCGACGTTTCCGCTAAGTTTCGAGGCATAAAGACAAAACCCACCGGCCGGTGGGTTTTGTCTTTA